>Ga0255783_10005818_pt1 | contig 10809 bp, 9 predicted proteins | sample 011ome_22_FD_179981 | JGI IMG/M metagenome (GOLD analysis project Ga0255783, IMG submission 179981) | Coastal salt marsh microbial communities from the Groves Creek Marsh, Skidaway Island, Georgia - 011507BT metaG (version 2) | ecosystem: Environmental > Aquatic > Marine > Intertidal zone > Salt... | reverse complement strand
ACCAGCACATCTCCACTGCTGACACTCACGCTCAACGGTCAGTTGACACCTGAGCCAGGCTTTTCAGGATCAGCGGTGCAATTCTCGGGGCGCAGCGCAGTACCTGACCAGTGGCTCGGTCTCTTGATGGAAACCCCACCTCCACTCGCCCCTATCGATTTCGCAGGGGAAGCGACCCTCTCTGCGCCCGAGACCCTTACAGTAGAGAGCCTGACCGTTCGTACGAGTAACGATGTGGTGTCTGTGCGAGGCCTTATTGGCTGGGCAGAAGCTACCGAAAAAACCGCAATTTCCGTCACGGCCCGGTCGCAGAATTTGCAGGAGACGCTAGCGCCCTGGGTATCACAGACAGAATTTTTGCCTGACCTGCCTGCCGTTGCCGAGGCTCAGCTGGCTTTTACTTCGCCTGATCTAATGAAGATTGAGAGGGCAATGTTGTCGGTAGATCAGAACGTGGCGGCGTTCGCGGGCGACATTTCTCTGCAAAACACCGAACCTAGCATTTCCGGATTTTTGGACGTCTCGGTCCCGGTTTTTCAAACGCTTTTCCCTGCATTGGCGGTGCCGCAGCGCTACGAGAGACCGCTTAACTTTAGTGGCGATGTGGTTTGGACGCCCGGCGTCATCGCTCTTGATGTTGCCGATAATCGGCTGCGCTACGGATCTATAACCGCCGACGGTCACCTCTCGTTGGATCTACTTGAAGGGACGGCTGGATTCGATTTACACGCGAGCACGCCAGACGCGAGGGACTATCTGCCCGCTGCTGAGCGCGGGTCCGACACACCTCCAATGCCCATGACTGCAACGGTCACCGGGGGCTGGAACGCACACCATGTGCGCGTTGAGGCACTGCGGATCAATTCGGCGGAGCTTCAGATTGACAGTGCCGGCTTACTCGAACTGTCCAGTGAGGCGTTTTCTAATAGTCACCTCGACGCCGTGGTCAGCATTGCGCGTATGTGTCTACTCAAAGAGTGGCTTGATTTCCCTTTTCCGGACCAGAACCTAGAGATCACCGCGGATATTGATTCGCGGGAGGGAGCACTCGTTGTTGACACGCTGACGCTACTGTCTGGCGAGAGTGATCTCAGCGTCAAAGGCACGGCAGTGCGCGCTTCGGGCCTGCAGTTAAATCTGGATGTCAGTGCCCGTCATCTGAACTTAGACCCTTGGATCTTGGCGCGACGCGAGGAAGACGGTGCGGTGCCCGAGCAGGATACTGGATCGACCGACAATCAACGGGTTTTACCCGATTATCCGACCTCCACCGCATGGTTACGGGACGTTGTTGTGAACACCGAACTCAGCATCGCCGAACTCGTTGGTCTCCCAAGACCGGTTTTTAACGTGAGGGGCGAGCTGAACATCAGCGAGCAGGGCATTGTGATACCCCATCTCTCGGCAGAAAACGAGCGCTCCGGCGGGGCAACCCTGACAGGATCCCTCCTCAGCAATCAGGGCGCCGCACCTCAATTGGACATCGCGATCGAGGGAATCAATCTGGTGATGGGTATTCCCAAGGCCCCGTCGGAAGACATCGATTCCCTGCCCTCTTATGAGTTCAAATCCAAATTGACCGGTGTCGGCAATACAACCCGCGAGTTGGCATCGAGTCTCGAGGGTTATCTCAATGTAGTGATGGGGTCGGGAAAGGTGCTGAACGCGGGGTTCGATCGACTCACCAATTCCTTTTTACAGGAGCTCACGCAAGTGCTGAATCCGTTGCAGAGCCAGAGAGACGTTACAGCGATCAACTGCGCTGCCGCCTTCGTCACCAGTGAGGCAGGCAAGCTATCAGGCAAACCCGCAGTCGTTGTTGACACACCGGACGTGAAAATGTTTTCCAACGTGACGCTGGATCTTGGCGCGGAGCGCATCAAAGCCAAATTTAAAACGGTTCCACAAAAAGGATTAGGATTAAGCGTGAGTAGTGTCATCAACCCTTATGTCGAGGTCTCGGGGACGCTGTCCGATCCCAAAATCATGGTGGACCCTGCCAACACAGTCGTGGGAGGAAGTCTGGCCGTCATGACAGGGGGGTTGTCCATACTGGCGCAAAATGTTGTCGAGCGGATGAGTGCCAGCGGCAACATCTGCGCCGCTCGGCTCAGCAAGGCGAACGAGGAAATGTCGACGCTTGACGATCAGCGCTAGCCCAGCGGACCATCGATAACACGAAGATTGATCACACCCTCGACGCCTCGGATTTTATCCAACAAAGGCTCTTGCGGCGCGCTATCGAGATCGATGATGTTGTAAGCAACGTCACCGATACTTTTGTTCAGCAAATCCGCTACGTTCAGTCCCTCGTCGCCAATAAGCGTCAGGATGTGGCTCAGCATGCCAGGCGCGTTACGGTTGGATATGGTGACGCGGCAATCTGTGGTGCGCTCGAGCTCGATCGAGGGGAAGTTAACCGAGTTGCGAATGTTGCCATACTCTAGGAACGCCTTGAGCTGGCTGGCCGCCATAACTGCACAATTTTCCTCAGCTTCCGCTGTACTGGCGCCTATATGCGGCATCAACAAGGCATCCTTTCGGCCAAGGAGCGCAGGGTTTGGAAAATCACTGATATAAAAACGCAGTTGCTTGGCATCAAGGGCGGCCACAATGGATTCCGTGTCCACAATCTCTTCGCGGGCAAAGTTAAGTAAGCAACTTCCTTTTCGGAAATGCCCCAGCATTTCCTTATTAATGAGTCCACGGGTGCTGTCCAACACGGGCAGGTGCAGGCTAACAAAGTCACTGCGACTGAAGAGCGACTGCATGTTCTCCATTCGCTGCACGTCACTGGGCAAGCGCCAGGCAGCTTCCACCGAGAGCGCAGGGTCATAACCCACGACACGCATTCCAAAATCCAGTCCGAGTCGCGCTACCAGACTGCCAATCGAACCCAAGCCCACAACCCCCAGCGTCTTCCCCGCCAGTTCGGCACCGGCAAATCGCTTCTTCTCCTGCTCCATCAGCGCATTCATCGCTTGGGCAGACATCGCGGCATCCTGGGATTGAGCAAACGCGATGCCGCCGACGATATCCCTTGACGCCAGCAGCATTGCCGCTGCCACCAGCTCTTTTACTGCATTGGCATTCGCGCCAGGCGTGTTGAACACTGGGATACCGCGTTCGATGCACAGCGGCAGCGGGATGTTGTTCACTCCCGCGCCTGCTCGAGCGATGGCGGTCACCGACGGCGGGATCTCCTCGGCCTGCAGTTTATGGCTGCGCAGTAACAGCGCATCCGGGTGCGCAATGTCTTGCCCCACTTCATAACGACCGCGATCGAACCGATCAAGGCCGCGTGGAGAGATGGTGTTGTAGGTCTTAATTCGGTACATAACCCAGGGTCACTATTCAGGGGACGCGCATTGTGCGCCATTGTGGGTCCTGATGCGAGTTATTGAGGGCTCAAATGAGGGTGACTTCGCCAGCTAGATGCGCGCTCACCACGTCTCTGATGGCATCAGCAAGCTGCCGAAAAGCGACCCGAGAAGGCGAGCGTCGGCGCCACGCCAAGGCATGGTCTCGGCTCATGGTCACGCCCTCTACATCAGTGATGCGGGGCGTTTCGGACTCGCCAATTTCCGATGCCACATACAGCGCCGGCAAGAAAGAAATACCCATTCCCATCACCACCATTTGCCGCAACGTATCGAGCGAGGTTCCTTCAAAATCACGATTCACTGTGGCACCGAGGCTCTCACAGAGATCGCTCACCTGCTTGTGGTAAAGATGCTGCTCATCGATGGTCAGCACCGATTCGCCGACTAGGTCAGTGCCCGTTACAGATGATTTAGATGCCAACGGGTGCTCGAGTGGCACCGCCAGTTTCACGGGCTCCCTAAATAGCGGTGCGATCTCCAGTTCATCGCCCTTTAATGGCAAGGTCGTCAATACGACGTCGTGCACCGCTGATTTCAGCTCTGTTCCCAACTGCGCCGGGGTCGATTCACGCACATACAAGCGAAGGTTTTCGAAGCGCTGATGCAGCTGAGGCAAAACGCGAGGCAAGAGATAGGGCCCAAGGGTGCGGGTTACCCCCATGCGATAAACGCTGCCGCTCGATACCCCTCGTGCTTGATCACAAAATCCCTTCAGCTCTTCGGCAATGCTTCGTGCGCGCGGTAGTAGCTCACGACCCACCGGAGTAAGAATGACACCGTTGCGCTGTCGCTCAAACAGCGTTGTGCCCAAAGCCTTTTCCATAGCGGCAATCTGAACGGTCAGGGTCGGTTGCGTCACCCCCAAACGATCCGCGGCACGGCGGAAGCTGCCCGCATCTGCAATCGCCTCGAAATATCGAAGTTGCCGAAAGCTCAATTGCTCTGGTTGTGTCATCTTTTTGACTCGCAAGACTGTGATGCATAAAAACACGACCGGATTTGCAGCAAATTGCAGGACAAACCCTCTCGAAACATAACAAACACCATGTTATAGCTAAAAACTATCACAGAATATTACGATCTGTAATTTATCTATCACGTATAAGAGCGTACAACGTGAGCCGCAGTACCACCGTACCACCATGAGAGGTTTAGGTAGCTATGAGAGAAGTTGTAGAAGGCGTCATCCGCTTCCAGCAGGAACAACAGCCAGCCAAACAAGCCCTTTTTGACGAATTGGCGGGAGCGCAAGCACCTGACACGTTGCTCATTACCTGCGCCGACTCTCGAATAGATCCTGGATTGATCACCCAAACTGCCCCTGGTGACCTTTTTGTTTGCCGGAATGCCGGCAATATTGTGCCACCGTTACCCGGTTACAACGGGGATATCGCGGCGTCAGTAGAATTTGGCGTTGCAGCGCTGAAAGTGAAGCACATCATTGTGATGGGCCACACCGATTGTGGCGCGATGAAGGGCGCGATGAATCGCGAAGCCGTCGCGAGTCTGCCGCAGGTGTACGAGTGGCTTGGTTATGCCAGCGAGGCCGCCGAGGCGGCTTCACAGGGACATGACAACCCTTTGCTGGCGGTCACCGAGGCCAATGTCGTCCTCCAGCTAAAACACCTGTCGACCCATCCGGCTGTGGCTACGGGGCTCGAATCGGGTGATCTCGACTTACACGGTTGGGTGTACCACATAGGGTCGGGAGCCATCACCTGCCATAACGCTGAAACCGACCAATTCATCCCAATTGCAGAGCATTACGCAAATTTACTGGGCTAATTTCATACTCATATTGGAGGTTCTTCCGTGAACCGCTTTTTTGATTTCTCTCATCTGCGCGGCGACATTTTTGGCGGCTTAACCGCCGGCGTGGTCGCCCTTCCCCTCGCTCTTGCCTTCGGAGAAGCCTCTGGGGCCGGCCCCATTGCCGGTGTCTATGGCGCCATCCTCGTCGGGTTTTTTGCAGCGCTCTTTGGGGGCACCCCGTCACAGATATCGGGACCCACCGGCCCAATGATTGTGGTCTTTGCAGGAGTTTTTGCCTCGCTGAGTGGCGACCTGTCACTCGTATTCGCCACCGTGATCCTCGCCGGCGCGCTGCAGATTGCCTTCGGCCTGTTGGGGTTTGGCCAGTACATCAGGCTGGTGCCTTACCCCGTGGTTTCTGGATTTATGAGCGGCATCGGCTGCATCATTATTGCGCTGCAGCTAGCACGGTTGTTTGGCCATGAACCCGCTGAAAGTGGCACTATCCCAGCGCTCATGGAGATCCCCACCGCAGTCAGCAATCCCAACATGGGCGCGCTGGGCGTGGGACTGCTAACCCTCGGCATCGTATTTTTCTGGCCCAGCAACTGGGGACGATATTTACCCGGCCCGCTGGCAGCATTGATCATCGGAACTCTGGTGAGTCTTGCCTTAACAGATGTCCCCATATTGGGGGCCATTCCAACCGGGCTACCCGACTTTATTGTGCCTTCGTTCTCCAGTGCCACTATCCTAATCGTATTCGAAGCGGCTATGATTCTCGCGATTCTGGGTGCCATAGACAGCCTGCTGACCTCGCTGGTTGCCGACAACATGACGCGCACCCGACACCACTCCAACCGAGAGCTCATTGGTCAAGGCGTTGGCAATATGGCGGCGGGGTTTTTCGGTGGTATTCCTGGCGCCGGAGCGACGATGAGAACCGTCGTTAATATCCGCACGGGCGGCGTGACCAAAATCTCCGGCATGTTGCACAGTTTATTGCTGCTGGCAGTGGTACTGGTGCTTGCGCCTATGGCATCCAAAATACCGCACGCGGTACTGGCGGGGATTCTTGTCAAAGTAGGCTACGATATTATCGATTGGTCATATTTGAAGCTTGCACACCGTGGTCCGCGCTTTGACCTTTTGCTAATGGTCATGGTCTTGAGCCTGACCGTATTTGTAGACCTAATCACTGCGGTGGTTGCAGGCGTTGTCGTAGCGGCCGTGGCGTTCGTCAAGCAGGTCGCCGATGAACAGTTGGCATCAGCTGCGGGGCACTCGGACGATCCCACTGAAGGACTGACTGACGGCGAAATCGAAATACTTGAGGAATGCGCCAGCCGTCTGACCTACTTCAATTTTGGTGGCCCATTAAGTTTCGGGGCTGCTGCTGATTTAGGTCATCAGGTCAGAGAGCGTCTAAGCCCGTCACACCACACTTCACTGGTGCTGGACTTTGGCAGGGTGCCATTCATGGATGTCTCGGCTGCTCGCGCTGTCGAGACGATTGCTCTGGACGCCGTTCATGCTGGCAAACACCTGTATCTGTGCGGGATCAATGAAGCAGTAGCCGCAAGTCTGGAAGGGCTCGGTGTCAACGAACATCTGTCCGACGAGCACCGCTACGAGACGCGCCTGGAAGCACTTCAGGCGGCCCGCAATTGGATATTTGATAACACGGGAGAGGACGGCACCGCACCGGGCGGAGCCTCCGCCAAACCCGCTACGGCTTGATACACTAACGCCTCCGCTGTCACCAGAGGAGGCGTTCACGTGTCCAAAGTCTTATTGGCCATTTGTGCTGTCGCAGCGCTCTTTGCCTGCTCAGCCGATACAAGCCGCGCCTTCAACCGGGATATTCCACCCAATGCAGTCATTGTTGATGTGCGCACAGCGGAAGAATTCGCCTCGGGGCACTTTCCGGGGGCCATCAATATCCCTCACGACCGTATTGTGGAGGGATTAACGGCCAGCTCCGTCCCCCCCGGCACCCCGCTGGTGCTTTACTGCAGAAGCGGTAATCGGTCCGGGAAAGCCGAGGGTACGCTCAGGTCAGCAGGCTTCTCACAATTACAAAATGGCGGCGACCTGCAAACGCTGCTCTCGGTGCACCAGCAAACTATGGTGACTCCCGGGAACGCGGCTTCTCAGTCTTAGGCTACGCCCTCCCCCCCGCTGCACCCGCGAAGAGACGGGCAAGCGCTCGGCTAACGACGCTCATCAGCTGATGAAGCAGTTCAGCGGTCAGCCGACTTAGACAAACTAGCAAACTGCGCCAGCGCGTCTTCAGGAAGCAGATCATTACCCTGGCGATACTGTTCCGCGCAGGCGGTGTAGAACCGGGCATTGAGTAAGTTGGCATCTCCACAATCACGCGTCGCGACCACCTTGCCTGGCACTCCCGCGATGACTGAATTCGGCGGGAATTCTTTGTTCTCTGTGATAATGGTGTGCCCTGCAACAATCGAATTCTCGCCAATCTTCGCGCCGTCCATGATGGTGGCGTTAATGCCGATCAAGCAGCGATCACCAATTTCACAGCCGTGAAGCGTCGCGTGATGGGTGATGGAGCAGTCCTCGCCAATAATGGTGGGAGAAGCGATCCCAACATGGATCATCACGAAATCCTGAATATTGGTGCGCGCGCCGATTTGGATCTCATAGGTTTCCGCGCGCGTGACCACGTTGGGCCAGATCGAGGCACCGGGACCCACGTAGACTTTGCCGTAAAGCCATGCGCTTTCGTGAATAAAGGCTGGATTATCCAGGGTGACATGTTCGCCAATGTGTCCCATGCTGGTCACTTCCACTTGTTTTTCAGAACGCGCATCTTGTCACGTTGCGGGATGAATGGTTAGGGGTTACGCCAACATTGACGGACTCAACGTTATGACGGCAAACGAGCGTCGCGCCTTAGCACTGGGGCTGAGCGCAGTCATGTTGTGGAGTACCGTCGCCACCGCATTCAGCATCAGTTTGAGATACCTGACGCCGTTGCAACTGGTAACGCTGGCGAGCGCTGTCAGCTGGTGTTTTTTATCGCTCAGGCTTGTACAGCCGGGGCGAAGGCAGGCGCTGCGCGCCACCGATTCAAGAGATCGACTGTTCGGGCTCGCCATGGGCTGGATCAACCCGGCGCTCTACTACCTCGTGCTATTCGCGGCCTATGACCGGCTACCCGCGCAAGAGGCGATGGCGATCAACTACTCCTGGGGCATCACGCTGGCGCTTATCGCGGCGCCAATACTGGGACAGAAACTGAGTCTCTACGCGCTGCTCACCAGCGGCATCAGCTATTTCGGCATCCTGATTATCGCCACTCGTGGTGAGCTGGCCGCATTGAACTTTGCGCAACCCGAGGGCGTGGCGCTCGCACTGCTCAGCACAATCATCTGGAGCCTCTACTGGGTCATCAATGCACGAAAAACCATAGACCCCGAAGTACAGCTCTTCCTAAATTTCTCCGGCGCGCTTCCCCTGCTTTTCGTGATGGTGTGGTATCAGGGCGGCTCGATACCCGCGTCATGGCAAGGCTGGCTGGGCGGCCTCTACGTCGGTTTTTTTGAGATGGGGATTGCCTTTGTCCTCTGGATGGGCGCGATGCAGGCAACGCAGTCTGCCATTCGAATTTCCAGCCTCATCTTTCTGTCACCGCCCGCGTCACTGCTGTTGATTTGGCTGATCGCAGGAGAACCCCTGAGACCCTACACCTTAGTCGGCCTTGCGATGATTTTGCTGGGCTTGTGGCTGCAAAGGCGCGCTGACAGGTGAACCCTGCTCGGGTTGCTGACTCACATAAATGCGGTCCCCAACGGTCAACTCTGCGATTTCGGGGTCAAACCGATCCCACTGAAACGTCGCTCTTCCACTCAGCTGATCCACCTCTAGCACCGTGGCGCCGAAAGCCTTGTCATCAGCGTCGCGCCGCAACATATCGGCAGTTGCACCCTGCTGCACAATTCGTCCCGCTTGCATTTTTAACGTCGTGCGGGCCAGAAGATGTAGCTCTTGTGCTGAGTGGGATACGCAGATGAGGGGCAACGCCTCTTTATTGAGCCAATCCGATAGCGCTGTCGCCACCTGCCGACGGTGATCGCCATCATTTGCAGAGAATGGTTCATCCAGCAGCAGCAACTGCGGCTGCGTCAGTAAAGCCTGCACCAGCGACACGCGCTGTCGTTCGCCTCCGGAAAGCGTGTCGACTGATCGACCCATCAGGGTATCGACTGAAAAATCTCTCGCCAGACTCGCAAGCTGCTCCGCGCACGATGGTGCAGGGGATCGCGATGCTGCGAAGCGCAAATTATCCAATACCGTTCTGCCCGGCAATAGGCGCGCATCCTGAAACACCACACCCAATTTCCGCAAGTGAGTCGGCACGCTAATACCCTTGGCACTGTCATGCCATACCTGGGCCCCGAACTGCAGGTATCCGGTAAAACCCGGCTCCAACCCGGCAACGATGCGAAGCAGGGAGGTCTTACCCGCCCCCGTCGCACCTTGCAGGCCTACTGTGTGGTCGAGATCAATATCAAGCTGCGCCTCAAGCACAAAGCCGGGCCTGCTGAGGCAGCCGTCAACAATCAGGCGCCGACTCATCCGCGAAGCACCTCAGCACTCCGCCCGGCCACGCGGTAAATCAGCCACAGGGAGAGGAAAGAAAACCCCATCAAACCCAATGCGAGGAAATGTGCAGCGTCATAATTTAGCGTTTCGACGTGCTCGTAGATTGCAATCGAGAGAACCCGGGTTTCTCCCGGAATATTGCCGCCCATCATCAGCACCACGCCAAACTCGCCAATCGTATGAGCGAAGGTCAGCACGATACCGGTCAAAAAACCCCTCCGGGCGAGTGGCACCACAACGTTGAAAAAAACGTCCCGCGGTGACGCACCCAGCACGGCGGCGGATTCCCTGACAGAGATCGGCACGGCACGAAAAGCCCCTTGCAGCGGTTGCACCATAAACGGCAACGAATAAATGACTGACGCGATCACCAACCCGCTAAAAGAAAATGTCAGCGACTGACCGGTGACGCGGACCCAGATGCCTCCCAGCACGCTTTCCGGATTGAGAAATACCAACAAGTAAAAACCAAGCACGGTCGGCGGCAGAATAAGCGGCATGGCGACCAAGGATTCAACAATCGGGCGGTAACGGGACCGAGAGATTGCCAACCACCATGCCAGAGGTGTCGCCAACAATACCAACACCAGTGTCGTGACACCGGCGAGCAACCCGGTCAAACCTATTGCCTGGAGATCGGCGTTCACTGGAGCGAATCCTCCTTGGGTAATCGATACCCGTGAGACACGAGCAGGCGCTGCACCGGCGCCTCAAAGAGTTGCGTAACCCACCATTGTGCCGCCGCATTTCCTTCGGCACGCTTCAACAGTACAAGATCCTGTCTGATCGGCGTCTCAGGCACCAACCACAGTATCGACTGCTCATCCAGGGTGATGTCACCCTTGCGCAGCATTGCGGCAATGGAAGCTCGTGCGACGAAGCCCGCCCGCGCGTGGCGTTCAGCCACCATCGCCGCCACCATGTGCGCATTGTCCACACGCGCCACTCCCGCGAGCCAATCCTCCGCCAGCCCCGACTGCGCTAGAAGGGACCATGCCGCGGCACCGTATGGGGCCAATGCGGGGTTAGCAATACAAACAGA
>Ga0255783_10005804_pt1 | contig 10824 bp, 9 predicted proteins | sample 011ome_22_FD_179981 | JGI IMG/M metagenome (GOLD analysis project Ga0255783, IMG submission 179981) | Coastal salt marsh microbial communities from the Groves Creek Marsh, Skidaway Island, Georgia - 011507BT metaG (version 2) | ecosystem: Environmental > Aquatic > Marine > Intertidal zone > Salt... | reverse complement strand
GACCACTGCCGGGCCATAGACTTCAGTCAGGCCATAAACATGGGTAATGGCAATCCCCATTTTTTCCATCGCCTGAATCGTTTGCGGTGGTGGCGGTGCAGCCGCCGTCATCATGCGAACAGACTGGACGAACGGTTGCCGCTCGGCATCACTCGCACCGGCAATCATCGACATAATGATGGGCGCACCGCAGAGATGCGTGACGCCGTGCTGCGCGAAAGCATCGTAGATCCCCTCAGCCGAGGGACTGCGCAGAAACACGTGGGTGCCCGCCAACATCGTGATCGTCCACGGAAAGCACCAGCCATTGCAATGAAAGAGCGGCAGCGTCCACAGATACACAGGATGGTGTGGCATCTCCCAGGTCACCACATTGTTGACCGCATTGGTCCAGGCACCGCGATGGGAATAAACAACGCCTTTAGGCTGCCCGGTCGTACCGGATGTGTAGTTCAGGGCCAACGCATCCCACTCATCATCTGGCGGGGTGTAAGGAAAATCGGGCGCGCCCTCTGCCAACAGGGCCTCATAGGTCAGCTCACCGATACACTCGCCGCCCGGCCCCTCTGGGTCCTCGATATCAACGATGAACAGATCGCGCCCGGATTGGTTGACCGCCGCTCGCGCCAGCGCAGAGAACTCGGTATCCACAAGTAGCACCTTGGCCTCACCATGCTCGAGAATAAAACCCAGCGTGGCAGCATCAAGTCGAACGTTGTTGGCATTGAGCACGGCGCCCAACATCGGGATGGCCAGCGCGCACTCGAGGGCTTCCGGAATATTGGGCGCGATGAGTGCGACGGTGTCGCCTTTGCCAACGCCACGCTGGGAAAGCGCGGACGCTAACCGCTTACAGCGCTCGGCGACTTCCCCCCAGTTACGACGGATACTGCCGTGAATCTGAGCGGGCAGATCGGGATAGACCCGCTCGGTGCGCTTCAGCACCGAGATCGGGGTCAGTGGCGCGAAGTTCGCCTGGTTTTTATCGAGTTCGGGCCCGGAATAAAGGCTCATGTCGGGCGGCACTCCCTGACTCAGCGACCGTTGAGGCGGTCACAGTATCACGCAGACAACCCAAGGAGTGTGCTTGTGAAATCAGGCAGAGAATGCCTTGGCACAGGCCGGCCGGGTCATGAGGCGATCCGCGTAGGCACTGAGATTGGGAAACGCCTCATCGGTAACAATGCCCAGTCGCTTGGACATGATGCAGGCGTGACCCAGCATGGTGTCGGCGGCAGAGAAGTCCCCGATCAGATACTCCCGACCTTCCATCGCCGCCTCCACGGGTGCCCAAGCCTTGGCCAACAATCGCTCCGCCTGACCGCGAACCGTCTCGTCCTGGCGCTCGGGTGGGAGCAGTAGGGTGTGCACGACAATTGTGTTGACCGGGGGCATCACCATCCCCTCGCAGTAGTGGAACCACTGCAGATACTCGGGGAAGCGCGGGTCATCCGAGCCAGGCTTCAAGCCGCCGTTTTTGTGGCACTCCAGGATGTACTCGGCAATCGCCCCCGACTCGTAAATCGATACGTCTCCGTCATCCAGCACCGGGATACGACCCAGAGGATGACGGGCGCGGTGCTCGTCGGACTTGAGGTCCTTGGGGTGAAAGTCCATGCGGTTCAGTTCGTACTCGAGGCCGAGTTCCTCGAGCAGCCAAAGGGTGCGACTGGCGCGGCTGTTGGGGGCAAAGTGCAGTGTCAACATGGCGTGAATTCCTCAAATAATAGGCGGCAGAGTTATTGCTGGGGTCGCCGCAAAACCCTTGGCCACAAGGAAGGGGTTGTGGCTACCGGCTTCACTGATATTGGCATATTGCCTGCCAATAGTTAACCCTGTCCTTCAGCTTCAGCCAGAGAGGCTTCCGAAAAGGGTAACCGCGCCGAGGCAACATCGCCCTCGTCGCTTAGTCGCACGCCCAGGCCAATCAGCCGCACGGGTTTGGATTTTCGTTCCCAACCCTCCAGCAGCAAATCTCGGTAATCGTCTTCGACCGCTTTGGTGCCCACCCGCTCCACAGTGGTCGTGGTGAAATCATTGAATTTCAGCTTAATAAACGCCTTATCGATCGCATGCCATGCCTTGGCCGCCTCTATCCGCTCCATCAGGCTGATATACAACCGCTCAATCACGGGCGCCCACTCTGCGGGCCCACTGACATCCTCCGCAAACGTCCGCTCCACGCTCACCGATTTGCGCACTCGGCTGGGCTGAACGGGTCGCTCGTCGCGACCCCTCGCGCGTTCATGCAATACCACGCCGAATTTGCCAAAGCGTCGGCGCAAATTATGCAAGCTCCATTGCCGCACATCGGCGCAGGTTCTGAGGCCATACCGGTGCATTTTGTCCGCCGTGACAGCCCCCACCCCCGGAATTTTTTTCACTGACAGGGCTGCGACAAAGGCATCCACCTCATCAGGTGGCACGACCGTCAGGCCGTCAGGTTTCTTCCAGTCGGAGGCCACCTTGGCGATAAATTTGTTGACCGATACGCCGGCGGACACCGTAATGTCCAATTCTTCGCGCACTTGCTGGCGGATGGCCTTGGCAATGCGCGTCGCGGTGAGCGTCTCATCCGATACCTCACTGACGTCAAGGTAGGCCTCATCCAACGACAATGGCTCAATGATTTCGGTGAAGTTGGCAAAGATGCCACGCATCACTTTGGAGGCCTCACGGTACTTATGCATCTGGGGCGGCACGACGGTCAGCTGAGGGCAGAGCCGCATGGCCTGCGCGGTGGGCATAGCCGAGCGGACTCCGTAAGCGCGGGCATCGTAGTTGCAGGTTGTCAGCACGCCACGCCGTTCGGCGCTGCCGCCCACCGCCATGGGGATGCCCTGCAGTTCCGGGTTGTCCCGCATCTCGATGGCGGCATAAAAGCAATCGGCATCGATGTGAATAATCTTGCGCTGCATGGTTTGAGATTACACTGAAAACCCAGGTCTTTACCGCAGGCGCAAATTGACTCAGTCTGATGGCTTAGATGCTGAAATAACGCCATGACGAGTTCATCTGCCGCCGACAAAAACCGCCCTAACCCTCTTTTGGATGATGCCGCACTGGCCGAGCGAATTTTTCGGCATATTGATGATGGCACCACCGACCTCGGTGATTCTGTGTGGCGAGAGCCGGTGTCACATTACTTGAGCCATGAGCGCTTTGAGGCGGAGTGTGCGCTGATTCGACGACACCCCACCCCCTTTTGCCCGTCTGCGGCGCTGCACGAAAACGGTAGCTACTTGGCCCGCATGGCCGCGGGCAATCCTATCGTTGTGACTCGGGGAGACGATGGCAAAGTCCGCGCCTTTATCAACGCGTGTCGCCACCGGGGTATGCAGGTAGCCGCTGAAAGCGGCTGTGCCAAGGCGCTGTCTTGTCCCTATCACGGCTGGACCTATGATCTCGATGGCGCTCTCAAAGGGGTTCCGGGCCAGAGCGGGTTCCCCGATTTGGATCGGGAGCAACATGGCCTCAAATCGGTTTCTGTCATTGAGCACGGCGGTATTGTGTATATGCAACAAGAAGGAGACATAGACCCAACGCTGCTCACCCATGCGCTAGATTACTTTTCAGATGGTCAGCCGCTGTTTGATCAACAGGTTCTCACAGATGCCGCCAATTGGAAGCTACTGTACGAGACACTGATGGAGGGCTATCACATCAAGTCTCTTCATCGCGAATCCTTTTACCCATATGGCTACGACAACCTCAACGTGGTGGAAACCTTTGGGCCTCACTCACGCGTGGTCTACCCATTCCAGCGAATCGAGCAAATCCGATCAACGCGAACCGAAGACCGCAAACTGAATGGGCTTGTCACATCGGTTTACATGCTGTTCCCGAACGCCAGCATCTCAGTGCTGTCAAAGCACAGTAATCTTGTCATTCTTGAGCCTGTCTCACCTACTCAGTCTCAATGGGTGATTTACAGCATGGTGAACAAGGCCCCCGATGGCACTCCTATCACCCTTGACGAAGCAAAACGCGACGCCGCGTTTGTCAGTGACTCAGGCCAGGAAGAGGATCGCGCCGCTGCCACCGCCATTCAGCAAGCTCTGCCCAGTGGCGCCAACTCTCACCTGACCTTTGGCCATTTTGAAAAAGCCATTGTGCACTTTCATCAGCAATTGGAGCGAGCCCTCGACCTCTCATCCAACAGCTGACACCTTTTTCTGAGCAATCAGGGAGTCAACATGACGCGCCTATCAACCCCCCCTCCTGAGTCCCTCAAAGCGTGCCAAGCACAGCTTGCGCAGGCTGAGACCCATATGGGTTATCGGCCCAACGACGTCTTGAGTTTGTGCCATTGGCCTGAGCTACTGCAGAGTCTGGGTGGCTTGGTGCATACCGTGCTACAGACAGGTGAGGTTGACCCCACTCTGAAGCGACTGATCGGCATCATTAGTAGTCGTACCCAAGGTTGCACCTATTGCACCGCCCATGCGAGTTATGGCGCGAGCCAGTTGGGTGTCGACGCAGAGAAGATCGCCGCCGTGTATGAATTCGACACCTCGCCGCTATTCACCGATGCGGAGCGGGCGGTGCTGCGCGTTGCCTGGCATGGGGCACTGCAGCCCAATGCAGTCACCGATGAGGACATGGAGTCGTTGAAGGCGCGCTTTTCTGATCGCGAGATTGTCGAGATCGTGGCCGTATTGTCGCTCTATGGCTTTTTAAATCGTTGGAACGGCACGCTCAATACGGAATTGGAGCCACCACCCGCTGCGTTTGCGGCCTCTCTGCCGAAGTGAATCGGTATCAACAGCTCATCTGGCCACTATTCGCTTATCCTTGCCCCCCTCTGGCTAGCCGTCCTCGCCCGTCTGCACTTTTTCAAAGTGTGCCTCGAGAATCTCACTGCCCAGCGTCGAGCCGTCGTTGTTGCCCAGCTTGATCGCAGGCCACGCCCCGGTGGCAAACATAAACAGCACCGTGGTGCCCTCGGGCCCCGCGACCAGCGGCCCGTACCCCCGGTTGGCCAGGCCAATACGAATGTCACCGGCGTGATGCCAGGTCGCACCCACCCGCTGCGAACCCTCCAAAATGATTTCGGTGTAATCACAGTCGTGGGTGTGCGCCTCGATCGTGCAGCCAGGCGGGTAAAACACTTTGAAAACCGTGGGAGCCTCTGGTCGAGTCGGGTCGCCAACGCGGTACATCGAAGAAATCACTCCGGTGGGGAGCTCTATCTTGTCGAGGTCTTCCCAGTTGAGCGCATAGTGGCCCTTGCGCTCGAGGGCTTCCTTGATTTCCTGATCAGTGGCCTGTCCCACAATTGCTCCTTACTGGCGTGCGCTGGCGAATAAACACAGCTGCTGCAGCGCAACTGTTGCGGCAGCGAGTGAGGTAATCGCACCCACATCGTATTGCGGCGCTACCTCAACCACGTCCATACCCACCAGATTAATACCCTTCAGGTGCTGCAAGATTTGCATGGCCTGATGAGTCGACAAGCCACCGACCACCGGTGTGCCGGTACCCGGGGCAAAACTGGGGTCCAGACAGTCGATATCGAAGGTCAGGTAACAGGGCCGATCACCCACGATGCCTTTCACCTGCGCCGCCAGATCGGCAGGCTTCATGTCGTGCACGGCAGGGGCATTAAAAATGTGGAAGCCGTGGTCGCTGTCGTTGTGGGTGCGCAGACCGATCTGTGCGGAGTGCGTCGGTGAAATGAGCCCCTGCTGGGCTGCGTGATAGAACATGGTGCCATGATCAATCCGCTGGCTATCTTCTGCCCAGGTGTCTGAGTGAGCATCAAAGTGGATGAGGGATAGCTGCCCATGCTTCTCGGCATGCGCCCTGAGTAGGGGATAGGACACGAAGTGATCGCCTCCAATGGACAAGAGAGCAGTATCGGTAGCAAGAATCTCGCGGGCGCACTCGTAAATCTCATCCGGCACCCCGGCGGGGTGACCCGCATCAAAATCACAGTCGCCGTAATCAACAATCGCCAGGGTCTCCAGCGGCGAGAAGCCCCAGCCCACCGCTTTACGCTCCCAGGCGAGACTCGCCGAAGCCTCGCGCACCGCACGCGGGCCAAATCGGCTTCCGGGCCGGGCGGTGGTCGCCAGATCAAAGGGAATACCCAGCACAGCGACATCGGCGTCGACCAAATCGCGGGTATAGCGACGGCGCATAAAGCTCAGGATGCCACCGTAGGTGGCCTCCTCGGTCACGCCTTTGAGGCTCTCGCGAAGCATTGCCTGATCAGGAGGTGAACTCATATGGACTTCTCTGTTGTCGTTATTCTCGGCCGAGCAAGTTAATCACATAACCCACAGCGAAACAGGCAAAGGCGAGCATGCTGATCGGCGGCAAGCCGCCATGCCAGCCTGCCGGCTGTAGCCAGCCGCTATAGCCCATGAAGAACAAATGTCCCGCGCCCAGCAGCAGGGCAAACAGCATGAACCGTCGCGAGGTAATGAACTGGATAAATGCCGTATCTTCGCGCAGGAAAGTCTGGAAGCTCATGTTGTAACCCCACAGCACGACAAAAGCAGCGACCCCGCCCAGCATGCTCAGCCCCGCGTTCAGCGTGAGCGTGCCGTCAGGCATAAAGAACTTGCCGTACACCGCAGGGTGAAACAATAAAAAGCTCATCAGCACATGAATCAGCGCAAACAGGAAGCCAGTCATGCCCAGCGCTTTGCGGGCGTTAAGCCAAGAGGTAGCGACTGCGCCGCCGAGGCTTTTGTAGGGTCCGAGGCTGAAGTTGAGCGTTAACAGCAGAAACGCCGCCAGACACACCCCTTTATTGAGGATAAACAGCGGAAAGTCTTTCCAGGGAACCGGCCCGAGAATGTGGTAACGCAGTACGGCATAACCCAAAGACAGTAGAAAGACACCGAATATGATCGACGGCGCCGCGTTGGCACGCTCGTCCGCACTGGCTCCGTTGCTGATATTGCTTGCCATGCGCCCCACCTTATTGTTTTGACGTCGGTTAATCCTAAATCAAAACAGAGGAGCCGGTGATTAGGACGTCGCCACCATCACCGGGCGCTTGGCGTCTTTGCCGTAAAGGTTGACCTGCAGACTCGAAATCGCGTGCACCAAAATAATGGGCTCAATCTTCTGTTTGCCGGTCCAGTAGATATTGGGGAACCGCTCGAGAATGCGCTCATAGGCCATCTTGAGCTGCAGCTGCGCAACGCGATTACCCAGGCAACGGTGCACGCCGTGGCCAAAAGCCAGGTGCTTGTCGACGTTGTCGCGCATCATGTCGAACTGATCGGGGTTGGGGAACATGGCGGGGTCCCGGTTCGCTGCGCCGTACCACATGATCACTTTTTCATCTTTGGCGATGCGCTGCCCGGCGATTTCAGTGTCTTCCATCGCGGTGCGCCGCATATGCATCACCGGTGACACCATGCGCAGTGCCTCGTGGGACATGCGCTCAATCAATGAGGGGTCATCGAGCACCATCTGCCGCTGGTCGGGAAACTCGGTGAGCAAACGAATCGTGCCCGAGAGGGAGTTCCGGGTCGTGTCGTTGCCCGCAAAGATAATCAACAACCATGAGCCATCGAGATAACTTTGTGACAGAGGCTTTTCGCCCAGCGTCGCATTGGCGATGGTGGTCAGCAGATCCTCACGCGGGCTACGGATCCGGTCCGCCATCACCCGTTCGCCGTAGCTGAACATATCGTGCAGGATCTTCTCAAAACGGAACGGGAAGGAGGGCTCGGCGAGGAGCATCCTGAACGGGTGGGTGATGAACTGAGGGGCCAGCTCGAGGTAGTGCATCCACTTGATGATGTCGGCTCGGTCTTCCTCATCGACCCCGAGCATCTCGCACAGCGTGAACATGGGTAGCTCAATGGAAAACAGCTTGGCGAAGTCCACCACCGGACCCTGCCGCTCCATGTTGTCGAGCAGGTCGTCAATCTTTCGACCGACACGTTCTTTTAGGGTCTCGATATACGCAGGGAAAAAGAAAGCCGCCTGCTGGGTACGGAGATCGCGATGCAGATCCGCGTCGAGGTTGATGAGTGAATTGTAGGCGGCGTACATCAGCCGCTCTGCCTTGCCCTTGTCATTGCGCAGCACGCTCATGTTGATGCTGCCGCGCTGGGAAGAAAAGATCTGCGGGTTGAGTTCTACGTGTTTGACGTCGTCGTAGCGCACCACGGACCAGAAACCAGAGGATGGCTTTTTGATCTGTGACCACATCACCGGCGCGTCCTCACGCATTCGGCGGTAAAAATCGAAGGGCTGCCCGCGGGTCCAGGAGTTGGTGACGCCCAGCTTAAACCCGGGCAAACGCGGATAAATTTCGTCAAAAACCGGGTCGCGCGCGCCGCTGTCGAGCAGTATGTCATCGCTGACGGCGGGATGGTGTTCTAGTGGTTGGGCACTGTTCATAAGTATCCTGAAGTGGTCAGCGTTCTGGGGCGCATGATCCAGATTATGAGATCCATCTAGGCTACGGCAATCGTGTTTGGCCAGATCATGGAAGGTGCGCCGCTATCACGCCTCCAAATAGCCATTTACCCTCGCGTTTTCTGCGCTGAGCCGGGCCATCTTGGCTCGTGCGCGACGCGGTTTCGTTCACATATCGTTCAGACAAAGCCAGTAAGGGGGCTTCACCCGTATACTCCACCGCGTCTAATACGGGGAAATGTTTTGAGACTCTTTTTAACCGGCCTGATCGGCCTTTGCCTCTCGTTTTTTGCCCACGCGGAGTACTCTCGTACTTACCTCGACAGCTATCCACTACAAATGGCTAGCGTGGGCGAACTCGACATCGCGTATCGCATTATCGAGCCGGGGCCTGACAAACCCAAAGTGGTCGTCATCATGGGCCTGGGAGGTTCGAATGTGGCATGGGGCGACGCACTGATATCCGGACTGGCCAACGGCGGCTACGAAATCCTGTTACTGGATAACCGCGACACCGGCGACTCGACCCGCTTCGATGACTGGGGGCAGCCCGTTTTATGGTGGGAACTCCTTAAATACCGTCTCGGCTTCTCGGTCAACGCGCCCTACACCCTGAACGATATGGGAGCCGATATTGCCGGCCTCATGGATGCAGTGAGCTACGATGAAGCGCATATTGTCGGCGCCTCCATGGGCGGCATGATTGCACAGATTGTGGCGGCCCATTACCCCGAGAAGACGCGCAGTTTGATCTCGATTATGTCGACCACTAACGCACCGCACCTACCGCCGCCGACTGACGAGGCTGAGATGAGGTTGCGCAACCTGGCGACCGGTGAAGCAGAAGCGGACCGCGAGCAGTCCATTAGAGACCGGGGATTTTATCCAGAGTCCATGCAGCGCCATCTGATGGCCATCTTCAAAACCGGCGACCGCTCTGATGAGGTCGCCACCATCGCCGCACCCACACTGGTCATCCATGGCGCGGATGACGGCTTAGTGCCACCCGAGCACGGTCGGCACACTGCGTCGCTCATTGCAGATTCCCGTTTTTTGCTGATCGACGGCATGGAGCACAATATGCCCGAGAACATCATCCCGCTGCTGGTCGACGAGATGACCGGCCATATGGATGCCGTTGAAGCAGGCGCGCTCGCCGGCCGCTAGCTGACAACACCGGATAAAAAAATGGCGCCGTAGGGCGCCATTTTTTGCTCTCTTTAATTCCGATCAGAATTCTAAACGCACCCGCACACCGATGTTGCGGCCAGGCAGTGGCACCTGATCTTTCACGAAGGACGTGTGATTGCGCGCCACCTCGTCGGTAAGATTGCGGGCGAACGCCGTCAGGGTCAGACGCGTAGCATCATTGAATCCGTATGACCACGAGGCATCTGCGTTCACCAGCGTAAAGCCATCGGTTGCAGACTCGCCCGGTGCCACGCTGGTTTGGCGCTCGACATCCTTCACCAGCAATTTGGCGGAGAAATCACTGAGCGTGTAGCGGGCGGTGAACATATTTCTCGCCGGCACGATCCGCGGCACGTCTCCGCCATTGGTGAACTCGGCGTCGACCTCATCGCGTCCAAGAGTCAATTCCAGCTCACCACGGGGCAGCTCAAATCGCGTGCCGATCTCGATCTCATACCCGGTGAACTCAGCATCCTGCTGGCTGTACTCCGACAGAATCAGACCACCATGGTCAAAGTGTTCATCATCATGGTGCTCGTCGTGATGATCACCTTCTTGCTCCTCTTCCATGTGCGCTTCGTGCTCTTCTTCCAGCTCATCACGGAGGTAGATGTAGTTATCGACCCGGTTGTAATAGATCGAAGCCGAACCAAAAAAGTTGTGGTAATCAAAATTGAAAGCGAGGTCGATGTTGTCTGAGCGCTCTGTATCCAGCGCAATGTCTCCCACCTCATAACGGCTGCTGGCGAGGTGTTCACCGTTCATGAACAACTCAACCGCAGACGGTGTTTTGCTGACGCTGGCAAGGCTCAGTGAGAGCGAGCTGTGCTCATTGAGATCGCGGCGCAATGTTGCCGCGGCACTGAACACTTCATCACTGAACGAGGCTGGCTCGTACACCATCTCATCTTCATGGTGCTCTTCGTGCTCACCTTCATGATCCTCGTCGTGGCCACCCTCGTGATCCTCGTCATGATCACCTTCGTGCTCCTCGCCATGCTCATCATCGTGGTGCATCTCGGCAACGAAACCATCGCGATCTACCTGATCAAAGCGAAGCCCTAAATCCAGCGTGGCAAAACCCAGATCATCCGAGCTGAAGAAGCCCAGCGTAGTCTCGGTAGAGTCTACCGGGGCCATAAACGCCTCTTCACCAATGATGGAGATTTCCTCCTCGGCGTAGTTCAGCACGACCCGGCGGATACGCTCGCCCGCACTCAGATCGAAGGCGACCGAGATTTCCGT
>Ga0255783_10005801_pt1 | contig 10829 bp, 7 predicted proteins | sample 011ome_22_FD_179981 | JGI IMG/M metagenome (GOLD analysis project Ga0255783, IMG submission 179981) | Coastal salt marsh microbial communities from the Groves Creek Marsh, Skidaway Island, Georgia - 011507BT metaG (version 2) | ecosystem: Environmental > Aquatic > Marine > Intertidal zone > Salt... | reverse complement strand
AGTAATTCATCACAGCCAAAATACCAATAGGAGGGAGCATTAGTATTAAACTTGTTCCTTGTGCTTCATGCTGGGTCAAGTGCATGATATAAACTAAGGCTGGAACCATAATAACTCCGCCGCCAATGCCAATAAATCCACTCATAGCTCCCGCTACCAGTCCAATCATGACCAATAAAAAAATAACGTTGAATGTCATTAAATATCTTTTATCAATGAAATATAAGGTCTAGGTTTCTGAATTTCTATATTCTCAATTCCCCAAGCAACGTCCAATCGCACAAAATAACCCCATATTTTAGATCTTAAACCAAAGCCCATTCCGCCAATAATAGGTTCTCTCAGGTTTTTGACTTTAATCGTTACAGGAGGATAGTTAATTTCCTGTGTGTTAAAGTAATTATCTGGATGAAAGGGGTGTGGCCCAGTCCAAGCAGTACCCACATCACCAAAGGCAACGATCTGAAAGTGGCGAATAAAATCGCTCTTGATTGGATAGCTTGAAAAGAAGGAGAAGACAGGTAACCTAAATTCTGTATTGAATAAAGCGAAGCTATTACCGTTTCGAGCATTCTGAATAAATCCGCGCATTGGTGTCGCTATGGTTTGAAAACCGAAGTTTTGAACAGGATCAACATCAACATCAGGATCAAAATCCACATCTGGTCGAAACACCCAACTATCAACTGCGCCCATATAGTAGAGTAGTTTTCGAGAACCTAGAGATGTCGCTCCGGCTAGACGGTTAACCCAAACAAAATTTCGCATGATACGGATGGAATGACGTAAATCCATACCAAGGTTAAAGGTAGGATCAAAATTGCCGCCTATTTCTTGAAGGTATTCTGCAAATAATTTAAATTGTGTTCCACGACGAATATTCAATTCCATTGGAATCGTATTATCCAATACAAGCTCAAGATTTACACCTGAATTATACCGTGGTTCGTTAGGAGAGGTGAGCGTAAAATCATTGGTTGGAATGAGAATGGTATTATCTTTTCTAAAGTTGAAGGTGGTGCGAAAGCTCCATGTTTCAGAAAAAGGATAACTCATGCGGTAACGAATGTCATGGGTGATTGTTTTATTCGGTAACCCCGTTAATGCAACGGTTTTTTGTCTGTAGAGTAGCAAGCGATGATCAATTCTCTTCTTTAAATGCTGAATCATCAATAAATATTCACCACCAGATTGAAAGCTGGTTGGCACGCGCACACCTCCCATGAGTTTATAATCATCAAATAAATCACTAGCGCCTATTTTAAATAAGGCACTCGCGCCTGGGTTAAAATAAACAGATCCTGGTCCTGAATAAGGCTGATAGTTTGGAAATAAAAAGTTGTTGTCAAACTGGGATAAGACATAATCTTTTGCAAAGTTGATCTTGTAGATTTGGTATGGAGGTGGTTCAAATGGTTTTTGCACAACCGTCCCCGCAGAATCAATATTTTCTCGATTTAAATTGTCCTGAATGTCTCCTCCAATAAAAACGATTTCCTTTTGGTAAAGGTGGTTTTCTGCTTGAATCGTGTCATTGTCAAGGCTTTGGTGCTTTTGTTGTTTCTCCGCTTTCTTTCTGCGTTTTTCAATATAAGTTGTGTTCCAAATATTCTCCAAACGTTGATCATTTGCGGTACTCTCCAAAAATTTGTATTTACTGTTTTGATAGACAACAGAGAGCATTTGTCCATTCGCCAATAAATCCTGTTCAATAATGCTCGTTACATAATTGGTTTGTGGTGCAACCGTTACCGTTTTTCGATAATGAATAACCGTATCGATAAAGCTAATTACACTGTCTTTTAATGCGATATATCGATTATACAATCCATTCTTATCACTCAAATAGACGTATTCGTCTCCTTTTAATTGAAAAGGTTTAATTTCATTTTCATCAGGAGTATCAGTAATTCGTTCTAAAAATTTATAGGTACGATCTTTTTCCTTTAGGTTATAAATGAAGATGTCATTCTTTCGATCAAAATAATCAATATTGGGTTTCTTGAAAATGGTATCACTCAATCGGTTTGAGGCAAATATAACCTTGCGTCCTGCATCCGTGAACTGAGGATAAAGATCATCATAAATGTCGTTCGTGATTTGTTCTTTAGAATTTCCTAATACATCATAGAGGTAGAGATCAGACTGACCTTTAACCACTCCAGATAAAATCATTTTTTTTCCGTCAGGTGAAAAGCTAAAGTCAAGAACTTTGTCAAGATTTTTAATTGTTTTTTCAGTCGTCTTTTTAGTTGTCAGGTCATAAATACAGAGGATGAGTTCTCCTTTGCGCTCAGTAAAAAAAGCTAAGCCATTACCGCTAGGGTGCCATCCAATAGTCGGGTAGGAGTGATCTTGAATCCTCTCCATCTTCGGCTCGGCCGCATAAATCTTTTTTGTTTTCCCCGAAATTTTATCGTAGATCTTCACCCGATATCGTCCCAATTGATTTTCAACATAAGCGATGTGTTGCTCATCTGGACTGAGTTTCACATTATAATAATGCGACTCTTTCTTGATCTTATAATCAACAACTTCACCAGTTGGCTCTGACTGATTTTCATATTCTTTAACGTATCGTGCACGATAGAATGAGATATAGTTACGAGAGAGTTTATTAAAATCCATACCCAATAAAGAGAAGAATCCCCGCTCTACATTCTTAGAAACTCTGGTCACATATAAGATATTGGGAATGATGCTCGGACCATAGGTTTCTGCAATATAGTTCCAGACTGCATGTCCAGCGTAGCGCTTTTCTTCTGCTGTGAGGTTGTTAAAACGATCAATTCTTCTCGTTAGAATTAAATCTTTGACCTGACTTTCGGTTTCCGCATCCCAATCAAGTACAAAATAGCGGATCAAGCCTTCCTCTAACCATAAAGGCATACCAGAATTTACAGATGATTTTAATTGATCTTTCCAATCGCCACCATAGAAAAGGTGCTTCAGTAATACTTCGTATACTGCTGCTTTGATATTATTATTAAATGATTGATGGTCACCTTCATAATACACGAAGATTTTTGACCCCTCTATTCGCGTCGTTCCACCGACATTGGATTGTTCGTCATTATTTAGGCCTAAATTACTCTGACGGTATTTGGCTTGACTTTGATAAACAATGACTTCCAGTTTTTCAGGAATACTGTAATCCAATATTACTTCCGCACGCTTTAAATAATGGTGCATGCTCCGAGCAACATAGGTTGCGATGTCTTCATTTATACCACTGTAGTAGATCTTAAAACGCTTGTAATTTTGCGATTTCCAAGCGAAAGTATTGTATTGTACACGATTTTTACCAAATTCTTGAATCGATCCTTGATAGAATTGAGCCATTGTCTTTTGCGGAGAAAGCAACAAGATAGCGGCAAAGAGCAATATGGTGTTAACGTTTAAACGCATCCTCGTATAATGTGTAAAGATACAAATAATCGTTGTCCTGCAATTCTTGCGTAGGAATAAATGAAACGAGATCGAATCGCGCTAAATTCTGGCCTGATCCAAAAATCTACCTTAAATTTGCCAAACAAAAAAATAGGACAATGATACAGGTAAAGAAATTAACATTTAATCCGTTCAGCGAGAACACATATGTTTTGTTTGACGAAACGAAAGAATGTGTGATTATCGATCCGGGATGTGTTCAAGCAATTGAGAAAACTCAATTGACTGAATTTATTGTGCAGGAGGGATTAAAACCGGTTCGTTTACTCAATACGCATTGTCATGTAGATCATGTTTTTGGAAATTATTATGTAAGCAAAAAGTACAAGTTAGAACTAGAAGCACATGAATTGGATTTACCGACGCTAGCGCTTGTTCCAAAAGCGTGTATGATGTATGGTATCCAAGGTTATGAATTATCACCAGAGCCAACCAAGTTTCTAGAAGAAGGTATAGATGTCACTTTTGGACAATCTCGATTAGAGGTGATTCATGGACCAGGTCATGCTCCGGGTCATGTCGCTTTTTATAGTCCAGCGGATGGTTTTGTCATTAACGGAGATATTCTTTTTGAGGGTAGTTTTGGACGTTATGATCTTCCAGGGGGTGATTTACCGACCTTAAAAAAGACCATTATTGAGAAGATGTTTGCCTTACCAGAAGAAACAGTTGTTTTTTGCGGGCATGGTGGAGAAACAACCATCGGTCGCGAAAAATTGACCAATCCTATTTTAACGTATTAAGAAGCGAGGTTTTATTGTTCATCAAACGTACGATCAACGAAAGCACGATTCGGACGTAAAGCATCTCTTAAAACAGTTACATGTTCTTCGTCCACAGTCATATACGCAATGGCATGCATTTCTTGTGTTTCTTCCGTTCCCGTCAAGTCATAGCCAATCGCCTCTTTGAGCATAAACTGTTTGAGATGCACTTCGTGATGCTCTGCCGTTTTTAGGGCGTCACCGCCGTAAAAATCCCAGATTAAGCGAATTTTCCGTTTCAAAGTACAATGATTTTGCGTGTTAAAATAATTGCTTCTGCATTGATTTTGAGAATATAAATCCCTGAAGGCAAGTCTTCAATTTCTATGGTTATTTTGTCTGATAATTGCCAAGGGGTTTCTGATAAAACGGTTTCACCATTTAGGTCACAAATTTCAATAAGTTGAACGGTATGGATATCTCCTTCAATGTTGAGTGCTGAACCTTGAATAGGTTGCGGATAAAGTGTAAATAAATAAGACGGGTTGCTGCCAATTGATAATCCATCCCAACGATCCTCGGCAGATTCTCCTCCCCAAATTAATGTGGCAAAATATGGGTTGTCAATAAATGGATTTCGATTACCAATTGAACTATAAATAGCATCGTTACGATTGTCTTCATGCTCTGAAACGGGATCTTCAATATTCCAATCTAATAAAATATTTACCATTTCAGGATCGATCGCATTGGTTGAGCCAAATGCAACCGAACTCGGTTTGCAGCGCGTTTCATAACGAATGTACATGTACATGATGATTCTTGCAGCATCACCTTTCCACTCATCTCCAGGATACCAATGTGTTCCGATTGTTCCAGCATCTCCAGTGGCATCGGCAAACATTCGATTGGAACGATTGCCATTCATTTGAACGTCCGAGGCATGTAAATTATGAGGGTCAGAACCTGGACCACTTGTCCCCAAATCAGGTTCTCCCAAAGACTTAGGAAAGACGTGTTCGCGATTCCATTCACCAATACTACCACCGTTAGCATCTTTATCACGAGTTCTATCGTTGATGACAGATCCATCATCATCATTATATCCGTATATCAAAAGAACATTCGAGGCATTTGTTGGATCTAAATCACCTACCTTAAGAATATCCCAAACTTCACTATATGCGCTCGGAGAGGTATGCGTTGAAGTGACATGATCTCCTAATTCATCTCTCAAAGCAATGCCCGTCAGGCCTAAGTCAACTCCATCGTAATAAGCGGGTACTTGAGCAAAAGCGAGTGAATATAAACTAAGTGATAAAAAGAGGAAAATATGCTTCATAGAAATGTTGGCTAGGAGGCAAAGATACCCAAAACAGGATAAGTGTCCTAATCAAAAGCTTGATTCGCATTATTTGCCATTTCTAAAAGACGTTCGTATTCGTCTTCAGAGATGTCTGAGTGAAAGAAATGAATCGGATCAATCTTCTTCCCATTCTTTTCAATCTCGTAATGCAAGTGCGGCGCAGTTGATTTACCGGTGCTCCCTACTTTTCCAATAATCTGACCACGAACAACGGTATCACCTTCTTCGACATCAAAAGCGCTTAGGTGAGCATATCGAGAAACATAACCAAATCCGTGATCGATTATGATTGAATTACCGTAGCCCCATTTTTTTTGCTCGATGGTCTTAATGACACCGTTACCAGTCGCATAAACATTTGTTCCTGTTTCGGCTGTAAAATCAAGACCCCAGTGCATTTTTTTTGTTTTGTAAATCGGATCGATACGCCATCCATAACCTGAAGCGATTCGTGTTAAGTCCATGTTAGAAACGGGCTGAATAGCAGGAATGCTTGCCAACATTTTTTCTTTTTCACGAGCTAATTTGATTACCTCGTCAAATGAAATAGATTGCGCGTAAAAACGTTTCTCTAATTCTTTAATACGTTGCTTATTATCGATGATACGATCAGAATAAGTTAGGTTTCTGAGTTCTTCATATTCGTCTGACCCCCCTGTTCCTAGTAAGCGCATTTGATCTGGGAAAGGCTCCGCATTAAAAATGACACGATAAATCTCATTATCTGTTTTTTCCAAATCCATCGCTACAGAAGAAAGTAAAGTCAACTCGTCGTTCATATCATCGAGTTGTTTTTTCAATTGAATATTTTCACGTTCCAGGGATAATTCTTTTGGAGAAGTGAATACCGAAGAGAAGAGTAAATAAAAACCAAAACCGAGAACCACAGCGGGTGCAACAACCAGTATAGAACGCAATACATGCTCGCGCCACGATAGCTCCACTTTTTCGTATGCAAGCGTCTCTGGATTATATCGAAATTTTTGTCGTTTCATAAAACTGTATTCTTCTTTACGGCTTCCTCAGGAAAATCCTAAAGGAAAAATCGTATTTTCGATTGCGCAAATTTACGCAAATCAGGTAACTTTGCAATTGTATTAACAAATGTTAACAGAGTAGTTAGATGAAAACCAACGAAATACGGCAGTCATTTCTCGATTTTTTTGAAAAAAAGGGACACAAAATAGTTTCTTCAGCACCAATGGTAGTGAAGAATGACCCCACTTTAATGTTCACGAATGCTGGTATGAACCAGTTTAAAGATTTTTTCTTGGGATATAATGAGGCCAAGGATAAACGTGTTGCCAATACGCAGAAATGTTTGCGTGTTTCAGGAAAGCATAACGATCTGGAAGAAGTAGGGGTAGATACTTATCATCATACCATGTTCGAAATGCTTGGTAATTGGTCTTTCGGTGATTATTTTAAGGAGGAGGCCATTGATTGGGCCTGGGAATTGTTAACCGATGTTTACAAATTAGATGTTGACCGGTTATATGTTACCGTTTTTGAAGGAGACAAGAATGATAGTTTAGCGGCAGATAGTGAGGCGATTAATATTTGGAAAAAACATATTGCCGAAGATCGAATTCTTTTAGCTGATCGAAAAGATAATTTTTGGGAGATGGGGGAAACTGGTCCATGTGGGCCATGTTCTGAAATTCATGTTGATTTAAGAGATGAGGCCGACCGTCAAAAAATAGATGGGAAATCACTCGTCAACCAAGACCATCCGCAGGTGATCGAGGTGTGGAATTTGGTTTTTATGCAGTTTAACCGTAAAGCGGATCAGAGCTTAGAGAAATTGCCTGCCACTCATGTGGATACAGGTATGGGCTTGGAGCGTTTAGCGATGGTACTACAAGGAAAACAATCGAATTATGATACAGATGTTTTTCAAGCACTTATTAAGCAACTGGAAGCACAGTCTGGATTAAAATATGGCGAAAATGAAGCGACAGATATTGCTATGCGAGTCATCTCGGATCATATTCGTGCAATCGCATTTTCAATTGCAGATGGACAATTGCCTTCGAACAATAAAGCCGGCTATGTGATCCGTCGTATTTTGAGAAGAGCGGTGCGTTATGGCTATCAAGTATTGGATCTGAAAGAGCCATTTTTATATAGCTTAACGAAGCCGCTAGCCAAAGAGATGGGAGCTGGTTTTAAAGAGCTTGAAGCGCAAAAAGAGTTGATTGAAAAGGTGATTAAGGAAGAAGAAGTTAGCTTTTACAGAACCTTAGAAACGGGGCTAAAATTACTGGATGAGTTAATGACCAAAGTAAAGGCTGCTGGTCAGAAAATTATTGATGGAAAAGACGTCTTTAAACTGAGTGATACTTTTGGTTTTCCAGATGATTTAACGGCACTAATTGCCCGTGAGAATGGTTTGGATATCGATATTGAAGGATTTAATGCCGCAAAAGACGAAGCACGTGCAATTGCACGAAAAGCGACTTCTATTTCTTCAGATGATTGGTTGGTTTTGAGAGAAGATGACGAAGAGGAGTTTATTGGATATGATTTTACAGAAACTCCCGTTCAGCTTGTTAAACATAGAAAGGTAGAGCAGAAGGGGAAAACGTTTTATCAACTAGTGTTTAATATTACACCATTTTATCCAGAAGGAGGCGGTCAAGTTGGTGATTCTGGATGGATTGAGTCGGATACGGAGAAGGTAGTCATTTTTGACACGAAGAAAGAGAATAATTTGATCGTTCATATGGTCAAGGAATTACCAAAGAATCCATTATCGGATTTTAAGGCGGTAGTCAATCGATCAAAAAGAACGTTAACGGAAGCGAATCACACAGCAACTCACCTTTTGCATCATGCTTTAAGAGAAGTGTTGGGAACGCATGTAGAGCAAAAGGGCTCATTAGTTAACGATAAGTATTTGCGATTCGATTTCTCACATTTTTCTAAAGTTACTGCCGAAGAAATTCAGGAGATTGAAAACCGAGTAAATGAGGATATTCAGGCTAATATTCCGTTGAATGAAAAGCGTGCTGTCCCTATGAATGTTGCTGAGGACATGGGAGCAATGATGCTTTTTGGTGAAAAGTATGGAGATTTGGTTCGTGTGATTCAATTCGGTGAATCAGTCGAATTATGTGGAGGAACGCATGTTGAAAAAACAGGTGATATCCGTACGATTAAAATTACTTCAGAAGGTTCGGTCGCTTCGGGTATTCGAAGAATTGAAGCGATTACAGCAGACACGGCCATGTCTTATTTTAAATCTAAATTAGATCAGTTTGAGGCGGTGATGGATATCCTTAAAAAGCCGAAGGATCCGGCAAAAGCAGTAGAGGAAATCATAGAGAAAAACGCCAGTCTAACCAAGGAATTAGAGTCTCTTAAAAAAGATCAAGTCAAACAGATTAGAGTAGATTTATTAAATAAAGTAGAGGATAAAGGTGGCGTTGCCTTTGTGTCTGAAATTTTAGATTTGGACGGAGGATCGATACGTGATTTGTGTTTCCAATTGAAACAAGCCCAACCTAATTTATTAGGTGTTATTGGAGGTAAAGCTGAGGGTAAGGCAACGTTAAGTATTATTATTTCAGATGAATTAGCAAAAGACAAAGACTGGCACGCAGGTAACCTTGTTCGGGAAGCAGCAAAACTCATACAAGGTGGTGGAGGTGGACAGCCATTCTTCGCAACGGCTGGTGGTAAAAACGCTGACGGACTGCCTCAAGCTATTGATAAAGTAAAAGAGCTAACCGGTTTATAATATGGAACTGACAAAAGAAAATAAAAGATGGATCCTCATTGTTGGGGCGATAATCGCTATTCTTTTTGTGGTTGGTCTAATGTTAAAATTCTGGATTCAAACATTAATCGGTATTGCAATATTTGCCGTTGGTTTTTATTATGGCCGAAAATCGGCTCAAGATAAAAAAGGTATCACGGAGGATAAAAAAGGTTTATTTTAAATCATGTTTACGGCTAACGAGAACCTCCAACTTAATCCTACACCCGAATGGAAATAGTCAAATGACTTCGTCAATGTAGTGGATTGATAAGCGCTGCCAATAACTGGACGATATTGGAAATTAGCATTAATATACAATCGATCAAATAAGGCGTAATGTAAACGCATTCCGAGCATAACGTCCATGTAAAAAGGACGGTAAATTCCATCTGACGTGGTATAATTAAATAGGGAATTATCTTGAATAAGTGATCCATTGCTTTGTATCAAGAAATTAAAGCGCGTCTGGGCAAATAGATCTAATTGAAATTTTCCAAACTGCATTTGTGTTTCAATTGAAACCGGAATTTGAAAATATCCAACTTTATTTCGGCCAGTGTAGGTATTGGTCGTTGTATTTGTATCAATCGTTGTCACCAACGTACTGTCTACAACATAGGCTGTAGAATCTGAAACATATTCAACTTCCCATACAAATTCAGAACTGTCGATAGTTGTAGATAAATAAGTGTCGTAAATGAGCTCGTAGTCGTACTCATAATCATAAAAAGAAGACGTGTCAATACTCATACCGTTTAATGGATAGTCGTAGTTAGCGTTCAATTGCGTATAACCAAATCCAGTTCCAAATGTCAGACCTTTGGGCAAACGATAGGTCAAGTCTGCATTGAATTGCCATCCTAAACCATCCGTAATGGCATTGTTATAATACGTTTCTTCTATCATGTCAGTAGAGGTGTATTTTGTTCTAGCCTTTGTGATTCCTGAAGATAGACTTAGCATCCACGGTTTGTATGCGTCAGGTTTAAATTCAATGGGAGCGTTGTTGATTGTGGAGTCTGGAGTACTAGGATCAGTAACGGTGTTATGAGCAAGGGGAACTTCAAGCGATGCTTCAATTTCAGTCGTGTCAGTATCCGATTGGTTTTGTTTGACTACGTTTACCTGATCTTCTGAAGTGCTTTTCTGAACATTACTAGGATCACTCATTGAATTGTCAGTGTCTCCATTTGAAAGCTTTGTATTGATCGGTTTGTCTTCCGTTTTTTGCTCCGTTTCTTCATCGGTAGGGGCTAATTCCAAATCTGTTTCTTGATTGCCAGTGTCCAGCCCTTCGATCATAAGTTCTTCATTTGAATTTCCCTGGTCTCTTTCTTTAAGAACTATTTCTGCTTGGGTGGTCGTTATAACTATTCCATCTCCTTGATCGATTGCTTTTTTATTTTTCGTTTTATCCACCTGAATATCAGGAATGATTGCTCCATTTATTCTTGTATTTGTTTGATGATTTACGGTCGTATTATTATTTAGGTCAGTCTGATCTAGCTGATCAGTCATGCTTGATGGTGATGAAAGATCTCCATCA
>Ga0255783_10005787_pt1 | contig 10848 bp, 10 predicted proteins | sample 011ome_22_FD_179981 | JGI IMG/M metagenome (GOLD analysis project Ga0255783, IMG submission 179981) | Coastal salt marsh microbial communities from the Groves Creek Marsh, Skidaway Island, Georgia - 011507BT metaG (version 2) | ecosystem: Environmental > Aquatic > Marine > Intertidal zone >... | reverse complement strand
TTAGAAGTTGCATGGAATCATCATGCAGACGACCGCTTTTCTGAAGCGCTAATCTCATAGTTTTTTTCATGGTCAAAAATTAAAAAACCCGCTTGATCGCTCAAACGGGTTTGGTATTGGTACACAACCATACACTACCTCGTTTGAAGCAGAACAAATGTATGGTGGTGGTGTTGATTAAAAATCATGATGCAAAAGTAAACAATAACTTGAGGATAAAAAGCGCAAAATAAATTTATCACAAAAACTTTATCTCAAGTGAATCCTTATTGGTTCCCCAAAATAATAGGTAACCCTTTATCTCCAGAGCCGATGACGATCACTTTGGCGTTTTGAGACTCCGATAATTTGATGGTGGCCTCAATCCCCTTATCCTGTAAAATTTTGTCCGTGATCGAAGCGCTGAGAATTCTGTTTGCATCAGCCTTACCCTGTGCATCAATAATCCTTTTCTCCGCTTCCTTCTGAGCAGTGACTAATCTGAATTCATACTCTAAGGATTCTTGTTCTTGCTTTAATTTGCGCTCAATGGCTTCTTTAATCGAGGTAGGTAAGGTTACATCGCGGACTAAAATTTCATTTAACTGAATATATTGATTGTCCACAATTTTTTTGGTCTCTTCGTAAATTTCGGTTTGAATGACATCTCTTTTGCTGGAATACAGTTGCTCTGGAGTGTATCTACCTACCACAGAACGAGCCGCAGATCGGATAGCGGGCATCAGCACACGTTCGATGTACTGCTCCCCTTTTTCTTGATGCAATTTCCCCAAAAACTCGTACTTCGGCACAAACCACGCAGACGCATCTAACTTAATCTCCAAGCCATTGGATGAAAGCACTTGCATTTTCTCAAAAAGCTCTTGTTGTCTCACTTCGTAAATAAATACTTTATTCCAAGGAGCGACTACATGAAAACCTTCACCTAAAGCGGGTTCATCAGTGACTACACCCCCATCAAACGTTCTGTATAAGACACCAGCTTTACCTGAACCGATGGTTATGGCTGATTTTGCCAGAATGACAATCAATAATACCACCCCAAAAATGGTGGGCAAAGCAATTTTAGGCATCTTTTCCATAGTGTTTTATTTATTAGGTTAACATTCCTCCATCTACATGAAGCACCTGCCCGGTAACATAGCTGGATAAATCACTAGCTAGAAATACGCAAGCATTGGCAACATCCTCGGGACTACCTCCTCTTTTCAGGGGAATACCTTCACGCCAAGATTGAACTACTTTTTCATCTAACTTGGCGGTCATTTCAGTTTCAATAAACCCAGGTGCAATCGCGTTACACCGGATGTTTCTAGACCCTAGTTCTAGGGCAATTGATTTGGTAAAACCTATCATTCCCGCTTTAGATGCGGCATAATTAGCTTGACCAGCATTTCCTTTAACACCCACAACACTACTCATGTTGATGATCGATCCAGAACGCTGCTTCAAAAAATACTTTTGAACGGCTTTGGTCATATTAAACACCGATTTCAAGTTGGTCTCTACCACCTGATCGAAGTCTTGTTCACTCATGCGCATCAACAAGTTGTCCTTGGTAATTCCCGCATTGTTGACCAAAATATCTACTTGACCAAAATCGATCACAACTTGATCTACCAAGGCTTGGGCTTGGTCAAAAGATCCCGCATTGCTCTGGTATGCTTTTGCCTTGACGCCTAAGGACGTCAGTTCTTCTGCTAAAGCAAGCGCAGGCGCTTCACTACTGCTGTAGGTAAAGGCTACATGGGCTCCATGTTGGGCAAAAACAGAAGCGATCCCAGCGCCAATACCTCGACTAGCTCCCGTGATAATAGCCACTTTATTTTCGAGTAATTTCATAGTCATTATTTATCCGAGTACTTCTTTTACTTTTTTTCCGATTTCAGCTGGTGAATCCACCACATGAATCCCACAAGAACGCATGATTCGTTTTTTGGCTTGAGCCGTATCATCGCTACCACCCACAATTGCTCCAGCATGCCCCATTGTTCTACCAGCAGGAGCAGTTTCTCCAGCAATAAAACCGATGACAGGTTTGGTACTACCGCTTTGTTGGTACCAATGTGCCGCGTCAGCCTCTAGTTGACCTCCGATTTCTCCAATCATCACCACGGCGTGTGTATCAGGATCCTCAATCAATAATTGCAGGGCTTGTTTGGTCGTGGTGCCAATGATTGGATCTCCACCAATACCGATGGCTGTAGTGATCCCTAATCCTTGACGAACTACTTGATCTGCCGCCTCATAAGTCAGGGTACCTGATTTAGATACAATGCCTACATGTCCTTTCTTAAATACAAAACCTGGCATGATTCCTACCTTGGCCTCTTCTGGAGTAATTACCCCGGGGCAGTTTGGACCGATTAATGTACAGTCTTTGCCTTTTAAGTATTGGTTTACCTGAACCATGTCCGCTACGGGAATACCCTCGGTGATGGCAATAATCACTTTGATTCCTGCCTCAGCGGCTTCCATAATAGCATCTGCGGCAAATGCGGGTGGCACGAAAATAATGGAGGTATTGGCCCCCACTTCGCGCACTGCATCGGCTACGGTATTAAAGACTGGTTTGCCCAAATGCTCCTGACCCCCTTTACCTGGTGTTACTCCACCGACAACCTGGGTACCATAGGCAATCATTTGTTCTGCGTGAAAACTTCCTTCACTACCAGTAAATCCTTGTACAATTACTTTTGAATCTTTATTGACTAATACACTCATGGTGATAAAATTACTTGATAATTATTTAGTGATGCGTTCCATATACGCCCCTTTTTCTGTGTCGATTTTTACTCTGTCGCCTACTTCGATAAACAAAGGTACTTGAATCGAAGCACCTGTTTCAACAGTGGCGGGTTTTGAGGCATTAGTAGCTGTATTTCCCTTGATTCCGGGTTCGGTGTAGGTAACTTCCAAAATTACGGAAGCAGGCATTTCTACCGATAAAGGCATATTGTCTTCCGCGTTGAACATCACTTTACAAATGTCACCTTCTTTGAGAAATTCAGGGGCATCCAATGTGGAGGAAGCCAACTCGATTTGGTTGTAATCGTCCACATTCATAAAGTGAAACTTATCACCCTCTGGATATAAAAATTGGTAATTTCTAGTTTCAACGCGAACATCATCAATTTTATGACCCGCTGAAAATGTATTGTCCAATACCTTTCCGTTAGTGATGCTGCGCAATTTAGTACGCACAAAAGCAGGACCTTTCCCTGGTTTTACGTGTAAAAATTCAATGATTTTGTAGATGTCGTTGTTAAAACGAATACACAATCCTTTTCGGATATCTGATGTTGATGCCATATAAATTAATTGTTGCTAAAATAACCTTTCATAATACCCCTTTGCGAGTCCCTGATAAACATCAGAATTTCATCGCGTTCTGGGGTTGCTTCCATTTCTGCTTCTATGATTTGAACCGCCTGGGAATTGTTGTAATTCTTCTGGTACAAGATGCGGTAAATATTTTGTATTTCCCTGATTTTATCTGCGTCAAATCCATGTCTTCTCAATCCAACAGAGTTAATTCCCACATAGGACAATGGCTCACGTGCTGCCTTAACAAAAGGCGGAACATCTTTTCTCACCAGAGAACCTCCAGTGACAAAAGAATAATTTCCGATCGATACAAATTGGTGAACAGCCACAAAACCTGCCATAACCACGTGGTGACCTACAGTTACATGACCCGCTAAGGTAGAGGAATTAGAAAAAATGCAATAGTCCCCCACGAAACAATCGTGGGCTATATGGCAATAAGCCATGATCAAACAGTTTTGACCAATCGTCGTTCTCATTCGATCTTTTGTCCCCTTGTTAATGGTCACGCACTCTCTGATGGTGGTGTTATCTCCGATCTCAACAAAAGTCTCCTCCCCATTGTATTTAAGGTCCTGAGGGGGTGCTGAAATAACAGCGCCAGGAAATATATTGCAGTTTTTTCCAATGCGGGCACCTTCCATGATGGTGACATTAGAGCCGATCCAAGTACCTTCTCCGATCACTACGTTGTTGTGGATGGTGGTAAAGGGTTCTACAACCACATTCTTGGCGATCTTAGCACCCGGGTGTATGTAAGCTAACGGTTGATTCATCTAATTTTTTTTTGCAATTTGTGCCATCATTTCAGCCTCACAAACCATTTTACCGTTGGCGTAAGCATAAGCCTGCATATGGCAAATACCTCTTCGGATTGGGGTGATTAAACTGCAATGAAAGATGAGTGTGTCTCCTGGTAAGACTTTGTGTTTAAAACGCACATTGTCAATTTTCATAAAGTACGTCAAGTAGTTCTCTGGATCTGGAACAGTACTGAGCACCAAAATGCCTCCTGTTTGAGCCATAGCCTCTATTTGTAGGACTCCAGGCATAACAGGAGCTCCAGGAAAATGGCCGACAAAAAAGTCCTCGTTCATGGTCACATTTTTCATGCCGACAACATGACTGTCCGACAATTCAAGTATCCGATCGATAAATAAAAATGGAGGTCTGTGAGGCAGCATATCCATGATCTGGTGGATATCCATCAAAGGCGGCAAATTCAAGTCGTACTGCGGAACAGCCTTGCGTTTGTCCTCTTTAATCAATTTTGACAGTTTCTTGGCAAATAAGGTATTGATGTAATGACCGGGTTTATTGGCAATCACTTTACCGCGTATTCTCACTCCGACTAAGGCTAAATCACCGATAACGTCCAGCAGTTTATGCCGCGCCGCTTCATTCGGGTAATGCAGGGTCAAATTATCCAATATGCCATTAGGCTTCACGGAGAGTTCCGTCTTGTTAAAGGCTTTTTTCAATTTTTCCATCGTGGACTGTGAAATTTCTTTATCCACATATACGATGGCATTGTTTAGGTCCCCTCCTTTGATTAGTCCATGGTCCAAAAGCGTTTCTAACTCATGCAAAAAACTGAATGTGCGCGCATTGGCAATATCAGATTTAAAATCAGACAAGTCATTGAGCGATGCGTTCTGGGTACCCAAAACTTTGGTGCCAAAATCCACCATAGTGCAAACTTGGTAGGTATCCGAAGGAATCAAGGTAATTTCAGAACCGGTTTCTTCATCTTTACAGGTAAACACCTCTTTGACCACGTATTCGTAGCGAGGCTTTTGTTGCTCAACCAATCCAGCGGACTCTAAAGCTTCTACAAAGAACTTTGCTGAACCATCCATAATCGGTGGCTCAGGCGCATCGAGTTGAATCAATACGTTGTCTATTTCAAGTCCTACCAAAGCGGAAAGCACGTGTTCCGAAGTGTTGATGTGTACACCATCTTTGTTTAGGTTGGTACCTCTTTGGGTGTTTTCCACATATTGAGCATCGGCAGGCACCAGAGGTGAATCTGGCAAATCAATTCTTTGGAACACATATCCGTGGTCCTCTGGGGCTGGGATAAATTTTAACGTAACCTCTTTTCCAGTATGTAGTCCCACTCCTTTGAGCGTCACTTCACGAGCGATGGTATGTTGCATAGTTGATGTAGTCGCCATGGCTTAATCTTTATGATTGAGGTGTTTGGGCAGATTTTTAAAATATACGTATGATTTGTTGTAGTCGGAGTAATTAAAGGCTGGGGTTCCTTGAACCACAGATCCGGACTTAAGGCTTTTCACGACCCCTGATTGGCCTTGTATCTTGACATGATCGCCGATGACTAAATGACCGGCAAATCCTACCTGACCGCCAATCATGCACCCTTTGCCGATCTTGGTCGATCCAGCCACGCCCGTTTGGGCCGCAATGACGGTGTTCTCTCCAATCTCTACATTGTGCGCGATTTGAATCTGGTTATCCAATTTGGCGCCTTGTCTGATGATGGTTGATCCCAGGGTAGCGCGATCAATCGTCGTAGATGCTCCGATATCGACATGATCTTCAATCACTACATTACCTGTTTGAGGAACCTTGGTGTAACTCCCCGATTCATTTGGTGCAAATCCAAATCCATCAGCACCGATAACAGCGTTGCCATGAATGACACAAAAATTGCCGATGACCGTATCGGAACAAATTCGAGCCCCGGAAAAAATCGTTACATCATTACCTATGGTTACCCCTTCATCGATAAAGACTTGAGGATAAATTTTAACCCGGTTACCGATTTTGGTATTGGCCCCTATATACGAAAAGGCGCCTAAATAAAACGCCTCTCCTATTTGCGCTGAATCTGCGATATATGAAGGCTGCTCCACCCCGAGTTTATCCCCTTTGAGTTTGTCGTAATAGGATAATAACACCGTAAACGACTGATAGGCATCTTTAACCCTGATCAAGGTGGTCTCGATGGGTTTTTCCGCAACAAAATCTTCAGATACGATCACAATACTCGCTTGAGTAGTGTAAATATGTGGGGTATATTTTGGATTGGCCAAAAAGCTGATGGAACCCGGAACACCTTCTTCAATTTTTGACAATTGAAAAACTGCTGCATCGCAATCTCCTTCAACCCTTCCCTCAAGGATATGCGCAATTTGGCTGGCGGTAAATTTCATAGGCACAAAAATAGCAAAAATCCCTGAACCCTAAAGTTTAGGGAAGCAAAGGTAATGACGAATAACTGGATGCAATAAAGCGTTAAAGTAAGGGGCCTCCATCAAAGAATCAAAAGAGACCATATTACCTGACTTATCCATAAAAACTATGGGGTTTTGCCCTGCTTTGTACGGTGTATTGCGGACTTTGCCAGAAAAAACAAAATAGCTCGCCTGGTCTCCATCTAAATCCCAGGATTGAGCTGTACTTATTTTTTTAGACTCCAGCAGGTTCGAGTCGACTGGTTGATCAAAAAGCTCAATGTGTAATAAAGTCCTGTTGTTGATCATTTGAGCCAATCTGCTCAAAACAGGATCGCTATGTGCTTGCCATTGTTTTACCGCATGAAGTATATCAATATCATCCAAAGCGGCAAATGCCTCCTGGATATCCTGATTCCAAATGATTTCAGTGGGTTTAGCGCGTAAAAATTGAGCCAATTGAGGGCTCATTACTAACTCCATCCCCTGGGCAACTATATGTTGCGCGCGCTCCAAGGATTTAAGCAATAATATCTCTGCCGATAAGGATTTTTTATGCAAATAAACTTGCCAGTACATAAATCTCCTGGCCATCAGAAATTTTTCAACAGAGTAAACCCCTTTTTGCTCGATAACCAATTGATCGTCAACGACATTGATCATATCTATTAATCGATCTGCATTGATGTTCCCCTCAGCAACTCCGGTGTAAAAGCTATCTCTTTTTAAGTAGTCCAATCGATCCATATCCAATTGACTCGCTACCAATTGATTCATAAACGATCTAGGATAGGTTCCTTTAAAGATCTCAATAGCCAAAGTTAATTTCCCCCCAAAAGTTTGGTTGAGCGAATTCATCAAGGCCAATCCTATTTGTTCGTGAGAAAAATCAGCGATCAATGCGCGTTCCAAAGCGTGAGAAAATGGACCATGTCCCAGGTCATGCAATAAAATAGCATAGCCCAGCGCTTTTTCTTCTTCTAAAGAGATTACTGTCCCTTTTCTTTTTAACACGGATATAGCCGTCCCCATCAAGTGATAGGCCCCTAATGCATGGGCAAATCTTGTATGTTGTGCCCCAGGATAAACCAAAGAAGACAAGCCCATTTGAGATATCCTGCGCAATCTTTGGACATATGGATGATCGATCAATTCAAGCACAAATGGATCCTCTATCTTGATAAATCCGTAAATTGGATCATTAAAGACCGTTGTTTTCTCTAAATGAGGCACTTTTTGAAGTTTGACACAAAGATAAACAAATGAGCCAGCCCAGCATATTATGGATCGATGATGAGATTGATTTATTAAAGCCACACCGACTCTTTTTGGAAGAAAAGGGCTACCAAGTCACTCCCTTTCACGATGGAATTGCCGCCTTGGAATGGCTGTCCAAAAACAGTTGTGACTTGGTGTTTCTGGATGAGAACATGCCTGGAATTTCCGGATTGATGTTGATTGAAAAAATTCATTGGATAAAAAAAGGGGTGCCGATTGTGATGGTCACCAATAATTCTGAAGAGCACATCATGAATGAGGCTATTGGTTCTTCCATTACAGACTATTTGATCAAACCGGTACTTCCGCAGCAAATGTTGGCCGTACTCAAGAAGCATTTGGACACCAAAAAATTAGTCCAAGCTCATCAGTCACAAGCTTTTCATGGAAAATACCAACAACTCGCAGATCAGATGCCTCAGCTTCATGACCATCAGTCATGGTCTGTATGGTATCTATCACTGATTGAATTGGAATGCCAACTAGATGAACACAGCGACCAAACCTTAAGCGAACTGTTGGCACAACTCAAAAAGCAAGCCAATCGATTTTTTGGTGATTTTCTATCCGAACGATACCCTACATGGTTAGCCCAAGAAGCCAGTCCACTGAGAACAGATTTAGTACTCAGAAAGGAAGTGCTCCCTCATATAAATCAACCGACTATATTATTGGTCTTGGATAACTTGCGCTATGACCATTGGCTGAGTCTGGAACAACTCTGTGCATCATGGTATGAAAAGTCTGAGGAAACTGTAGTTTGGAGCACATTACCCACGGCAACTGCTTATGCGCGCAATGCGCTTTGCGCAGGTCTGGTTCCCCGATTAATCGCTAAAAATCATCCAGATCTATGGTTAAATGAATGGGATACTTCTGGGAAAAATCTAGCGGAAGCTGAGCTCATCTCTCGCTTAATTCGCGATATGGGTTTGTCTCCAAAATGGTCCTACCACAAAGTGCAAAATCAAAAACAAGGGCTCTCCCTGGTTCAAAAAATCCCACAATGGGCCAAACAAGACCTTACAGTCATCGTCTACAACACCTTGGACAAAATTTCCCATGCCAAAACAGACAATGATTTAGCCAAAGAACTCATTGTCGATGATCGGTCGTATAGAGCGTTGCTTCGGACTTGGTTCACGCACTCACCCTTGAGCAAGATCCTCGAAGTTTCCGCTCAGCACCGAATGAAATTGATGATCACTACAGACCACGGAAGTATTCAAGTAGGACACCCGATACATCTCAAGAGCGATAAAAATATCAATGCAAACTTGCGTTACAAGGTGGGAAAAAGCATTAAAGCACACCCTAAAGAAGCGCTCAACATCCATGAGCCTGAAAAATATGGACTACCTTCCCTAGGTCCAAATCATCAATACATCATCGCAAAAAATGATGGCTTTTTTACCTATCCTCAGCAGGAGCACGAGCATATACAGCACTACAGACAAACCTATCAGCACGGAGGAATGACCATGGAAGAAGTACTAGTTCCTTTTGCCGTATTGATGCCCAAATCTATTAATTGAGGGTATATGCATATATTTGCCCAGCGTTGCATTACGTGAATCATGAAGGCACATACCTATCATCTCAACGACCTGAATCAATCGGCCCAATGGCTATTAGCTCACGCGACTAAAGGGGTGGTCTGTTTGAGTGCACCAATGGGTACTGGGAAGACAACATTGGTCAAAGCTGTGATCGCCCAACTCGGTGCCGTTGATCCGGGCAATAGTCCGAGTTTCGGATTAGTTAATCCATACGTCAATGCCCAAGGAGAGACAGTAGCCTACCATATGGATCTCTATCGACTAAAAAACTCCGGTGAATTGTGGGAAATTGGCTGGGAAGAATATGCCGAAAGCGGCATCTGGGTCTTTGTGGAATGGCCCGAACTAGCCATTGAAATTATGGATCATCCATACACGCTGGCAAAAATCAGTCAAAACCCAGATCAAAGCCGTACATTAACCCTTGAATACGTGCAACCATGAGTATATCCAACATCCCCTTCTCTCCTTATGAGTTGATGCCTCAAGAGGAGAAGTTATTGCGGGAATCTGTTCCCGGAAAGTTATTTATTGGACTTCCTAAGGAGTCTAGTATGGAGGAAAAAAGAGTATGCCTGACACCAGATGCCGTGGAATCATTGGTTGCCCATGGGCATGAAGTGTGGGTAGAAGAAGGTGCCGGAGTAGAATCGAGTTTTGAGGATGATGAGTACCGAAAAGCCGGAGCTACCATTACAGTGGATCGAAAAAAAATTTTCTCCTGCCCACTGGTATTTAAAGTATCCCCGCCAACCATGGAGGAGATTGGCATGATGCAAACAGGCAGTGCTCTTATTTCTGCTTTGCAACTAAAAACAATTGATTTAGCCTACCTCAATGCGCTTAAGACCAAAAAAATTACCGCCATTGCTTTAGAATATTTAACCGATGAAGATGGAAGTCATCCAATGACCCAGTCCTTGGGTGAAATTGCAGGGATTTCTTCGGTTCATATCGCCACGGAATTAATGTCACAAACCCATCAGGGGAAAGGCCAGCTCTTTGGAAACATCAGTGGTTTACCCCCGACAGAGGTAGTCGTTTTTGGCGCGGGTACCGCGGCTACTGCTGCTGCAAAAACCGCCTTGGAATTAGGCGCTCAAGTTAAGGTTTTTGATCATTCGGTAGCTCGATTGCGCAAACTTCAAAACCAATTGAAACACCCGATCAGCACCTCAATTCTAGACCCAAAAAACATGGTAAAGGCTTTGCGTCGATGCGATGTAGCCATAGGAGCGCTGTGGGGCAAAGCAAGAGCCCCAATCGTAGTGAGTGAATCCATGACATCGATCATGAAAAAAGGAGCGGTTATCGTAGATATTGCGATAGATAGTGGCGGCTGTTTTGAAACATCAGAAGTGACCACTCACGATCAACCGACCCAAACTAAGTACGGTGTTATTCACTATGGAGTGCCCAACATTCCAGCCCGTTATCCGAAAACGGCTTCGCTTTCAATGAGTCATATTTGCCTGCCGTTGTTG
>Ga0255783_10005778_pt1 | contig 10866 bp, 9 predicted proteins | sample 011ome_22_FD_179981 | JGI IMG/M metagenome (GOLD analysis project Ga0255783, IMG submission 179981) | Coastal salt marsh microbial communities from the Groves Creek Marsh, Skidaway Island, Georgia - 011507BT metaG (version 2) | ecosystem: Environmental > Aquatic > Marine > Intertidal zone > Salt... | reverse complement strand
TCGGGCCGCTCTTTGTTGGAGGGAAAGGTTTGGGGAAAATTCATCTTTCAAAAGTCTCCATTCGTTGACTCTTCTCTTCTGTATTACACGCGCTCACGAATACGCGCAATAAAATACGTTTCGCTTCTTTTGAGTGCCCGACGCACTCCTGCGCGCGCTCTCTCTCGTTACCTCTCTCTTGACTGCGCGCGTGTGGGTGTGTCTTTGTCGGGGGACACATCAGAACGCGTTGGAAACAAAATCAAATCTCTTCCCCGTTTATTCCGTTCGGTTTGTGTGAGAGTGAGAGCGTTTAGTAAAGATGTTTGAAGCGAAGACGTACCTTCAATCTCTCGAACGAACGCAGAAACGAGAAGTCGATCTCACGGAGAATTTGAAGCAACACGAAACGTTTAAACGTTTGGTCGAACACTCAACGCGCGTCTCGCGAGGGGATTGGTTGTTCAGGAAACAAAACGTGGACGAGAAAATACGAGAGGAAATACGCATGGAGGAGATGTTACGAAAGAAGGAAGAAAGAGAGGAAAAGGAAGCGATGAAGAGGAGAGAGGAAGAATTAGAGGAGTTAGAGGAGAAAAGACGGCGAAACGGCGGTAGTGGTGGTAATGGCGGAATGTCTTGCTTCTCTCCCGAGGATGATCCTCTCCCGTCCTCCGCGGACGAAACGCATGTGCGAGAGATGAAGGAGAAATTGGACGCGCTGCGATCGGAGAGGGAACAAGAAATGACCAAAGAGATGAAGCGAAGAGAGAGAGAAGAAGAGAGACGAAGGATGAGAGGGTTAACGGAAAGCCGAGAAGACGTGGTAGGAAGAGCGGTCGATGAAGAAGACTACGAGAGGAAAAAAAGAGAGATTGAAAAATTGACGCGAGCGCTTGACGTTCGATTGGATTTGAACAGGCAGACAGAGAAACGAAGAGCGATGGAGAGAGAACGCGAGGAAGAGAAGAAAAAAGAGCGAGAATTCGCGGATAGCTTCGAACGAGAGCGCGAGAGAAGAGAAAGAGACCTGTTACACCGAAAGAGAAAAGAGGCGAGAGAGTTGCAACAATAGTAGTTACGACAGGTTGAAATCCTCGAAGAAGAGAAAAACGAGAGCGAGAAGAGGAGGAGAAAGAAGAAAGAGAGAGCAAACAAGAAGAGAGACTGAGATTTCGCAGTAGTATTTAGGACGATAGATTGTATTTATAGCTATAGCCTATAGCGTTCAAATAGCCGCACCTTAAAAGGAACATCATCTGGCGCGAGTGAAAAATGTCTTCACTTCCAATGACAGAAGTCCATCCAAACATTTCCGTCTGCGGAGAGAAAGAAGCCCGAGAACTCCTTTTCTCCTCCTCCTCGACGAAAAACGAGAATAACACGAATAGGTTCTCGAGAATTCTCGCGATTGGCTTCCCATCCGCGCCTTTCACGGACGAAGAGATTGCTCTTTTGGCGACGACGGTACGTGAGAATACATTCGTTCGTTCTTTCTTTCCCGGGAAGTGATGTTAAATGAGTTCTCTTTTATTGTCGTTCGATTTGTACTCACACCACCATCTCTCTCTCTCTTTCTCACATTTATTATATTGTCACGATCGTAAAGTCGAACGTCACCGTCCATCCAATAGTCTTAGAAGACGCAGTCGACGCTGATTTGCTCTCGATTCTCCACGAGACGACGAGTTTTTTCTCCTCGAAAAGAGAAGAAAATGAAAAAATTTTAGTCTTTTGCAACGCGGGCGTGTCGAGATCGGTGGCGGTGGTGTTGGCACACATCGTGTGGAAGAAGATGAAAGAGAGAAACGACTTTGGTGGCGATGACATCGACGGCGCCGTCTTCGTCGAGCGGGCGTTGCGAGACGTGAGAGAAAAGTATCCTCCGGCGTCGCCGAACGAAGGTTTCTTGGAACAGTTAGAGCTTTGGGTGAACATGGGGTGTCGATTAGTTGCGACGGATGAGACGTACAAGTTATTTAAACACTCGCAGTTGGAGAGGATACGACGCGAGAGAGGGTGCGTGGATCGAGGCGCGGTAGAGGAAGATCCAGAGAAGGAGATGAAAAACAACAACGGGGCGATGACGGGTTCGATCAGTCAGTATTACAGTTGCCGAAAGTGTCGTCGGATTTTAGCGACGAGTAAAAACGTTTTAGAGCACGAATCTGGGACCGGGATTGATGCGTTTTCGTGGCGACAGAGAAGAAGAGGGAACGATGGTGGTGCAACCAAGACTTCGTCGTCGTCGTGCTCGAGCATTTTCGTCTCCCCGATAACGTGGATGATGCTCGACCAAACCGAGGAGAACGAGCCGGTTATTTTCCAAGAAAACTCAGGAAAGATCCATTGTCCAAAATGTCGCTCGAAAATTGGCGCTTTCGCGTGGTCCGGGGAACGGTGTAATTGCGGGGCGTTTGTCGCGCCGTCTTTTCACATACAGAAAGCAAAGCTCGACGCGTTTACGGTCCGCGGCGCGAACGGCAAATAGGAAGGAGAAAAGTGTGTTGTTCTTTGGGGAAAGAGCACGCAGTAGAAGTTTAGCACATGAAGTAAAGTTAGTAATAGCAACGATGTAGATAGAAATGCAGAGGAATGACACGCACGCGCACACAAACAAAACATATGCACTCGGTAGATTTTGATTTTAATTACGCAACAATAACTCTTCTTCTTCCTGATTTTTAATAATCACCGCTGCTCGATGGTTTTTTTTAAAAGTGAATGGCTTTCCCGCCCGTAGCTAACGCGGCTTCCTTCACGGCTTCGCTCAACGTCGGGTGGCCGTGGCAGGTTCTCGCGATATCTTCCGTGCTTCCACCGTACTCCATGGCCAAGACGCACTCGCCTAACAATTCACCGGCTTGCGGACCGACGATGTGCGCGCCGAAAATTTTATCCGTGTTCTTGCACGAGATGAACTTCACCATCCCTTCGCTGTCGTCGTTCGTTCTCGCTCTTGAGTTCGCGGCGAACGGAAACGTGCCAACGTTATACTCTAACCCAGCATCTTTGACTTCCTCTTCGGTTTTCCCGACCCAGGCGACTTCCGGGTGCGTGTAAATAATCGAAGGAATGGCGTCGTAGTTCACGTGCCCTTCCTTGCCGGACAAATGTTCAACCACGGCGATGGCTTCTTCCTCGGCTTTATGAGCCAACATCGGTCCCGCGATGATATCACCGATCGCGTAAATCCCAGGGACGTTCGTTTCCCACGTGTGGTCTTTCACGTTCACTTCCACTCTCCCCATCTTATCCGTTTGAATGCCGAGTTTCTCCAACCCGAGATTCTCCGTGTACGGCTTTCTCCCGGTGCTCACCAACACGACGTCCGCGATCATTTTCGATTCCTCTTTCGTGCTCACTTTCTCGATCGTCAACTCAATCTTCCCGTCTGGCATTTTCTCCGCTTTTTTCACCGCCGTTTCCATCTTGAAATCAATCTTTTGTTTCTTCAAAGCTCTTTGGAAAGTCGTTCGGATTTGGTTATCCATGTTCCCGCCGATCACTTTCGCGAATTCCACCACGGTCACTTTCGAGCCTAACCTCGACCAAACCGAACCGAGCTCCAAACCAATCACGCCTCCTCCAATAACCACCATGGTTTCGGGAACTTTTTCCAACTCTAACGCGCCGGTGCTCGTCACCACCGTCTTCTCGTCCACGTCCACGCCATTCAACTTGGCCGGTTCCGACCCAGTCGCCAAAATAATATTCTTCGTCGAAATCGTTTCCTTCGTCCCGTCCTCTTTCGTCACCTCCACCGTGTTCTTATCCACTAAACTCCCAAACCCAATCACGTGATTGACTTTGTTCTTCTTGAACAACCCCTCGATGCCTTTGGTCAAACCGCCGACGGATTTCATCTTTTGCGCCATCATCTTCGACACGTCGATGCTCACCTCCCCACCGACGGAAATCCCGTGCTTCTCCATCCCGTGCTTCGCCTCTTCGTATTTATGCGACGCGTTCAAAAGCGCTTTGGATGGAATGCATCCGACGTTCAAACACGTCCCGCCCAACGTCGCGCGTTTCTCCACGCACGTGACTTTCATCCCAAGTTGCGCAGCTTTGATGGCGCCGACGTACCCTCCTGGGCCGCCGCCGATGATCACCACGTCTTGCTGTTCTCCGGAAGAGTAGAATCTGGAGCTACCAAACGTCGCAATAGTCGTTCTCCTCGTCACCTCCTCCAAAGAAGAAACAGTATTCGTCGCGTTCCTCATCGCCCATCGCGCTGCGTTGCTCATCATCATCGCGCCTCTTCTCGACGTCATCTTTACTCTCTGAAGCGCGCGTTGACTGTGTTTCTTTTTTTAAATGAGATGCAAGTCTCTCCGCAAACAAACGCTCACGTCTTCTGCGTGTGTCTTTGTGTGCGTATTGCGTGTGTGTTGAACGAGTAATGAAACGCGCGCGATAGAAAGTAAGGATAATAAAAATTCAGTTAATCAAACGACGAGAGAGATACTTTGAGAAGGAAAAAGACGGATGAGAGAACAGATGATGGAGCGTGAGACAAACACGTCTCTCTCTGAACGCTCTCTCATCAAAAGTCTCACTCACCCACAAAAGAGCTCTCGAAAAAGAAGCGCGAAAAAACTTTCTTTCTCGTTTTCGTTTTCGAGTGATTTTTCGTCAAAATAAAGGAAAAGAGGTGCTTTTTTTGCTCTCTTTCTCTGTCGTGTCTTGAAGTGTTCCACCATTTCTTAAACTTTCTTCAAAGCGGACACTTAGACACTTTGGCGCGAGACAAAGGTCGTCACGTCGTCTGGAGCGATGACGACGCGAGCGCAGAAAAGACGGATTGGGGAGCGAGATGTGTGGGATTTGATCGTGAATAACGACGATATAAGTTTCAAATATATCATTCCGAGATTGAATTCGACGGATTTGAAAATCTTGCACGGAGTGAATACGGAGACGAGAAAGTTGATTAAGAGATCGTCTCGCGCGTGGGCTTTGAAAAAGGGGTTTAAAGTGAAAAAGATGTCGTCGATATCGACTTTGGAAGTTGCGTAGGAGAACAGGGAGAATAAATCGTTGTGGCCGAGATGGTTGAGAGAAGAAAGAGATTTCTGCTTGGAAGTTGCTCAAACGAATAAACTCGAGTTGCTCAAGTGGGCGCGAGAGGAGAAAAAGTGTAAGTGGGATGGAAGGACGATTCAAGCGGCCGCACGTCAAGGTAATCTAGAAATGGTAAAGTATTGCGTTGCAAATAAGTGTCCTGTTAATGATTATGCGTGTGCATATGCTGCCGATGGCGGTCATCTCGAGATAATCAAATACTTACGCGAAGAAGTCAAAGCGCCTTGGGATTGGGCAACTGCCGCTGGGGCGGCTAGAAATGGTCATCTTCACATACTCGAATATCTTGTCGAGCGTAAGTATGATCAATTTGACGAGTATGCGTGTCGGTGGGCGGCCATGAACGGCCACTTGGACTGTTTGAAATACTTGCACGAAACCGCCAAAGCGCCGTGGAACTCTGACGCCGTGCGCTTCGCGCACGAGAAAAATCATCCCGAATGTTTACAATATCTCCTCGACAACAACTGTCCATTACCATATGGTTGGCGATACGAAGACGGCGAGTTACACAGTTCATAAAAACACAAAAACAAACAAAACTTCTTGTACGAACAGAATTAGAGAGAGAGAGAGAGAAAGACTGTGAAATAATAGACACGCATATACGCGCTTTTCCTCTTCTTGCTTGTGCGTTAAATTCAAAATTTTCCTCATTTGTTTCTCTCCGGTCATTATTCATCATCAGAGAGCGCTTACTTCCGAAGAGAGAGAGAGAGAGAGAGAACAAACGCGATGACGAGAAACGCGAGCGAGAATGGGAGCGACGATGTGAACGAAAATAAGACGAACAGTTTAAAAAGAAAACAAAACGTAAACTCCACTCCGTCCGATTTTGACATGTTCGCGTTGGTGTACAACTTCCTCCAATCGAACGGGTATAAAGACGCGGCGGAGAAGATGACGAAAGAGATGAAACGAAGACTGAAGACACCAAAATCATTTTCAGAAAAGGAGGAGGAAAAAGAGGAGAATAATACGAAGTTAAAGAAGAAGAAGAAGAAGAAACTGATGATGGTGCAGATGTTGAACGCGTTGGGGACCAAAAATGGAAGTCAAGACGAAGACAAAGAAGCTCTCCTGCCGAGAGTGAAACCGCTGCGCGAAATCATGGGAGAGTTTTTATCCATGAAAGCGAAAGAGCTGAGAAGAAAGAAAAGCACGAACGAACCGATGAAGATGATCTTTCGACAGTGCGAGGAGGCGTTCGGGAACATCGCGACGGAGGAGGAGGAAAAGGAGACAACGGCGGGGTTGCGGAACGACGACGACGGGAGGGAAGGCGTGGTTGGCATAATAGCGGCGAGGGGAGAGGACGAAGATGGTACAGCAGCAGAAGTGTTGGCAGTAGCAGCAGCAGACGCAACAACAGGAGCAGCAGCAGCGCGGCCGCGACAGCAACGAGTTGAGGTGGAACAAAATATTGCCGCGGCGACGAATACAACGAATCATCAGGAGAGAAGAAACAAGAAGAAGCAAGCGGCGCCGCAACGCAAGCACAAGCAAACGATATACAAGCAGTCTTTAGACGATGCGAACGTTCGAGAAAAGATTGCAGATGTCATCGTGCGCACGTTGCACAAGAAGACGGGCAGAACGCCAAATCCTACGCCAACTATGAATTCAGCGAAAAGTAATAAAAACATCGAACGAGAAGAGCTCGCGTTTTCAGACGTGGAAGAAGACGAAGAAGAAGACGACGAGTTTGGCCACCACGTCACGGAGTTAGAACTCGATAAAATCGCCGATCTCATGGAAAAGCCAGAAGATACGATGGAAACAGCGAATGCCATCTTAGGGTCGCTCATGGAATCGACTGATAACGATTTAGGGAGATTTTTAGAAGATCTCGTCGCGCAAACCGAACACGGAAATACGAAGGAGATTAACAAGCTTCCGACGCCGAAAAAACGTTTGTTGTTAAAAGAAGATTGCAAAGCGGCAAATTTGATAGAGACAAACAACGGACAGAAAACTCCGTAGTAGGAGTAGTAGATGTCGCAGTAGCAGTAGTAGTTATTATTAAATTGCGTTTAGATGCACAGTAGTAGTATGGTCCACCAATCTCGGTTTTTGTCCTTTATTACTAGTATATTATTACTTTACTTAAGCAGCGCAACCTGTTCGTACAATTTACTAATAAAAAAGAGCAACGCCAGCAGCAATGCAAACTCGCTCAAGTTTCGATTTTGATTATTCTCGTAGGAGAAAAACTTCATCGGATCGTTCGGATCCACCGCGAAATCATCCTCGCCTCCATTTTTACTATTGACTAACTCCCTCGCCGCTCGCGTCGCGTCGTCCACGGTTCGCATAATTTCATCCATCGCGTTCCCAACCTTATCCGGAACCGCCAACGCTTTTCTCTTCGACTCGATAATCTCCCCGCCTTTCAAAAACGTCCACTGATCGTCCTGCGATAAAACTTTCCCCGTGATTAAATTCATCTCCAACGTCGTCTCCACCTTCACCTTCGCCTTCCCGTCTTTACTCTCTATCCGCCACAAAATCTTCGCCACGCTCCCGCCTGGTAACACCTCGATCGAATCCACCCAGTTCGTAAACTTTCTATTCCTTATATTATCGTTATTGTTAGTTTTACTGTTATCGCTCGAAGATATTTTCTCCCCTCCGAATATCGAATTCAACTCGCAGTTACAACTCTTAAACTTCTCGCTCCCCGAGAATCGTCTCGCGCCGTCTGAAAACCGCACGTCTTTCGCGTACGGGAAGATGCTTCTGTTCGAATCTTTCCCGTCTCGTAAATCTCGGGCGAGTTGTCGTAAACTTGATTCCACCGCGGGTGACGTTCCTTTGCACTCGAACGTATCGCAGGGATCTTTTGACAAGCCTTTGACTTCCGGGACTTCCATTTCCGCACTAATAATAATCGGGGTTTTGGTCGCTGAACGATGATGACGACGTGAACAACGATTTAAAGCGAAAGCGTGCGATGAGTTTGTCGTCGAAAAGGAGACAGAGGCGAACATTTTTGTGCGACAACGAGAGAGAGCGATGAGAGGAATTTGAGCAAATTTTGTGAGATATTTTCTCTCAAATTCTCTCAAAAGAGGGAAAAATGTGAACATATTTGGATATGTGTGATGCTGTTACAAAGTAGTGCGTGAACTTGAATCGCTTTTTGCGCTCTCTTTCTCTCTCTCTCTTCTCTCTCTTCTCTCTCTCTCTTTTTCTCTCTCTCTTTTTCTCTCTGTTTCTATTATTTTGCTTTACGTCGTCGTCGTCGTCGTCGTCGTCGTCGCAGGCTCGTGGCTGCGTGTTCTCTGCGTTTCACTCTTCTTCTTCTTCTTCTTCTTTACTTCTTCTTCTCCCTCTTCTCTCTCTTTTTTATATTTATTATTATTTATATATAGTTTTAAGCGTAACTGGAAGGCGGTCTGCACTCTTCGCTATTGATCAAATCGCACGGAAAGACGTCGCTCGGAGTGTCGTATTTCAACTGCGCTTTACCTTGTAAGTATCTGTTCAACATTCTCTCCGTGCTGTGATTGTATCCGTCGCTGGAGTCCAACATTTTCCCTTCGTTTCGTTTGTCGTGCATGGTCGCTCGGACTCGAGTCGCTAAAACTTTACCGAGTTCGACGCCCCATTGGTCGAAGGAGTTCAGCCCCCACACGAAGCCTTGTACCGCGACGCGGTGTTCGTACAACGATAAGAGTTGCCCGGTAGTGTACGCGTTCAATTCAGGGAGCATAATCGATAACGACGGTCGGTTACCGGTGAAGGTTTTGTGCGGGATGAGCGTGTCCGGACAATTTTCCGCTCTCAATTCCACGGGCGTTTTACCAACCGCCAACGCGTCCGCTTGCGCGAAAAAGTTGCACATCAACTCGTCGTGGTTGGAAACGATTTCGCCTTTCAAGTATACGGATTGCTGAGATTTAATCACGCCGATGAAATCGCACGGAATCACGCGGCCTTGGTGAATCAACTGGTAAAACGAGTGTTGGCCGTTCGTACCGGGTTCTCCGAAATCAATCTCACCGGTTGGATAATCCACCGGCGTCCCGTCGATGGTGACGCCTTTCCCGTTGGATTCCATGGCGACTTGCTGAATGTGCGGCGCTAACTTAGCGAGCGCTTGACAGTACGGTAAAATAGCTCTCGCGTCGCAACCCAAAAACGAGACGTTCCACGTGGAAATCAAACCGAGCGTCACCGGCAAGTTCTTTTCAAACTCCGCCGTCGCAAAGTGCTCGTCCATGCTCCACGCGCCTTTCAAAAACTGTTCGCACGTCTCGAACCCGTATTGCAACGCCAACGGCAACATGCCTACCGCAGAGCAGACGGAGTATCTCCCGCCGACCCAATCCCAAAACGCAAACGCGTTCTTCGGGTCGATGCCGAATTCGCTGACTAACTTCAAGTTGGTCGATACCGCCACCATGTGCTTGCTCACCGCCTCTTTACCTAACGCGGCGATGATCCACTGTCGCACCGTTCTCGCGTTTAACATAGTTTCCGCCGTGGTGAACGTTTTCGAGACGACCACAACCAACGTCGTTTCTGGGTTCAACCCGTTCAAAGCTCTCGCCACGTCCACCGGATCGACGTTGGCTAAAAACCTCAAATTTCTCCCTTGCGCGTCCGCGGCGTGCGATTGGTTCGTCTTCAACGCCGTGTGCACAAACAACGGCCCTAAAAACGACCCGCCAATCCCAACGCACACGACGTCTGTCAGCGGTAATCCCGTGTGCCCGACCCATTCACCGTTTCTCACCCGGTCCGAAAAGTCTTTAATCTTGTCCAACACGTCGTGCACGTCCGGCACGACGTTCGACCCGTCCACGTTGATGACTTTCGACCTCGGCGCTCTCGTCGCGACGTGTAAAACCGCTCTGTTCTCCGTCGAGTTCATCGCTTCCCCTGAAAACATGGCGTTGATTTTCTCCTTCACCCCGCTCGCTCTCGCCAACGCGTATAACTTCTCCATCGTTTCTTCCGTCACGCGTTGTCTCGCGTAATCCACGTACACGCCGTCGTGTTCCAAGGTCAAATTCTCGCACCGATTGTAATCTTTCAACAAATCTCTCAGATGTGTCTTCTCGATATCTTTCACGTGTTCTTTCAGTGCGTTCCATTCGGACGTGGACGAGATTAAAGAACCTCCTTTGTGTTCGGTTTGTAACACCGCCGTCGCGGCTTTCGACGATGATGGTTTCATTCTTTTCTTAGTATTCTTTAAGGTGGTATTCTTCGTATTCGTTTTGATGATCGTTTTCTTAGACGAGAAAAAAGATGTTGTTGCGTTTTTCAATACCGCCCCCGATGCTGACGATGACATTCTCCGTTCGTAAAATCAGTCGTTTCTCGTTCTCGTGTTCTCGCGCGCGCGCGTGTCTGTGTTACGATAACGGAGCGTTTTGTGTTACGACGACGGAAAACGCAAGTGATGCGATGAGACTTGAGATGATTATATGTGATAACGAGAGGTCGGATGAGTCCAGTTTTTTAGTCTCGTCGTGAAGAAAAATCTCTTCTCTTTGAAAGCTGACGAGGACTGGAGGAAGCAAAATCTCGTCCCAGTATTCGCGAAAGAAGAAATATCCGCCTCTCGATTTTACTTTCCTCCTTTTTTTCGCGTGTGACTTTGAGATTCTCTCTTTGCATTTCGCAGGAGGCAAAAAACAAGTACAATGCCTGCTCTTTGTTCTTTTTTTTGTTGTTGGTGTTGTTAAATTAATAACGTCTTTTCGATTTGCACCCCGAAATACTTTGAACAACTTTTTGTTGTTAGAGATACAAAAGAGAGACACATCTGTACGCGCTTTCGTCGAT
>Ga0255783_10005747_pt1 | contig 10909 bp, 8 predicted proteins | sample 011ome_22_FD_179981 | JGI IMG/M metagenome (GOLD analysis project Ga0255783, IMG submission 179981) | Coastal salt marsh microbial communities from the Groves Creek Marsh, Skidaway Island, Georgia - 011507BT metaG (version 2) | ecosystem: Environmental > Aquatic > Marine > Intertidal zone > Salt... | reverse complement strand
TGCAACTCGAGAGCGGCTATGCCTACCTCAAGCTTTAAAGCACGACTACTCAAGATTCCAGGACCCGGGAAGGTATTGCTGATGCTGGCAACGGTGGCAGCATTCAGCAGCAACCCGGCCTCAGCCGATGAACTCCTTTATATTTACTCTCCCGACTGCGGCGCCTGCATGAAGTTTGATCAGGAAATTGCGGGCATCTACCCCAAAACCCAAGAAGCCCAGAATCTTCCCTTGATCAAAATCGATCTTGTTGACTGGCGTGCGGAGGCCCATCCGGCCAGTCAGTGCGCAATCAATCCCGTCCTGGGTACCCCCACCTTTATCCAGGTACACGAATGCACCGAGGTGGATCGCATTACCGGTTACTCGAATGATGAGCTTTTCTGGTTTGCGTTGGAGCGCATGGACAATCGCTCCAAAAGCCTTAATGAATCGCCTTCTTTGTAAACCGGGTCCCCGGTTCGGGCGGAGGATTCGGCCCCCCGGCAAAACACTGCGCGTTGCGCATCCAAGAATCCGCCGGGCCACCCAGCACCTGCAACGCAGTGTCGGCGACGTTTCGGGTTTGCGTCACGACTCGCGCAAAATCCACGGCTTCACCGATTATACGGTTGCCCTCCTGCGGGTCCCCGTAATGCCAAAGCGCCCCTGACGGCGCGGTGAGTTCAACATAAGGCTTGGGCGAAGGCGGGGTTTCGCCGCGACACTGAAACGTCCAGTCGTAGGTGTTCACGCCCAGAATGACAATATTCTTAAGTCTATCGGCCTCCTCGCGCGCCCGGCCAAGCTCGTCAAATATGGCCTGACCGTGGGCCCACGTCTCCATTTGACGTGCTGTGATACAGGACCGTGCACTCATGCTGGGGCCCACCCAGGCACAACGCTGAGACGGATCAGCTTTACGGTAAGCCTCGTGAACAACTTCAGTCATATCTCGCCACGCCTCTAGAAGCTCGCGACCAGCCAGCGGTATTTGCTCCTGCTCTAGGGTTGGCAAGGTTTTTCCAGCGCCCATCCCGACGACGATAGGTTCTATATTTTTGGATAAGGCCTCTGCATCTTCCAGAGCCCAAAGCGCCATTTGGTTCCAAAAGTGAAGATGCCTGACGATAGTTTCTACCGTCCAGCCCTTGAAGCCGGTAGGAGTCTGCAGGCCAAGAGGCAAGTCATCGTCGAGTGCCTCACCCAGGACAAGGGACTCCTGATAAAAATCGTCTGCTTGCTGCATCTGTCTACCTCGTCATCGCCGCTATGAGATTAAAATAACGCTCCCGGCGGATTTTCAGCTCTCTGCTTCACTCGCCAGAGTAAGAGTTAGAAGCATATCACCCTGGGCGACCTGCTTACCTGCCGCTGAAACAATCGTGTCGACAGTGCCCGCGTCGGGCGCGACGATTTCGTGTTGCATCTTCATGGCTTCCAGAATGGCCAATCGCTGACCTGCCTGGACCGCGTCCCCTTCAGCGACTTCAAGTGCAACCAGCTGGCCGTGCATAGGCGCGACAATGGCACCGCCGGCCGCCGCCTCCGTGAGATCAGGCGGGAGTCGTGTCAGATCGGTGATGACCTGGGTCTGGTTTGAGGATGCCAAGCACAACGTTGCCGCCCCGCGAGAGTAAAACTGAAACACCAACGCTCGGCCATCGATCACCAGCGCGCAGATCGAACCTTCGATCCCATCAAATTCAACCTGATGATCAGCGTCACCCACCGACACGCGGTAGTCGCCCGGTCCGCTCGTGGTAAGTGCGACTGAGCACACTTTTCCATCAACACTGAGCTCGTGCTGGGTCACTATTTCACCTGAAGAACACCAATCCAACAGCTCATGGCTCACGGAAAGCGAGGCGGCGTGAGCGTTTCCTAGGGCAAGCACTCGCTGAATAACGACCGCGGCCGCCAGCTGGGCTGATTCCGCAGAAGATTGCACAAAGGATGCACCATAGTGCTGCTCAATAAACGCCGTGGTCGCACTGCCCTCCACAAACGCTGGCTGCTTCAAAACATCAATCAAAAAATCCCTGTTAGTGGCGGGCCCAAACAGCGCGCCGCGCTGAAGCGCAGTCATCAGCCGCAGTCGCGCATCCTCGCGGGTTTCGCCATAGCCGATAATTTTGGCCACCATGGCATCGTAGTAAGGCGAGACTTCATCACCGCTCTCGACGCCAGAGTCCACCCGCAGCCCCTCCTGCTCAGGGAAGAAAAAGTGCTCGATTGTCCCGGTGCTCGGCAGAAATCCCTCTGCAGGATTCTCCGCATAAAGCCGCACCTCTATCGCATGACCGGTCAAACTAACCGCCGACTGAGTCACGGGCAGAGGCTCTCCACGAGCTATTCTCAGCTGCCACTCCACGAGGTCAAAACCCGTTACCGCCTCGGTCACCGGATGCTCCACCTGAAGTCGCGTGTTCATTTCAAGAAAATAGAACTGGTGCTTGTCGTCGAGCAAAAACTCTACCGTGCCTGCGCCGACGTAATTAACCGCGCGTGCCGCCTCGACCGCGGCCTGACCCATTCGCTCTCGCAATTCGCTGGACATGACCGGACAGGGGGATTCTTCAACAACCTTCTGATGACGGCGCTGAATAGAGCAATCGCGCTCACCCAAATGGATGATCTCGCCATGGGCGTCAGCAAAAACCTGAATCTCAACGTGCCGAGGTTGCACAATGGCTTGTTCCAGAATCACATCTCTGGAACCAAATGCATTTTCGGCCTCCGATTGGGCTAGCTCGATAGCACGTTCCAAGTCACTATCCTCGGTCACCAAGCGCATGCCGCGACCACCGCCACCCGCCGCCGCCTTAATCATGACCGGCAAACCAATTTTCTGCGCCTCTGCAATAAGTACCGGGGTGGTTTGATCCTCCCCCTGATACCCGGGAATGCAGGGAACCCCGGCGTCAATCATGGCTCGCTTGGCTTTTGCTTTATCCCCCATGATATCGATCGCGCTATTGGAGGGGCCGACAAATATAATTCCCGCCTGTTCACAGGCGGACGCAAAAGCCTGATTTTCAGACAAGAACCCATAGCCTGGATGGACCGCGTCGGCACCTGCTTTTTTGGCTGCATCGAGAACCGACTCGATATCCAGATACGATTCTGAGACCAACGCTCCACCTATATGCATCGCTTGATCAGCCACCCTGACATGGAGCGCATCCGCATCCGCATCGGAGTACACCGCCACCGTCTTGATACCCATTGCATTGGCCGTTTCCATAATGCGTACGGCAATTTCGCCACGATTGGCGATAAGCAAAGTCTCTATTGGCTTCATCAAGAGGTCTCCTCAAACCAGATGGGACGGCGTTTTTCAATAAACGAGGCCACCCCTTCCTTGCCCTCGGGTCCTCGAAGACAGCGGGTAAAGTTCTCAGCGGCAAAATGCACTTTTTCATGATCCGGGGTTCGCTCCAAACCGATAATGAGCGACTTACAGGCCGCGACCGCACCGGGTGCACAGCTAAGAACGTCCGCTCGAACTGACCGCTCTAGCGCATTGAGTGCATCAATGTCCGTGGCTACCCGATCGAGCACACCGACCTCGGCCGCTTGCGCTCCGTCAAATCGGGCGGCAGTCAGCATGAGACGTCGTCCCACCGCGTAGCCACACTTCTGTATCACATAGCGGGCTATTTGAGCGGGAGTTATACCGATACGGGTTTCAGAAAAACCAAACTTGGCATCGTTCATACCCACAGCCACGTCGCAACAGCACGCCAAGCCAAGTCCGCCTGCCATAGCAGCACCCTCGATCATTGCAACGGTAACTTGAGGCAATTCATTACACGCCGAGAGCACCTCGCCAATGAGAGTACTCACGCGCATGGCATCCTCGCGAGGGCCCTCAGCGAGGCGACTAAATCCCTTCAAGTCGCCACCGGCGCAAAAATACCCGCCTCGACCGCGAAGCGTCACTCCGCGAATGTCCTTCCGCTCCTTCAACGCATGAAAGACCTTAGCGAGATCGTCTATGACATCATCAGTCAGTGGATTTCGCCGCTCGGGCTGATTAAACCAAACTGTCAGCCAAGAGCCCTCAACCTGAAGTTCCACAGACCGGGTAGTAGGAAATATTTTCATCAATTAAAGCCTCGCCACGCCGAAACTATTCGCCCGGAGCTCTCTGTGTCGTCCCTCAAGCACCGTCTCTAAACAAAAAGTGAGTACCTTGCGGGTATCTCGCGGATCGATGATGCCGTGATCGAGCACCCGACCAGAGGTATAGAAGGCACTTTCTTGCGCATCAAAGTGTTCTTTGATGACGTTTGCTTGCCGATCGAGCACGTCTTGCTCGATGACCTGCCCTTTCCGCGCAGCGCCCGCTTTTGCGACCTCTGACATCGTGGTCGCCGCGCTTTGACCGGCCATGACCCCTGTGCGCGCGCTCGGCCATGCAAACAAAAAATCGGGATCATAGGACCAGCCACACATACCGTAGTTGCCGGCGCCAAAGCTTGCGCCAACATAAAGGGAAATCTTGGGAACTCGGGCAGTCGCTACGGCTTGTATCATCTTGGAACCATGCTTGATCATCCCGGCCTGCTCGTAAGCCGTACCCACCATATAGCCCGTCGTATTGTTTAAAAAGATGAGTGGCAGGTCCGCCTGATCGCACAGCTGAATAAATTGCGCGGCTTTCGTTGCACCTTGGGTATCAATCGGGCCGTTATTGCCGATAAAGGCACACGCTATCCCGGTAATGCTAGAAAACCCGCATACTGTGGAGGCACCGTAGCGGGATTTAAATTCTTCCAGCGATGATCCATCCACCACCCTTGCCAGCAGTTCCCTTACATCGTAAGGAACTTTTGGATCCGTGGGGACGACACCCGCTAATTGCTCTGCGGGATACAAGGGATCTTCGTAAACACGTCGCTCAACCGCCTTAGCGCGTTTATTCCAATCGAGGCTGGCGATGATATCGCGTGCCTTTAACAACCCGTGCGCGTCATTCTCGACCAGATATTCAACAACCCCCGAGACACTGGCATGCATTTCAGAGCCCCCAAGCTCTCTTTCGTCAGCCTCTTCACCGGTCGCCGCCTTCACCAATGCCGCGCCACCCAGCGCTGCCATACCATTTTCTTTCACCCCGATCACATAGTCAGACATACCTGGCATGTAAGCGCCACCCGCGGTAGATCCTCCGTGTAAGACCACCATCGTGGGGAGTCCTGCCGCAGACATTCGCGCGAGATTTCGAAACACCGCACCAAAATTTGACCACAACTCGACCTTGTACTTCAGCAGGTTGGCGCCGGCGCTCTCCACCAAGTGAATGAGCGGCAGTTTCTGGCGGAGACAGATATCTTGAATAGAAAGCGCCACGTCGACGGTCGCCTCGGTGGCTGCACCGGCCGCTATACCGGAATCATCCGCCCAAATCATGCAGCGAACACCGCTGACGAAACCGATTCCTACGACCATAGAAGCACCGGGGATACTCGTCTCGGGGTTCTCGTCTTCTAAACAGTAATTGGCCATGCTGTGAAGCCGTAAAAAAGGCATGCCCGGATCGAGAAGACGGACCACCCGCTGATGCGGAGGAATCTGCCCACGCTTATCAAAGGTCGGGTTGCGCTTGCTCGATGCCGTTACTGTTCGCTGCTCAAGGTCGCGAAGTCTATCGACAAAAGAAAGCATGCTTGCCCGGTTTTCTCGAAACGCGTCTGAGTCGGTCGCAATTGTAGAGGCTACTACCGTCATATCACTTCTCCATAAGGGACGCTGGGATTTTTATAGGCGTATCGAGCAAAATTTGCGCAAAGCTTTTTGCCTGAGGATCATCTCGTAAACTCGCGATACCGCCACCTCCCAGCGCGTTGTGCAAAACAAAATTTAGAGCGGGTAAGCCCGGCAGGTAAAACCGTTCTAGCCGTTCGGAGGTCATCAAGTGCGAGAAGCGGCCGCGCACGTATGTCTCGGTAAGGACGCTGGCAATCCAGGGCATATAAGCTTTTTTGCGCGCCATCACCCCGATGTTCGCTTTATCCCCTTTGTCACCCGATCGAGCCCACGCAAGTGATTCCAGCGGAACCTCAATGAACGCACTCTCGCCACCATTTTCGGCAATATTTTCGGCAATATTTTCGTCATTATCTGCGGCACTAGGATCGGCTGGAACCGCTCTCGTTGGTGGCAAATCGACAGATTCGATAACAGCGGCAGCCATCACTTCCTGCACTGTCAGACCGTCATCTAGGGTGATACCAACTTGTGTTTTGGGAACGGTCATGGAAAACAGTCTCACCACCGGCGAGGGCTTGGCACGCGTGCCAGCAAAAAAGGCCAATCCGGGTGGCGCACCCAGTGCCACCCCCGAGATCTCTTTCAACAGCAAGGCGACAGCGCGTTTGTCCTGGTGTCGACAAGCAAGCTTCAACGCCACCTCACGACTTCGATGATATTTGGCATGCTCACCCCAGTGACTTTCATTGCCGACAATGTCTATCGCCAAATCATCAAAGTCGCCAACGCCCCATTGGCTTAACTTGCGTCGGGTTCGCTCAACAGCCTCAGTCGCGAAGATCTTTGCTTTATCGGCTGCTCGACGACCCAGATACCAAACCGTTGTGCCTGCGCGCCACCCATCAAACCAGGTCAGGCTGACTTTGTAGTCTGAAGGAGCTCCGCGACCACGCGCCCCTACCACCTCAACACAGTCGGGCATCAGTTGTCGGAGCGTAACACCTGAAAAGTCACATATAACATCGGGTAGCAGGTACTCGGCGGGGTCCCCGATTTCATAGAGCAACTGCTCTCCCACGGTACCGCAGGTGACCGTCCCACCCGTGAAGTCAGGCTTGGTTATGTTGAATGTGCCGTCACCACTAATTTCAGCAATCGGATAGCCCACGTTGTGTAGCGAATCAGCGACCTCCTCCCAATCGGTGTAGTTTCCCCCTGTCGCCTGGGGGCCGCACTCAATGATGTGGCCCGCCAAAGACCCCGCGGCCAACTTGTCATACTCTGTGGGCTGCCAGCCGAAGGCGTGAATGCAGGCCCCTAGGGTCACAGCGCTGTCAACGCAACGACCGGTGATAACTATGTCCGCGCCGTTAGCGAGAGCCTCAGCAATCGGATAAGCGCCTAGATACGCGTTTGCGCTCGCGACTTTTTCCAAGGGTGGCAGGGACTCGCCTGAAAACATTTCCCGGGGATTACCCTGCGCCAGCTCAGGGAGTTGTGAGAATAAATCGTCTCCCACAACCACCGCTACTTTCAGGTCAAGCCCCGCTTCTGCAATAAGCTCGCGAATCGCCGCGGCGCACTGGCGAGGATTGACGCCCCCTGCATTACTGATGATTTTGATGCCGGCATGAGCAATGGAAGCTAAGTTTGGCTTCATCATGGCGGTCACAAAGTCCGTGGCATAGCCCAGATTGTCGTCGGCGGCTCGCGCCCTAGCCAAGATCGACATAGTGATCTCCGCCAAGTAATCGAACACGATGTAATCGAGGGATGGCTCTTTGAGAAACTGAGCCATCGCCAGATCGGTTTCCCCCCAAAAGCCGGTCGCCCCGCCTATTCTGATCGCTTGTCCTGTCATGCCGACTGCTCCGCCCCGTTATTGACGACTAGTAACGCTAGCTGCTGCCTGTTGCTACCACTCCGCACCGCTGGGTGTGCGAACCATTAACACTTGACCTATGGATTTGAGGCCGTGCTGGAACAGATACCCATAAACTCCCACACCACGGCGGCGTGCCGGGGCGATGACTTTACCAATTAAATGATTTATGCTCATCATTTATGAGCGTTACTCATTTCGAGTATAGGAGAGCTGACCCAGTGACCGCAAGCCAAAAAGAGAAAAAGTCACAGCGCGAACGACTCGAAGCCCGCGAAAGTACGATCCTTGCCGCCGCAACAGCCGTTTTTGTCGACATGGGGGTAGACGGCACCAGAATGGCCGACATTGCCGCAAAAGCGGACATCGCTGAGGGCACGCTTTACCTGTATTACAAAAACAAGCAGGCACTATTGCACCAAGTGGTTGAGGCGTTCTGGGCAAATCTCACCCATGGCGCTGAACAAGCCGTTGACCCAGCGCTACCGATGCGGGAACAGCTACATCAACTCGCGAGTTATCACTTGATGGCCTTACTCAATCAGTTCGACGTCGTGGGACTTACCTACCGGGCACGACTCCGTCACGGCGAACCAGAACAACAGCTCGGGCCTATTAGAGGGTACGTGCGGGTGTTTGACCGCCTCATTGAACGGGGCACAGACCGGGGCGAAATCCAACTCATGCTGCCTCTTTGGCAGCTGAGAGATCTGTTTTACGGATGGCTCGAATTTTCCGCTAGAACCCTGATGTTGCGGGGCGAGGGGTTCGATCAATCGTTGATCGACAACCTGGTCACGCTGATCTTGACGCCGCCAAAACAGGGAGTAGAGGCCGCTAAGGCGGATAAAGACGCCGCCAGCAATACCTCTAATCTAGAGCAAGAAATCCTTAATCGCCTTAGCGCCATTGAGCAAAAGCTATCATAAACCTCTGCCGGCGGCTTACACGATACTCGCCAGACCCACTAAGCTGACGTCGTATAGGCCCGTCTAAATTCATCGAGAAACCGATCAAGCTCCAGTACTGGCAAATAGTTAATACCCGCAGCAGCGGGGCGCCCGCCTCCGGTCTCAAATTGGCAGCACAAGCTATCAGCACCGGTACGATTAGCCAGAGGGGCGCGCACACTCACCAAAAACCCGTCATCGATATCGGTTAGTACCGCATGGGCTCTTGAAGGATGCGCATTCGCCAACGCATTGCCATACACCCCGCTAACACGACGGGCCCACGGACACGCCGGCAACCGAACCACCGCCACCTCCCGTGTCTCCAGTACTCGTTCAGCCTCTTGCGCATTAGCCATATCACTTTCGTAACCATCGCGCAGGGTCGCAAACAAGGCCGGGTCTTCGCGCAAAAAGTCGGTGGGGGTCTGATGGGGCAGGAGACGACGAAAAAGGTCTGCTGGGTCAAAATGGAGGTCGGTGACGTCGGCGCCGTAGCCATTGTAGTTCAGGAGAATGCCCAGCTCACGCCAGCCGCTGGCATCCACCGATTCATTAACTGTCGCGAGCAACCGCTCGGCAGTGGTGTCGAGATTATCACCGTAACATCCAACTATCGCCCAGGAGGCAAACGCACCGGACAATCGCCCGTTGATAAGCGCCGAGGTACAGATTTCCGGTGAGGTGTTTATGGTGTGAAAAAAATTATCTGCCTTTGGTAATTCGCCAGGGGCGTGATGATCGGTATAGTCGACCGTCGCTCCGGCAGCCAGCAAGCGATCCAAGTCCGGCCGGTTTTTTTCGACCGCAATGTCGAGTACGGTTACCGTGTCACCAACGGAAGCATTAACGCGTTTAAGTAAGGAAAGGTCCCGTTTAACCCCAGTGACAAGCTCGCTCGCGACTGGGTCATGGCGCCTCAGCTGTATGAGGGAGCAGATACCGTCAGCGTCACCATTAAAAACGTCTATGTGTGCCACAATGCTCCCAGTCTCTAGCGCACCAGCGTAACGTCAATTAGGGGTTGCGCTTGAGTCTGTCCTGAGGCGGAAAAGACGCGACGTTTTCTGGAGCGGTTTGCTGTCGGCTGCGCTTACCAACACGACCCTGCTTGACCCAAACAAAGTCATACCAAGGTTCATGACCATCGAATCCAGCGACATACTGCTTCAGGATATTGGTGATCTCGCCACAGTTGATTTGCTGGCAGGCAGCGTAAAGTTCCGCCGCTGCAAGCTCAACCTCCTCGAGGGGGATCGCCGACTCCTCGGCGCGCATAATCATGGGGTGTCCAGTACCCGTAACCAACGTTCCCAAGAGCAACTCCTCGTGCAGCTTTTCGCCCGGGCGCAATCCAATAAACTCTATATCAATATGGTCCGCTCCATGGCTTTCGCCCTCGAGCTCGTAACCGCTAAGGCGAATCATTCGGCGCGCAAGCTCAACAATGCGAACAGGTTCGCCCATATCCAACACAAAGACGTCTCCGCCCGTCCCCATCGCACCGGCTTGGAGAACCAGCTGAGCGGCCTCTCGAATACTCATAAAGTAGCGCGAGACCTCTGGGTGAGTGACCGTTACCGGTCCCCCCTGTTCGATTTGCTCTCTGAAAAGCGGCACGACAGACCCAGATGATCCGAGAACGTTACCAAAGCGCACAATACAAAAACGGGTTGGCGTCTCCAACTGAGACATTCCCTGGAGAATGAGTTCTGCAAAGCGCTTCGAAGCCCCCATGACATTCGCCGGCCTGACTGCTTTGTCTGTTGAAATAAGCACAAACGCGTCTACTTGCGCTCGCTGCGCCGCTTTGGCAGCACTTAATGTGCCCTGCACATTGTTTAAGACACCTTCGGCGATATTATGTTCAACCATCGGAACGTGCTTGTATGCCGCCGCGTGATAAACCGTATTGACCTTAAAGGTTCTAAACAACGACTCAAGCCGCGCCTCATCCCGAACGGATCCCAACAATGTCACTACCGGAACGCGCAGGCCGCGCTTGATCTGTATCCCTCGCAGTTCACGTTCCAGGTTGTACAGTGAGAACTCTGAAATATCTAATAACACTAATTCTGCTGGCTCTGACTCAATGATTTGACGGCACAACTCAGAGCCAATAGATCCCCCCGCTCCGGTTACCATCACCACCTTTCCGTGAATGCACCTATCGATTAGCTCGGGGTGCGGAGGTACCGGGTCTCTACCAAGCAAATCATCAAGATCAACATCCTGAATTTGATTAACCCTAGCCCGGCCGGCAACCAGTTCGGAAATTTTTGGTACCGTGCGAACGTGAACCGGCATACCTACAAGGGAGTTAATAATTTCTCGTCGACGCTCGGGAGTGGCTGAGGGCACAGCGAGAAGCACTTGCGCC
>Ga0255783_10005745_pt1 | contig 10910 bp, 9 predicted proteins | sample 011ome_22_FD_179981 | JGI IMG/M metagenome (GOLD analysis project Ga0255783, IMG submission 179981) | Coastal salt marsh microbial communities from the Groves Creek Marsh, Skidaway Island, Georgia - 011507BT metaG (version 2) | ecosystem: Environmental > Aquatic > Marine > Intertidal zone > Salt... | reverse complement strand
TCAACCGTGTCGGGGCTGGTGCGGGCGGTCGCGGATAGCCTCTCAAGGGTGACAGATCAAGCAGTTTCATCAGCCGCCCGGCAGGTTCGCGTCGGATTGCTCGGCTGCGGCAATGTCGGTGGCGCATTGGTTCCGCTATTGCGGTCTCAGCGCGAGTCAATCGCAGCTCGAACTGGCTTGGAACTTGTTGTGACATCTGTTGCGGTTCGCAATATGTCGCGTGATCGTGGCGTTGACCTTGGTGACGTTGCGTTGACAAACGACGCAATGTCGGTGGTGTCAGATCCTCACGTGGATGTCATTGTTGAGGTGATTGGCGGCATTGAGCCCGCTCGTGAACTGATCGTTGCAGCACTATCAGCGGGCAAGCCGGTCATCACAGGCAACAAAGAACTGCTTGCAAATCACGGGGCTGAACTCTTCGAACTTGCGGACTCCAACGGTGTTGACCTGCTGTTTGAAGCTGCCGTTGCCGGTGGGATTCCGCTGATTCGTCCACTTCGCGAAAGTCTTCGTGGGGAGCCGGTTTCGAGAGTGATGGGAATTCTCAACGGCACAACGAATTACATCCTGTCGAAAATGACGAATGAGGGTGCTGACTACGGTGACGCACTTGCTGATGCTCAGCGCCTTGGCTACGCAGAGCGTGACCCAACGGCTGATGTTGAGGGCTTTGACGCCGGTGCGAAAGCAGCAATTATTGCGAGCATCGCATTCGGGGTGAAGGTTGTGGCCGGCGACGTGTACCACGAAGGCATCAGCAACATCACTGCGAGCGATATTGCGATTGCCGGGCGTTTGGGGTACGTCGTCAAACTCCTAGGAATCGCCGAACAAGATCGCGAGACGGGCGAAGTTGCCGTGCGAGTTCACCCTGCAATGGTTCCGAACGAGCACCCGCTTGCATCGGTTCGAGATTCATACAACGCAGTGTTTGTTGAAGGCGATGCTGTCGGATCATTGATGTTCTACGGTCGCGGCGCCGGTGGAAGTCCAACTGCAAGTGCGGTTCTGGGCGATCTCATCGATGCTGCGGTGAATCTCAGTCAAGGCACACACGGTTCGCTCGGAGCATTCCAACGGGCTCGAGTTCGGCCAATCGATGCGACGAGCGCTGAATATCTGCTCGCTCTTGATGTGCTGGATCAGCCCGGAGTGTTGCACAGCGTCACCGGTGTGTTTGCTGAACACGGCGTCAGTATTCGCGCAGCCGAACAGGAAGGCGCCGGAGAAGAAGCACGACTCGTCTTTATTACTCACGAAGCAGTTGAGTCATCCCTGCAGGCGACCGTTCGACAACTTCGTGAACTTGACGTCGTGCGTCGCATCGGTGGGTTGATCCGAGTGATCGGGGCGTAGGTGAAATACATATCGACCCGAGGCAGTGCACCTGAATTGGGCTTCTCCGATGTCTTATTGAGTGGGCTTGCATCTGACGGCGGGTTATACGTGCCAACTGAGTGGCCTTCGCTGCCGTCAATCGGTAGCGATTATTCCTCGGCGGCCGTGGCAATTATGTCGGCGTATATCGGTGACGATATTCCAACCGATGTGCTCATCGAACTGGTTGGCGATTCGTACGCAACGTTCCGCCACCCAGCGGTTGCGCCGCTCGTTCAAATCGATGATGAACTCTGGATCCAGGAACTTTTTCACGGCCCAACGCTTGCGTTCAAAGATCTTGCGCTTCAAGTCGTCGGTCGACTATTTGACTACGTGCTTGCCGAGCGAGGCGAGCGGGTAACGATTGTTGGGGCAACAAGTGGTGACACGGGATCTGCCGCAATCGATGCAGTCAAAGCATGTGACAACGTTGACATCGTTATTTTGTACCCACGTGGCCGAACCAGCGAGGTGCAGCGACGTCAGATGACCACCGTTAACTCACCAAATGTGCACGCTGTGGCAATCGATGGCACCTTCGACGATTGTCAGGATCTCGTGAAAGCAATGTTTGCTGACGAACAACTGCGAAACGACTGCAATCTTTCGGCGGTGAACTCCATCAACTGGGCTCGAGTAATGGCCCAGATCGTATATTACGTAACCGCATCTGAGTCGCTGTCGGGTTCACCGACGTTTTGTGTGCCGACAGGTAATTTTGGCAATGTTCTCGCCGGTTGGATCGCAAAATCAACAGGTGCCTCAATTGATCATCTGTTGATTGCATCAAATGCAAATGACATTCTCGCTCGATTCGTGAATGATCGCGATATGTCAGCCGCAGACGTTGTGCCGACGCTGAGCCCAAGTATGGATATTCAGGTGTCGTCAAATTTCGAGCGACTTCTTTTTGAGATGAATGATCGCAACGGGGGAATGACAGCCGAACAACTTCAGCGCTTTCGGTCAACTGGGAAACTCGAGGTCGAAGAAGGGGAGTTTCGCGATTGGGTCTCTTCAACCTTCTCTGCCGAACGTGTTGACGACGAGCAAACGCTCGCAGAAATCGCTCGGGTCTATAGCGAAACTGGGTTGCTGATTGATCCGCACACAGCCACCGGCACGGCGGCCGCCCGCAGGAATGATCGTTCGGGAGCCACCGTGTGTCTGGCGACTGCCCATGCAGCAAAGTTTCCTGATGCGGTCGAGCGGGCCACTGGGATTCGACCAGAGTTGCCAACTGCGCTTGGCGACTTAATGGAGCGCCCTGAACAAATCACCAATCTTGATGCTGACCTCGCTGCAGTTTCGGCATTTGTGCGACAGATGTCCCGCGTTGATAGGTGATTGCCGTCAGTCGTTGATACTGCTACAGTTTGTGGGGTCAGAGCGATCGTTCTGATTTCACGAATTCAGAAATACTGATTCGTCCCACGTAGCCGGCGGTTCGCAGGGCTGTCCCCGTCACAGCAGATTTCACTTCTGCTTGGCGAAACACATGCCGTTTCCTCCGGTCATACGTGAAGCGATATCCCGCCAATTTGGCGAAGAGAAGGTGAACGTGGCTGCTCAAGCTCTCGAACAATCAGTCCTCGAAACGAAAGACAAGGAACAGCTTCTTGCGATTTCTAAAGCATTAGGTGTCAAGGTGACAGCTCGCTCCAAGAAGGCTGACATTATTGACGCGATTCTCGCAACCACTGGCGGTGCTTCCGCAAGTGATTCGAGCAGTGGTGCTCCAGCGAAGTCGGCTCTCTCAGAAAAGCCGGCGCCTACCACTGCTGGTCCCGCCGATAAAACCACATCGGATCAGGCAACAGACAAGGCTGCTCCTGCCCCGGCAATCGATGACGAGCCGCCGGCAGAATGGGAACTCGAGTTCTCAGCTGAGCCCGCCGAGGACGTCGCAAAGGGCAATTCCTCTGCCCGCGGCGCAAACGCTCGTGAGGGGCAGCAGCGCGAGGGAGGGCAACGTCAACAGCGCGACGGGCAACGAAGTGGCCAGCGTCAAGAAGGCCAGCGCGACGGTCAGCGTCAAGAGGGGCCGCGCGACGCGGATGGCGAAAGCCGGAACCGTCGTCGTCGCCGTCGGCGCAAGGGTGGTCGCCCTGAAGATGGCCCACAGGGCGAGGATCGCGAATTTTTTGACGATGATGACGACACACCGGTTAGCAACGAACCGGTCCCCGTCGACGGATACCTCGACATGCGCGATGAGGGATACGGTTTTGTTCGGGTGAATAACTACCTGGCATCGAAGAAAGACGCCTATGTGCCAGTGCGAATGTCGCGTCAGTACGGCTTGCGCAAGGGCGACCATCTCGTTGGAATGATGCGGCCTGCTGGACGTAACGAGAAGAATCCGGCAATTCTTGAGATTCAGACGGTGAATGGGCGCCCACCTGAAGAGGCGAAAAAGCGTCGCAAGTTTGAAGATATGACGGCGCTGTTCCCCGACGAGAAACTCCGTCTCGAGAATGAAGATGACCCAACTGACATGACTTCGCGGATCATCGATCTGATCTGCCCGATTGGTAAGGGTCAGCGTGGGCTCATCGTGTCGCCGCCGAAGGCGGGTAAGACGACCGTGATGAAGTCGATCGCCACGTCAATTGAGCGAAACAATCCCGAGGTTCGACTCATCGTGCTTCTGATTGATGAACGACCAGAAGAAGTCACCGACATGCAGCGTCATGTCCGAGGAGAGGTCATCTCCTCTACCTTTGACCGTCCCAGTGATCAACACACTCAGGTTGCCGAAATGGCGCTTGAAAAGGCAAAGCGAATGGTTGAGTACGGTGAGGACGTCGTCATCATCCTCGATGGGATCACGCGTCTGAGCCGTGCCTACAACCTCGCCGCACCGGCAAGTGGCCGAATTCTCTCTGGTGGTATCGATGCAGGAGCGTTGTACCCACCAAAGCGATTCTTTGGTGCTGCTCGCAATATCGAAGAGGGTGGGTCATTGACCATCCTCGCAACCGCGCTTGTTGAGACAAACAGCCGGATGGACGAAGCAGTGTTTGAGGAGTTCAAGGGAACCGGCAACATGGAGTTGCGTCTCGACCGAAAGCTGTCTGAACGACGTGTGTACCCGGCGATTGATGTCGATGCGTCTAGTACTCGTCATGAGGAATTGTTATTCGATCGGAAACAACTGCAGATGGTGTGGAAGTTGCGCCGTGTGTTGTCAGGGCTTGCGGCGGATGGGAGCGCTGCTCCAGGCCTCGAGTTGCTTGTCGACCGTTTGAGAACATTCCGGACAAATGACGAGTTCCTTACAGAAATTGCGAAACAACCAGGAATGTAGGCACTGGCGCCCATGTGGTTCCGCTGCAGTTGCCCGCTAACATTCTGAAGTCCTGAGTCAGGAGAATTTCCCATGAAGTCCGATATTCACCCCAATTACGAAGTTGTTACTGTTCGTTGCTCCTGTGGCAACGCATTTGAGACCCGCTCAACCCGTTCCGGTGAGCAAATTCTTGAACTTTGTAACGAATGCCACCCGTTCTTCACTGGTAAGCAGAAGCTTGTTGACTCTGGTGGACGCGTCGAGCGCTTCAATCGCCGTTACGGCGAGCGCGCCAAGAAGTGACCTAACCCCTGAGGGGTCTTATCGTGGCTGAGTCGGGCACGGTTGGAGACGATCGTCGACCAGCACTTATTTCAGCGGCTCTGCAGTCGCTTGCGCGTGATCATCGAGGAGTGACTGGTGTGCCAGTCGTTCCGTTCCCGGGTGGCGCAGGAATCCACGACCCATCAGGGTCGTTCATTTGGCTCGACGATCAGCCCGAGCGTCTTCTCGGTGCTGCAATTGCGTTGCATCTCAGGAAGGGCACTGAACGACTTGATGTCGTAATCCCTGACATTCATCAAGCGATGGCCCCTGTGGTTGCTCGACGAATTGCGCAATGGAACATTGCTGCAGAGGTGTTTGTCCTTGAGGGAAAAATGCTCGTTCATGTAGACCCTTCAGCCGCCGAGCCAGAGCGTGAATGTGAATTCGACGTCGAGGCATTCCGCCACGTAATCGCCGAAGCGGGTGCAGAGGTCGTGATTGAACACGGTGTGCTGACTGGTGAAGTTGCAGGTCTTGAGGTGTGTCGTGTCGTCTTCGAAGACGACTGGCGTCTGCGTGTTGGAGTCGGATCACAAGATCGTGAAGCGTTCCATATGTTGCATGGAGATGCTCCGGCTCTTGGCTCACTGCTGAAAGTTGTCGAATTTGTACAGACCTATCGTCAGCCATCAGCTGACCCGCATCCGTTGAATCGGCTCTCACCCGAGAGGTGGATGCGTTCAACGTTTCTGTTGACCCATCAGGCAGCCAAAGGTTCAACCACACAGATGTCAGGAGTGCTTCCACGCGGCAGCATGTCTGATGCCGCTCCTGCGTTTGCGGTGTCTGAACATGGTGGCAACAGGGTGCTGTATGCCTTCACTACCGGCACCGATTTGGGGGCAGTTGTTGACGCTGCAGACCACGCGGAGTGGTCGGCCCATGAGACCGAAGTCGGCGAAATTGTCATCGTGGTGAATGGGAGAAACCACCTCCCTGTGCTCGATGTTGTGGCCCAGAGGTCGGTTCGACCAATGCGTATTGTCTCGCAGGACGAACTTGTCGCCCGCTGACAGTAACCTCAGTACACCATGACGCAGCCTTCCTCTGAGCACGATGCTCTCTTCGAGCGCCTTGCGTCTCACGCCGGTGAATTCCGGGAACTGGAGCAGCGATTGGCTGATCCTGCAACAGCCGCTGATCCGAACGAACTTCGAAAAGTGTCACAGCGCTATCGCCAACTGCAGGGGTTTGTCGACGCTCTTACGGAGCGCGACCGCCTGCGCGATGACATTGCCGCAGCAAACGAACTTGCTGAAGTTTCCGAGGGTGATGATCGTTCCGCTTTTGAAGCCGAAGCGCTCGCTGGCGTTCAGAAACTAGAGGGTCTTGCTCAGCATGTCCGAGAGTTGCTCATTCCTCCTGACCCAGATGCTGGACGAAATGTGATCATCGAAATTCGCGGGGCAGAAGGCGGTGAGGAGGCAAACCTTTTTGCCGGTGACCTGCTTGACATGTACCGCGGCTACGCCCAACTTCGTGGATGGAAAGTTGAGGTGCTGTCACATGACGCAAGTGATCTTGGTGGAACGAACCAGGTCACGTTCATTGTTCGTGGTGAGGATGCGTGGCAGCGGCTCAAGTTCGAAGGCGGCCCGCATCGGGTGCAGCGAGTGCCAGTCACGGAGAGTCAAGGACGCGTGCACACCTCATCAGCAACGGTTGCGGTTCTTCCAGAAGCTGATGAGGTAGAAGTTGAGATCGATGATCGCGATCTCGATATTGACGTGTACCGGTCCTCTGGAGCCGGTGGACAGCATGTGAACACAACTGACTCGGCCGTGCGTATCACGCACCGGCCGTCTGGGCTCGTGGTCACCATGCAAGATGAGCGAAGCCAGTTACAGAACCGCGCCAGGGCTATGCAGGTGTTGCGTGCCCGGCTAAAGGCTCTTGCAGAATCAGAACAAGATTCCCAGCGGTCAGCAGACCGTCGATCGCAGGTCGGTGGTGGGGGCCGAAGCGAGAAAATTCGCACCTACAACTTCAAAGAGAGCCGAGTGACGGACCATCGGATTGGTCTCACTATCCATCGCCTACCTGAAGTGCTCGCCGGGGCGCTCGACCATGTGATTGAGCCACTTCTTCTTGAAGAGCGCGAGCGGCTTCTTGCGGAGGAGACAGAAGTCGCGTCGTGACCACCGTTCGCGAGCTTGTTGAGTCGACCTCAGAGGTACTTGGTGATCGTGTTCAGGCGCGTTGGCTTGTTGAAGTAGCAGTCTCTGCTGACCATCTCGATGATGTGCTCGATGAAGACGTAACAGAGCGAATGGTCGCGCATCTTGATGCGATGGTCGGGCGATACCGAACGGGTGAGCCTCTTCAATACGTGCTTGGTCGATGGGCGTTTCGCCACCTTGATCTTTTTGTCGATCAACGTGTGCTGATCCCGCGGCCCGAGACCGAGGAGGTGGCGGGGGTCGCAATTGAATTTGCGAAATCGGTGCCGAGTGGCCGAACAGTGATCGACCTCGGTACCGGGTCTGGGGCGATTGGTCTGTCGCTCGCATACGAACTTCCTCTCGATGGCACCTCTGTGTGGATGACCGATGTGTCTGCGGACGCCTTAGATGTTGCTCGAGCAAACCTTGCTGGCATTGGGCGACCAGCCCGTAATGTGACCCTGCTCGAAAGCAGTTGGTTCAATGCGGTGCCCGCGGAGCTCCAAGCTGATGTCATCGTGTCGAATCCCCCCTACATTGCGGAAGACAGTGGCGAGGTTGAGCGAAGTGTCGATCACTACGAACCGGCAATAGCGCTCTATTCCGGAATTGATGGTTTAGGCGCCATTCGAGAAATCATTCAACATGCAGGCGCTTACTTGAAACCGGGTGGCGTGCTGGTGCTCGAAATTGGGTTCGATCAGGCCTCTGCCGTGCGAAAACTGCTGGTCGAACATGGTTTCGCCGATGAGGAAGTTCGCGTGGACGCTTTTGGTCAAGATCGAATTGCGATCGGACGATGGAATAGTGGAACGAAGTGACCGACGACGCATCCGCACGGATGGCCGCATGAGCGGGATGCCGCTAGCGTCTCAAGGGCGGAAAACCGCTGAGGAGAAGACACCGTGAACGACGACCGTTTGTCCCGCTATCGATCAAGTATTGACAATATTGACGCCGCGCTCGTGTTCATGCTTGCCGAACGTTTCAAAATCACCCAGGCTGTCGGTGAATACAAGGCTGAGGTCGGCTTACCTCCAGCCGATGAATCGCGAGAAAGCGAACAGATTGAGCGACTCCGTGCGCTTGCAACCGAAGCCGGTCTCGACCCTGCGTTTACGGAGAAATTCCTTCGATTCATCGTGGCAGAAGTGATCCGGCATCACCAGCTGATTGCTGGCGAAAGCTGACCTGTCCTCATGTCCGACCGTGTAGATGTTGTTGTTATTGGTGGTGGACCTGCTGGCTCTGCCGCTGCAATGCGCGCCGCCCGCGGTGGAGCATCGGTCGCATTATTCGAATCAGGTGATCGTGGGCGCGACAAAATCTGTGGTGACGGGCTTACTCCTCGTGCTGTTGCAGCATTGAACGAACTCGATATTCCAATTGAGGAAGCGCATAAAATCGCGGGCCTTCGGATGATCGCTGGTCGCCAAACTCGCGAACTGCCGTGGCCTGCATCTGGCCGGTTCCCTGGTTACGGAGCGGTGTGGCCGCGCCAGCGACTCGACGCCGCGCTGATTGAGGCTGCCGAAGCCTCGGGGGCGGTTGTGTCGTTCAATTCGAAGGCAATGCCAATCATCGAAGGTGGTGTTGTGCGCGGCGTGCACGTCGAAACTGAACGCGGTTCACGCGAGGTGATGGCGGAAAAAGTTGTGGTTGCGACAGGGGCGCCAGGTGCTGTTGCTCGAGAACTTGGTGCGGTTCGTATTGCAGACGAGCCCTTCGGGCTTGCGATCAGAACGTATGTTGAGTCGCCACGGCATGCCGATGACATGCTGGAAGCCTGTCTGACGTTGCGCGATGAACACGGCACCCCGGTTCCTGGATACGGGTGGATGTTCCCGTGTGGAGATGGAACCGTCAATATTGGGGTCGGTGCGCTGTCGACGATGAAGGGGTTTAAGAGCCTCAATCTGAACAAGTTGCTTGCTTCGTACCGTGCTTCTGTTGAAGGCCCTTGGGGGCTTGGAGCAGACACCGGAAAGGGTCGGGCATGGCGGCTTCCGATGTCAGTCGTGAAACGTTCTGGCCCTGGCTGGATGGCGATTGGTGACGCGGCCGGTCTGGTGAACCCCATGAACGGAGAGGGCATTGACTACGGGCTTGAATCCGGAATGCTTGCAGCCGATGAGATTCTGCGCAATCCGGTAGGAGCTGAGCAAAGATATGACGACGCAGTGGGTGAGCGATTCGACTCCTTCCTGCGGACCGGACGGCGATTCGCGTTCCTGATTGGTCACCCTTTGCTACTTCGCACTGGGCTTCGTATGGCGGTCGGGACCCATTCAATTGCGAACATTACGTTGCAGGTCATGGGCAATTTGGTTGATGGGGATACTCCAGGTGCAGCCGGACGGGTGTTGTCGTTTGCAGATCGTGCGCTCGGCATTGCAGACCCATTACTTCGCAAAACAAGAGCTAAAGCCTGATCGGTAGCGTTCTAGCCGTGACGACAGCCGTTGGATTCGGAATTGATATCGGTGGCACTGGGATGAAAGCTGCCCCAGTCGACCTCACAGGGTCTGGGCAATTGCTTGCAGACCGGTACCGAATTTCAACTCCTAGTCCAGCTACCCCTGATGCGGTTGCTGAAGTAGTTGTTGAACTTGTCCGACATTTTGAGTGGGAAGGGCCGGTTGGGATTGCTCTTCCTTCAGTGGTGAGGAATGGGGTAGTTCACTCTGCAGCGAATATCGACGACAGTTGGATTGACGTTGATGCACAGGGTCTGTTCGCGTCATTGCTTGGCTGTGACGTCGTCGTGATGAATGATGCCGACGCAGCTGGGGTTGCTGAGATGTCATTTGGAGCAGGTGTCGGTCGTAATGGAGTTGTCATGGCGTTGACATTTGGCACGGGAATCGGCTCGGCACTGTTTGTCGATGGTCATCTCGTACCAAATACTGAGTTAGGGCACCTTGAATTTCGCGGTGACTCAATTGAGAAGTGGGCGGCAGCAAGCGCAAGAAAGCGTGACGACCTGTCGTGGCGAAAATGGGCGGCTCGTGTTTCAACCTTCTTGCAGACCATTGATGCGCTCTTCTCGCCCGACCTTCTGATTCTTGGTGGCGGAGCGTCAAAGTCGGCTGATAAATGGGTTCCACTATTGGAGGCTCGGCCAGAAATTGTCGTTGCTGATTTTGCCAATTCGGCAGGAATCGTTGGAGCAGCGATGGAGAGCAGCAAACTCTAGAACCACTCGGTTATTGAGTCGTTGCGGCTAATTCGGGGTGTTGGCTGAACGTCGAGAGCTTCGGACGCCAATCACAGCGAGCGTCACCGCGGTGAGAGGAACGACGAAAGCAAGCATGACCGTGCTGAATTCATCGTGGATCGCCGCAGAAGCTGCGTCGAGACCAAGCCAGATGAGATAGGCCGCGTAGTACGCAACAAACAAGATGCCCTCCCAACGCTTGATCACAAACCCGTTCACGAAAATCGGTAGGCATGCAACGGCGACGGCGAGCATGAAGGGCAGATCGAAACCGAGCGCGGTGTCCCCGATGGAAATGGGCGCAACGAGTGATGTGAACCCGAGCACGGCAAGAATGTTGAACAGGTTTGATCCGACGGCATTACCAACAGCGAGATCTCGTTGGCCTTTCGCTGCTGCAACAATCGATGTTGCGATTTCGGGAAGTGATGTTCCAACAGCAACAACGGTGAGTCCGATCAGGAGTTCGCTCGCGCCTAATGCGGTTGCAAGGTCTGTTGCTGCGGTAACGAGTAATTGCGCGCCAATG
>Ga0255783_10005742_pt1 | contig 10917 bp, 8 predicted proteins | sample 011ome_22_FD_179981 | JGI IMG/M metagenome (GOLD analysis project Ga0255783, IMG submission 179981) | Coastal salt marsh microbial communities from the Groves Creek Marsh, Skidaway Island, Georgia - 011507BT metaG (version 2) | ecosystem: Environmental > Aquatic > Marine > Intertidal zone > Salt... | reverse complement strand
TCTGGCCCAGTGTGGAGGTAAAAAAGCCAGCCATGGCAGGTGGCGGAGTCAATGGGCCGAAGCTGGCAATCGAAACCCAGCAACGCTCCCTTGACCACCGTATTGTCGGACTTAAAAACCGGGTAGGCTCCATGTCCGGATCAATCAAAAGAATATCGTCTGAGCTAGACCGGGTAAACAATGAGGTAAGCGAACCTTACATCATTGCGGAATAAACAACGCTCTACTCTTCCATTTTCTGCAACTGTAAGCTACATGATTCCAGGCATGTAAAAAGGGTTTCTTCTTCCTCTTTCGTGTAGGTGTTTAAGATTTCCCCCTGAAGACGCTGGGCAATGACCTGTGCATCCAAAAAAAGCTTTCTGCCCTTGGAAGTTGAAACAATAGCTTTACAGCGGCGGTCCATGGATAATTTTTTACGCAAGATCCATCCTTTCTGTTCCAGTAAATGTAAAATAGCTGTGAGGTTATTTTCATTCGACACCAACAGTTCCGCCAGGGTTCGTTGGTTTAAAAAATCACCATCAAACTCGCAAATATGCCGTAGGGTTGTATACTGGGCAGGAGTAATACCAAGTCCTTTCAGGCGGCTTCTAAAAACCTGGTTAAGCCCAAACCATGAGCCTCGAAGGGAAACAGGGAAAGATTGATTTGGGAAGCTGCACATAATGGGAAAATGGTAATCCCTAAGAAGCAAAAGTTTTGGCATTCCAACCCCAGAGGTGGCGTGGAGATTCCTGGTATTCGAGAAAGCAACGGTCGGGGTTGATCAAAAGCTTATCCTCTGCCAAGTGACAAAGTCGTTGGCTGATTTTCTCGGTGGTGTCTGCTGGCAAGGTGCCAACGTTTTTGATTTCCATATAACAGGCAGGCTCTGCACTACCCGCAAAATATATATCTTTCCCCGTCTCAATAATAACCATTACAAAATCAAGCGACTTTCCGATTTCTTCAGATAGAATGGCTGCGGCTTTGGATTGAATTTCAGATCGAAGGGATTGCGGAAAGGAACCTGTATTTGTTTTTATTTGAAGAAGTGGCATTTGACTTTTTTGTGACCAGGAAGCTAAGAAGTCAACATGAGACATTCACCTTTCACAGATCAATACCTTGACTGCCGGTAAGACTAAAATAAAAGTATTGTTCGTACATGCTTCGGACGCTCCATATTTTTTCTTTATGCTTTTTGTATTCCCTGCCAGGAACCACAACAAAAAACTGTGAATAAGGGAAAAAAAGACCCTACCGAAACTGATTCTCAAGGGGCTTTAGCCACAACTAGGTCTCAGGACTCCAAGCAAAAAGCCAGCCCGATGCAGAACCCAGAAAAAGAATTCAGGCTTTCCCATACCCACCTGACAAAGGGTATCCCGGTTCATCCCGAAAAAGCGGAAGATATATTGCTTAATGAATGAAGAACATGAACCCGTCTCGGTTCCCTTAAACGGAACACTGGACTTACACCAGTTTCACCCATCAGATACCAAAGATTTAATTGAAGAGCTAATTTTTGAGTGTAAGCAAAAAGGGATCGCCGCGGGAAGAATAATCCATGGCAAAGGGACGGGGACTTTAAGGGAGACTGTGCATGCTGCTTTGAATAAGCATCCTGATATTGAAAAGTTTTCCCTCGGCAATCAGGATTCAGGTGGATGGGGCTCCACCACCTTTTGGTTAAAATCATAGAATGGAGCTTAGGCTTTCAAATTTGCACGTTGCTTGATTTCAAAATTTATTTCAAAATTTATAGATGAACTTTTATAATCTGATAGCATGTAAGTTCCGTTTCTCAGGCTTCATTCTTACTCTTTTTCTTTTTTCCTGCATGGATAAAGAAAAACCAGTCACCCTGGGATCCTCCGTGGTCGATAAAAAGATATCCATGACTTCTTCCAATGTGGAAGGGCTCAAGATGGATATCTACTTGATTTCAGAAAATGAAGTGTCGGGTGAACTTCTCGCCAAAGCCCTTAACATTAATGGGCAAGAAATTGGACGTGCTAAAGTAATACTTAATCTCCAAAAGGATGACGCCAAACTTCTTTCTTTTTCATTTGATAGCAATGTTGACATGGATTCTGTAACGAAATTCCTTGTTGATTTTAGGAAGAAGTAATTCCCTTCACTTTAAGCTTCATAATTTAAATTTTTTAGTAAAACTAAAAACTCATACCAACCGAAGCACCAAACTGTAAAGTTTGGCTAGAAGTATTTCGATAAAGTCCATTCATATTTTGGAACTTTCCCCATAGTCCAAGGCAATGTCTATCTGTTACTTTTAATTTCGCACCGAGCCCAAGTGAATAGAGAAATACCGTACCTGCTTCACTGAAGTAGAACCGCTGGAGTTGAAAATTATCTAGCCTTCGTGCTAACCCTAAGGAAAGCATCGACTCGATGGAAAGGCTCTCTCCTATATGTAAGGCAGCTCCGGTCAGTAACGCACCACCGAAGGATCGAGTTTGTCCACTTGCATCCAAATAATAGGCATTAAGCGGCCCAATCCTTTTATGTTCTTGTTCAGACCAAAAAATTGAAGTTCCAAGAAAAAAAGAAGGGAATCGATATAAATATTGAATTTCACCCTGCCAACCTGATTTGTACTCAAGGGGGACACCTTCACCTTTTAAAGTTTTAAAAGTAGAGCTAAACGGGGTTAAATACGCAAACTGCACATTTAATTGGTGTGGCGTGGAAGTCGATCGAGAGAAAGAGAACATTTGGGCTGCTTGTTCGTCTGTGTTTTCAACATCTCCTCTACTTTTCATCTGCTTATTTGCATCAGCCTCATTTATATTTTGATCAGCAACTAACGGAACGACTGGAGATGAGTAAGCTTGACCTGAAAGTTCATCAGCTTCTACTTCCAAATATTCTTTAGGTTTCCCCGAGCTGTTTCTTGCCACCATAGCTTTAAGAAACGAGTCGGCTCGATCTACACGTTTGGATAATTCTTGCAGTCTATTGCCTGACTGAGTAGTGGCTGAATTATGCCTTGATAGATCCCTTGGATGCTCTCCTTTCGTGACATACTCTTTGTGCCCTTTTTCCTCATGTTTCCTTAAGGTAGTTATATTACTTTTGGATTTAAGGGAGTGAAGCAATGCCTCCACTCGGTTAATACGATCGGCAATCTCTTTTGTTTTTTGGCCTAGTGCAGGTGTCAAGGATACCTCCAAACACAAAACAAAGGAGAATAAAACCCGGACTATTAAACAAAACCTCATTCCCCTAATACTAAATACCTCGCAATCAATTCCTTCTTTTTTGCTTCAGAGAAGAAGGAATGGTAAATTTTATATAGTCTTTGTGAAAGCGAATCATTAGACGAAAAAACTAATTGGTCTATACCTATCCATATGTTCTTATTATAGTCATAAATCAGTGGATTACCGCCTCTAAGGTCCAGGTAGCCCCATTGTTTAGTTGATAAATAAATATGGGGAAATGTAGATTCCGAAACCCAGAACCAAGATAATGAAGGATGCCAACACCAAGAACTAATTGCATCATAACTCCCATAGTGAAGCCACCCTAACTTGCTATGAAAAATTAAACCAAGTTTTGGTTTATAAAAATCACCAAACCAAGAAGAGCTATTCCATGAATTCCCCAATGCATCAGAGGATATGAAATTATGGGGACTTGAGTTGGTTGCTGCTTCCTGAAATTGATTCAGGTCAAGTTGCGGGGATGATGAACCTCCTGTAATGGTAATTTTATTTGCTACATCTTTAATTATTTCAGAGATCAACACGATTTGTTCTGCAATCGAAAGATTTGATCCCAAGCCCACAATGCTCTGCATAGAAACCTTCAACCAAGGCTTAGCTTTGGGGTTACTCAAGGAATGGTCAAAAGAGCGATGGCCTTCAGTCGTTCCATCAATAAGAAGCGAGTAGTAAAAATCTCGAAAACCACCTGCTTTAAAATCACTTTCTTCCCATGATATAATGAGATAGGAGGGCATACTTGAAGAGTTAAAAAAATATTCCTCATGCTTGGCTGCTCGGTTATAATGATAGTTAGAAAACCAAGATGGACCGCTTACTGTCTCTTCAAAAGTTTTACTTTCTTTCCAGTATGTAACTTCAAAGTAGTGGCTTCGGGCCGCGTCTAACCAATCTGTGCCGATGTATGTATTGAAAGTTAATGTTTGGTTCTCAGGATCTTCACCAAAGTCGATAATTTGGTCTGACCTCAAATCATAACCTGAGAAATCATAACGGAAGAAATTATTCTGAATGATTGAATCACTGGTAACAGAGATAACATTGCGCCCCAAAGGATCGTTAATCAAAAATTGGTCAGTGATGTCCTCTATTGAACCCAATAAACAGCAGTTGTACAAGGCAACTACTGTATGGGCACACTTTATCAAAAATCGGGCAAATTCTATGAGTGTAAATTACCAAATCTAATTGATTAAAAAAGGAAAAAATTAATTAACAGCCCAATGTATCCTTAATAAACATTTGTATTTTAATACAAATCTACTTACAAATCACTAAATAAAGGGACCGGAGACCAGTCTAAATTTAGGGAAATCACTCGTAATAAGACTTGAATAAAATCGTGGACTTAAAGAGATTGCCAAAAAGCAGGAAGGTACTATCCTAAATGTTTCACTCTTGGAAGGATGGCAGAGTGGTCGAATGCGGCGGTCTTGAAAACCGCTGAACCGGAAACGGTTCCGGGGGTTCGAATCCCTCTCCTTCCGCCACCTATTCTATCCTCACAATTTCATAAGTTATAGTATAGACTCAATTTGCACTTTTGATGCCTAAGTGTTGGATATGTTTTTAGGTTTTTGTCTATTTCCCAAGAAACAGCCCCACCATTCTGTTAGGCAATTCGAAATTAAATAGCCTCATCATCTAAGATTGCAGTTTTGATATTCTCCATCTCTTTCGTTATCAATTCATTAAAATAACCAGAATTCTTACTTACTTGCTCAATAGAAAGCAGGAAGAAGAATCCTTTCACTCCCTTCTGGCCATTTCACATTCTGGGTTGGTTATAAAAAAGAAAAAGCAGTCAATAAATCCATTGAGCATTATATACTTTGCCTTCATATAAGAGGCGGTGATTACGATAATGATAAAAATTGCGACTCTATCTCTTTTATATTTTGTATTTACAACATATGGGGTCGCCAAAAATTCGTTGGCTTCATTGGAAGGGGGAAAGGTTGCCCAAAATGTACAGGAACTATGGGCGGGATATGATCCGCGTACAGAATCTTTGGATATCAAAATTATCCGGGAGTGGGATGAAGTGTACGAGGGAAAAGACATCAAGGCACAGATGCTTACCTTTAGCGTAGGTATATTCAAAGGTGAACAAAGCCGTATTTCTGCCTACTATGCATACCCTAAGGGTGTAAAAGAGAAAGTTCCGGGACTTGTACAAGTCCACGGCGGAGGTCAGCGGGCCGACAAACACATGGTCGTGGTAGACGCGGCCAATGGGTATGCCAGTATTTCCCTGAACTGGGGAGGTCGTGAACTGGAGGATCAAAAACCAGAGGACCCGGGCACAGACTGGGGGGCGATTGATCCTACCCAAAAGCATGTCAGTCATTACTTTCGCTTCACCCCTGATGAAAAAACGGCTGAATCGGTTTACAGCCCAAGAAACAATAATTGGTTCATCCTCAACCTGGCGACCCGACGGGGGCTGACTTTTCTCGAGCAACAACCCCATGTGGATCAAGAAAAACTCGGAGTCTATGGGCACTCCATGGGGGGAACAATTACCGGTCAGGTGGCGGGGCTCGACTCCCGTATAAAAGCATCGGTGCCTTCGTGCGGGGGGCAGGGAATCACCCAGGCAGAAAACCTTGCCCGCGAGGGATCTTCAGCGGAGCGGAGGGTGAGTGACAAACTGTACTCCACAACCATCGACTCCTCCGCATCCCTGAAAAACTTAAAATACCCAATCCTAGGCCAAACCCCGCAAAATGATTTCAACTGTATATACGATGATCTGAATTATAACTGGCGGGCCATCCCGGATCCCTCCCTTGTGCACTTCAGTATTTCCCCCCACCTCAACCACCGCCACATCCCGGAATCCGCCTTCACACGTTATCGCTTCTTCGATGTGTTTCTCAAAGGGGAAGGTACCTTTCCGAAGAGACCCGAGTTGTCGGTAAACCTAAAGACACCCAATGGCGTCCCCCTTGCCACAGTCACCCCGCACGATGTGGAACAGGTAAAAAAAGTACAGATTTATTACAGCATTAACCCTCATTCCCTGACCCGTTTTTGGAGGCGTGCAGCGACTGCCCAACTCGGAAACCATTGGGTTGCACATCTACCGATCCTGAGCACCAACATGCCTCTCTTCGTAATGGCCAATGTGGAGTACCCCCTACCCCGTCCCTTGGTTGGCTCGCGGTATATAGGTAAGTCACCAGACAATTTTCTGGTCAGCACCTGGGAAGAAATTATCGATCCACCGGCGCTGAAGGCAGCTGGTGTTCAAGCAACGGACCGACCCGACCGGATGATCGAGCGTAGCTTCAATGACTGGGGGGATTGGTATCAAATCGGTTGGGGTAACAACCAACACGCCGTGGCCGGCACCCGAAAACTAACCGATCCCAAATGGCGCGGACCCGATGGAGCAACCATGAGCATAGAAGTAAAAGACCCGCAGGGAGGAATTTTTCTCATGGCCTTTGATGTAAACAACTGGGGTGCTTATCCAGGGTTGGTCAAGAGCGGATACTATTGTGTAAAACCACTCGCCAAGACAGAGGACTGGCAGACCATCACCATCCAGCTGTCCGATTTAAAACCAAGAACCGAGGGTATTCCGAAACATCCCGAAAGTTGGCAGGGAATCACCGAGTTGCAAATTGTGGCAGGCTTACACAGGCTTCCAGGAAAGGAGAAAACCATCCTCAGCGGGGGAACCTGGCCCGGCAAGCGTAAGCTTCGTAACCTCCGATGGGTGGGTGGTGATTACAGCTCCCCCCTGCTCTACCCAGGTGGGAAATTATCGGTCGAGGAATTTCAGAAAATCTTTCAGGCGGATATCGATAAATCCATCGAGTTCGAAAAAAGGGATGCGAACCGATAAATCTCTCCACTGAAAAAAATAATGGTTAAAGGATACATGATAAGGAGCTTATTTTTCATAGCGTTTGGAGTCGCTCTCCCAACATTCGCAATCGTATCCGGTGCTACGAAAATGTTTACTCCGCAGCAGATCGGGTGGCAAACTTTCCCGCTCAAGCCTGATAAGACTTTGGAGTACAAGAGCATTACTGGAAAAGACGGTCTTCCGTATGATTTAAAACTTCAGGTTTTTCTGCCAGAAGGATGGCAGGCAGAGGACAAGCGTCCCGCCGCTGTATTTTTCCACGGAGGCGGATGGCGTGGCGGCGGGCCGGATCATTATTATCCACAGAGCCGCTATGTTGCCCTGCGGGGGGTGGTAGCCATTTCGGTGGAATACCGCACGATCAACCGCTTTGGTACCACGCCTAGGGAATGCGTAAAGGATGGCAAATCTGCCATGCGTTGGGTTAAGACCCATGCCAATAAACTTGGAATCGATCCCGAGCGGATCGTGGCAGGGGGAGGATCGGCCGGTGGCCATATTGCTGCGGCCATGGCACTGGTCACGGCCTTTAATGAGGAGGGCGAAGATACCTCAGTTAGCTGCACCCCAAAAGCACTACTCCTCTTTAATCCTGTCTTTGACAATGGCCCCGACGGGTTTGGCCACAACCTGGTAAAGCCCTACTGGAAAAAGATTTCACCAATTGAGCATATCAACGATCAAACCCCTCCGACCCTGGTTCTATTAGGAACCGATGACACTTACATACCGGTGGAAACTGCCAAACGTTTTGAGAGGCAAATGAAAGAAAAGGGGCGTCGCTGTGATTTGCACATCTATGAAGGGGCAAAGCATGGCTGGTACAACCTCTGGGTCAGCCGCGAGGCTATGGCCGAGAGCCTCATTCGGATGGATCGTTTTCTATGCTCACTGGGCTATCTCAAGGGAGAGCCTATCCTCGAACTTAAAAAGTAGTGAGGTAACCGACACGAGGCAAACCAACCGAGAATATAAAAGTTTAAAATAATCTAGTCTAAGCATGAACCGAAATAAACTGACCCTATCTATCGGCTTGGCCCTCTTCTCAGTCGCCGCAGCTTTTGCAAAGGATCCGAAGACCCCTGCCCGACCCAATTTTCTTTTGATCTATGCAGATGATCAGCGAAACCACACCCTGGGTTGTGCGGGGCATCCGATTGTGAAAACTCCTAACATTGATCGCCTGGCCAAGCAAGGTGTGCGGTTTAAAAATGCCTATGTAACCACTTCCACCTGCTGGGTGGGTCGTGCAAGTTTGTTCACCGGTTGTTACGAGCGCAAACATCTCTACAAGGTTTCCTCCGGTGCATTGAATTCTGATCTGTGTAACTCATCCTACTTTGCCGTTCTTAAACGGGCGGGCTATCGAACGGGACATTTGGGCAAGGAACATGTATCTATTCCCCGTGAATCTGCGAGTGCGATGTGGGATGTGCGACGAAGAATTGGTCGCTCCCCATTTTTTAAGGACCAGCCAGATGGAACGAAGCGGCACGAAACCCAAATCCTGGGAGATTGGGGAATCAACTTCCTCAATGAGCAACCAAAAGATAAGCCCTTCTGCTTACAGATCAGCTTCAATGCCACCCATGCCGAAGATAATGACAGGCGCCCAGGCATCGGTCATTTCCCCTGGCCCAAAGTTACTGACGGGATGTATGAAGACCAGACGATGCCTCTTCCCCCACTCAACGACCCGGCAATCTATGAAGCACAACCTGATTTCCTCAAAAAATCGCTCAACCGCCAGCGCTACTTTTGGCGCTGGGATAGTCCCCAGAAATACCAAACGAATATGCGCGCCTACTTTCGTATGATCAGTGGGATTGATCATGTAGTCGGTCGGCTGGTGGCGGAGCTGAAAAAGCAGGGACTTGCTGAGAATACCGTCATCATCTACACCGCCGACAATGGCTACTATCTTGGAGACAGGGGGTTTGCCGGAAAGTGGACACATTACCAGGAATCGCTTAGGGTTCCCTTGGTCGTCTACGATCCACGCTTACCCCAACCCCAACGCGGCCAGGTGGTTCCCGAAATGGCCCTCAATAGTGATATTGCATCCACCCTGACCGAACTGGCTGGCTTACCCATACCCCAAGCTCATACGGGGCGTAGCCTCGCCCCACTCATTCGGGGAAAGCAGGTTTCTGATTGGCGCAAAGACTTCCTTTGTGAGTTCTTAGCCGTACCCCAAACCATTCCCCTTTGGGAAGGAGTGCAAGGTGAAAGTGCGACCTATGCCCGCTACTTTGTGGATGGCCCCGATGAGCCACCTTATGAATTCCTTCATGACTTACAAAAGGATCCCCGGCAATTAACTAACCTTGCGACAGAAAGTAATGCACAGCCTCTGCTCAAAAACATGCGCAATCGTTGTGACCAACTCGTCGCCACCGCGGGCCCATCGATGAAAGATGTTTTTAAAATTCATATTAAACCGCCCAAGAAAAGTAAGAAATAATCATCAAAGTCAAAATATCTTAAAAAGAATAATATGATCCGAAATAAACTGACTATAATCTTAAGCTTAGCCCTCTTCTCCGCTTTTGCCTGCCAAGCGGAACGAGTGCCCCTTTGGCCCGAAGGCAAGATTCCTAATTTTCAACCCCAGCAGATCGCAGCCACCACCAAGGAGGTCAGGCAACCTGGATTCAAACGCGAAGAGTATAGTATGCCTTATTTGGAATGGTTCGATGCACCGTCCGAAAAAAATGGTGCCTGTATGCTGCTCATCTCAGGAGGTGGTTATAAAAACTGCTGTGATTGGAGGTGGATTGAGAAAGTGGCGAAAAGATTTACCGATCTCGGTTATGTCTGTGTCAGCTTGACCTACCGTACCCCCAGGCCCGAGGGCTTACCGATTTACCAGAGTGGATGGCAGGACGGGCAGCGTGCAATCCGCCTGGTTCGCCAGTCTGCCAAGGAGCGTGGGTTTGATCCCGAAAAAATTGGGCTTCTTGGATTTTCCGCGGGTGGGCACCTCACCACTTTACTTGGCACCAGTGCCCTGACTCCTGCGTATGAACCACTGGATGCAGTCGATGAGATTCCCTGCCATGTAAGCCTCGCAGTGCCCATCTATGTCGCCTACGCCCTAACCGACGGACTTACTGGGCCCAATACCCGTGGGGGCGATGCACTTGATGCCAAACTTTCCGATGTCTTCAAGTTTGATGCCAAGACCTGCCCGATGGCTCTTTTTCATGGAGGAACCGACCCCTACTCCCCCCTGGGTGCGACCGAGATTTATCGTCAGCTCCGGAAGATGAAAATACCGGCGGAAATTCACCTGTTCGCCGACCGGGGCCATGGTTTTATGGGCGATCCGAATAAGGGAGAGAATGGTACAGCCTACGACCATTGGCTGGACCGGGTATGCGAGTTTTTGAGGCAGATGAATTTCGATGGCCGACTGGGTAAACCCGTCGATCTAATGACCCGCTATGCAAGCGATGATGCACGGGGGGAGTACCGTAAGGAACCCATCTGGCCCAATGGCCGAATACCAGATGCCCAGGCAAACCAATGCCAACCCTACCTCGAGTGGCATTTTCCCAAAGAGCGCAAAACCAACGCCATTCAGATTATTTATTCAGGTGGTGGATACGGAGCCAATAGTCCGGACAGTTTTGAAGTCGCTCCCACCCGCCGTTACCTCAATGAGAAAGGCATGACCGTGGTAACGATGAAATACCGCACTCCTCGCCCACAGGGTGGTCTGGCCAAGCACACCACCGCCTGGCAGGACCTGCAACGGGCGATCCGTATGGTACGCAGCCAGGCAGAAAAGGAAGACCTCGA
>Ga0255783_10005717_pt1 | contig 10955 bp, 9 predicted proteins | sample 011ome_22_FD_179981 | JGI IMG/M metagenome (GOLD analysis project Ga0255783, IMG submission 179981) | Coastal salt marsh microbial communities from the Groves Creek Marsh, Skidaway Island, Georgia - 011507BT metaG (version 2) | ecosystem: Environmental > Aquatic > Marine > Intertidal zone > Salt... | reverse complement strand
TCTGCATAGTAATATTCATATGCTAAATCAAAGTTATTTGCTTCATATGGCTGTAAATTTGGATTACCTTTAACAATGGCTACAGGATATAAAGGAGAGTATGGAGTTGTATCAACTGTTGCTCTCATTTGCTCAAGATCTGGTCTTGAGTTTGTTTTACTCGCAGCAAATCTAATGATCTGATTTTCAGCAAACTCAAAGCTACCATTTATATTAGGTAGGAAATAGTCTCCCTCACCAGTTTCTGAGAATACTTCAGGCTCACCAGTTAACATGCCAAAGAAATTACAGTCGTAGTCTGGATTTCCATCTCTAAACAGACACCATGTAGTTGCTATTGGTAAGGCTGTTGTTCCTGTTGATTCTTGATCAACTTCTTCGTATCTTAGACCAAATTCTAAGTTTAGAGGCTGACCTTTCTTGGTTGTATGCTCTATATATACATTTACAAATAAGGCTCTAATAGTTTCTTCAACTATGTCATTTGAATCAAAGTCACCTGCACAAAGGATACCTCTTGTATCAGTTCTACTTTGTGTATCATAAGAGTATAAACCTTGGCCTTGCGCATCATCAGCTGTTCCGCATGGCCAGTTTTCAGCTCTAGCAATATTCCAATAGGCCAAAGCCTGGCTAGGGTCTGAATATTTTAAATAACCATCTCTTTCCATGCTTTTAATCGCATCTTCAATTGATACAGTAAAGTAATAGACATCAGAACCTGAGCCAAGGTAATCGGTTTTATTAACTTTGGTAAAAATAAAATCTGGGGTTAAAGCATTATTCCAGAAATCTGGGTTTCCATCCTCTAACTTACCTTGTAATAACTTTTCTTGTGCTTTAGCTCTTCTAAATTTTTGATTAACTTCTGAAAAACCAAACTTAACTCTAGTCAAGGACTCATGAATTAGACCCATGTTGTTATCCCATGTACCTATAAGCTGGATTTGATCCATAAAGTTAGTTTTTTCTTGATAATTTTGAATAGATTCAACAGGAGCTAAGTCTGAGGCTACTAACTCTCTAGGAGTAGTAATATTATTGTACATATCATTCTCATCAAAAGCAGTGTAATCAAGAATTGGGATCATGCCTGTGAAGTCAAACGTTGCTGTTCCCATTCTAGCTCCACCCACTGGACCAAAAGGACCGCTTCCGTCAGTTTTGCTATTAGCAGAAGACCATCTAGCATTCGAGAACATAATGTTGTTGTCTAAACCAGTACCTTTTTTTGTGGCCGATGAGTTATGCATATCAAGAGTAAGGTTTAAATCTTCATTAACTTGGAAATCAATATTAAAACCTAGTGAGTTGTTTCTGTTTACATCACCGCCCCAAATAATATTATTAAAATATTCTCTACCTTTTCCTTCTTGACCTACATCGTCAGAATAAATAACAGCACCATTTTCGTTGATGGTTACATTCCTAGCATTCCATCCAGAAAACCAAGCTCCATGCTCAACACCTGTGCTTCTAAAATCAACATTAGAATATGTGTAATCTAGAGTAGCTCTAACTCTTCCAAGCTCATATTGAAAAGCAGTTTGAAAATTATTTCTAACTCTTTCGTTATCTTTATGTTTATAGACAAGATTTCTTGGATAGAAAAATGCTCCATCCTCTCTTTGATTAGTAGAAGTAACAACTGCTTGTGGAGGTAAGTAGTTTTCAATTGTACTAGGGTTCCATGTGATTTCATTAGTTCCCTCTTCTCTATTATGTCTTACCTGATGAGTTCCAGAAAATGAAATACCCCATGTGCCACCGTTATAATCTTCACCTAAAGTAGAAAATACAAAATCTAATTCTGGAGTAACTTCGTCACCCACCTCGTTTTCAGTATCGATCATAGCTTTTACAGCGAATGAACCAACGGTCTTACCTACTTCTAAAGGCTTGGTTGTTACCATATTAATAGTAGCTCCAAGTCCCCCGGATGGAAGTACAGCATTTGCAGATTTATAAACTTCAACTGCAGAAACACCATGTGATGAAATATCACCGAAATCAAAAGATCTACCGCCGCCCCACATACCAGGAACAGTTGGCATTTGTCTTCCGTTCAAAGTAACAAGATTAAATTCTGGCCCTAGACCACGGACAGCAACTTTAGAGCCTTCAACGTTTGATCTATCGATAGCAACACCTACAATTCTTGATAAAGATTCTGCTAAGTTGCCATCAGGGAACTTACCAATATCTTCTGCTGTGATTGCATCAACAACACCAACGTTCTTTCTTTTGATATCAATAGCGTTTTTTAAACTAGATCTGATACCCGTTACAACAACCTCTTCAACGGCTGCTTCTTCAGCTTTTTCTTCATCTTCTTGTGCAAGTAGATTACTTGAAAAAGGTAATAATACTAAGAGTGATAATAAATATTTATTCACGAGATGTTTCCCCATATGAAATGTAAAAAATTATGATGTTTATTAGACAATTTTGTAAATAATATGTCAAGTTGAGACACATTTATGTAAAAAAGTAAATTATTTACAAATAGAATAAAAAAAGGGCAAAGTAAAATTGCCCTTTTTTCTAAAATTATTTATGAATTAACCGTTATCTCTAGGTCTTGATTCATTAACAACTAGTTTACGACCATCAATCTCAGCCTCATGCAAAGCTTCAATTGCAGCTTCAGCACCATCGCTCATTTCAACGAAGCCAAAACCTCTTGATCGATTAGTCATTCTGTCTGTGATAATTTTTGCAGAAGTGACAGTACCATGCTCAGCAAAAAGATTTTCTAAATCTTGGTCATTCATTCCCCAAGAGATGTTTCCAACGTATATATTCATAATTTCCAATTAGTTAAAAAAAATGTATCTTACAATACATTCTCTTTATTTAATACCTATAATTAATTATCGAGAAATTTTAATGCCGCTTTCCCGTGCTCATCCCACCAATTCATACCCATGAGGTGAATTTTTTCTAGATTTGGACCTGAGTTATCATCAAGCCTTCTGTTAATTTTTCCAATAGGAGAGTTAATTCTTAAATATGCATCACCAAGGATATCCTGAACTAAATCATTCTCTAAACCAGTCTCCAACATTATTCCCATAATGTCATGTCTGAGCCAGCCTATCCCACCCCATGAAGATGATCTTTTACCATTAATCTTTCTTGTGTTTATGCCTGTACCAATGCTTAGAATTTGAATATTTTCAGTTTGAAAGTATTTTTTTGCTTCTACATAAGCTAAAAGAGATGGATTGTTGGATACCACCCCTCCATCAATATACCAGCACCCATCTTCAGCCTCGTATGAGGGAAAGTATATTGGCGCCGCACTCGAGGCGCAACAAGCGCTTATAACACTCATTCCAGGAGTATTGTATGAACTATGAGTTGCATACGATCTTTTTTCAACATCATATGCTAATGTTAAGACTGGTTTTTTGGACTCTCCCAATGATTTGTCATAAAAAATCTTTTTTAAAACCTCGATGCGGCCTGCATTTTCATACTTTGGTCTAGCTTGAATGATAGATGCTTTGTCCCAAAAAAAATTACTTGAAGTAATTTCATCAATGTACTCTTTTGACCAATAATCTTTTGTTTCTTTAGCTGTCATTTCATTAACACCAAAACACAAAGCATTCAATGCTCCCGCAGAGACACCAACGAACATATCAAACATATCAGAAATCTTCCTTCCGCTCTCTACCTCAAGTTTTTGTAAAAAAATTAAACCAGCAATGGCTCTTACCCCGCCTCCATCAAAAGCTAGGACTTTTTTTGCACTTGTGGATCTAGAAAAAAAATCTTTTAAACTCGCCATCAATTTATTTAAACACAATTAAGTTAAATGGAAAGTTATTTAAGGCAAAAAAAAGACCTCATGAGAGGTCTTTTTAGTAGAATAAAAAATCTTAGCTTTTTACACCAGATGTTAGTCCATCTTTTGCAACTTCGTTAGTTACAGATTTGAGGATTGAACACTTACCAGCTTTTGAATCTAACACAAAAGCAGCGCATGCATTTTTCTTTTCGCAAAGAGCTTGGCAGCCTGCAACTGATTTATATTTAGATGATGTTTTTACTGTAGCAATTTTGCCTGATAGAGCAATATTCTCTTTCATTTCAAAATTAACTGAATCTGCTTGAACTGAAAATACGCTGAAAGCTAAAACAGCAATTAATGATTTTAATTTAAACATTTTAGGGGGTCCTTGATTAAAAAAAATTAACAACATGTTTACACTGTAAACATAATAAGCTGCATATCATACTAGATATGTTTACACTGTCAACATGATTATATGTTTTATTTATATGTATTTTATTTAGTTACAATGGGAATACTTAAATTTGAGCTAGCACTTTGAATTCCACCTATATTTGTGACATTTTTATAACCTAAGTCTTGGAGAATGCTTGTGGCCTTTCCAGACCTATTACCACTTCTGCAATATAAATAAATTTCCTTATTTTTATCTAGCTCAGTTAAGGTAATATTTTTTTCAATTGTATCTAAGGGTATATGAATTGCATTTTCAAGATATCCTGAATTCCATTCAGCTAGTGTTCTAACATCTATTATTAAGATATCTTTATCTTTTGCATAAATACCAAGACTGAGGATAAAAACAAAAAGCGAGCAAACAATTCTTGATCTCATTAAGCCCAGTCCTCAAGAATAATATCTGAGGCTTTTTCACCTATCATTATTGTTGGTGCATTGGTATTACCTCCAACAAGTGTTGGCATAATAGATGCGTCGACTATTCTTAAGCCTTGTGTTTTGTGAACCTTAAGCCTGTTATTTACTACACTCATATCATCAGAGCCCATTTTACAAGTACCAACAGGATGGTAAACCGTATCAGCCTCTTCCCTTATTGCTTGTTCAATATCATCGTCATCATCAAGATCTACAGGCCTTTGAACATGATCTTGAATATATTTATTAAATGGATCGGTATGTAAAATTTTCATCATTTTTTTATAGCCAGCGATCATCACCTTCATATCATCAGGATGACTTAAAAAATTTGGGTCAATTAGTGGATCATCAAATGGGTCGCTAGATTTTAGAGTTATCTCACCTGTAGATTTCGGCCTTAAAAGACATGTATGGCAGCTTAAACCATGACCCCAAACACTTGTTCTGCCATGATCTATTACCATTGCAGGAGCAAAATGCAATTGGATATCAGGCACATCTATGTCATCTCTTGTTCGCAAAAAAGCACCGCTTTCAGCAATAGTAGAAGTAAACAATCCTACTTTTTTAAATATATATTTAAGTATTTCTAAAGGAAACTTATAAAATATCGACTTAAGCGAAAAACCTATCAAGTGCATTGAGTTATATTTATGAACTGTAAGGTAATCAATATGATCTTGTAGATTTTTGCCCACTCCAGGAAGATCTACTATGTGCTCAATGCCATGTTTAACAATTTCCTCCCTTGGGCCTAATCCAGAGCGCAGCATAATTTGCGGTGAACCGAATGCACCTGATGAGAGAATTACTTCCTTAGAACAATCTATAACAAATGGATTATTGTCTTTATCAATACATCGAACGCCAACTGCTCTATTACCATCCATGAGGATCTTATCTACATTTGTGTCTGTTAAAACAGTTAAATTTTCTCTTTCAAGAATGGGTACTAAATAAGCTTTAGCGGCACTGCAGCGCTTGCCATCTTTTTGTGTTGTTTGGTAATAACCAACTCCCTCTTGATCTTCTCCATTGAAATCCGGATTAAATTTATGAAGTTTTGAGCCAGCTTTTACAAAGTCGTCTGTAAAGACATTTTCATGTCTTATTTTTGAAACATTTAAAGGGCCTCCTTGGCCATGATATTCATCATCGTGCTCTTCATTGTGTTCAGCTTTTTTAAAGTATGGCAAGACTTCATCATATGACCAGCCATCGTTACCAAGCTCTGCCCAATGATCATAATCCCATCTATGGCCTCTTACATACAGCATGGCATTTATTGAGCTTGAACCACCCAAGGTTCTTCCTCGTGGCTGGAATCCTCTTCTATGCTCAAATGATTCTGCTTCTACTTCATGAACTCCACCAGCTGAATCAACAACAGCAGATTTAGGCTCAGTGACTGCAACTTTTTCAAAACCCTTTTGAGGAACGGTCTCATACGACCAGTTATAAGGTGTACCTTCATTAAAAAATGCAAAGCCTACTGGGACATGAATCCTTATATCATTGTCTTTAGGACCAGCTTCAATCAAACATACTTTAAACTCAGGATTTGCACTCAATCTATTAGCAAGAACACAACCTGCTGAACCAGCACCTAAAATAATGAAATCATACTTATCCATATTTTCCCCCATAAATATCTTTTCTAAGTTTATGACTTAAGTTCAAATGTGTAAACTAATCTTAATGACAGAAAATATTTTTAACATTTTCCTAACAGTCTGGGTGCTAATTGGTCTGGGAATATTTGTGTATCTTTTTAAAACAACCGCTCCTTACGGAAGACATGAAACTTCAGGATGGGGAATGCAAGTTCCTGCCAGAGTTGGTTGGATAGTAATGGAAAGTCCGTCTGTTATTTTAATGTTTAGTCTTGGCTGGATCATGAGATATGAGCTTGAAACCATTCATGAAACATTTTTGATGATATGGCTAATTCACTATATTCACAGAACTTTTGTTTACCCATTTTGGATGGATATGACTACCAAGACCATGCCAATAATAATTCCAGTTTCTGCCTTTGGGTTCAATGTAATTAATGTTTTAGTGCAAGCTATTGGAATATATTATTTCACTGAATACTCTGGGAACTGGTACGAAACTAATGTTTTTAAAATAGGATTAATAGTTTTTGCAGTTGGTATGTTTATCAATATATATTCAGATTACTCAATCCTGAAAATGAAAAAAGAAAAAGGAGCTGGATATCACATACCTCAAGGCCTCTTTCATAAATCCGTTTCTTCACCCAATTATTTGGGTGAAATGATCGAATGGCTTGGTTGGGCAATACTAACTTGGAGTATTTCTGGACTTGTTTTCTTTATATGGACAGTGGCAAATTTATTTCCACGAGCAATTGCTAATCACAAGTGGTACCAAGATAAATTTGAGAATTATCCGAAAAATAGGAAAGCTATAATTCCTCGAGTAATTTAGATCTCTCCCATTTCTCGCATCTGCTTAGCAACCTCTATAATTGATTCTTCAGCAGGTCTTGGATTCCAACCAAGAATATCTTTTGCCTTAGAGGTATGCTTTACACTCCTTAACTTACCCAGGTATGGAACAGTTAATTTAAGCTCCTTATTAAACTTAGCTAGAATTTTTACTAGCCAAACTGGAATTGCCATTTTGGGTGCCTTATCAAAACCATTATCTCGAAGAATTTTTGCAACATCCTTGTACCATAAATCTTTTTCAGCCAGAGCAAATCTTTCACCGTTAGAAGACGGAGTTTCCAGAGCTAGAATATGTGCAGCTGCAACATCTCTAACATCAACATAACCAAACATCAAAGGCACAGCAACTGGCATTTTACCTCCAGCAACAAGTTGAATTGCTTTATTGGACTCTCCTAAATCACCGGTTAGTGTTGGACCTGTTACTAATGCTGGATTGATAACAGCTAATTCAAAAGGGTTACTCTCATTTTCAATAAATTCCCATGCTGCTCTTTCAGCAAGTGTTTTACTTTTTGAATAGTGACTGATGGCAGGGTTTTCTGGATCAGACCAATCTGATTCATCGTAGTAATCTTTATTTTCCAGGGTATCAAAAATTGCAGCAACAGATGAGGTGAGTACAACTTTTTTTACATTATGTTTTTTTGCATAACTTAGAGCTCTTTTTACTCCTGCGACTGCTGGCTTCACGAAATATTCCTCATCTTGATCGTCTAGGGATATCGGAGAAGCAACATGCAATAGATAATCGCAATCACTCATTGCCTCATCCCAGCCATCATCGGTATTTAAATCTAAAGGGAAAAGTTTTAGATTTTCATGACTGGTACCAGCTGCTGACAAGCCATCTCTAATTTCACTTTCTCTGCTTAAACTTCTCAAGCTTCCATTAACCTGATAGCCTTTTTCTAAGAGTTGCTGAATGCAATGCAATCCTATAAATCCTGTAGCCCCTGTTACTAATACTTTGCCCATATTTGACTCATTTTATGATTTCAATGCTTTAAGAATTACTCAGGCGTTATCCATTGTCAATGCATTTGCTTTTAGTCGAAACATTATAATTTTGCAAAAATTAAATATTTGTTTAGGATAAATAGATATGAACGATCAAAATTTATGGCAAAAATTTATTTGGCTGTCTGAAAGAGCCATTCTTATGATTATTGCAATTGCTACTCTTTTTGCTACTGGCATTGAGCTTGCAAGAATGTTTGAAGTCCAGACTGTTAATTTAAGCGATCTATTTTTATTATTTATTTATGCTGAGGTGCTGGGAATGGTTGGTGCTTTCTATATTAATAACAGACTTCCTGTTACATTACCAATCATCATTGCTATGACTGCCTTGACTAGGATGATCATTCTGCAGAGCAAGGATTTGGATTCTATCAATATTATTTATGAAGCGTCAGGAATACTAATCTTGGCAGCAGCTGCATATGTAATGAGTTTGAAGGATGAAATTAGTCTAAGAAAACTTAAAATAAGAAAATCTCTAGAAGATCAATCTTCTGATTAATAGAGGAAATTATCTTGGCTGCAAAAAATTATATTGAAACATGGCATAAAGTTTTTAAAAGCCAAGAGCTAGAAAAACTTGATGAAATTATTTCAGATGATGCTGTTTTCACTTCGCCAGTTGTTTTCAAGCCAATGGAAGGTAAAGAAATTACTAAAATGTACCTTTTCGCTGCTGGGCAATCTTTTAATATGGATAAGTTTAAATACATTAGAGAAATTAATGATGGTTTAAATTCAGTGCTTGAGTTTGAAACTTACATTGATGATATATCTGTTAATGGCGTGGATATGATTCACTGGAATGATGAAGGCAAAATTGTTGATTTTAAAGTCATGATAAGGCCGCTAAAAGCAGTGCACAAAGTTCAAGAAAAAATGATTGAAGCACTAAATCAATTCTCAAAATAATTAATCCTTGCCTAATGATGTCAAAAATTGATGATCTGATAAAAAATCTTACCCTTGAAGAGAAAGTTAAAATGCTAAGTGGGTTTGATGCATGGCATACTCATGCGATAGAAAGATTGAACATACCTAGCTTAAAGATGTCAGATGGGCCAAATGGTGTAAGAGGCAATGGTACCTCTGGTCAACCATCTGCATGTTTCCCATCTGCAATTTCACTTGGATCAACCTGGAATTTAGATCTTATTAATCAAATTGGTATTGCCTTAGGTCAAGAGGCAAATGCAAAAGATGTAGATGTGTTACTTGGACCAACAATTAATATTCACAGACATCCACTTGGAGGAAGGCATTTTGAATCCTACTCTGAAGATCCATTCTTGACCGGGAAAATTGCTACTGAATATGTATCTGGCGTGCAGTCAAAAAATGTTGCAGCATGTCTTAAACATTTTGTTGGTAACGACACAGAATTTCAAAGATATGCGGTTAGCTCAAATATCAGCGAAAGAGCATTAAGAGAGATTTATCTTTTACCCTTTGAAATGGCTATAAAGGCTGGCGACGCTCAAGTTGTCATGAGTGCCTATAATAAGTTAAATAACATCTACTGCAGTTCGCATAAAGAATTACTCATAGATATCTTAAAAAAAGAATGGGGTTTTGATGGTTATGTTGTAAGTGATTGGGGCGCAGCATTAGAGACCAATGAAAATGCAATTGGTGGACTGGATTTAGAAATGCCCGGCCCTGCAAAAACTTGGGGTGAAAACTTACTGAATGAAATAAATTCTGGAACAGTAGATCTTGAAATTATTGATGACAAAGTTTCAAGAATTTTAAATGTAATTGCTTTCTCAAAAAGGTTTGATAGGCCCAGTATTAAGCCTGAAAAAATAAATGATAATCCTGCTCAAAGAGCTCTTCTTCGAGATGCTGCAAAAGAGGGTATGGTTTTACTAAAAAATGATGGTGTCTTGCCGCTTGATAAAGATATCAAATCCCTTGGGATTATTGGACCTAATGCGAAGAAATCACAAATCATCGGAGGTGGTAGCGCGCATCTTAAAGCCTATTATGAATCTCATCCTCTCGATGCATTTGAAGAGAATTTAGGTGCTAATGTTAAAGTTGAGCACTCTAAAGGTTGTCATACCTATAGATATTATCCGGCTTTAGATGAAGAACTTATAAAAAATAATTCAAATAAAGAAAATGGATATCTCATAGAATATTTTGATCATGCGAGCAACGACACAGATCCAATTCATGTTGAATATGGTACTGGCAGTAAATTCTGGGTTTTTGAAGGATTTGCAAAAGAAATAATAGCTAAACAAGAAAGACCAGATATATATGTCAAATTTACCTGTACCTATGTTCCAGATATTTCAGGTTTTCATGATTTTGAATTATTTGCTATAGGCAAAAGTAAGCTGCTTATCGATGAAAAGTTAGTTGTAGATAATTGGTCACAAGTAAAACAAGGTGACGCTTTTTTTGCGTTTGCCAGCTCACCAGTAAAAGGTGGTGCAGATCTTATAAAAAACCAAGAATACAGAATTGAAATTCAATATAAATTTGAAGGTAATTTCCCTGCAATTTATATTGGATGCAAGACTCCAGATAAAATAGACCTATTTGCACAGGCTAAGAAAATTGCTAATGAATCTGAGCAAACGATTCTTGTAGTTGGTACAAATTCTGATTGGGAAACTGAGGGAAATGATAGAACAGATCTTGAGCTTCCAGGGAACCAAAATGCTCTTATTGATGCAATACTAGAAATAGATCCCAATACTATTTTAGTTTTAAATTCAGGATCACCAATAAGAATGCCATGGATCGATAAAGCCAAAGCAGTG
>Ga0255783_10005707_pt1 | contig 10969 bp, 15 predicted proteins | sample 011ome_22_FD_179981 | JGI IMG/M metagenome (GOLD analysis project Ga0255783, IMG submission 179981) | Coastal salt marsh microbial communities from the Groves Creek Marsh, Skidaway Island, Georgia - 011507BT metaG (version 2) | ecosystem: Environmental > Aquatic > Marine > Intertidal zone >... | reverse complement strand
CGTAGTTCTTATCGCCATCCCTATAAGGGAAACCCAAAAATGTAATCTTTTTACCTTCCATAGAAGTGGTTTCAAATCTTAACTCTCTAAGTTTTTCTGAACAAGACTCTAGTTCCCTTAAAAAGTATCCTCTCTGAGACTCGTCTATATGCGAAACCCAGTCTAATCCTGAGATATTTTTTGAACCAATCGTATCATGGAACTTTTGATTTGCCCATAATATATTTCCATTCTCATCTACTTCTAAAATGGCATCATCGACATTGTAGAAAATAGCTTTTGACCGCTTGTCGATCATTACTTGCCTTCTATCAATTCTATTTATTATATCTTTGATAGATGATCCGCCGTTTGGTGTAACCTCTTTCTTAATGTCATCAACAACACTCACTAAAACAAAATGACTCTTATATAACCTTATGGCAGGTTTAATTACAAAATTATATACACCCAACATTACACTGATAACAGCAGCTATAGTACTAAATACTATACCAATTCTATCTAAATGCTCTATAATGTTATCCACTTTACTCCCCAAGAAAAAAACCCTCCCCCGAAGGAGAGGGGATACTTATTGACTAAAATGAATTAAATTCAGGACTCAGCTACGTTCTTAGCTTTGTATTCGTCGGTTGTAGCAACAGCTAGTTCACCGAAGAAGTAAGTAAGTTCGCCCGGAACCGCTTGACTTGGGGCAATTTCACTGGCAACGGCTGGTGTGCCGTCAGCAGGGTTGACCATTGTGCTAACGCTTCCAGCATTACTACCTTTGGTGCGACCCGGAACAATTTCTGTGCTAGGTCTTGCGAAGATGTTAAACGCTTCGTCAGCTTTGGAGCCAACAAGTCTGTCAGCGATCTTAGTTCTTGCGGCTTTTGTACCAAAATCATTCAAGTTGCCAGTGTCTCTAGCTGGACTTGCGAGAATTGAGTTTGAAACACCACCAAGAGTTGATGATACATTTCCACCTTTAACCACCCATTCGGTAGCTCCGGCTTGGTATGCTAGGGTTCCACCGCTAACTGCTTTGGCGACACCAGCGCTATCTGTAGTAGAACCAGCGGTTCCGTCATTTGCAACAACCTTTGAGCCAAAACTGGCTCCAAAGTCGTCAGCTAGAGTGTCTAAACCAAGGCTGTTTGTCATTGGGCTGTCACTTGCGACACCGCCACCCTTAACAACTGTACCACCATCATTTTTTACGCCAGCAGCGCTATAAGCACCACCAACAGCATTTCTTAATGCCATAATTAAACTCCTTAGAGCTAAATTTTAATTTCCTAAATTTTCCTAGAATGAAATCTCCTTTTCCATTATATTATACACTTAACTGATTCTCTTTTTAATCTGGTTTAAGTTTTTATTAATTTTATTTCTTACGGTTTCGTATGAAGTATTTCTCTGTTCTGCTATTTCCATTAGAGTCATATTGTTGTAAAACCTATCAAAAATAATGTCTGGATCTTCACAATTCTCAATCTCATCCTTTAATTCTATCTTTAAATCTTGTGAATATGAATTATTTTTAATGTTTTGACTAAGTTTTCCAACTACACCCTCTTCGTAATATTGATAAGTTTTATATCTTTTGTTAAAGTTTAACCTTTTTTGGCATTGCAGTTTGACTCCGCGATATAGAAATGTTGAGAATTTAGTTCCTTTTGTGTCATCAAATTTATTCAGCGCAGTCCAAGCGGCGTTGTAAATACAGTTTTGTATCTCATCTTTGGTCAGAGCATTGCAGTATCCACTAGCCGCATGGTTTGCGGTACTCATATATTCCTTGTTTTCAAGGACTTTGTTCAACTTCAATTCCAATACTTTCTCCTTCAGAGGCAATAGTTTCTTCAATTTGTTTTCTTACATCCGAAAACTTAAACATTTTACCAATTCCTATAAAGAATCTATAACGACTCATGACATTCAGAACTTCAATGCCATCGACTTCGTTTAGTTTATTTTTTATAGTGTTGGTTAAGTTGAAATTGGTATGACCAATCCAACAATCAAACCTACTCATCAGAGAAATTGTTTCGTAGAAATTCTTTGGCACAAATACTGTTTCTGTTTCTTGAAAATCAGATTCTTCGTCCGACATGTCGTCTGGCGGTTCTTCTGACATGTCATCAAACAGCATACTTGTGAATGGGCTATACATCTCACTTTGTATAACATCTTCATACTTTTGCCAGCCAATTTTTCTACCCATTAAACATCTCCGATGGTTTTATGTAGTCGGCTTCTTCACCAGTCTGCTTGGTGGGTGAATCAGCTTCTCCAATAATTATATCACACTCTTTAGCAGAATCAAGCATTAGTTTTAAAAAATATTCTTCGCCTAAGTCTCCAAATATAGATTTTGTTAATCTGATTGTATGTGGACTTAAACTAAGTGTCGTAACTCTAGCAAATAATTTAGAAAACGATTCAAGTGTGGCATCATTTGTATCCCTCACATCTATTTTAATTTCAATGTCATCATTGTCATCAATAGTATATAGGATTGATCCGGCGTTTTTATTTTTCTTTTTGAAAAGATTTTTTATTCTTTTAAACATTTTACCATCTCTTTTGCTGTATTTTGCCAAGAGAATTTTCTGGCGGTTTCTATTCCGTATGTATTTTGCTGACCTTTATAGGTTTCCGCAAATAAGTTCATTTCTTGAGTTAATAAATTAACTTCTTCTTCATCAATTTTTGCCCAATTACCCTGACCAAAGAACCATTTGCCGTCAAATGCTTGCTCTACGTCTTTTATCGGTATGAGCGCAGCGTTTTCTTGAGAGCAAAATTCAGTATGAGCAGAATAATTCGTTGTTATTACATGCTTTCCTGCCGCCATCATCTCTAGTAATTCGAGATTCCAGCCTTCTCCGCGAGAAGGAAATACACCGCAATCTACTTGTGACATTATATTATACACTTGTGACTGAGTTTCCATTCTTGGAATTAACCTAACCTTGGGGTGATTATAAAGTTGATGCCAACGGTTGTTTTCTTCCTGAGAATTAAACGGATTACTGCACATCATCCAAAGTTCTACATTGTCGTATTCTTCTGCGACCCTTTTAAATGCTTCAATTAGAATGTCGTGACCTTTACGAATTTCCCATTTACCACAGTTGAAGAAGATTGTTTTGTTGTCCTGTCTTGCTGGCGCTGGCGGGAATAGTTCTGTGTCTACACCAAGGGGTACAACGTGAATAAGGGGTCTGTGTGACGATTTTAACGCCTTGTGGCATTGATCTATGGCAACATTCTTTGCCCACTGAGAACAAACCATTAATTCATCACAGGAATTTAGATGGTGCTTTTCTAAAGCACTAAAAGTGTCAAGTTCAAAAATAGGAAATCCAATAAACTTGCCTGACCCTATGCGTTCTGCCATCTGGTTCTGATGCCAGATTTTAACGCATGGCGCTTGCGGATCAAATGTTTGGGCTATGCTTATCGCCTCTCTGACTGAATGGGCATCTTTCTCGTTTGTAACTTGAGGTTGACCAATAGGGAATAGCGAGACCTCTGCACCCTCTTCGCGAAGTGCTTTGAGAATGTTCAAACCCGCTACTCCGTAGCCAAGTTGGTTAATTGGTGCTTGAAGGTTTAGGCGCATCTTTTACCGTACTCCGTAATAAATTGTTGAACAGTTTTAATGTTGGGGTTTTGGTCAAACAAGTTTTGAACATCTACTTTTGCTTTTCTGACTGGTGTTCCAAGGCTAACTATCGCGCTTATACAGTCATCAAATATATCTGGCTGTGTTTTTTTAACTTCGTTCTTAACTACTTTACGTTTGGTTTTAATTGGTTTGGGGTTATTTAGTTCTTGTAATTGCTTTTTAAGTTTAGCGAGTTTGACAGCCCTTTCTAGCTCTTTTAGTTCATCGTAAGGTTCTTGAACGGTGACGTATTGAATTGGCGAATCTTCAATGTAACCCAATTCAAATTTATCAGACAAAGGTTTAATACCTTCTTTCTTATAGCACCCTATCGAAAAAGATGTAGCCATAACAAATACAATAAACATAGCAATGTAGTGAGCAACTTGACTGTCTGTGACCATTTAAGGCTCCATAGTAGTATTAATTGGGTCTGATGTTTTTTCCTGTCTAACTATATTAACGGCTTCAACGGCATCTGTCAAATAGTTTTTTATCTGATTAATCTGAGATTCCAACTCATCACAATTTGCCTCTAATTTCTGTAGCTCATTTTGTATATTTAATAAATGCGCTTCAGCCATTTGAATAATTCTCTCATCCATATTATATCTCCTTATTGTATACCACGGGTTATTAGGGTGAAGTAGACACCCCCACTGGAAAGCTTTAATTAGTATCCTGATAGAATATTAATAAATTTTTATACTTCACCCACCAAGTTACTCCCCAGTAGAGCTTGGATTTGTGATTAATTTTCTATCTCTCGGCAAAGGCTGTGAGCCTGTCAGGGTATTCCTAAATAAATTTTTAGGTGGTCGTGCGAGTTTGGTTACTCGCTGGCCTAGATACGAGGTTGCATGTTTTATAACTGCGCAACCTATTGAACCTTTCTAATGCATCCATGAAGGAAAGGTGAAACCCTAGCCGACTACTCAGCCCTTGCCCTTTTAACAATTCAACATTACAAGTATTCTCACTCTCAGTCTATTATAAACAGGTGGACATATTATATCAAACATTATTTACACATTTTCCAATATTATATCTCGATCTTTGTTGCTTGGGTAAGACAACCACCACTAGAAGGGGTGTAGCCAAGAAGTGAATTCTTCTTTCGAGTATAGTGTAACATCTAATCTAGCTTCTGTCAATATGGCTTTTGACAACCTGAAGTTTCCATTCCATCTTGCATTATCAGCATCAATACTCACAACACGCTTGATGCCCGCTTGAATGATTAGGCCAGCGCACTTGCTACATGGCATGAATGGCATCGTGTAGATCGTACAGTCCCACAGAGACTCTCTGGCATGGATTATAGCATTTGCCTCGGCGTGAACAATCAAATCGTATTTTATTTCTCTTGTCTGTAATCTATGATCGTCCCTAACATTTCTAGGGAAACCATTATAACCCAAGGTTACAATCTTCTTGTCGGGATTAACAATAACAGCACCCACTTTAGTTGACGGGTCTTTAGACCACTTGCTAATGGATGTTGCTAACTCTAGGAACCTAAAGTCCCAATCTTTATCAGATATAATTATTTTTGTCATAAAGGTACGCCGTGTAAAAGGTTAATTAGTTAATAGTAAAAGTTTTAAGTCTCTTTTCCTCTGGTAATACTTCTGCCACAAAGACATACAGCATACCATCCCTCATGGATACATCTTGTACCTCATAATACTTTCCTAAAGAAAACTTACTGATGAATTTCCTCTTAGCAATACCTTTATAGGCATATTGCACTTCTTCATCCTGTGAGCCATCAGAAGATACCGTTAAGATACCATCCTGAAATGTAACAGAAACATCGTCTTTGGAGTATCCAGCAAGCGCGAGTTGAATCTCTGCGCCCCCTTCTTCTTTGACGATATTATACGGAGGGAAATTACCTGCGTGCTTACGGGTAAGATCCTCAAACATATTATCCCAGCCAATGCTGCGATTAAGAAAATCAGTAATTAAAGCATTTGTCATAGCATTTCTCCTTTTGTCACCCATTAGGCATGACTGTTGCTACACGGCGTACCATTATATTATACCATTAGCAATCATCTTTTTCATCCCATTTCCAGAATCTTTCCAGAAATCTATCATAAATTTTTGCTGCGGGTAACTGCTTGGTAATTGTTTGATATAGTTCTTTGGGAAACATCATCATTCCACGCTCTTTAAACAGTTTGGTCTTTATAGATTTCACCTCTACATCGTTTTTGTAAATGTAAATTTTACAATCCCTTTGTTTAAGTTTCAACTGCCAATCTTGAATCTTGCATTGAACCAACATAATTACTCCAAATATCTGGCCCTGTCTGAATATGTAAAAACCCATTAGGCTGTCTAGGCCCGCGCAGTAGCGCCATTCCAGCCTCTTTGGGAGTCCTATTGCGCTTCTTCGTGTTGCACGTTTTACAACAAGCTACAAGGTTATCCCAAGTGTTCGCCTCCTGTTTAGATTTAAACCTTGACACTGGTATAACATGATCGACACTAGAAGTCAACTCATCCAGTTTTTTTGCGCAGTATTGACAAGTCATCTTGTCTCGCAATAAGACATAATGCTTACTAATCGTTCTGCGCTTTGGTGGTTTAACAAATTTTTGATATAACATTACCGCAGGTACTTCAAATATATCATTCTCGGAACCCACAGTCAAGTCATAATACTCTAACACCTTTAAATTTTTATTATTAAGAGATAAAATAAGCCCTCGATGCCAAGATACTATTGACAGAGGGCTGAAGTCTAAGTTTAATATTAAGGTTTGCATTACAGATCAAGAAAAAACATAAATGCTCGTTTGGCGGCTGATAATGTTGTTTGAACTAATTTTGTAAAATACCCAAGAGAGAAATGCCCTTGGGGAAAATAATCTTTAGGGAAATAGCTCATGACTAACCTGTTGCGTCTAGGGTAATAGAACTTCTGTTTCCGTTTGTGTCAACTGTAGCAATAATTCTGTCTGTACTATCGTCAGCAGACCTGATTGTAATAGTGGTTGTTCCTGCGCCACTAATTTTACCAGCAAGTGCGGATAATTGTATTTTGAGCGCCTCCTCTAAACTATAACCATCAATGTCGCCTGCGGCAATCACATCACTAGATTTTCCAATAATTTTTATAGGAATGGCGTATTCACTCCAAGCTGTACCTGAAATATCGCCATTCACCTTACATATTAACCTATCTCCCTCTGCGGGAGCGGGAGTTACAGACGCAAAAACTATTTCATATATGCCCGTACTAATAGTATTAACGGTTGGCACAGTCGAGAAACCATTTAACCTTGTTGTAGATGTATTGATTGTAGCGGCCACATGAGACCCCGTAGAATCTATAACATTTACCAATACTTTTATACTGTCGCCTACATAGGCTGTTTGTTCTTTACTCATTTATATTACCTATGATAATGGGTGAAATTTTGTGCCGCCTGATGGATCTTGGTGTCCTACTGCTCCTGCGTCTCCGTATGCTGTTGTCGGCAGAGACCAGAACCCACCGAGACCTACGTTGTATGCGTTTGATGTTGACTTCAAAGTGAAATTGCCTGCTGCATAATCTTCAAACGGGTCGCTACTGTCAGCAATGTCATCGTATTCGCCTACATTACCGCCACCTTCAATCCTATTCGGTGAATTGTAATAGGCGTTGCCACTCATGATCTGGATGCCGTTTCCGTTGGTCGATCCATTACCAAAGCAGTAACCGCCGACATTGTAGAAGTAGTTGCTAATGAACGATGCACCTTGGTTAATAACACTGTTATAGATTGCATCGTCAGCAATATCGACAAACGTGCAGTTATGAACGAATGGCATGTCGTTTGAGGAATTGATCCCTACGTTTAAGTTATAGAAAACGCATTGATCAAAAAAATGACCGTGATAAGCTAAAGTTACTCCCCTTCCAGTTCCATTGCCCTTGAATAAACATCGAGAGTAGGAACTAGGTGCTATGCCTTCTAATATCGCAACTGTCGGCGTGACTTCAGATACAAACTCACAATTCAAAAATGAATTATATCCGCCAGTTGCATCAATCGCATAATTGCGAACCGCACCCATCGTAAAACGACAATTCTTGTTAAATGAAAAGCCTCGACGGTCGTATAACGCTGGTGCGCCGGTATGCGAGTTTTTGAAACTCATCCCAATTAAATGATGATAAGCAGTATCTAAAATCAAGTAACCTGCTTGATGGTCGATCAATGGTATATCGGTTCCATCTACTAGATTACCTGTAAAGGTTCCATCCAAATCGCCGGGAGTAGTCTTATATCCACGCCAGAGTATCGGATTCGTAGCATCTGCCGTGATACTGTGAACTAAATTGGCTGTGTTCGTGTAAGTACCTGCTTTGAAGTTTACACGCATACCTAAAGCAGTATTGCTCACCGCTTCATCAAGCGTCCAAGGATCGGCAGGACTCGTACCAGTCCCACCACCTGCTGCACTTGCGTCAACGTATCTGTCTGTCCAAGCCATTACTCAACCCCCATTAAATTAATTAAGTATATATAACACATGTTAGTTACTCCTTAATGGATGGATAATAAGTTCTGGATCTTGTTGCGCCCACTGGCGGAATGGGTAGATTTGAGTTCCTGTAGTTACTGGAGTTGTTTCACACAAAACGGTTTCTCCATCTACTAAAACACCATTGAACACTCGCTGATTGCCTGTTGTGCTGATCTTAGGATCGACATAAACGGTTGTTGAAGGCTTAGCTAAGTAGCACCTAACCGTCACCGTCCCAGCTATCGTAGGTGAGATCGCGACCTCAACCTTTTGCTTTGTGCCTACGCCAGTTCCGTTCCATGTGGACGATGTGTCGAGAGTTAGTGCTGTTGGTGTAGCAAGCGGTTCTGGCTTTGTGGTTCTAAATTTGCCTTGTGCAGTTGGCGAAACTTCTTCGCTTGGTGAATCAACCTCAATCCAGAAATCATCATTGTTTAACGATGCGGAACCCGCTACATAGACGGTTATGGTTTGTGAGCCGGATTCGACTTCACAAACAATATCATTGACTTCTAACGCCTGCGTAAACTCTTTTGCATTGGAATTAGATGCCAGCTTCCAAGAGTAATCAACATTCCCGTCATTTGCTCCTGATGAACGATACTCGGATTCCACCGTAGTAACCGTTCCTTGATAGGCTTCCCGAACTGTTAATCCTCTTCTCGACGTAATAGTGCCATCGTCGCAGTCAATTATATCTAAAACCGCCAATGGCTCGGTAAACGCTGTAGATAGATAACTCACAGATGGATTGAGCTTGCAATTTGATATTATGAAATCGCACCTCTGCTGACCACCACTCACAAGACTTGTTGAAACATTAGATAAGTCGCAGTTTCTAACCTCAAATTTTTTGTGATTATGAGTAAAGGCGGTTCCCGCAACAAAAAGCGGTGCTTTAGGCGAGATAAATGAACAATCCTTTATTAAGACGCGAGACTTTTCTGCCGTTACTCTGCCAACATTGAGTGGGTCAGTAGTGAAATCGAACGTACATTTTTCAAAATGCCCCTCGCCGTAAAAGTAAGAGCCACCGATAGCCCGAACACCCTGAATATAAAACGGAGAAGCTCCGGTTCCTCCCTCAAATGTACACTCATAGCAATAGCTAATACCACCTTCGCAATTTAATGAAACATTACTTGTTTGAGGCTTTAGAGTTAATCCAAAGTATCTAACCCCTCTGAATAGATTAACTGCTCCCGACTCAAAAGTTGCCCCTGCTTGATACTGTCCCGTCGATGTATTTGTACTTATCACCTGCTGCGGATTAGATTGTGGAGCCGCTGCCATGATATTACTTGTTCCGGTTTCGCTATGGGTACTAGCGACCAAAATAATATCACCGGCAACTCCAGTTGGCACAGAGGCAATACTCGTCCAAGCATCCGTCCACGACGAACCGTCATCTAATCCAGTAGCGTTTGAATCAACGTAATAAGTAGCCACATCAACCTCCTAATGTATAACTTGTGGATCGCAGGACTGCGCCACCGCCCGCTGCATTATTTAAATTAAAATCACCATTGGCGGCATCTACGAATGGGTCGGCGGTTAGGGTGATGTCGTTAGCACCTGCGAAAGTAGAGTCGCTGTAGTTAGCGGTCGTATTGCTGTAGAAGGCGTTGTAATCGTAAATTTCAGGCACATCGTTTATTCGATCCACGCCGTAATTGTTATTAACGAAAATGTTATCCACTACCTGACTGATCGGGTCGATTGCGTTACTTGCGATGTACCCTATACCTGCATCACTGTTATTGTAAAAAATATTGTTTGAGATCTTATAGAAAAATCCGCCCGACCCATTACTGATAGCAATGCCATCGCCTGCGTTGTTCGCAAATATTGAGTTTGCAACCGTGCAGGAGTTTTGCCCGGTTTGCATCGCGTCCGACCCGTTGCTCAAAAACAAACATCCTTCGACGTTGCAGCCTCCAAAATTCGAGCCGCCTTGCCCCCATCCAATCGAAGTGCAATGTTGAATCACGCATCGGTTGATCGACCATCTCGGTTTATCCGCATATCGAATTAAGCCACTCGTTAGCGTGTTTGTTGCGTCACCGAATATACAATCAACCGCAACTAAACCCCTAGCAATATGCAATGCTACGGCGTTTACTTTTGTAGATGCAGTATTGTCAAACTTTAAGTTTTCGAGTTTCAGTATTGCTGAAAATGTGCGTGAGCCTTGTATAGTTTGGTCGTCGATTGTTTGAGTTATTGTTTTCCTCGATCCAGACGATCCGCGAATCGTGTGGACTGCGGAAAAATCACCTTGAACCAATGTAGAAGTTAGAGACTGGTCTGTTTCAGTCTCAAAAGTCCATCCTGCGGAATCCGTAAAACATTGACGACTGTCAGCATTGTCAAACGTAGCTCGCTTGCCACCAATCGCCCAAGTCCTACCCGACTCGGTATTCGCAAAAGTATCATCGCAAGTAACCTCAGTTCCATTCACATTTATCGACGCAATAATGCTGAATTGCCGACCGCTTGATGACTGAACCCACAAAAGGTCGCCAACACTAACGCCAGCGGTATTTATTCCAGTGACCGTAGCTGAACCAGCAGTAGTAGAAGCACCACTACCGTATACCGCTACAGCGGGGCCAAGCCCACTAGACTGGGTATCATGACCAGTAGAATTATTAAACTTAATAGCCCCATTTGGCGCAGTCATTATACACTCCAGTTGTTAGCAATATTTTGGATGGCAGCCACCCAATCATCATCATTAGAATTTTGAGAGTCAATCAAAGGAGCAATATTAGAATTATA
>Ga0255783_10005703_pt1 | contig 10975 bp, 9 predicted proteins | sample 011ome_22_FD_179981 | JGI IMG/M metagenome (GOLD analysis project Ga0255783, IMG submission 179981) | Coastal salt marsh microbial communities from the Groves Creek Marsh, Skidaway Island, Georgia - 011507BT metaG (version 2) | ecosystem: Environmental > Aquatic > Marine > Intertidal zone > Salt... | reverse complement strand
AAAAAAAGTGCCTCTTATGCACCAGATGTGGATCGATATTGGAGCGAAAGATAGAGAAGAGGCTCTTTCCCGCGTCATGATTGGAGATGCTGCGGTATATGATCATGGCTTCGAGATGTTACATGGTTCTTTGGCTACATCCCGGGCCTTTGATGATAAAAGCGGGGCTTACGCTGTTAATGAAGCCTTAATCAGGTTGTCTACTAGTAAAAAACTTAACTGCCAAGTTGTGGCTGTATCGACATCCCAGGAGGAAATTGGAACTCGTGGAGCAATTACATCCTCCTATCTTGCTGACCCCGATGTGGCCCTTGCCGTTGATGTAAGTCACGCCACCGATCATCCAGATGCTGATCACCGGAAGTATGGAGCTTTTACACTTGGTGGCGGTCCCATTCTCACTCGCGGCCCCAATGTTCACCCAGCTGTGTTTGACCGGCTTATCGAATGTGCCAGGAAAGATAAAATTGAGGTTCAAATCGAAGCAGACCCCAGGCCCACCGGTACCGATGCACGTTCGATCCAAATCGCTAAAAAGGGCGTCCCAACTGGATTGATTGGTATACCTCTTAGGTATATGCATACCCCAAGCGAGGTTATAGACCTTGTAGACCTTGAGAATGTGGTGAAATTGATGGTATCCTTTGCCCAGTCTTTGAAAGTGGATTCTATTTTCCGCTAAGATTTCCTGCCTTGCTTCTACTTTGAAAGTCTAGTTTGCCTTTTCGATGAATGAACGGCAGGCGGTTGTAATCGGGGGTGGGGCGGCCGGTTTTTTCTGTGCCATTTCCATTGCTGAATTTAACCCTGACATCAGGGTGTTAATTCTTGAGTCGGGAAAGCAAACTCTCCGCAAAGTCAAAATTTCTGGGGGAGGTCGATGCAACCTTACTCATCACTGTTTTGAACCTCAATCTCTTGTAACGAATTACCCAAGGGGACAAAGAGAATTACTGGGTCCTTTTTTTCAGTGGCAACCCAACGATATGATTCGCTGGTTTCATAATCGGGGTATTTCAACCAAAATAGAAGAGGATGGGCGAGTCTTTCCTTCATCCAACTCGTCTCAGTCTATAATCGAATGCTTTGAGTCTCAGGCTCGGGATGCCGGAATTCAAGTAATCAAGAACTCACCCGTTACCAGCTTTGGGTACTCTGAAAGTAAGGGATTATGGGAAGTGAATACAGAGAAAGGAGTAAGCTATTCTGCATCTTACTTGTGTGTCGCCTGCGGAACCCTTAAACATTCAAAGATTTCGACATGCTTAGAAAAACTGGGGCATTCAATTTCTCCTCCTATTCCCTCTTTGTTTGCCTTTAATATACCCAATCATCCCCTTGCAAAACTGTCGGGGTTGTCCTTGCCCAACGCAAGGGTAAGCATTCCTTCTCTCAGAATTTATCAGGATGGTCCTATCCTTGTTACCCACAGAGGGGTTAGCGGGCCCGCAGTCATAAAACTTTCATCATGGGCTGCCAAAGAACTTTTCCAAAAAAATTATAGGTTTACGATTGAGATCAATTGGCTTGGTGCCCCCGAAGACTCGAGAAGTACTGAGACTATCAAAAATGTAAGGGCCCAAAATCCCAAAAGTTCAATTGCCAAGTGCCCTTTTAAGGTCATCCCCAAAAGGCTTTGGCAGAAACTACTGCAAATACACAATATCCCACCTGATATCACTTGGTCTCACCTGTCCAGGCAGCAAGAGGAAATAATCTGGGGTGGCTTGGTAAAGTTTTCTTTGCCTGTCGAGGGTAAGACCACAAACAAAGAAGAATTTGTGACCTGCGGGGGGGTAAGATTAAAAGAAATAAATTTCAAAACCATGGAGAGCAAAAAGATAGAGAAATTATTCTTTGCTGGAGAATGCCTTGATATTGACGGTGTAACCGGTGGCTTTAATTTCCAATCTGCCTGGACAACTGCAAGATTAGCCGCAAAGGAAATATCGAAATAGATTTTAATTCATGGAATTGTAATAATTTGCTTTTTAAAGAAGCAAATCAATGGTCTTAAACTTTTTGATCATACTGAACATATTTCAGGATTACACCTTAAATACATTACTGAGACTTTATTGTTACAACTCTAAAGGGTGATCTGGTTTTTGTTGTGCGACCTATACTAATTCCATGAAAAAGTTGAGAGTGCTCATGTTGCATTGCTTTTACATATTACGAGAGGAAAAGAAGCTCAATGAATGTAAAAATGTTTTCATTATTCATAATCCCTACCATTATTAATGAAAAAAATAGCTCAAATCCTTATTCTAGCAATTACACCTGCTTTTCTCTTAGGTAACTCCTTCCTCACTCCAAGTGTATCCCACACTTCTGCACTGAGCCCGGCTGCCAGGTTTGACGAGAGTGCCTCAGAGATCCCTGCGTTTGATCCAATAACAAACCGTGTATTTGTCAGTAACGACGCCACCACATCCCTTGATGTTTTGGAATTGGATTCAAACGAAAGCACTGGGGTTCCAACATTAACTTATAAATTTAGTATCGACCTATCATCCATTGGTGGTGGCGTGAACGCAGTTGCGGTGAAGAATGGACTGGTTGCTGTTGCGGTTCAAAACAGTGACAAGCAGGCAATTGGCAAAGTTGCGATATTCAGCACTACCATCTCAGAAGGAGATGCCCCTTTGGACATTGTGTTGAGTTTAAATCCGTCGCAACTGGCTCAGTCAAAAAAGAGCCTGAGAACCGCTTGAAACCTGCATCTATACAGCAGTTAGTGCCCAAAAGGGTCTTTGAAACTTTGGTGGAGGTGGCGGGAATCGAACCCGCGTCCCGCAATCTTTCCGATACGGCGTCTACGTGTGTAGTTCTCTTATTGATTTTGGCTTAAAGAAAGAAGGAACACCTTTTAAGCCGAGCTTGTTTTCAACCGTTTAGCCTCCGATAGACAAGCAAACGCTCCGAGGTTTTACCTGCTTTTTAACGCCCCGACCACCCAGCAGGTGTCAGTGGACTGTCGACGTGCAGGCTTATGCTGCAAGCGCTTCGAGCTCAGGCTCGAAACTAACGATGTTATTTTCGCCATTTAATGATTTGAAGCATTTTTTACGAGGCCAAGCGTCATCCTCGACACGCGACCGAATTTTCCACATTGCAGTCGAATCCGGAACACCCCCAACAAAATTTCAAAGATCAGAGCTCAAATTAAGGGAAGTTTCCAACTTGGTCAAGCGACAGGGAAATTTATTATTGAATTGTCGTTGAGAAAAACAGGAAACAAATTCATGGTATAACTCATTGTATTTATGGACTCCACCTCGACTACTATCACCAAACCAAATTCAATAAAGACGCGTTATTTTAACCGTGAGTTAAGCTGGCTTGCTTTTAATGAGCGAGTTTTAGACCAGGCGTTTTCTTCTAAATACCCCTTATTGGAGCGTACGAGGTTTCTCTCTTTTGTCAGTTCAAACCTCGACCAATTTTACGAGATTCGGGTGGCCGGGTTAATGCAGAAGGTGGATGCGGGTATCTCTCGCCCTAGCCTAGATGGAAGCCTTCCTGATGTATTGCTGAAGAGAGTGAGGGAGCGAGCCCATGCTATGTCCCACCGTGAATATGAATGTTGGCGTGAGCATTTGCAACCGGAGTTGGCCCGAGAAGGTATTTCATTTAAAAATATAGAAAAGCTTTCCAAAGAAGAGTTTGTATGGTTGCGGGCATACTTTCGTAGAGAGGTGTACCCTGTACTGACTCCTTTGGCGATTGATCCAACGCATCCTTTTCCTTTAATTTCCAATAAGTCTCTCAACCTTCTGGTTGCTTTGCGAAACCGGAGGAAAAAGAAGTCGAAGTCATTAATGGCAATCGTACCGGTTCCTCGTATCCTTCCGCGTTTGGTCAAGATCGACAAGCAAGAAGGTAAGGGTAAAGGAAATACATTTGTGTTTTTGAGTGAGGTGGTTCGGTATTTTGTAACGGACTTATTCCCCGGGCATGATGCCGAGGGAGCCTGGGCTTTTCGAATCACCCGAAACAGCCACCTTTATGTAGATGAAGAAGAAGTTGAAAACTTACTTTTATCGATTGAGGAAGAATTGCATAACCGGAGAAAGGGGGCTGCGGTAAGGTTGGAAATTGATGAGGCAGTCAATGGCGATGTGCTAAAAACCTTATTGACTGCCATCAATTTGCAGGAAGAAAATGTTCTGAAGATCAAGGGTCCTATTAACCTGTACAGGTTAATGAAATTACCTGACATGGTTGACCGCCCAGACCTAAAGTTTGAACCTTTCGAAGCACGGATACCTACTGCTTTGAGTATGAGAAAAAACTTTTTTGCCGAGTTGGCGAAGAAAGACTTTTTATTGCATCACCCCTACGATTCTTTTGCCCCTATGGTTGATTTTCTCAGGGTTGCAGCAGACGATCCTGATGTATTTGCGATCAAATTAACCATATATCGAACCAGTGGGGATTCCCCGATTGTTCAGGCTTTAATGGATGCGGCCCGAAACGGCAAACAGGTAACAGTGCTTGTAGAATTGAAGGCACGGTTTGATGAGGAAGCCAATGTGCAATGGTCCCGGAGGATGGAAGAGGTGGGGGTTCATGTGGTATACGGACTGGCAGGCTTAAAAACCCACTGCAAATGCTGCTTGGTGGTACGAAGGGAAAAAAATAAATTGCGCAGGTATGCCCATCTTGGTACCGGGAACTACAACCCCAGTACAGCCAAAAGCTACACGGACTACAGTCTTTTTACGGCGAAGGCAGGCCTTACCTCGGATCTTGCCAACCTGTTTAATACCCTGACCGGGTTTACCAGAAAGCCGAGTTTTCGAAATATCCTCGTCGCTCCCTACACCCTTCATTCTGAAGTTGTTCGTTTAATCGGGGAAGAGATTAAGGCTGCGAACGCCGGAAAAGATGCCAGGATATTGATAAAGGTGAATAGCCTGATCGATCCTGAATGTATCGATGAACTTTATAAAGCTTCACAAGCTGGGGTGAGGGTAGATTTAATTGTGAGGGGTATTTGTGGTTTAGTTCCAGGGGTGAAGGGGCTAAGTGACAATATCCGGGTCAAAAGTTTACTGGGGCGTTTTCTTGAGCACAGTCGGGTATTTCATTTTCAAAATGCTCCAACTGGCAAGAGAACCTATTTGGGCAGTCCGGACTGGATGCCCAGAAACTTTTTCAGGCGCATTGAAGTGGCTTTTCCAGTTGAGCAAAAAGAAGAGGAGAAAAAGATATTAGGCTCGATGAATGCTTTTTTGGAAGATAATGAATTTGCCACTGAACTTAAAAGTACAGGCAAGTATGCACCCGCACCCAAAAGGAAGAAATTATTTTCGGCTCAGGAGCATTTTATTTCCTCCACTAAACTCGAAATTGAGGAACAGGTAAAAGCTGCCCTACGACGAGCCTCGGGAAAACCCAATAACCAAAGCAAAGGAGACGAGGAAAACGCCTAGGCCAATAATGGGGTCTCGCGAAACGCAAAGCAAGACGCCGAGGATACAGAGTGCAGGGGCGAGTGGTCTTTTCCAGTCAAACTTCATGTCTTACTTATTTATTGAACCCTGAAAGGGATTTCGAGAACTGAGTCAAGTCTGCCTCCGGGCGGTGGGCCAAAAACACCAGCTCTTTGGGCCACTTCTAAAACCAGGCGGTCAAGCGATCCATTGCCAGAGGACTTTGAAAGTCGTGGGGAAATAAGTGATCCGTTTTGTGAAATACGAAAACTTAACCGTGCCTCGCCTCCGTCACGAAGTGCGGATTCTGAAAGTAATTTTCTCCAAATTCCTTCCATTTTTGCTTTTACACGAGCAAGATATTGATTCACCGCACTGGCCGAAACCGTTGGGGTAGAGCTGCTGGTTGAAGTGACTTTGATTTGAGGAAGACTAAAGTCTGACGGGTTAAGCTTGATCGGCTTTACAGTTTGCACCTGAGGCCGTGGCTTGACGGGGGATGGTAACTTCCTGTCCTTACGGAATTGCTCAAATGATATGGGCTGAGGCTTGGGAGTTTGCTTGACGACTGGAGTGGGTTTGGGCTTGGGCGTAACCGGTTTTGGTTTTGGCTTGGGTTTTGCAGGCGTAATAGGTTTAGGTTTGGGGGTTGGCTTTACCGGGGGAACTGGCTTTGTAATTTCCCTTTTTTGCGGTTTTTTTTGTATGGGAGGGGGTGCCTGTACTTCAACGGGCTGGGGGCTTGCAGAAGCGAGCTCAAAGACATGAATATCTTCAGGTTCTTTTTCGCAACTGGGCAGAAAGCTAAAGATGACAAGGCCAACACCTAGAAGTAAGTGACCAATGACGAAGAAACGAAAAAATTTATGTTCTCTTTGACTTAACCCAAACATTTACAAACACCCTAAAATTTCCGCCAATAAATTAGTAATCTATTCACCATTACTCGAAATTCCTGATGTTGCAAGATTATCAATAAATTCAGCAATCCCGGCCTTGTATTTCTCTCCACCAATAGATTCCAGGTTATTGTGAGTAGCCTCCTGAAAAGAGAGAAATGTCTTGGGTTCAGGTAGCTCCTTGTGCAATCTCTTGCCATGTCGAAAGGGGACCACTTCATCCAATTCCCCGTGAATAATTAGAGAAGGACAGCGAATGTGTTTCACTTGCTCCAGGTTATTAAAATAGTCCCATGGTAAAAATGGGATTTCAGTTACAGTACGGAAAGCGGAAAGAAAGGGTGTCTCAAGTAGTAGTCCTGCCACCTTTTGGTGGGCAGCTAGATAGCAGGAAGGTCCAGTGCCTAAGGATCTTCCCCAAACTAAAATGTGTTCAGGGGATCGTTGACAATCCTCGATGGCGTACTGGTAGACTGCTTCAATTGCCTGCAGGCAACCTTCTTCGGACGGAAGGCCGGCACTGAGTCCGTATCCAGGGTAGTCATAGGCCAGAATCTCCCAGTCTTTTTCTTTCCACATTTCAAAAAAGGGTGCTAATTGACCGATATCTTCGGCATTACCATGACTGTAAATAATGGTGGTGCCGGGTTTTTTCGTATTACCTTGGCGCAGGAGGGAAATTTTGGTGCCATCGGAAGTTTGAACCTGTATGATATTATCGCCTTTTTGGTAACTCGATTCAGGGACTGGAAATAGAATTTTTTTTCCGTAGATCCAGGCAAGCCCGATAAAAAATAAATACACAAAGAAAGCTAGCAGTAACATTCGGCCCCAAGGTATGTTCATAATTTCTTCCATATAGTATGCTTTTAGTTTCATCAAAGGATTATGGAATCGCAAGAATGTAAAATTTTTGCTAGTCAAGGTAGTCATGAAAATTTGTTGTATTGGAGCTGGTTATGTTGGGGGGCCAACCATGGCTATGATTGCTAGCAAATGCCCTGATATTCGGGTCACTGTGGTGGACTTGAATGAGCAGCGTATTGCCGATTGGAATTCTGATAATTTGCCGGTGTATGAGCCTGGCTTACAAAGCATTGTTGAGCATACTCGAGGCAAAAACCTGTTTTTTTCCACTAATATTGACCATCACATTCAGGAAGCGGATATCATTTTTATTAGTGTCAATACCCCAACCAAAGATTACGGCTCCGGGGCGGGACAGGCTGCCGATCTGCGATTTGTTGAATCCTGTGCCAGACGAATAGCAGAAGCCGGAGGTGGGGATAAGATAGTGGTTGAGAAATCAACGGTTCCTGTGCGAACAGCCCAGATGGTCAATGAAATTTTACGAGGTGCTGAAAATGGGTTTAACTATCAAGTTATTTCGAATCCTGAGTTCCTGGCAGAGGGCACTGCGATGGCAGACTTGGAAAACCCAGACCGTGTATTAATAGGTGGGGAGACCACCGAAGCAGGTAATGCGGCTGTAGCAAAAGTGGTAAGCGTCTATGCCCAATGGGTAAATAAAGAACGCATTCTTACCACAAACCTTTGGTCTTCCGAGCTCTCAAAGTTGACAGCCAATGCTTTCTTGGCACAGCGTATTTCGAGTATTAATGCAATATCTGCTCTTTGCGAAGAAACCGAAGCCGATGTGGATGAAGTGGCTAGGGCTATTGGAATGGATTCCCGAATTGGCCCCAAGTTTTTAAAAAGCTCAATTGGGTTTGGCGGGTCTTGTTTTCAAAAGGATATTTTAAACCTCACCTACCTTTGCCGTCATTTTGGTCTTCCAGAGGTAGCCGGATACTGGGATCAAGTCATATCCATGAACGAATATCAAAAAGAACGGTTTGTGCAGCGTATGCTTGATGCTATGCATAACACGATTTCAGGTAAGCAGATCGCAATCCTAGGTTTTGCCTTTAAGAAAGACACAAATGATGCAAGAGAATCTCCTGCAATCAGTATTTGTAAGCGACTCCTAGAGGAAAAAGGAAGCCTGAAGGTTTATGACCCTCAGGTTACCAAGGATTCCATCTTATCATCCCTCGGTATTACCGATGAAAGTAGCTTGGAGCGTTTAAGTTTTTGCCATTCTGCTGAGGATGCCTGTGCGGGGACGCATGCCATAGCTATCTTAACCGAGTGGGATGAATTTAAAGAGATTGATTATCAAAAAGTTTTAACGACTATGCTTCGCCCGGCTCATATTTTTGACGGTCGCAACTTACTTGATCTCGAAAAACTCAAGGAAATTGGCTACCGGGCATTTGGGATTGGGAAAGTATAAGCTTAAATCGCCGGTTTACGGGTAGGGCGGGCGATTTGAATCATTGCCTTATCCAAAACGCCATTTAAAAACTTCCTCGAATTATCGGATGAGAAGTCCTTACTTATCTCAAGGGCTTCATCAATAATCACAACCGGAGGGACATCCAATCGGTATTTAATCTCGTATAAAGATACCCGCAACAGAGCCAGCTCAACCTTACCAATTCTCGCAAAATCCCAATTTTGAACAAGCTCGCGGATGATGGAATCAAGGATTTTAGATTTTTCAATAACCCCAGCGATAAGTTCAACCGCATAACTGAAATAATCTTCATCATGACCGAGGTATGAAAAGTAGTCATCCAGGTCAGCTTGCAACTTGTCGGATTGATTCATCTCCCACTGAAAAAGGAACCTGAAGGCCGCGCAACGGTTTTGCCTGCGTTGGCTCCACTTTGGGTTGATTATGAAATCGTCGTCCATTTTTCTTTCAATTTTGCCATTTGGAGTGCGGCCTGGGCAAATTCTTTACCCCGATCGATTGAGCCAGTTATTCGGTCTTCTGCAGATTCTAAATCCTCTGTCACAATGATTCCATTAATGACTGGAGTGTTGTGCTTAATAGAGAGAGATTGAAGAGCATTTCCTGCAGATTCTGCAACCAGGTGGTGATGGGATGTACTCCCTTTGATGACAACCCCTAAAGCGATCACTGTTGTAAATGTTTTTTTCTCGAGTAATAAATTTATTGCAGCAGGTAATTCATTGGAACCGGGTACTCTTTCAATAATGAGTTCCAAGGGTGTACCATTTTCATGAATGATTTCTTTCACTCGGTTCAGCAGGAAATCTACCAGGCTTACATTGAATTGAGAGGCCACGATCCCAATTTTAAAATTGCGGGGATCGATGGGGGTAAAAGGAGGGCAGTCTACACTCATTCTTTCGGGAGTAGTACGCGTTCAACAATTTCAAGTCCATACCCTTCAAGGCCAACAACTTTGCGATGATCTCGTGATAGGAGTCTTAATTTCTTCAACCCAAGAGCTGCCAGGATCTGAGCACCTATTCCATAATCCCTGAAATCCATTTTAGGTTGCTCCAGGGGGGAACCCTGCGAGATGCCCCCAGCCAGAATTTGGGAGTCATTTTTTCTCGGTTCCATGTAAAGTAAGGCCCCAGTTCCTTCTCTAGCGAGAACTGATAAGGTTTGATCGAGGATATTGGGTTGTCCTTTTTGCTCAATCAAACCAAGGGAATCGACAAGGGTATTTGCGGTTTGAACACGGACGAGGATTTCCGACTCCTTTGACAGGTCCCCCTTAGTCAGGGCATAATGAACGCGTTGATCCAAGATACTTCGAAATGCATGAAGGATGAAATTTCCATGCTGAGTAAGAAAGGGGGATTCGGAAACTTTTTCAATGAGCTGATCTCTTTGGTGCCGATATTCGATCAGGGAGGCGATCGAAATGAGTTTCATGCCCCATTGCTCTTTTAACTTAATAAGGTCGGGGACTCTCGCCATTGTGCCATCTTCCTTAAGGATTTCACAAATCACACCACTTGGGTGCAACCCTGCCAGTGCAGCCAGATCAACAGCTGCTTCCGTATGGCCTGCTCTCTCTAAAACCCCACCGGGTCGTGCCCGTAAGGGGAATACATGACCAGGTTGTACGAGAGCTTCCGGGTTGGCATTTGGGTCGGCCAAAATCTGAATAGTACTGGCCCGGTCGAAAGCACTTATGCCAGTGGTTATACCCTCGGCTGCATCAACCGAAACGGTAAAGTCTGTTTTTTGAGCTTCCCGGTTGTGGGGGACCATGCTGGAAACGCCGAGTCTTGATAGCTGGTTTCTTAACAAGGGCACGCAAATTAGACCTCTTGCATGAATAATCATATGGTTGATCGCCTCGGGAGTGACTTTGGATGCAGCCATCACTAAGTCGCCTTCATTTTCCCGGGATTCATCATCGGTGACAATGACCATCTTACCAAGAGCGATGTCACGAAGAGCATCTTCTACGGTATCGAAGTTATTCATATAGTAAGAGTGTTAAAAAGTAAAAGGCTCCAACCTATAGAATTCATTTCATTCTCACAATGTAAATAGACTGCAATCGGGGAAAATGGAGGAATCCCCTATGGCTTTTGGATAAGATCCTCAAATTGCTCCTCAGTGAGGACTTCTACCTGGAGGGAAAGAGCTTTTTGGAGTTTGGATCCAGCTCCTGGGCCAGCCAGGAGGAAAGTAGTCTTTTTGCTTACACTTGAGGATACTTTACCTCCGCGTGCTTCAATTTGCTTAGTTGCTTCTTCACGGGTGTACTTAGATAGAGATCCAGTCAGGACAAAAAT
>Ga0255783_10005700_pt1 | contig 10984 bp, 9 predicted proteins | sample 011ome_22_FD_179981 | JGI IMG/M metagenome (GOLD analysis project Ga0255783, IMG submission 179981) | Coastal salt marsh microbial communities from the Groves Creek Marsh, Skidaway Island, Georgia - 011507BT metaG (version 2) | ecosystem: Environmental > Aquatic > Marine > Intertidal zone > Salt... | reverse complement strand
AAAATTAAATAACCAAAAAAAAAAAAAAAAAAAAAAAAAAAAAGCGAGAGAGATCTCAAAAAACGTGTGACTCTCCTCTTTTTCGCGCTCCTCTCGGTTTCGCTCTCCGCCACAAATTAATAAATCTTCTCGTGCCATTTAATAACGAACACTTCTGGGGACTCTTCTTAAAAAATTCGAAACTCCATTAGTAGTGCGAGAAAAACGTTTTCGTGTCTCTTAAGAAACTTTGCTCTCGTTGCAACGCTCGTATTTAATAACTTTGAAAGAGAGAGCGAGAGAGACAGAGAGAAATAATACTCCACGTGACAGTTTCGATATGACGACGATGACGTGTTGCTCGTCGTACTCTTCAAAGTCCTCCAGCGCGTGCGCGAGGAACACCAACGCGAAGCGTTTAAGAAAGAATGGAAAAAAAAAGATTACTCATTTTCCGATCTCTTCTCCAATTCGCGCGCAATCTTCATCCTCACCATCGGGAACGTCTTCCTCTTCGAACGATGCCAAAAACGTCTCCTCGGGGAACAAGAAGACGAAGAACAACACGAACAACAAAAATACGAAACCTGCCCCGCGGAGAAAAACTGCGAAATCATCCACGACAGACAGCGATGCTTCTGATTTTGATGTGGGAAAAGAGAAGGAAAAATTGAAAGGCGAAGCGTTAAAAGCGGCTTCAGATGCTATTTCGTTACTCCAATCCTACGAGCAAATGCAATTCCTCTGCAATACAAAAGAAGACAAAGATGTGAAAGAGTTTACGGTACCGTCGACGCCGGTGTGCGGGGCGCCGGTGAAAATTTTCCTGGACGCTTCAAAGTCTTCGTCTTTACGAGAAAATTCAAAGACGTGGGAGGAAGGCGTGACGTGTACGGTTGGGTTTAACGAGTGGCAGTTCGGTGAAGCCGTGGACGTGGAGATGACGCAAATTCCAGAAACGAGTTGGTTCGAGTGCACGTTGCCGGGAGGGGAATTGAGCGCGGAGGCGTTTGAAATCGAGTACGTCTTCAAGACGAAAAGCGGAGACGCGTACGAGAACAATAACGAACAGAATTTTACCAAAGAGACGATGTTTCCGAGGAAAACGAAAAAAGAGTTGCTCGAAGAGGAGGAATTAAAAAGAACGGATAAAGAGGACGAACAAAACGCGGCGGAGATTATTTCTCGAATTCAAACGTCCATCGAAGAGAGACAGGAGAAGAGTTTTACGAAATTTGAAAAGTACGAGAGAACGATTTTCGAGACCGAATCCGGGGAGAAGTTGACGCAAGGGTACGCGACGAAACAGAAAATCGCGTGGAACAAAGCGCAAAATCCAATCGGTGGTTTTGCGTGTTCTTCGTTGAAAGCGCACTGCGGTTTCTCAAACTGGATGAACGGCGTCGAGCAAGTCCAAGAGATGACGCCGATCGCGCCCTCGGAAAAGTTTCCCGCGGACGAACAAAATTGTTGGTTTGAATTTATCGTCCAAGTGCCGAAATTCGCGACGTCGGTTGAATTCGTCGTTTCCGATGCGGACGAAGTATCCTGGGATAACAACGAAAGCAACGATTACGTCGTCGCCGTGGAAAACGCGAACGAAGCCGAAGATTGGTTGAAAATGCAAACCATGCTCGCCGCGGAGTTGAAACAAAAAAGGAAACAGGCGAAAATTGACGAAGAAATCGCGAGAGTGAAAGCAGAGGAAGAGCGTTTACAATTGAAAGCCGCCGCGGTAGAAATCTCTTTGAAACAGCAAAGACACATCATCACGTGCGAACCGCTCACGCCGCAAGCCGGTCAAAAGTGCACGGTGAGATACAACAAGAACAACACCAACTTATCGTTCGCGGAAGATGTTTACTTAACTGGCGGTTTCAACCGATGGAAACACGCAAATAACTTACCCGAACCGTTAAAGATGCACAAACCGGTAAACCCAGAAACTGATCCGTTTTATACGATTGAAATCGACGTTCCGAGCGACGCTTGGATGTGTGATTTCGTCTTCTCCTCCGGCGTCGGCGAAGGCGCGCAATACGACAACAGAGGTGGCAAAGATTACCATTTACCGACCAACGGGTCAACGGAAAAAGCGCCGCCGTTGCACATCATCAACATCGCGGTCGAAATGGCCCCTATTGCAAAAGTTGGCGGTTTAGCGGACGTGGTGACCAGTTTATCGAGAGCGATTTCGGATTTTGGACACCACGTGGAAATCATTTTGCCGATGTATTCCTTCTTCAACTCGAGTCCTTTATTAGGCGCGAGGGAGTTTGAAACAAATTTTGATTTCGGAGGGTGTGGGATCACCGTCACGAAATGTCGCGTCGAAGGTGTGATGGTGTTTTTCGTGGAACCGAGCAACGGGATGTTTGCGCGCGACGCCGTGTACGGGTGGAACGACGACGCCAGCAGATTTAACTTTTTCTGCAACGCCGCGTTGGAATTTTTGTTGAAAACTGGAAGACAACCGGACATTTTGCATTGCCACGATTGGTCCACCGCGGAAGTCGCGCGAGCGCACTGGGAGAATTACCACCACAACGGCTTATGGAAGCCGAAAGTGGCGTTTACCATTCACAACATGAACTACGGCCAAGCGAAATTAGGCGAAGCCGCGTTCCATTCGCAAATGACCACGACGGTGTCCCCGTCCTACGCCGGCGAAGTCTCCGGCCACCCGGCGGTATCTGGAAACCTCCACAAATTCCACGGCGTGAGAAACGGCATCGACCCGGAAATTTGGAACCCGGCGACGGATAACTTCATCCCGATGAAATACGACGCCGATAGCGTCGTCAAAGGTAAAAAAGCAGCTCGAGACGAATTGCGCAGTCGACTCGGCTTAACCGGTTACGGCGATAAACCAGTCGTCGGCGTCATCTCGCGTCTCACCGCGCAAAAAGGCATCCATTTAATCAAACACGCCGCGCATCACACGTTATCGAGAGGCGGTCAATTCGTCTTGCTCGGCTCCGCTCCGGACCCGAAAGTCCAAGCCGATTTCAACGGTTTAGGCGCGCAACTCGGCGGCGAAGACGCTGGATTCTTCTTCGCATTCGACGAAACGCTCTCGCGATTAATGTACGCTGGCTGCGACGTCATCGTCGTCCCGTCTATGTTTGAACCGTGCGGCTTGACCCAAATGACCGCCATGCGGTACGGCACCGTCCCGTGCGTTCGCGCCACGGGCGGTTTACGAGACACCGTCTTTGACGTCGACACGGACAAAGCCAGAGCGGCGTGGGAAATCAACGCAAGCACGAACTGGGAACTCGACGGCGAAAACGGCGACTGTACCAACGGCTTCTCCTTCGAAGGTACCTCGGAGGGTGATTTAGACTACGCTTTGGATAGATGCATCGACGCGTTTTGGAACGACACGAAATGGTTTCGCTCTTTACAAGCGAGAGTCATGCGACAAGATTGGACCTGGAATAAACCCGCGCTCGAATACATCGACTTGTATTACCAGAGCATCGGGAAATAATATAAGTAATAAATAATAATACTAATAATACTATTAGAAGCAGCAGAAAAGAAGAAGCTTTTTGATGACGACGCGACATAAGAGAGACGAGAAGAGATCGCGGAACCAATACGGGATCAAAACGTACTAAAGATGTAGCTCCGCGAGCGTTTTATTTTAATGAATAATAAAGCAATACTATACTCCTCGTACGAAGAAGAAAAACAACACCACTTCCACAAAACGCAAACTCTGTACACCACGTGAGAGAGAGAGAGAGAGAATAAAGAGAGAGAGATGAGACTGTTTCCCTCGCGCGTCTCGTCGTCTCGACGTCTTCCTCCTTTTCCTCCTTTTGCGTAGACACGTGAGAGAAAAACGCTTCAGAATTTCTCACCTCTCGTCTCTCTTTTACATCTGTTTTTATCGCATCTTCTCTCCTTTCAGACGGAACACAATGAGCAGCAGTAGCAGTACTGTTGGTATATTGAGTAAAAAGAGCAGTTTTGTGGGTTGTTGTCGTTGTTTCTCGACGAGTGCGAAAAGTCGACGGAGACATGTAAGACGACCAACGGGGAAAATCTACGGCGACGTGTCCCGCTCGTGGACGTCGCGAAAATCCCTCCGCATGCCTTTAAAAGACTGGAAAAAAGATGAAAACGAAGCAAAGTCGTTCGCGAGTTACGTTTCGGACGGATCTCGAATTCTTTCGGTCACTTTTCCGGACGAAAACAGACGGACAAGAATCGATGAAAACACCTGGAAGGTGGAGCTTTTACCGTTCGATTTTCTGGGCAACAAAGTCGTCGTGAGAACGACGATCGCGTTAATTCCAAATCGAACGGATAAATCAATCAGTATAAACGCGAAAAAGCTCGAGTTTGAAGGCATGCCGAAAGAATTCAATTTAGACGAGACGGTGACGTTGAAAATGGAAGGGAAGTTAGGCGAAGAGAGAAGCTTTCGAAAGAGGCGGAGGAACGATTCAGACGAAGAGGTTGGAGGAGACGAAGAGGAAGAGGAACACGGAGAGGACGATAAAAACGACGATATGAAAAGAGCGGTTCGAGGCGACGTGGTCATGACCCTCGACGCGTCCGTGAACGACTTCGTCGCTTTAGTCCCGGGTTTAGACGACGTCGTCAACGCCATCAACGACGCGGTTTTAGCAAACTTACAAGGCGCCATCGAGAAAAATTTAATCGCGGAATACGAGCGCTGGCGAAACGAAGAAGTCGCGGGAGAAGAAGAAGTGAAAGAAGACGAACGAAAACGAGAGAGAACTTTATACAGAGGGAACGGCGCGCCCGTAGGTGTCGTGCCGAAACGCGTCGCCAGGTTTTAGAACGCCTTAAAGTAGCCAAGTAGGGTTTAACACCCTAAATAATACACGAAACGCCTTCTGTCCATTTTGGTCTGAGCCGCCATAAAAAGCGCTCGTCTCACGCGCTTCGCATCGAGAGATATGAGCACGCGCGGTCGTCGCAACGGCGGAGAAGACGCGACAGAAGAGTGCGTGATAATTGCCTCCGCTTTATCCTCCGAAAATGTATCCTCTTCGTCGTCGTCTTCTTTACTCGCGTTGAGTTTACCGCATTTCCACATCGTTCGCCGCTGGAAATCTTGCGCGGGAACGCACCAAAGTCCTCGCTCGGTGGACCCGTGCGGGACGCGATTTCTGTTCCAAATTGTGCGGGAAAAGAACGCGGTAGACGTGTACGACTGTCCAGGAGGGAAAGGAGGATCAATAAGTGTTAAAGATCAGAAGATAAAACGGTTCTTGTTCAACGAAAAACCGACGAGCGTGTGCTCGAGCACCTGTGGCAGTTTGGTAGCGGTTGGATTTGAATCCGGGGACGTGTCGATGTATGAACGAACGACGGGGAAAATGCGTGGGAAATTTACGGCACATTTTAAACGCGTGGTGAAGATGCAGTTTACCAGCGACGGGTCGAGTTTAATCACGTGCTCGGAAGATACCGCGGTGAGCGCGTGGAGCGTTTGCGAAGCGTTGAAGAACAACGATACTTTGAATAACATTAATGCGTCTTCGTCGTTTACGTCGTCTTCATCGTTGGAACCGATGAAGAGTTGGACCAGTCACCAGCTTCAAGTGACGGACGTGTGTTGTTCGAAAAGCGCAGGAGCTGGGGCGGATTTAGTCGCGAGTTGTTCAATCGATCGAACCGCGAGAGTGTTTTCGATGACGCACGGAACCGGGAGCGAGTGTTTAGCGACGTTTGGTTTGCCGAAAGCGTTGACGGCGATATGCATGGACGGAGAAGATCGATGCATATTCGTAGGAAGTTGCGACGGGGAGATTTACGAGATGAACATCAACGGAGCGCCGGTGGTAGAAATGGGAGGGGGAGGAGGAAGAGGCGGAGGACATTTACACGACGTCGAAAGCGACGATTCAGACGACGACGACCGAGGAGGAGAAGAAGAAGTTAAAGAAGAAGAAGAAGAAGATAAAGAAAAGGGCAACAACAACAATAGAAAACGAAGGAGAAGGAAGAACAAAAACGAATCGTTCACGACCTACCGCGGCCACGACCGCGCCATCGTCTCTTTACACTGCACGTCGAACGGGCACCATTTGCTCTCCACCTCGGAAGACGGCACCTGCCGTCTGTGGGATCGCGCGAGCGGCAAGTGCATCAAGACGGTGAAACACCCTCGCGGCGGCGACGCGCCCATCGCGAGCGCCTGCTTGGCGATTCGGAGCCACGTGGAAAAAGTCATCGTCAACGTCGGAGGATCATCGTCGAATAACAACAACGCTCAAGAAGCGACGATAACAGCGGCAGCACGGTACCAAAAATCTTCCTCCAACCGGCAACCACCAGATGTACCCCTCGGCACGTTCGAACGCTACGGTACAAAAGGAGGAGGAGGAGGAGAAGGAGGATCTAGCAATCCCTGGGACGGGCCGTTGGTTTCGTTATAATAGCGGATTGAAAAAATTGGAACGTAACGATCCTTTCGAAAAAGAAAAGAAGGGAGCAATAACGAATAGTACCTAGGTAGTGTCTTCTCGAAATGAACACTAATCGCATATCATCATCATCATCAATTCTTCGCTCCGTTGCTTCTCATACATCTGAAACCCTAAGCACGTCCCTCTAAAATTCGCTTCTCTCTCTTCTCTCTTCACTTTCGAACGCGCGCAATACTTTGCGACGACGACGATAAGAGAGTAATACATTTGAGACCAAAAGCTTTAAAAAGATGAAGAGTAACACCTCGAGTAAAAAGAAACCCTTTAAGCTCGGTTCCAAAGCAAGGAAAGCTTTGAAAGCCGCGCAAAAGTCAAGAGCATCCGGCGGCGAATGCATCGAAGAAAAGCAAACGAAAAGCTTCCGTTACGACGAAGAGAAAGACGAAGAATTGAAACGATTGAGAGCGCTCTACGCCTCCGGAGCGGTCGGGGAAAAGGACGAGGGGAACACTGAGTGCAACAATTGGCGCGCGATCGACGTAAACTCGCAATTTTTAGTCGGAAGTTCCGAGGAAGGATTCGTGAGTCTCGAAGTGCTTTCAACCGAGAAAGAAGGAGAGAAAGACGACGCGAAGACGAAGAAGACGAAGAATGAGACAGCGAAGAAGAGCGCGAGCAAAAACGACAACAACGACGACGGGAGCATCACCGTCCGAGAAAAAGAAAAAGAAAAAGAAAAAGAAGATGGAAAAGAAAAGAAGGAAGCGACAAAATCAAAGGCGTCGAACGCGAAAGAGGCGAGAATATTGAAGCGCAAGAAACGGTGGAAGGAGAAGGTGGAAGAGGCGAAGAAGAGGAAGAGGAATGAAAAGGACGAGGCAAAACGTGGCGACGGTGAAACGGCGGGTGGTGGTGGTAGTGACTATGAAAACGAGGACGACGATTTGTTAGGCGATGAAGAAGACGTCGCCGCGTGGGCGCAGTACGATTTGCACCCTCTTTTGCTCAAAGCTATTCGGAAGCTTCGGTTTACTTCGCCGACGCCGATTCAAGAGAAAGTTTTGCACCCGGCGATTAAAGGAAGGATGGATATCGTCGGCGCGGCGGAAACCGGGAGCGGGAAAACGTTGGCGTTTGGTTTGCCCATTTTACAACGGTTGATGCAAGATAAAGAGGAAGAGAAATGGTACGAAGAATACGCGGACGAGGAGAAACCGGGGAAAGGGAAGAAACATTTGCGAGCGTTGATAGTGACGCCGACGAGAGAGTTGGCGTTGCAAGTGGCGAAGATGTTAGCTGACGTCGCGATATACACGGGCATTCAAATAGCGGCGATCGTAGGAGGGATGTCCAAGCAGAAACAAGAGAGAGTGTTGAAGAAACAGCCGGAGATTATCGTCGCGACGCCGGGGCGGCTGTGGGAGTTGATTCGCGACGGAGAGAAACATTTGACGAGTTTGGAGCGGTTGACGTTTTTGACTCTAGACGAGGCGGATAGGATGGTAGAGAGAGGTCACTTTAAGGAGCTCGAGAGCGTGATTAAATCGATTCCGGAACCGCCAGAGACGAGGAGGATCGCGCGGTCCGCAAAGTTGACGAAACGGAAACAACCGATGATGGCGGCGACGAAAGTTAGCAATGATAGTAAAACGAAGAAAGGAGAAGAAGAAGAAGAAAATGAAGAAAAAAATGATGAAGAAAATGAACCAGCGGCGGATAATCGAATCATGGCGCGAGATCGTCAGACGTTTGTCTTTTCCGCGACGCTTACCGTTCCGGATGAAGTCAAATACAAACTCGATCGGAAGAAACCGCAAGCGTCGTCCAAGAAAGTGAACAACGGTAAAAAGAAGGACGGCGGCGGCGGCAGCGGCGTCGAGAACAACAACGGGAAGGATGAAACCGCGTATCGCTTGGAACCACCGAAAGAGTTAGCGTCGACGAACACGATGGGTAATCTCATGAAAATGGTTCCATTTTACGGCCGCGTCAAGCTTTGCGACGTGAGCGACTCGGTGACGAAAAAGAAGAAAGACAACAACCCCGATGAATCATCATCAAAAGCGGCGATAACATCAACAACGAAAGTGGCATCTAAAGTGCACGAATCTGCGTTAGAGTGTACGGACGACGAGCGCGACGCGTTGACTTTATACCTTCTCTCCGCGCACGCCGGAAAACCATCGATTGTGTTTGTCAACGCTATCTCATCCTTACGCCGCTTAACGGCGCTTTTAAAACTCATGAAAGTCAACGCGGTTGGTTTACACGCTGGAATGCAACAACGCGCTCGCTTGAAAGCGTTGGACCGATTCAAAGGTAATAAGGCGTCCGCTCTAATCGCCACGGATGTCGCCGCGAGAGGTTTAGACATTAAAGGCGTCGAATTGGTCGTGCACTACCAAGTGCCTCGCCAAGCGGACGCCTACGTGCACAGATGCGGACGAACCGGTCGCGCGAATCTATCGGGCGTTTCCGTAGCTTTAGTCACGCCAAAAGAACGCTCGCGGTACCTCGCCATGCTCGCCGCCATGGGTCGCGAGAGAGGCTTTCGATTACCGCCGTTTCCGGTGGCGGAAGAAACCGTTCGCGAGGCGACGAAGAGAGTACAATTGGCGAAAAGATTAGACGCTATCGTTCACAAAAACGAGAAGAAGCGCGCGGATAAAGCGTGGAAGAAAAGAACGGCCGAGGCCATGGACCTCGGTCTCGACGCAGACGACGATTCCGATTTCGACAAAAATTCCGATTCCGACGACCAGGACGTGATGCACTTTTCCGATAACGAAGACGGCGTCCAAGTCATCGAGGATTTCGAATCCTACGGGAAACATAAAATGAAGAAAGAGTTGACGCAAAAGAAACTGGAACGAGAGGCCGAACTTAGAAACGTGACGAAACGGGAGATTTCGTTGCGGAACGAGCTCGACCGGCTGTTGAAAACGCCTTTAGGCGCAAAGCGACAGTCCGCGCTCACGTCCCAAAAGTTCCCGACGCGAGAAGGCGGGAAACAGTTCGAGAAGACGAAGAAAATGTCCTCCTCTTTCGCCTCCGCGTTGGATGTCATTGGACTCGCGAAGGAGAGCAGTGCAGTTGGACCGGCGTCGGCGGGTGCAGTCGCCGGCGGCGCCACGGGCGCGAGGCGGATGCGAAGGATGTGAGACTTTGACGAGATACTCGAGATCGAGAAGAAAACGTAACGATACTACGCGATGACGATACTTTTAAAAATGCGTAGCATTCGACCACCACCACCACTTTAAAACTCACTTTGTTCTCATCGTCGTCGTCATCGCAAAACGATCAGAGAAGTAGTGCAAAACTGCTTTCGACATCATTCGTTCGCGTCGTCGAACGCTTTCGAGGATTTTTCTCATCTTTTCTTTCCTCGCTTTCAAAACCATCGAATCATCACAAAACGTGCGTTTACACGCCATGAACGAAACCGAAAACGACGCAACAGATGATCCAGAAAGCGCGTGTTATCGAACCAGGACGACGGAATCGACGAGCTCGTCCGTGAAATGCGTGGACGTGTGCGTGGAATTCGAAAACGACGACACGAAAACGTCAAATCGCGTCTGTCGCTCCTCCCCGATTTTAGAATCGAGCGCGTCCGAAAACGCCTGCGAACGGGCGTGTTTAGACGCGTATTACCACTCCACGTCGTTAAAATTCCACGCGAACGAACAGAAAATGAAAGACTACGAGCGTTTGAGAAACGAGACGTGCAAAAAAGAGTGCTCGCGCGCGTTTTTCTCCGCGCAGCAGCAGCGTTCGGGACACGAAGCGACAGAGGACTAGATGCTTTTAATTGTATATCAAATGTACATCACGCTCGACTATGAAGATGCGCGCGCATTCTCTCCCTCTCTCTTTCTCTGCTAAAATACCGCTATTGTTATAGTATTTATTATTCCTCTAAGTTGATGCTCGAGCCAAACTTCCCGTATAAGTGTCCTTTCAATTGTTCCATCGCTCGCTCGACGCTCGTCAGTTCCTCCTTGTTCTCTTCGATTGATTTCGTCTCATTTTCGATCTTAGTTTGCAACATTTCCTCCGCTTTTAATTTCTCGGTTTCGAAAAAGCACTCGCCTAAGACGAGGTCACATTTTGAGTCGTCGTCTGCGAAGGTGATTTCGGATTCCGCTTCTTCGGTGTCCTCCAATTGTTTCTGTTTAAAGTGTGAATATAAAAGTCAACATTAAAGAAATGTGTGTTTATACCTCTCGGGAAGCAATCATCGCGCGTAACTCGTGCGTGCGGTTGTTTAAGCGGCCAAACGCGCATATGCGCTGTTGGTCTTCCCAGTTGACCTCGACGTCGTGTTTTGTGGGCGGTTTTGAAGTCGTCGTCGGTTCGGTCGTGGTCATTTGTATTCGTATTCGTTGCTTTTGTGCTTCTGAGGAAAAACGAGAAGAGGAGGAAAAGAAAGACCGCTTCAAAACCCTAAATTATGAGCTTTTTAGTATGAGTACTAAACCCTAACAGCACTGTTTTGCAAAGAGAAAAGTAAGAGCGAATTTTGCGACATCCGCTGGGCAATGCCCGCGCAGGTTCAAATCCTGTTCGTAGCGATACATCTATTAATA
>Ga0255783_10005690_pt1 | contig 10992 bp, 17 predicted proteins | sample 011ome_22_FD_179981 | JGI IMG/M metagenome (GOLD analysis project Ga0255783, IMG submission 179981) | Coastal salt marsh microbial communities from the Groves Creek Marsh, Skidaway Island, Georgia - 011507BT metaG (version 2) | ecosystem: Environmental > Aquatic > Marine > Intertidal zone >... | reverse complement strand
ATCTAAATCTAAAGAGTATTTAGTACACACAACGTATACGTGTAGTGAATGTAACACCAACAATACAGATTTTAAAATAACAAAAAATAAAATTCAACAAGTTTGTAAATGTACCACCCGCGAACATTTTCTTCCGGAAAAAATAGTATCTAAATTATAGATACGTAATGATAGCTATAGTAGTTCTAGCTATTGTAATATACTTTGCATCTTCTTTAATTGAAAAAGATAACGATAGCAATATCATATCAGAAATAAATAAACTCATAAGACAATCCTATAAATATTCAGGGTTAAATAAAGATATACATAATGAATTTGTTGAAAATATCAAATTAGCACTCGAATACAGGACAACTACCGAATTATCAAGAAGATATTTAAACAGGGCGTTAGAAAATTTAAACGAAATATCACTCAGTTCTATGTCAGGTGATACGGACGAATTAGAGAATATAGATACTATTAATAGTGATTTAAGAACGTTATTTGAGTATTTGTATGACGTTATAGAACAAAGAGAAAGTGAGTAAAATAGTTAAAGGAAATGTCTGTATAATAATTATACTATGGTTGTAAGCACGAGAACAAGATCAGGAAGAGTTTCTAAAGTGCCAGAACGATTAGAATTATTTGAAGAAGTTGAAGACGATTTTAGGGACGACGAATACGATTCAGACGTGGATTTATTACAATCGGATGATGAAGATTTTTGTACAGACGATGAAGAAAATGACTCCGAATATGAAACCGATCCGGATGAAGATGAAAATGGAAACTTGAAAGGGTTTATTGTTGACGATACAGACGAAGATGAAGAATATTCCGAAGAGGAAGAGGAGGAAGAAGATGAGTAATAATGAGCTTAAAAAAATAGATACTTTTTTTATATATGGAAGCTGAAGTTGGTACACCTATTGAGTATAACCCAGACGAATTCATAAATAAAAACAGTGATGAAATAGACGAACATAATGACGAACATATTCGTAATGAAACCTATTACGACCACGTACAACCACCACCTGTATATTATAACCACCCGCCTTTACAAACACCGGATAAAAACGATATATTTTCAAACTTAGATAAAACAGGGTACATTATTATTTTTGTAGCATTCTTATTAGGATTTTTTATGGGAAAAACCATGCAACCCGTTATTCTTCGACCGGGATAGTTTTACCACTTATCCAATCGTATTGAGATTGGGTTTGTTGTCCTTTGAACGTACCTATATTACCAGTTTTAGGTTCAGTAAAATACGCTCGACTTACAACCAAAGGATCTTTAATAATATCCTGAACTACATCAGATGCAGTAACATCTTTATCTTCATCTACCGTTTTACTTTTTACGTTATAGTATAATCTCAAAAATAAAACGATTATTGCAAGAACAATAAGAATGGTGATTATGTTTAATATAATACTCAACATACTTACATTTAAATAACAAAATTAATTTACGCCTCCTCCGGGTCTACATTTTCTTTATTTTTAGATGTCACTTCCTCTTCTTCATCTTTACCATCGTCTTCCTTAATCTGTGCCTGTTCCGAAAGTTCAACTTGGGCTTTCTTAGCATCGGCTCTAGCCTTTTCATCGTCAAACTTTTGCATGACTTCAACGGAATTAAACCCTCTTTCCTTAGCCTCCTTTTCCAACGCTTCCTTTGCGTCGGCTTCACGTTTTTCTTGTCGTTCCTTCACTTCCTGTGCAACAATCTCATCTGCCTCCTTGACGAGATCTTCCATATCCGCATCCGGTTTTTCCTTTTGGAGACGTTCCAATACTTCACCAGGGTGACTAATCGGAGGTTCATCAGGTTTCGTATAAAACTTCGAGTTTTCGTCACCACCTTTAAAATATGTATCGGTACTGGGTGCCTTAACAGCCATCATATCCCTCTTACGTTCAGCAAACATAGCGGCGGCCTGTGCCTGGTTTTCTCTATACCCTGTCATCAATTCCTCGAGCTTTTCATCCGCATAGTGTGCATCTTCGATCTTGAGATTATCCGGTGGAATTAACAACCATTTATACATATCGACGACATAAATATCAAAAGTCGCATCTTCTTTTTGAAGACGTTTTGCATGAGCAGCAGCTTCGTCGCGCGAGTTAAATGCACCCCTAATTTTAATACCAAACTTATCGTTTTTTTGCGGCGCCTCCGGTCCTACAACGGATAGACACGCGTATAATTGACCGGGTACGGTCGTATAATCTTGTTCGAGAGTTGCCATTGTGTTATATGTTTATTTAGTACCTTTTTTTTAAGCCTGTTTTTTACTTAGGTTTCCATTTAAGGAACGATGGTAACAATGCTAAACCACCGAGTAATATAACCGTGTCGATGAAAAGAACTTTATTTCTAATTTCGGGACACCAGTTCTTATACTTAACGATTTGTTCAGACTCTTGAGGTTTTATCCAGTGGTAAAACATCGCGAGGTACGTAGGTCCTAGGTTACGTTTACACGCGTACCAGTGGTCGTAATAGGCAAGTGCTACGTACGGAAAATATAAGAGTCCTAGAAGGACCCACTTGTTTCTATGAGGTAAAAACCAATACCCACCAGCTAAAGTTAATGTAAACCATATACACTTCCAGTTTGCAACGGGTTGAGTATCGTCACACGTCTTATCTTCAGTTTCCATTTATATAAACTAATATTATTTTTTTACATTTTTCGAATAATTTGGTACTTGGTTACCATACTTTTTGTTATAATTATCGCGCAAGTTTTGTGTTGATGGTGATTTAGGACTCATTTTCAATAAACTATTTAACGAAACTGTCACAAGTTTATTAGATTTAGGTTTAGTCGCGGATGCTTGGTTACCCTTTTTTAATTTTGTTTTGGTATGCGCTAACATGGTAGATTTTTTAGGTTTTGACGAATTTGTAATTTCCTTTTTAGTCATTTATATACACTGTGATTATTTTTTTGTACGCTTTTTTATTTTGATATCAAGAACATTACGTTTCTGAGTCTCCAAATTGTTCATACGCTGAGTATCCCTTTTACTATTTTTTTCTAATTTATTTATAAGTTTTTTCGTTTTTAGTATATCGCTCATAATATTTGTTATGTCGTTCCTGTTATTCATTTTATTTAAAGATTTATGTAATCTTTCGAGGTAATTTAATTGATAATTTATTCGAGATATGGTTTCATCTTTACTTTTCTTAAGCATTCTAATTCTCTTATTATAATTTTCAATACTTGTACTCGCTTTACTTATATCTGACCTCGATCGTCTTTCTGAATTACTCATTTATATACTCTGATATTTTAAAACCTTAGTTAACTCCATTTAAAAAATAAAAACCAACATGAATAAATGGAGGAGATACGCAAGTACCATAACGAGTCTAAGCGTCTCCTCATCCAATCGGCTACCCGCGAAGGCGACAGTATTTTGGATGTAGGATGTGGATTCGGTGGTGATCTCCAAAAGTGGCGACACGCCGGGGCTAATATAAGCATGTGCGAACCGAACCCAGAGTCACTTAAGGAGGCTAAGTCGCGTGCCAAGAACATGAAAATACGCGTTAATTTTTACGAAGGTGATATATTCGCGTGTCCGCATAGGAAATACGATGTCATATGTTATAACTTTTCGTTACACTATATATTCGAAACGAACACGTTATTCGAGACGTCTCTATTAGCAATAAAAAATAGAATGAAACCCGGGGGTCAATTCATAGGAATCATACCGAATTCCGATAAGATTATCATGAATACGCCCGTAAAAGACGAGTTAGGGAACTACTTTTTAATGAAACATACGAGTTCGGGAAAGTTCGGTGAAAAGTTATACGTCCACTTAGCAGATACGCCGTATTACTCTAGTGGACCTAAAGTCGAACCTATAGCGCACAAGGACATGTTGTTTACGCGAATGGAAGATTTGGGGTTTACTTTAACACTGTGGGAAGATCTTAAAGGGAACCCGGTTTCGGATTTGTATAGTAAATTTAGGTTTGTGTATAAGAAATGATTACTTATTTTTATTATTTTTATTAATATTTTTATTACGAGTTAATACTTTCTGTTTATTGTTATAAGCTCTTAAACTCGACCTTGCTACATTCATTCTGTTAGCTTCGTTTTTTGTGTTGGGTTTTGTATTAACTTTTCGTGCGATATTTTCGCGGATTTTTGGTGGTATACGAGGTAAATTTTTTCGTTTAACAGTTACAGTGGATAATTGGTTCGTATAATATTTATAATTTATAAATTTAGTAAAACGGCTTTTCCAAATAGTTAATCCATTCTTTTTAAGTTCTGACGATATACCTTCAAGGTTTGGGTTAAATCTCAAATTAAGCTTTGAGAGTTTGGGAAGGTCTTCGATCTCTTTTGGTAACGAGGTTAAATTATTCCCGGACAAATCAAGGTCTTTAAGATTTTTACAAAGACCAATCTCTTTTGGTATCGATGTTAAGTTATTATATTCAAAACTAAGTTTTTTAAGATTTTTAAGAAGACCGATCTCTTTTGGTATCGAGGTTAATTTATTTTCATTTAAATTAAGTTCCTCGAGGTTTTTAAGGTTACCGATCTCTTTTGGTAACGAGGTTAAATTGTTACTACCCAAATCAAGTTCCTTGAGGTTTTTAAGGTTACCGATTGAGTCTGGTAATTTAGTTAAATTATTACCCCATAATACAAGTTCTTCGAGTTTTTCAAGTTTACCGATCTCTTTTGGTATCGAGGTTAACTCGTTATCAGTCAAAATAAGTTTCTTAAGGTTTGTACAACGACCGATCTCTTTTGGTATCCGGGTTAACATATGACTTAATAAACTAAATCTTTCGAGTTGTGTAAATGAACCAATTTCGTTTGGTATATTAGTATAAAGATTCATTGACGAAAACCCCACAACATTGATAGAATTGTGATTGATAGTAATATTCTTAGCATTTTTCCTGTATTTAGTAAGGTTAACGGGAACATAAAGTCTTCGCCTGACTCGGCGATTGTTGTTGTTACTCATATACATTTACCTATTATTATTATTGACATTGGTGCGTCTACTCTGAGCGGCGTTACCCGCCTTTTTTCTGATCGTGTTTGGTGTATTTGGCGTGTTTGGCGTGTTTGGTGTGTTTGGTTTGTTTGGTGTTTTAATTGAACTTTTAATTCGATTTGTTACTTTTTTTATATTTTCCTCGTTACGTTTTAGTTTTGATTCTTGTTTTGCTTTTGTTCCTTTTTTTATTCTACGCACTAATTTACGTAAAGGATTTTTAGTTTTACTAGGAGGTTTTGGTTTTGTTACAGGTTCAACGTTAGAAACTTGTTTTGCTATTTTATTTTTAATATTCCTCGGTAGAGAAGGTAAATTGTTTCGTTTTTTATTTATAACCGCTAATTGGTTTTTATAATAATTAGTATAATTATATTTAATATTATTAGGTGACCTCAAAATATGCCACTCATCATAAAAGCCTCCGTCAATAGATTTATTTTTTAGAATATAAGGTATTCTAATATTTGGGTTATTTGTTACGTTAATTCTTTCAAAATTAATTTTAGCAATCTCTTTTGGTAACGTTTTTAATTTGTTACCAGTCAAATGAAGATACTGGAGGTTTTCACAAAGACCGATTTGTGGTGGTAACGATTTTAAATCATTATATCTCAAATCAAGTGTCAGAAGTTTTGTAAGGTTACCGATTTGTGGTGGTAATTTAGTTAAATTATTGTTATTCAACCGAAGATCCTCGAGGTTTTTAAGGTTACCGATTTGTGGTGGTAACGATTCCAAACTATTATATCCCAAATCAAGTACCCTAAGATTTGTAAGGTTACCAATAGATGATGGTAATTTAGTTAATTTATTAGTACCCAAAGAAAGATACTCTAGTTTTTCAAGAAGACCAATTTCTTTTGGTAATTCGGTTAACCTTATATTTTTACCGTTAGGATCGATATAAGTGAGACGTTTACCTAAATTAAGTCTTTTAATATTCATGTTCCTAACACCGAGGTTACGAAGTGCTTGAGGAACGTTGGATCTGGAGTTACTCATATACATTTACCTAATATTTTATCTCACTTTATGATAAGATGATACTCGCGTTAATACTCCTTATCATAAATATACTCATATTCATCAATACGAAAGAACCAAAAGAATTAACCGAGGTTCGCGAAAAATATCAAGTTCTCAGGGAACACCTCAAGGAAACCAATAACGAGGAATTCGATATGTTATACGACGAAATTCCTATAACTGCACATTACCGTATCTCAAAAGGAGCCGTAGGCTACAATACAAATAAGGGTAACGAAATAGGTTTGTGTATAGACGGTGATACAAATGAAATTTTCCACGTTCTTCTACACGAACTTGCACACTGTACAGTGGAAGAGTATTCACATAGTAAAGAGTATTGGGAAAAGTTCAAAAAGTTACGTAAAATAAGTGTTAAATTAGGTATATACGAAGAAATTCCAAAGAAAACTAAGTTTTGTAATAAATATGTACAGGATAAATAATCTTTGTTACTATTAAATAATAATGTCCGAAAACGGAATAACGTATAAAGGTCTTGGTACATCCGTCCTTCTTTGGACCCTTCTCATGGGTATGAACACTTCCCCATTACTCTTCGATAACTATTGGTTTAACATGACACTCCTACATTTGATCGCGCCCATTTTCATTAATAGGTTAATGAAAGGTGGTGCATTTTTCGGGTACGCGTCCCTTGACTTCCAGGGTCTTGTCGTGATATCGTTCTTAGCGTACCTTTTTGCTATACTTGTTACACAAGTTTTTGATAAGAAAATACAAGAACACTATAAAAATTACGGGAAAGATGCGAGAAGTACAGGTATTGTCTATTCACTTCGCGTAACTGGGTTTGTAATTGGTATGCTTCTTGCTTACCCTATCTTAACAAGAGATAAAGGATTAGAAGGATTTTTCGCAAATTCTATTAATACATCTGTTTAAGTGTATTTCTTAATAATATAAAATACAGCTGCGGCAGCTACACCAGTTGACGCTAAACCAACCATACTTCGGTTCCCTTGGTCGTTAAGAAACGATGGTACGAAGTTCGCAAGTTTTTCTTGAACTGGCTTACTAATTGCTATCGCAGTACAAACCGCGACGACGAGAGCTTGAAACTGTTCATCCGTTAAATTAAATGGATTAGCGTTACCGTTACTTTCATTTGATTGCGCTTGTGGTTGCACTTGTGGTTGCGCTTGTGCTTGCATCATTGGTGCTTGCATTTGCATTTGCGTCATACGAGGATCCTGTGCCATCATAGGTGGTTCGAGTGGTGCTTCTGGTTGTCCCATAATATCGGAAATTGATGTTGAATCCATTATCTGTTTATTTTCACTTAGATTTTTTTCAAGGGGAATATTCGGCATTTGTTGTTGCTGTTGTTGTGGGGAAAATGTAGGTGGAGGTAAAGGATTTGTTTCGTTATTAGCAATAAAATTAGTCGATTTGTTATTATTTAAATTAACCATACCGTCCGAATTTTCAGAAAGATTCATTGTATAAACGTCTGTCATATACTATAACCTATGTTTTCGTTTTTTTGTGTTTACGCATTACCCTGGATTATTATCGTAATGTATAATTTGGATACAAACACCCAAACGTTTTTATAATTCTAGGTAAATCGTTTAGTTCATCGTAACTACACATGTCGTGATCAACATAAACTGTTTTAGTTTCGTGACATACATCAATCAATACACGATACCCATCATCACCATTCGTAATCGTTTTTTCATCGTTATGTTCGGTATAAACTTCAGTTTTTTTAAATCTAGATTTATATCGAGGTATTAAAAAATCTGGTGCTGGTAATGGAAATATGTTCAATGCTGAACTTAATCGTCTAGAAAAAAGTCGTATCATTTCTTCTTAATAACTTTTAATGCAGTCGTCTTTTTAACTGCGTTTCTATCACCTACTTTCATATTACCATGCCTTGGATTAAACATCTTTTTATGCGTTTGCCAATATTGTGGTGCACCTACCTTAAAATTTTTACGTAAAGTTGCCTTGTACCAGAAAACACAATCTTCTATTCTATTACTTTTTGATGTATTATCTAAAACTAAACACTCGTAATTCTCCGTACACGAGTCCATTACCTTGTTAAACATCTCAAACGTTGGAAAAATACCAAAAAAGGATTTATACAACTTCTCGCGATTTTGAATAATATTTTCACGAAGAATAAACACGTAATCGACGTTTGCCCTAAGAGCAGGTGGTAGATCCATACAATATTGCATGGTTAACATGAAAAATATCTTCCAGTGACGACCATTCATAAAACATTGACGAATACACGTATCTTTCATGAATTTTGAATCGTACATACAATCGTCTAATAACAGAAACGCGCCACAATTTGTTTTACCTGCACCTACAAGCTTCTTTTGTCTATCCATAACACGTTCTATAGCTTCTCTATCGTAATCACCGTATATGAAAAGGTCGGGTATATATTGTTGGTAATAATGATTACCCTCTTCCGTTGCTGATAAAACTATTCCTGCTGGTAAATGTTTTTTATGATACAGGATATCAGTAACAAGTGTTGATTTACCCGTATTACGTTTTCCTATAAATACACACACCTTATCATCGGCCATGTTTTCGGGTTTGAATTTCCGAAGTTGAAGATTCATCTACTCTAATGCCTCGTTTTATTTTATAAAATTTTACTCACATAGAGTAAGAATGTCTGGTAGAATAAACCTTGCTGTCACAGGTATCCAGGACCAATGGCTTACGGGGGAACCCGAATTTTCGTATTTCCTGGTAAATTTTAAAAGACACACTAAATTCGCCATAGAAGCTGTAGAAACGCCTTTTGATGGTGAACCTAACTTTGATACGTCGCTAGAGTGTCGTATACCAGCTAATAAAGGTGATCTTATCCGAAGTATGATGCTTAAGTTTACTTTACCTCAACCTACTGTACCGAACAAAACTTTTAATGTAACGTTTCAATCTGTAAGTGGTAGTAATAAATACTTTATAGACGGTGTTCAACAGGCAACATTGACTTTATACGAGGGTACGACGTATACTTTTAATGTGAACGCATCTAGTCACCCGTTTAGGTTTTCTACGACGGCACCTAGTACTTCTGATTACACAACTGGTGTTACTAATCCCGGTACACCTACAGTGACATTTACACCCACTTCAACTACACCATCAATTTTATACTATTATTGTGCTGCACATCCAAATATGGGTGGTCAGATAAATGTGAAAAGTCTTCGGTACCGTGAATCTATAGGTGCACAGATAATAGAACACGCAGACTTACGTATAGGAGGTCAAACTATTGAACGTATAACGGGTGATTATATTTACATGTATAACCAAATACATAACAATCACGATGATACCGACCAAAGTCTTTATTTTTTATCTGGTCACGATGATTATATACCCGTTTCTTACGATTGGGATTATAGTTTAATGTTACCGTTTTACTTTTTTAGACATCCAAGTTTAGCTTTACCTGTATGTGCTCTAACAAAACAACTCGTTGAAATTGAAATAAAGTTTAGAAAACTGGAGGATATAACTGTAACGTACACTACTTCATCTGGAGTTATAGAAGATCCACCTTCGGACGTATCATCCTCAATTAAAAAAGTTTCATTGGTAACAGATTTCTTTTATATAACCGAAAACGAAAAGAATTTCTTATTATCACGACCAATCGAATATGTTATAACACAACTTCAAATGTCACAGTTCAAAATGAAAGCTGGAGAATCGAAAAAGTCTGGTATGCTTAACTTTAAAAATCCTGTTAAGGAAATGTTTTTTATAGCTAAAAGCGACGATGTATTTAAATACAACCCAATTAAACATGTTATAATGAAATTTAACAATAATACAATTATAGACGCTGATAATTTAATGCTAAGCTATGAACAACCTCTAAAATACTACACGGGAACTACGGAAAATAACTTCGGTGTATACAGTTTTTCACTAAAACCAGAAACGTACTACCCAACAGGACAAGTTAACATGAGTAGAATTGCACACAATTTAATAGAAATAGAACTCGATAGTCCAGATTCAAGTTTTGAACACAAAGTTTACGTGTATGCAGTTAACTATAATGTTTTGCACGTTGAAAGCGGACTTGGTGGTTTAAAATTTTAGTCAGTTATACTAGTAATGGCTGGACGTGTTCAATTAGAAACATCTGGTCCACAGGACGCTTTTTTTACCGATGATCCAGAATATACCTATTTCATAAAAAATTTTCAAAAACACTCTAATTTTGCACCATTCTTTGTCGATTTAGACGTTGAAGGTGAAGTTGAATTCGGTAATACCATAAGGTGTACCATACCTCAAGACCAAGGTGACCTTTTAAAAACAGTAAGTTTAAAATTCGAATTGTCGGAAATACAACAAAACTTATTAGGTGGTATAGCAGGTATTGGGTATGTTGAGTCTATAGGACATGCTATAATAGAATACGCAGAACTTATCATAGGTGGAGAAGTTGTACAACATATACCAAGTGATTTCTTAGCTATATACTCCGATAATTATGTTACACAAACAAAACAGAATAACTTATCAAAACTTATTGGAAAACAACCCAAAGAACTTTCAGGTACACCTGTATGCGATAACATAATTTCTGGGTATTTAGGATTTGCAACACAAAAACAGAAATTTTTAGTTGATATACCCTTTTATTTCTATAATAACCCCGAACTTGCTATTCCCATTTGTGCAATAAAAAAACAGGAAATTGAAATTGTTATTAAACTTAGAAAACGTGGTGATTGTGTATTTGGCCACCATTCTAGCACTCCAGCTGATGATACTAATGTAGTTTACTTAGGAGACTATGTAACAACAAAGGGACTCATACAAAATACAAAAATAAATGTAGAAATGATTTCTCTAAATGAACAGGAAAAAGAACAGTTCATAAATACCA
>Ga0255783_10005678_pt1 | contig 11006 bp, 9 predicted proteins | sample 011ome_22_FD_179981 | JGI IMG/M metagenome (GOLD analysis project Ga0255783, IMG submission 179981) | Coastal salt marsh microbial communities from the Groves Creek Marsh, Skidaway Island, Georgia - 011507BT metaG (version 2) | ecosystem: Environmental > Aquatic > Marine > Intertidal zone > Salt... | reverse complement strand
ATTTAAAAATAAAAGTCATTATATTTTTAAGTATGAGACACGAGACGATCGCCATGGAAGTTTCGCCCTTGGAGTTCGAGGGTATCAGGGTTGTAGACTTCGACGCCCAGGTGGATGACGATGAAAAAATGGTGATCGTCACGATGTCCAGATACTTCATTGGGGACCTCCATGATGAATGCGTCAAGAAGATCAAGAAGATGTTCGAAGGCTACAGGGTTAAAACTAACATGAGAATGTAATTCAAGATGATTGAGACAACTACGATTGAGGTACCAGTGAACCCCTTCCACTTTGATGGGATGCGAAGTATTGAAATACCCATCAATGTGGATCACAAGGAACAAATGATCTACGTTGATTTTATGTCAAACCAGGGGACTCAAATTATGAAGGATTTCCTTTCAGAGGTAGGTCACCAGTTTCCTGGCTATGATATTAGGGTAGCCAGGCTTGACCGGTAAGCACAGCCTTTGCATACTTTGTGGCAATCATAGAATGAATCATCGGCCAGTCCATGACGTTACTGGCGGTGACAGACAAGCCAAATGGATTTGAGTTTACGTACTTGACAAACTCCTTGCCGTTTTTTTGAGAATCAGGTGAAGTGTAAGACTCCATCTTTTCAAAAGAACCCTTGAGCCACTGAACATGCTTTTCGTCGTTGGGATCAAATCGGTCCATCGTTATTAATTGAATATGTTTTTATGTCTTTAATTAGTAGTATGAGTTCCATTGATAACTCCTTAGAGGGGGGAGGAAGTGCGTCGGCTTCAGGGAAGAAGGGCGTCATCCAATTGAGTGATGGAAATTTCAACCTGACTTCGAACAAAGAACTTAAGTCCGATCCAGCAACCGGAACCATCACCACGACAGGTTTGACGACCACAGGAACTGTCTTTGCTGCAACCATATCGACATCTAATCTGGTGGCAGATACAGTCACAGAATTGACCGTTGTTGGCGATGCATCCATTACTGGGAATGCCGTTGTAGACGGAACGATTAACACAAATAATCTTTCTGTAACAGATGATGTTCTTATTACTGGAAATTTAAGTGTTTCTGGTGGAGTTGTAACTATAACTTCAACTAGCACAGAATCATTTGCACTGAATGTTCAAAATGCAGGCACCGGTCCTGCTATTGTAGCAAATCAAACAGGACTTCAGCCAGTCGTGGATTTTCAGGATGAAGGTGATAGTGTGTTTTTCATTTCTGGTGGTGAAGGAAGTCACCCATCTGCATACGTAGGTATAGGCACAACTACACCAAATAAGAAATTGGACGTTGTCGGAGAAATTCGAGGTACTAACTTGACAGCGACAGGGACGCTTTCGGTCGGAGGTTCACTTACAGGACCATCTTTGACGGTCTCGGGACAGGTTCGGGGAGCAACCATTTCATCCACGGGAAATGTAAACGCAACGGGAAATGTTGTCGCCACAGGTTCGCTTACGGGAGCATCTGCGACAGTTTCAGGACAGGTTCAAGGAGCGACCATTTTGTCAACAGGTTCGCTTACGGGAGCGTCTGCTACCGTCTCGGGACAGGTACAGGGAGCGACCATTTTGTCAACAGGTTCGCTTACGGGAGCGTCTGCTACCGTCTCGGGACAGGTACAGGGAGCGACCATTTTGTCAACAGGTTCACTTACAGGAGCATCTGCGACAGTTTCAGGGCAGGTACAGGGAGCAACTATTTCATCCACAGGAAATGTGAACGCCACGGGAAATCTAGTGGCGTCCGGCTATTTAACAGCAGCGTCTGCTACCGTCTCGGGACAGGTACAGGGAGCGACCATTTTGTCAACAGGTTCGCTTACGGGAGCGTCTGCGACAGTTTCAGGGCAGGTACAGGGAGCAACTATTTTGTCAACAGGTTCGCTTACGGGAGCGTCTGCAACGGTTTCAGGACAGGTACAGGGAGCAACTATTTCATCCACAGGAAATGTGAACGCCACGGGAAATCTAGTGGCGTCCGGATATTTAACAGCAGCGTCTGCTACCGTCTCGGGACAGGTACAGGGTGCGACCATTTTGTCAACAGGTTCACTTACGGGAGCGTCTGCGACGGTTTCAGGACAGGTACAGGGAGCAACTATTTTGTCAACAGGTTCGCTTACGGGAGCGTCTGCAACGGTTTCAGGACAGGTTCAAGGAGCGACCATTTTGTCAACAGGTTCACTTACGGGAGCGTCTGCAACGGTTTCAGGGCAGGTACAGGGAGCGACCATTTTGTCAACAGGTTCACTTACGGGAGCGTCTGCAACGGTTTCAGGACAGGTACAGGGAGCAACTATTTCATCCACAGGAAATGTGAACGCCACGGGAAATCTAGTGGCGTCCGGATATTTAACAGCAGCGTCTGCGACAGTTTCGGGACAGGTTCAAGGAGCGACCATTTTGTCAACAGGTTCGCTTACGGGAGCGTCTGCGACGGTTTCAGGGCAGGTACAGGGAGCGACCATTTTGTCAACAGGTTCACTTACAGGAGCGTCTGCAACGGTTTCAGGGCAGGTACAGGGAGCGACCATTTTGTCAACAGGTTCGCTTACGGGAGCGTCTGCGACAGTTTCAGGACAGGTACAGGGAGCAACTATTTTGTCAACAGGTTCACTTACAGGAGCGTCTGCAACGGTTTCAGGACAGGTACAGGGAGCAACTATTTCATCCACAGGAAATGTGAACGCCACGGGAAATCTAGTGGCGTCCGGATATTTAACAGCAGCGTCTGCGACGGTTTCAGGACAGGTTCAAGGAGCGACCATTTTGTCAACAGGTTCACTTACAGGAGCATCTGCGACGGTTTCAGGACAGGTACAGGGTGCGACCATTTTGTCAACAGGTTCACTTACAGGAGCGTCTTTGACCGTTTCGGGTGACATTGAGGGGACAACTGCCTCTTTGGGAGCAATCGATGGAACTTCCGTTGTGGTGACCGGAACAGTACAGGGTCTCAACCTAACATCCACAGGAATTCTCTCTACATCCGGTCTTACATCATCGGCAGATTCTACCGTGAATGGAACCCTAAGTGCAACCGCAAATATTATTTCAGGAGGGAATGTGGTGGCAACAAATTTCTTCTTCGGAGACGGAGGTCTTCTCAGTAACGTTTCTGGTGGCGGAGGAACAACACCCACACTACAGGAAGTCACTACACAGGGTTCTACAACTTCGGATCTCGTCACCGTGGGCGGTTTATTATCAACCGCAGCAGTTAATGTCACAGGAACGATAAGCGCGACGGGTGACATCACGGCATTTTCGGACAAAAGGCACAAGGAAGATTTGCTCGTGATCGAGAGTGCATTGGACAAGATCAAGAGGCTCACGGGCTACACCTACACGCTCCACGGGAATCGCTCGGCGGGTCTCTTGGCTCAGGATGTATTGGATGTGCTCCCCGAGGTGGTCAAGGGATCGGAGGAGACGAACTATTCACTGGCCTACGGGAATCTCATGGGGCTGGTGGTGGAAGCGATCAAGGAACTGGATAAAAAGGTTGATAGAATATTAGAGAAACATGGTTCTACCTAGTTCTGGACCCATAAGTTTTGGTGACATCGCTACAGAATATGGTTTATCGACTACCGGAGGGAGGTCCATAAAGCCATATTCCAACATTTCAATCAACTACAACACGACCAACATAAGCATGAGTGAATTTTATAACCGCGACCGGGATGATCTCGTGGGAAAGACGGCCACCGACAGGAGTGTCACGGGTGTGTCAGCCATAACTGAGATATCTGGAAACAAATCCGCGACCGTGCGCATGGTTGTTGGTCTCAGCGATGCCGACGATGGTATACTAGTTGATTTGGGTGGTAGTGGCGATGGATCAATTATATACACGTGGTCTGGAACACTTTACGCATCGTGTGGGGACGGCAGTGTTGTCGGAGGCACCGTAGAACTCTCGTGGCCTATTCCGGCTACGTGGTCTAACACGACAAGCAGAGTGGTTGTGGTGGGTTTCAGTGTTTTGGATAGTAGCGTCAATACCCTGTTCGTTGACGGCATATTAAGAGATTCGGCAAATGCACCCGCTTCCGGAAATCCTTCACAAATTGCTGACACTAATAGTTCTGGAACTGGACAAGTATACGGTACTATCGCAGCAAACAGAACCACTGGAGATCCGGCTTATGAAGCCAGTTCAACCATACAAGGCACGCAAATTTGGCTCAATAAATTACCATACGCCCCAGTCTACGGCGGTGACAAAATCATATACGAAACTGGAAATCTATACAATGTTTTTACCACGGTCGGAAGTAGCACATTTGGACTTTACGACGTGGGACCTATTACCAGACCAGATGTGAGGTATTTGGCGGTAGCAGGTGGAGGTGGAGGAGGAACTTCGGGGGCTAAAACTAATGCTGGAGGTGGTGGGGGCGGTGGAATTTTGTTTGACGACACCGGAGTTACATTGGCCGCCGGAACGTATACAGTGACTGTTGGAGATGGTGGAGCTGGTTCTTCAAGCACTTCGGCTCTTGGATCAAACGGTTCAGATAGTGTATTCGGGAGTACGGCAACTGCCGTTGGTGGCGGAGGAGGAGGAAGTCAGCGGGCGTCGACGAGGACTGGGGCCTCTGGAGGAGCGGGTGGCGGGGGCGCGGATAGCGGAGGGACGGGGTCACAGGGAGGTGACGGCGGCGGCGGTACGGGGACGAAGGCGGCAGGCGGCGGAGGAGGCGGCGGATCATCAGGTCAAAACGGAGCGGCCGGGTCCAGTCAAGTTGGAGGAGGCGGGGGAGACGGAACGACCTACTCGTGGGGTCACATCGGCGCAACGAGCACAACTTATGGGGGTGGGGGTGGGGGGGTCGGATCCAACGCGGATGGGACGGGTGGGGCGGGCGGGGGCGGAAACGCGGGAAATCCCCCGGCCTCCGGTTCTGATATTTATGGCGGTGGCGGAGGAGGGGCTGATGGCTCTCAAGCCGGAGGCGACGGAGGTTCTGGACACGTCACTTTGCGCGTCCCATGGACGTTTCAAACGTGATACTAAAATCTCATTGACTATTAAATCATGGCAGCGCCTTATCCAGAAATAGGAACAACAGATCCCAATCATCCCCTTGAAGTGGAGGGTCAGGTGTTTATCAGTAATGTGGAACAAGGAAGTACTACCAACAAGGTTCCATTCGAAATTTTAAGTGATTATACATCAGCTTCTACTGAAAAAATCGTTGGAGCACGCCAACTCAGACTTCGGGTGATCCCATCCTTGAGTACCACCTCAAATGTCAGCGCGGATATGGGGATTGAACCAACCAGTGGAAGTTATTTTTACATTACGCCGCCCATTGAAGATACCAACTTGTCGTCGAATGCCGCCTTTCGAATAGTTCAGAGTGGAGATATCGTTATGGGAAATAATCTGACTGTGACGGGAACGGGTTCAATATCTCAAGCAACCGTCAGTGGAACCGTTACGACTTCAAATATAAACGGTGATGCTGCACTTTACATTAATGGAACGACCACGGTTGGAGGAGATTTGTCTGTGACAGGGAGTATTACCGCAGATGGAAACATAACGGCTTATTCCGACAAAAGGTTAAAAAGTGATATCAAGCGTATTGAAAATGCCCTTGAAAAACTCACGAGCATAGGCGGTTATACTTACATGATGAATGGCATGACAAATACCGGTCTCATCGCGCAGGAAGTTTTGGAAATTTTGCCAGAAGCCGTCTCTGGTTCCGAAGATACAAAGTACGCACTTGCCTATGGAAATCTCATGGGGATTGTCGTGGAAGCCATTAAGGAACTCAGAGAAGATGTGGAGAAAATCAAAAATAAAATTAACATTTAGTAGAAAGACATGGTACTTCCTTCATCTGGTGCCATCAGTGTCAACGATATTGCTACCGAATACGAAATAGGCACAGGAACGCCAATCGGTTTCGATAGAATTAAAACAATATCTACGAATTGGTCTGGAACCAGTATAGGCCTGGATCAATTTTACAGTTTGGATCGCGATGATCTTGTTGGCAAATCTACTCCAAATAAGTCTGTAGCTGGATTAGGTTCATTTACTACTTTTAGTACTATCTACACAATGTCATTTAGAGTGGCTGTTGGATTGTCAACAACAACGGACGGCAATATTGTAAATACAGGAAACGTGAACACCGAAGGCGTGGCAATATACACTTGGAACGGAAAACTGTATGCTCGCGCGGGAGATGGAAACAATTCCAATTCAGGTGATGGTGAGGTTTCCTTTACCATTCCAGTTAGTTGGACAACGGATCAGATTAGAATAGTCGTGGTAACATTTTGTCTTAATAAGTCGGCAAATAATGATGATTTAGGAACAAATCTTTTATTCGTCGATGGAATACTAAGAGATCAAAGTACAATGACCCGTTTTGAAAAGATAACTTCATCCCTTGATGGTGGAAAGACGGGAGTCGTCAACGCGGCTGGTTTCGGAGTCAAAACCAGAATGTCGAATAATGATTTGTCCTATGAAGCACCAAGTGCCATTATTTCAACCCAAGTGTGGTACGATAGAATTGGCTACGTTCCGGCATACAATACATCGTCCAGTAGTACAGGTAATTATTTCATTTATGAAAATTCTAATGTGTATATCGTGTTTACAAATAGATCAACAGAAACACTTGGTCTATATGACATAGGACCCAACGCTTTACCTGACGTGAGATATTTGATGGTTGCGGGAGGCGGTGGGGGCGGAGAGCAAGGGGAGTCAGGGGGCGGTGGCGGCGGAGGAATTTTATTTGACGATACAGGAGTTGCGTTAGCCGCAGGAACGTATACAGTGGATGTTGGAAATGGGGGTAGATCCAACAACCCCGGAGACAACGGTGATGATACGACGTTTCACACTTATACGGCACTTGGCGGAGGAGGCGGAGGGCGGGCTAAATCTGCAACAAACAATGATCCAGGTCAAAATGGCGGAACCGGTGGAGGGGGAGCGGCGCTGGACGGTAACACAACTGTAGGTGGTACGGGTTCACAGGGAGGAGACGGGGGAGATGGGTCATATTATAGTGGCAATGATTATGGTGGAGGTGGGGGTGGAGGAGGTGCGGATGGACAAGATGGTATGAATGGAGAAACTTTGGGCAAACCGGTTAGACCATGGGGTTCTGGTGGTGACGGAACGCAATATTCATGGGGACATCTCGGCGAAACGGCTACATACTACGGGGGAGGGGGTGCGGGGCAGGGTTCAGATGCTACCGAAAGGTCGCTAGGAGGAGGTGGGTGGGATGGACCGGGTCCTAATAAAAATGGTGAGGACATATATGGGGGTGGTGGATATGCCAATTCAAGAGGAGGTGATGGCCATGCCACATTTCGTATCCCATGGACTCTTCCAACGTCTTAAAGAACATAATATAAAATGGTTTAAGATGATCTATCCGAACACAAAATGTCACTGGTGCAGTGTCCCGCTACAGTGGACCAGTCGATATGATTTCATCAACTATGCCTTTGAGTATTTTCAGTTCGAGGACAGAGTTCCATTGGAGAGGATGTCCAGGGTTTATCACAAGGGCAGATCGAGTTCCAGGAAAAATGTGTGCCGCTCCTGCTACAACTTGAAACTGAGTAACATTCACCAGAGGGAGGTCATGGGCAAGATGATAAAACTGAAGAGCATAAACATCACCCCTGGGGTAGGCAAATTTCTACTAAAACTCTTCGATCAGTCATGGAGACATCAACGCTACATTGAGTTCATGTGGACAAAGGGTCATACATTCGATGCCTTTTTGGACTACCTCTGCGCCCGCGATACCATTTTGGGAAACATGTCTGGTGACATCTTTGACAATGAAGAACTCGAATACTACTACGAGGACATGGTTCGTTCACACTTCGAGGTTCCAACTCACTATGAGGCCATATGGGACGAAGAAGATGGCATCGTTAGTTTTCAATTAAACGGTACTGACATGATTACCATAAATGCACATTCTGTTGTCGAGTAACGGAACACCATTTGAGGGTGCCAAGGGTGGGTATCCAAGTCAATTGAGGCATTTGATTCGGATGTTCATCGAGAGGGGTCACACGGTCACCATGGTCATATGGTCTATATGTGGCGTAAAGCATACAGGGGTATTAAGTTTCAAGGACATTGTCAAACACAGCATACTTGTAAATGAAACTAGGGATCCATGGTCTCAGGCACTTTTGGATCGACCCGAGGTCACTTTCATCTTGGGCCCCTATGAAAAGTTTCCTTCTCAGATCAAGATTTCGGACATCAATGATTTCATCAAGCGAACGAACGCCGGTGCCATATTCTTTCTTCAGGACATCTTTTTACTTGAAAGCAATACACCTGAAATGATTGCATGTCCATCTTATCTTTGGTTTCCTTTGCATTATGAACCAATTGATTTTCCTACATTGAATGCACTTGGCAAGATCCAGAATATCATCTCTTTGTGCCCTTCGACACGCGAACGTGTCATCAAACAACTTAAACGCGATACCTATGTTGTTCCGCATATTATAGATTTTAGAACGGAACTGCCACCAAATGAAACCAAGGAAAAGATTAGAAATGATTTCAATTTGAAAGACAAATATGTGATACTGACTATCGCAGGAAACTATGAACAAAGTGGAAGAAAGTCTCTTGATACGACACTGCTCGCTTTTGACAAATTTCAGGAGACGCATCCAGAGGCGTTACTCTGGCTTCATGTCCCGGCATTAAATCATGCAAAAATTTACAATGTTCAGACGATGATCGCAAGTCTTGGTATCCCAGAGCATTCTGTCAAGATCACCGAAGCAACATTGGATGAAATCACTTTACAAAAGGTATATATGTGTGCTGATGTCTATCTATGCGGTTCATGCTCCGAGGGGTTTGGTATCCCTCAGATGGAGGCTCAATACTCTGGCTTGCCTGTGGTAACTACTAAATTTGGAGCAATGGACGATTATTGTTGGCACGGTATAAGTGTTCCACCTGTTCAAAAATGTTTCAATCGTTTTCAGGATGCGTGGTGGGTGACGCCAAGTGTTGACGGAACCGTGGATGCACTAGAAAAAGTCTATCAGGGAAACTTAGACACCACGTCCGAGTGGGTTCAAGAAGAGGTTCGCACCAAGATGAGTTATGACGCGGTCCATAAACAAGTGCTCGCTATTATCGAGAAAAAATAAACATCGGTCATAGTAGAATATGGAGCAGACTCCATTCAAAGGCGTGTTCACCAAGAAATCCAACTTTGTTACACAGAGTTTTGACACTGATCCTTTAACAATTAATTATGGTGGAAATGCTAGTTTTTTGATTCCTCGACATGGTGATTTTATCACGCGCATGTATCTACTCATTGACTACACGAGTTCAGCAAGTTCTACTATAAACCATGCACTGGCTATGATTGATTATGTTTCATTGGTAATAGGTGGTACTACGATACAGCAAGAAACCGGCGAGACTTTAAATCTGAGGTTAAATGTCGAAGGTAGAGAAAAAGATGCATTTTCTGTGACTCAGTTGTTTAGGATGTTAGGTGGCGGTCCGACCTATCCTTTCACCAACACGACTCAATATCCACGGACATATCGACTTCAGATTCCATTGCAATTTTGGTTTTATGGACAACCCGAACTCGCCATTCCACTGGCTGCATTGCGTTACCAAGAGGTTGAGGTTTCCATGGGACTCAGAAATTCGGAAAGTTGGGGTGGAGCAGATTCGGGCGTAACGAGTTCTGAGGTTCGTCTCCGAATTGAATATGGATATGCCCCCGATGAAGTTATTAATTCTGTTACAAACAGACCCCTTGTGTTTCCCGTACAACAATTTCAAGTTCATGAAGAAACGTACCAAGGTACCACTGATGTGGAATTTGTGATGCGTCCCACGTTTGTCAATCCCGTCAAGGCACTTTTTGTTATATTCAAAGATACTAGAACTGATACAACAAATATTTTTGATTATTCTAGAGGAGTTGCGGCACCACTCTCAAGCGTGGATCAAAATGATTTTTTGAAATCGTTGGAGATCGTACTTGACAACGAAGTTTTGATGCCAAAAGAAGTGGGGACATTTGAAATGTATCGCGGTTTTCAATATTACGCACATTTTCCTGGTTCTGCACAAGACATAATAGCAGTTTCAAATCGTTATTGTGGATTTATTTATGCACTTGCGTTGTGCAAAGATCCCATGAACAGATCAATCCCCAATGGATCTATAAATTTTTCTACAATTATTAATCCATTATTTTATACTAATGCCAAGGCTAATAGCGATGGAACAAGTGACGAAGTTAGAGTTCGCATGTACGCACTTTCGACAAACTTGTTGTATATCGAAAATGGTGTAGCGCGTCTTTTATTTTCAGGTTCGGAAATCAATTTACCTAGATTTCCTTGATTTATTGTTCAATTTCAGCAATTTTGGCTCTCTCTGTGTCTTCGATCGCTCTTTGTTGCACAGTTATTCTTAATTCTTCTAGTGCGAGACGTTTTCTTTCTTCTTCGGCAAGTCTTGCGGCTTCTTCCGCTTCAAGCCTTGCCTTTTCTTCGGCGGCTCTTTGAATAGCAAGTAGTTCCATTTCCATTCGTTTCCGTTCCTCTTCTTTTAGTCTTTCAAGTTCGCGTTTTTTCTCTTCTTCGGCTTCCGCAATCGCCCTGGCTTCGGCTGCCTTGCGTTCGATTTCGATTCTATCATCAACAATACCCGTTCTCTCATCGAAATCAATAAAATCCACGGTGCTTTTTTCGACTATGAACTTATTTGTCGAAAGATAATACATAGTTAAAATAAAATTTTTAACTGTTGGCACGAATGTATTTATATTCATTAAAGAATCTGGTGTAATTTTCAAATGTGGATGTGTTGCTGTGGTTCCTGAATCGGTTGGATAGTTTTTTCCTTGTGTAAAAGATGACGAAATTGGTGTTACAGAAACCGTAGCACCAACTGATGTAGCATATAAGTTTGCCACACACGTTCCCCACAAAGGC
>Ga0255783_10005674_pt1 | contig 11008 bp, 8 predicted proteins | sample 011ome_22_FD_179981 | JGI IMG/M metagenome (GOLD analysis project Ga0255783, IMG submission 179981) | Coastal salt marsh microbial communities from the Groves Creek Marsh, Skidaway Island, Georgia - 011507BT metaG (version 2) | ecosystem: Environmental > Aquatic > Marine > Intertidal zone > Salt... | reverse complement strand
GCCAAAGCCTCACGTGCTTTCCAGTCACCAAAATAGTCGTCTACACTTGGTCGTTCCACGGTTTGTTTTCCTGTAAAATTCCGGTTGAAAATGAGGCGCGTATTATCCAAGGATGCGCAAGAGAAGTCCATTATCTGGGATCGTTAATAGTTTGCCGGCGGAATCATCTTCTGCGGTCTGTTAAATTTCTTCCAGGCTTCGCCTGATATTGGCAATAAATTCCAGAAAGAGACCTATGAAACAGTTGCAATTGTATGACCTCCCTCGCCTCTCCGGCGCTGGTGACAAACAGCGTTGGGATGGTATGGCAGGTGCAGGTGGCAGCCTGGTGCTGGCCAACCATGCCGTGCAAAATGGCGGCCTCACGGTGGTTATTACCGAAAACTCCCAGCAGGCTGAGCGCCTGCAACAGGAGACAGCATTCTTCTGTGGCGACCGAATAAGCCTGCTGGAATTTCCTGACTGGGAGATTCTTCCCTATGATAATTTTTCGCCTCATCAGGATATTATTTCCCAGCGCCTCACCACATTGTCCCGAATCAAGGATGCCAGCGACGCCCTGCTGATTATTCCAGTGAGCACCCTGATGCACCGTCTGGTCCCGGCCAACTACATAAAGGCAATGAGTCTCAGCCTTGAAGTAGGTCAACAGCTTAATCTTGATACCATGCGCCGGGAACTGGAGTCAGCAGGTTATCTTTGCGTTGAATCAGTCTATGAACATGGGGAATTTGCTGTGCGCGGCTCCATCATGGATATATTTCCAATGGGAGGAACACAGCCAGTCCGAATAGAGCTATTTGATGAAGATATTGAAAGTCTGCGTCATTTTGATGCCGAGACACAGCTCTCCAGAGACAAGATCCAGTCAGTAAAATTGTTACCTGGAAAAGAATTCCCTCTGACTGAGCAGGGAATCAGTACTTTCAGGCAAAACTTTCGCGAATTTTTTGATATCGATGTCAGAAAATGTCCTCTCTACGAAGATATTTCCAAGGGTAATTCAGTCGCCGGCATTGAATATTATTTGCCTCTGTTTTTTGAGGAGCTGAGCAGTTTGTTTGAATACCTGCCTGAGCAGACCACTATTTTTACCGTCGGCGAGGTGCATGAAGCGGCAGAACTGTTCTGGCATGACGTCAATCTTCGGTATGAAGACCGAAAGGTTGATCCAGAGCGTCCATTGCTGGAGCCAGAAAAACTATTTATCCCTACGGATCGACTGTTTGCCGCCTTTAACAATTATGCTCAAGTGAATTTGCGCGCCATAGCCGATGATAATAGTCAGGCAACCTTGCCTGTTCTGGCAGTCCCTGACATTGATATTGAGCACAAAAAAGAAAACCCTCTTCACAAGCTTCAGCGTTTTCTTGAATCAGTGGCTGATATTCCCGTACTGTTTTGTGCCGACTCGCCAGGCCGGCGTGAAGCCCTGCTGGATTTGTTACAAACCATAAATATACGTGCCGAGAGCATCGATAGCTGGCAAAAGTTTAGCGCTGACACGCCCTCACTTGCCATAACCGTAGCACCACTTGAAAACGGCATCTGGCTGGATGATCCACGTTATATCCTGATCACCGAAAGCCAGTTATTTGCTGATCATGTCAGTCAGCCCAGACGGCGCGGTAAATTTACCGATAATGCCAACTTTATTATCAAGAGTTTGTCGGAACTGCATATTGGCGCCCCGGTGGTTCATATCGATCATGGTATTGGTCGTTATCGGGGACTGCAAACATTTGAAGTAGAGTCGCAACTCACTGAATTCCTGGTGCTTGAATATGCAGACGAGGCAAAACTCTATGTGCCGGTTTCTTCGCTGCACCTGATTAACCGATACAGCGGCGCTGATGCTGACAATGCCCCGCTGAGCAAGTTAGGCAGTGATCAGTGGGAAAAAGCAAAACGTAAAGCAGCAGAAAAAGTAATTGATGTGGCTGCAGAATTGCTCGACGTATACGCGCGCAGAGAAGCGCAAAAAGGCACCAGCTTCAAACTCCCGCAAGAAGATTACCGCGTCTTTGCCAATGCCTTCCCATTTGAAGAAACCGAAGATCAGAAAGAAACCATCGATGCGGTAGTTGCGGATTTGCAAAGTGAACGATCCATGGATCGCCTTGTCTGCGGTGATGTCGGCTTTGGCAAAACCGAAGTGGCAATCCGCGCCGCCTTCATTGCGGTCAGCAATAATACCCAGGTAGTGATCCTTGTACCAACTACCCTGCTCGCCCAGCAGCACTATGATAATTTTAAAGACCGCTTTGCTGACTGGCCGATAAACATTGGCCTGATGTCACGTTTTGTCAGCGGCAAGAAGCATGGTGAAAACCTGAAGGAGCTTGAGACCGGCACAATCGATATAGTCATAGGGACGCACAAGCTTTTGCAAGCTGACGTTAAATACAAAAACCTGGGCTTGCTTATTATTGATGAAGAACATCGCTTTGGGGTACGTCAAAAAGAAAAACTAAAATCCCTGCGCGCTAATGTAGATATTCTTACCTTAACAGCGACTCCTATTCCCAGAACGTTGAACATGGCAATGTCAGGTATCAGGGATCTTTCCATTATTGCCACACCTCCGGCACGAAGATTGTCAGTAAAAACCTTTGTACGGGAATCTTCAGAGGCGCTTCTCAAGGAAGCTATTCAGCGTGAACTGTTGCGTGGTGGTCAGGTGTTTTATCTACACAATGACGTTAAAACCATTGAGAAGACGGCTGACGATATTCGCGCCTTGCTTCCTGAAGCGAGTGTCTGTGTAGGTCATGGCCAGCTCAGGGAAAGTCGTCTGGAAAAAGTGATGTCGGACTTTTATCACCGTCGCTATAACGTACTGGTTTGCTCAACCATCATAGAAACCGGCATTGATATCCCTACAGCCAATACCATTATTGTAGAGCGGGCTGACAAGTTTGGACTGGCACAGTTACATCAGTTGCGTGGCAGAGTTGGCCGCTCCCACCATCAGGCATACGCCTATCTCCTTACTCCGCATCCGAAATCCATGAGTGCCGATGCTTTAAAACGTCTTGATGCCATTGGTTCTGCAGATACACTGGGAGCCGGTTTCGTGCTGGCAAGTCATGATCTGGAGATACGTGGCGCTGGAGAACTGCTGGGAGACGAACAAAGTGGCCATATTCAGACCATCGGCTTTTCGCTCTATAGTGAGATGCTTGAACATACCGTCAAGCTTATGAGGCAAGGCAAGGTTCCTGATCTGAACAGACCTATCCAGACCAGTGTAGAAATCAATCTGCACATACCCGCTCTTATTCCTGAGCAATATTTGCCGGATGTGCATATACGTTTGATGATGTACAAGCGCATTGCCAATGCCGTCGACAAACGCGAGCTTGATGGTTTGAAAATTGAAATGATTGATCGCTTTGGACTTTTACCTGAAGCCGGAAAACTTCTATTCGAAGTCACCCTGCTAAAACTATATGCCGAATCCCTTGGCATTCAGAAGATAGAAACAAATGTGCGTTTTGGCAAAGTGATATTCACTAACGACACAGTGGTTGACCCTTACTCCATTGTAAAACTGGTTCAGGATAACTCACGGGTTTATTCGCTCAGTGGTGCAACAGAATTAAAATTCAGACATGATCTGGATGATGCCCGTGATCGCATAGATTTTGTAAAACAACTGCTGGATACTTTAACTCCCGAATCACTTAAGGTAGCCTGAGTTCATGTTACTTCGCACTCTTGCCGGCCCCATACTTTTTACAGCAGCATACGCTCTTGTTGCTGCGCCTTCTGCTATGGCACAAACCTTTAGTTATGACGGAAATCGCTGGTATGAAATCGAAGTCAGTGTTTTTAGTAACGAAAGCTCCGACGAAAGTAACGAACTCGTCATTCCAGATAAAATATCGTTGAGCTATTTCGAGCCGTCCAGAATTCTGGTTCCTGCAAGCAAGATTTACCAAATACCTTTTACCGACAATGAGCCGCGATTTGTGCTATCCGATGCATTGATTGGCGTTCAACAAGCTTTGCCAGCAGAAGAACCGGTCTTGCCGGAGTTTATTGGTCCGAGAAATCATTCGGCAAGTGAAGAATTCCGCATTACTGACTTTAATCGGGATCCCTTCATAGCGCTTGGCAATGAGTCTGCCAGTTTTTTGAGCTACAACGAGAAAATTAGCCAGGCTCCCGAACATCGCCTGCTGTTTCATGCGGTATGGCGCCAACCAGTGCTTAATCGCGTTCAAAGCACAGGCATTTTGGTGCAGGGAGGAGAGCAATATGGCTTGCATCATGAGCTGGAAGGCAGTTTACGCTTCAGCTATAACGTGAATCGTGTGGACGTTGAGGCAAGGCTCTGGCTTGCTTCATTTGTCAGCAGTGCAGAATTACCTCCTGGTAATCCTCAACGGGAGTTGCCCCCTCTTCCTGATAACGATGCTCAAACTGCAGCAGTCATAAATCCTGGTTTCGAAAACCAATATTCTATTAATGACATTGCTTATATGGAACAGATGCGAGCTATGATCAGTAATGAACTGCATTATCTGGATCATCCCGATCTCGGTATAATCGTTGAAGTGAGACCTTATCAATTGCCGGAACAAAGCAGCTTCTTTGACTGAGCAATAATTAAAGCTCAGCTATTGTTGCTAGCAATACCCTTTTGATGTCGGCCATCCCTAGATCCAGCGTGGAAGTAATATCCGCGAAAGAAATTGCTTCCTGCGTCAGGCCGGCAGCCCAATTTACCACCAGGGCAATACTCGCATAGGCAATATCCAGTTCTCTTGCCAGGGCGGCTTCCGGCATCGCGGTCATACCGACGATGTCACAACCATCATTTTTCATGCGCATGATTTCAGCGGCGGTTTCTAGTCGTGGGCCCTGTGTGCAGCCATATACTCCTCTTACCTCTCCAAACGTCACCGGCAAGTCCATTGCCAAGGCTCTTGCCGCGAGAACTTTTGCCAGAGCCATATCGTAAGGCCAGGTAAAATCTATATGATTTTCTGCCTTTTCAAGGGTGTCAAAGAAGGTATGCTCCCTGCCCCAGGTGTAGTCAATAATTTGATCCGGAATAACAACAGTTCCCGGAGACATCTGTTTTGAAATCCCGCCAACAACATTGACAGCAATAATAGAATCCACCCCACTTGTCGCCATGGCATGGATATTAGCCCGATAATTAACACGATGAGGGGGGATGCCATGGCTGCTACCATGACGTGCAAGAAATACCACGTCATGACTGGCGACTTTGCTTTTATAGACAGTGACAGGATCATCACCATAGGGAGTCATTATACTTACTGACTCACCAGCTTCATTATCATCAAGGACATAAAGGCCGCTTCCCCCTATAACTCCAATCACTGATGACATGTTACTAATCGCTATATTATGGTTAGGTTTGGACGCTGCTCTGATTTTTATTTACTGCGCTTATTTATAATAAGCGTTTTCCTGCACCGTGTGATCGGTTACATCCCTGATTTCCTTAATCTGGGGTAACTGTTCCATCAGAGACTTTTCAACGCCGTCTTTCAGGGTCACATCAACCATACCGCACCCTTGACAGCCGCCGCCGAAACGCAGAACTACAACCGCATCTTCTGTCACTTCTTCCAGGGAAATGAAGCCACCATGGGCTGCCAGCCCCGGATTGATTTCGTTATAAAGAATATAATTAATACGATCTTCCAATGGGCTGTCTTCTGATATTTTTGGCATGCGTGAATTGGGCGCGCGAATAGTAAGCTGCCCGCCCATGCTGTCTTTGGCAAAATCTACAACGGCCTCTTCCAGATACTGTTTGCTTTTGGACTCAATGAAAGCCTTGAATTCAGTGTAGTCAAATACTTCATCATCAGCCTCTTCTTCTCCCGGACGGCAAAAAGCAATGCAGGTTTCTGCCTTGGGCGTGCCGCCGTCAAGAACGAATACGCGTATTGCGATACCTTCACAATCCTGTTTGTCCAAGAGCTGCTTGAGATATGTTTTGCCTGAATCTGTAATTTCTATCATGAATATTTATTATCCTGGTAGGAGTTTGCGCTGTTCGAAAAGCGGCTGATTATCTACGTTGTGATGCTTGATGTCACCCTGAGAATAAGCCTTTATTGCGACTATAATGGTGACTATACGGCAGTAATCAAGGGCTGGGATCATATTGTGGGACAAGTGATGTTATAAAGCAAAACAAGACCTTACAGAGTGTATGTTTATTAAAGGATTTCATGGACTTACCCATAGCGCTAAATCCTGTGTCGTAGTATCATCGCGTGCCTTGAAAATCATCAATAAGTAGTGCATCACAGCACTGCATAAAAGATGACAAAGCCTTACCTATTATAAGAATACCAGGACCGGGAAATGTATATTTACGATAACTATGATAACCAAATGTTGCAGGAGCGAATTGTTCAGTTTCGTGACCAGACGCGACGTTTTCAGGCCGGTGAACTGAGCACTGAGCAGTTTTTGCCTTTGCGTTTGCAAAATGGCTTGTATATCCAGCGACTTGCACCAATGCTGCGTGTCGCTATCCCCTATGGCTGTCTGTCGTCACGCCAATTGCGCAAACTTGCTTCCATCAGCAGAGATTATGACAAAGGCTATGCGCATTTTTCCACGCGTCAAAATATCAGTACAACTGGCCGATTCTCGAACAGGTACCTGATCTGTTGGCCGAACTGGCAGAAGTAGAAATGCATGCCATCCAGACCAGTGGCAACTGTATTCGAAATACCACTACAGATCAGTTTGCCGGTGTTGCCGTCGATGAAATTGAGGACAGCCGTCCCTGGTGTGAAATTATTCGCCAGTGGTCTTCATTTCATCCCGAATTTGCTTATTTGCCACGTAAATTCAAGATTGCCGTTTGTGGCACGCCCAATGATCAGGCTGCAACCCAGGTGCATGACATCGGCCTCTATATCAAGAAAGATAATAAGGGCGAGATTGGCTTTCAGGTGCTGGTCGGTGGCGGATTGGGTCGTACACCGGTGATAGGCGCAACAATCTGTGAATTCTTGCCCTGGCAGCATCTGCTTACTTACCTAGATGCCATTATGCGAGTCTATAACCGTTTTGGCCGCCGAGATAATAAATACAAGGCGCGTATCAAGATACTGGTGAAGGCATTAGGGGTAGAAGCATTCCGTGAAAAAGTGGAAGCTGAATGGCTTTACGATAAGGACGGCTCTGCCACTCTGACCCAGAATGAAGTCGAGCGTTGCAAAGGCTTTTTTACCGACCCTGATTATCAGGAGTTGGATAACACGGATCAGACTATTGCAGATGCTGCTGCAAGCGACTTATTGTTCAGTCACTGGCTTGAACGCAATGTCGCACCTCACAAAAAGTCCGGTTATCGCATAGTTAACCTTTGTCTGAAAGAAACCGGCGTTGCCCCTGGTGATATTACAGATACCCAGATGGAATTTGTTGCTGATCTGGCGGACAAATACAGTTTTGGCGAAGTTCGCGTTACTCATGAGCAAAACCTGGTATTGACCGATGTACGATTGCAGGATTTATATACCGTTTATCTGGCCCTCAAGACAGAATCTCTCGCAACCCCCTATCTCGGATTACTTAATGATATTGTCTGCTGTCCTGGTGGTGATTTCTGCTCGCTGGCTAATGCCAAATCGATACCTATCGCGGAATCAATTCAACGTCGTTTTGAAGATTTTGATGTGCAGAAAAATATTGGCGAGATTACATTGAATATTTCTGGCTGCATGAATGCCTGCGGTCATCACCATGTTGGCAATATCGGCATTCTGGGGGTCGACAAAAAAGGCGCTGAATTCTACCAGGTGACCCTGGGGGGATCTGCAGACAGAGACACATCTCTGGGCAAGGTTCTCGGCCCGTCATTTGCACAGTCTGAAATGCCCGATGTGATAGATAAAATCATTAATGTCTATCTGGAAAATCGTCAGGAAAACGAAAACTTTCTTGCCACCTACAATCGTATCGGCATGGAACCCTACAAGGAAAAAGTGTATGCCAACGCTGATTAAAGACAGACAGCTTATCGATAATCCCTGGCGTCTGCTGGAAAAGGACGTTGATTTAAACGCGGTGCTTTCTGATACAGCTGAGCATATCGTTGTGCCTTTTGCCTTATGGCAGGAGCACAAGGACTCTCTAATGGACTGCGCAAAAGAAATTGCGGTGTGGCTGGATTCTGAGGATGACCCTTATGAACTTGCCAATGACGTGATTGATCTGCCATTGATCTGTCTGAATTTCCCTGTATTCAGGGATGGCAGAGCATTTTCAGCTGCGGTAATTCTAAGGGAACGCCTGAATTATCAGGGAGAAATTCGCGCCATTGGCGATGTGTTGCGTGACCAGCTTTTCTATATGCAAAAATGCGGTATAGACAGCTTTGATCTGGCTGATGGCGTCAACGTGGAGAATGCACTGGAAGCCTTCAATGACTTTTCAACCAGTTATATGAGCACAGTGGAAGAACCTCTGCCCCTGTTTCGACGCCGCTAACTTCTCAGTAACGCTCTGAATCAGGAATACAATTCATCTTTACTGCGTCCGCGATGCAACCAGCGTAGCAAGGTATTGTCGAGGGTAGATTCCATCATCTTGCCCAATTTATCTGCGATATTCTTTTTCTTCACATAGGCAACGTGGTAAACCTCTGCGTCCTCGCAGGCATTAATGATAAATTCATCACTGGTACCCACGGCGTCCACCAGACCCAAGGTAAGCGCGCGACTGCCCAGCCAGGTTTCCCCGGTAGCCAGTTTTTCGATATCCATCGCCGGGCGCGACTGCTTGATAAAGTCTTTAAATAAATCATGGACTTCTTTTACATCCTCGATCATCTTCTGTCGGCCTTGATCCGTATTTTCACCAAACATGGTAAGGGTTCGCTTATATTCCCCTGCTGTGACCATTTCATAGTCGACATTCTTTTCCTTGAGCAGACGGTGAAAATTGGGTATCTGTACCAGAACGCCTATGGAGCCTATATAGGCAAAAGGCGCCGCTATAAGTTTACTGGCTACGCAGGCCATCATATAGCCACCACTAGCGGCAACTTTATCGACACAGATAGTCAGGGGAATATTTTTACTGCGCACACGGTGTAGTTGAGAGGCCGCCAGGCCATAGGCATGAACCATACCGCCGGGGCTTTCCAGTCGTAACAGGACTTCATCTTTGTCTTCACGAACCATGGCCAGAACTGCAGTGATAGCCTGACGCAGCTCCTCTACCTGGCTGGCTTTAGGGTCGCCATCAAAATCGATAACATAAAGACGCTTTTTCTCTTCTTCAGCATTGCCTGACTTTTTAAGGGCTTTCTTTTCCTGCTTCAGCTTTTTCTTTTCAGCTTTGGCAGCGTCTTTTAGAAACTGTTCATTTTCGACAACATTTTTGATGGCATCACTCAGATGGTCCAGTTCTTCATTCAAATGAGTAACCATAATTGCCCCTTTCCCCTCTTTCTTTTGTTTCATGGCATTGGCCACAGCTGCGGTCATAATGATCAGTACAGCGGCAACCACAGTCAGGGTTTTGGCCAGAAAAAGTCCGTATTCAGAGAGGAATTCCAACATTAATACTCCAGAAAGTTATAGGCAGTGAGGCTGCCGGTGTAACCGTTCAATAGAAACTGAATTTATAAAACATAAATATACTATAAAGAAAAAGGATCTGCCGTTTTACGACAGATCCTTTAATGTTATCGGCAGTAACTAATGCCGGTATGTACTGCAATTATTTAAATGAGTTAAACACTTACAGTCATGCGCTCAACTTCTTTAGCACTAGAGGCCAATTGCCGCGCTTGGATTGCTGTAGAAGCCGAAAAATGTTGTCATGATTATGGAGCAAATAATCAGTGTAAGTACCATAATTGGCGCACCTTTCTTGAACCATAGTCCAGGCGTAATAGCGAGGCTTGGATCGCCTTGATCTTTAGCCAGTTTCTCGGAAATGGTCACGATGAATACATTGGCGGTTGAACCAAGGTGGCTACCATTACCACCCATGCCAACACCTGCAGCCAGTGCCCACCAGAGTGCATTGACATTAACACCCTGCTGCTCAAGACCAAGAATAATTGGAATCATCGCGGCAGTGAAAGGTATGTTGTCGATGAAGGCTGACATAATGGCGGCCACCCACATTAACAGGATGGCGGCTGTCAGCAGATCCTCCTGAACAAACGGCAAAATGAACTGACCAATATATTCAAGGAAATGACTGTGTTCTACACCACCGACGATAATAAATAAGGCCATGAAAAAAATCAGCAAGGTCAGTTCGACGTCGGCAAAATGTTCGTCCATATCTACTTCTTTGCCGAAGAACACCAACAAGGTAAGACCCATGCCGGCAACAAACCAGGCTTCCCAATGCAGCGCTCTGTGCATGATAAAGCCCACTACCATTATACCGAGAACAATCAGGGAAACTTTCCAGGTATAAGGATCTTTCATTTCTTCCTGCTGGCTGAAATCCTGCAGCACAGGGGTCTGGGCAAGCTCTTTCTTGAAGATAAACTTCAGGGCAAAGAGTGTCGCTACCCAGGCCACAAATACAATACCGCCCATATGATAAAAGAAGGTATTGAAATCAATGCCGGCAGCAGAACCAATCATCAGATTGGGGGGGTCACCAACCAGCGTTGCGACACCACCGGTGTCGGACAGCAAGGCGGCTGCCAGCAGATAAGGGATAGGATTAATTTTCATCGACTGACAGATAAGAATAATCAGTGGGCCAAAAATAACTACGGTGGTCACATTATCCAGTAATAAAGACAGAACTGTTACCAGCGTACCCATCATTGCCAGCAAGAGGAACAAGCGTCCTTTACTAAAATCAGCGATGCGGTAGGCCAGCATCTGAAACCCCCCGGTGGGAATCATAATGGCGACAACTGTCATCATGGCACCTAGCAGGAAGATAACATTCCAGTCGATAGATTCTAGAGCCAAATCAGGGCTGTAAAATCCAAAATACTGCCCTGCCAGTACCATTGCGC
>Ga0255783_10005659_pt1 | contig 11027 bp, 4 predicted proteins | sample 011ome_22_FD_179981 | JGI IMG/M metagenome (GOLD analysis project Ga0255783, IMG submission 179981) | Coastal salt marsh microbial communities from the Groves Creek Marsh, Skidaway Island, Georgia - 011507BT metaG (version 2) | ecosystem: Environmental > Aquatic > Marine > Intertidal zone > Salt... | reverse complement strand
CGGCCCGTGGGGATGGGCCCAGGTCACGTTCTGCTCGGCCAACGTCCTGTACACCGCCTCGGGACCCACCAGGAACGGACGGGGCCTGGCCAGGGTGACCCCGACCCAGACCGCCACCGCCCGCCCCGCCCACGCCCGGTGGGAGGCTTTCAACGCCCGGATGGACGCCGGGGTGAACCCAGCCCCCAGGGGCCCCTGGGGCCCCTGGGGCCCAAGGGCCTCCAGGGCGGCCCACGCCGCGGGGTTGCCCACCGTGGGCGCCCTCTCGGCGTCGGCCCCCGCGGCGGCCGCCGCGGCCCCGGCGCCCAACCCCCCGAACCCCCCCGTGCCCGCGGCCCAGGGGTCCGTGTCCGTGGGCGCGGCCCCCCCGGGGGCGGGGGCCCCCTCGGGGGGCCCCCGCCGGCCCAGGGCGTCCGGGCGCCCCCACGCCGGCATCACCCCGAGGAGGGCCCGGGGCGGCGTGGCGCCCGCCGTGCCCTCCTCCCCGGTGAGCCTGGCGTAGGCCTGAAGGCTGGCCGCCGCCGCCCGCACCGCGGCGGGCGGCGCCCTCTCCGCCGCGAGCTCCGGCACCAACGCCCCGGGACGCCGGCCCAAAAAGACCGCCTTCTCCCGGGGGGTCAGCCGGGGCGCCCGGGCCACGTACTCGGGATGCCCGGTGCCCCGGTACACCCTGACCCACGGCCGCCCCGCCGGTCCCCCCCACGGCGCCGTCTCCGGGGGCAAGGGACGCGGGGCCCATGGGGCCCCCGGGGCCCGAGGCGCCCCGCCGTCCTGGGGCGACCGATACCGCGGCTCATCGGCCCACGCCGGCCGCGGGATAGGCCCCACCAAGGGCGACGTCACCGCCTGGGGCTCCGAACCCCGGTCGGCCTCGAGGGGCTGGACCGCCCCTCCCTCGATTCGCTCGGTCAACGGCTCCCACAGCCCAGGAACGCGGGGGCGGAACGGGTGGGCCATGGCGCCTTAGGTCAGCGCCCCGCCTCGCCCCCGTCCGCCTCCTCCGTGGCCCCCTGCGGGGGCCCCGTGGGGGGCCCCGTACGGGCCGCCGCATCCGCTTCCGTGCCGAGGCCCTCGGCCTCGAGGTCCCCGTCCACCCCAGGCAGGGTGAGGGGGGCCTGGCCCCCAGGGGCCCCGACCCCCGAGGCCTCCGCCTCCTGGGCCCCTTGGGGCCCCTGGGGCCCCTGGGGCCCCTGGGCCGTTGGGGGCCCCTGGGGGCCTGGCCGGGGGGCCTCCGACGCTGGGGGGGCCTCGCGGCCGCCGGGGGCGGGGCGCGTGGCCTCCTCCCCCGGGGGCCCCAGGGGCCCCGCGACGGGTCCCTGGGGGCCGTAAGGCTCCCCGGCGGGCAAAAAGCTCGCGACGTAGGCCAAGGGCTTCCGTCCGGCCGTCTGGGCCGCCGCGTCCGCCCTGGGCGCCCTCGGGCCCCTCGGGGCCCTCGGGCCCGCGGCGCCCCAGGGCCCGGCGCCGGCCTTGGGCTGGGGACGGTCGGGGGTGGGGGTCACCCTGTAGGGTTCCGCCGTGTACCCCGAAGGGTCCACGAACTTCTGCCGGTAGGCGTTGACGAGCTGCACGGTCCGATCGTAGGCCAGGGGCGACCCCACGGCCCACGCCGCCGCCCCCTCGGGCCGCCACGGGATGGAGATGGCGGGGTCGTAGGACCCCTTGCCATCCCAAGGCAGCCAGAGTTTGGCCTTCAAGCGTTGGGCCCGCTGGAAGGCCGTGGTCGGATGGGGCCCCAGGAGCACCTGGAGCCAGGTGGGCCACGCCTCGTAGGCCTTGGCCTGGGTGGTGGCCTCGGCCTCGGCGATGGCCGCATCCCGGGCCTCGCCCACGGCGCGACGGTACGCCCGCAAGCGCACCCGCGCCGCGTCCACCTGGGCCCCCGTCACAGCGTAGATGGCCGCGTGGAGGGGCAGCTGCCCCCGGCCCACGGCCTCGGCCACCGCCCACGCCGTGGCCGGCCCCCTCCCCCGGAGCCACGCCAAGGCCAACGCCTTGGGGGCCAAGGGGGAAGGCGTGCCCACCAGGGCGCGCACCGCCTCGAGGGCGTCCCTCAACGCCCCCATGGTCTGGCGCCTGAGGGCCATCTCGGCGTCGGCCTCCCGGGCGAGGCGCTGGAGACGGGCCTCCTTCGGGGAGGCCGGCCCGTGGCCCAGCCCGGACCCCGGGAGGGCCGCCCTCCCCCCTCCGGGTCCGGAGGATGCGGCGGCCTCCCTACGGGCTTTCTCCTTGGCCTTCCACTCCCGGCGCACCCGCGCCTGCTCCTTCTGCCACAGGGCCGCCATCTTGACGGTGTGGGCCTCCTTGGCGTCGGCCTTGGCCTGAGCCTCGGCCTGAGCCGCCTCCGCCCCCCCGGGGGCCGGCGCGGACGCCGGCCCCCGGGAGGCCCGAAACGCCCCCACGGTGGGCAACGCGGGCGCGACGGAAGGCGCCCTCCCCGAGCCCCCCGCGGGGCCGGGGCCGGGGCCGGGGAGAACGGGACCCGAAGGGGCGCCCTCGGCGGGCCCCCTAGGGGCCTGAGGCCTTGGGGGACCTTGGGACCCGTCGGGCTCCGGGGCCCCCTCGGGCCCCGGGTCGGGGGCCTGGGGCCCGAGGGGGCCCCGAGGCGCCTGAGCGGGCTTGGGGGGGATGCCCCGCCGGGCCCGGAAGGCGGGCACGTCGGGGGCGCCGGGTTCCAAAAGGGACGCCGGCCCCCGGTACACCCACGCCTTGGGGGTCTCCCCCCCGGGCCCCGCGGCGGGCCTCGGGCCCCGGGAGGCGGGTCCGGGCCTCGGCCCCCGGGGGGGTCCCCCGGGGGCCGAGGTGGGTTTGGGCACCTCGGTCCGCACCCCCGTGGCCAGGTACCGGAGCTCGGCCATGGCCACCGCCAGGTCGTACGCCAAGCGGGCCTGGGTCGCGGGCAGGTAGGGTCCTCGGTCCCGCTTGGCCTCGAGGGCCTTGAGCCGCGCCTCGGCGGCGTCCCAGGCGGCCGCGTCGGCCTTCGCCTTGGCCTTTTGGGCCGCCGCCGCCGTGCGCTGGGCCGCCGCCCGCAGGGCGGGCCCCAGGGCGGCCGCCAGGGCCTCCCGGGTCAGGGCGGCCCGCGCCTCCCGGCGCGCGGCCACCACCCGGTCGGCCTGGGGGCCGTGGACGCGCACGACCACCAGGGCGTCCACACCCCTCCGCTGGGCCCTCCCCCGGACCCGGACCCGCGCCGCGGCGGCCGGGGCGGGGACGGCCTGGAGCTCGGCCAGCAGGCGCGACCGGCCCACCTCCGTCCCCAGCATCTGGCGCAACGTCACCGTGGGGGACGGGTCGTCCCCGCCCTCACGCACCTCCCGCACCAGCCCCTCCACCCACGCCACGGCTTGGGCCACGGCGCCGAGGAGCCTGGGGCCCCCTACGGGGGCCCTCGAGGCCGCCCACGCGCGCCCGGGGGCGGTGTGGGCGACCCAGGCGGCCACGGCCCGGGTGCGGGCCTGGATCCAGGCCTCGCGTCCCTGGGGGCCCTTGGGTCCCTTGGGGGCCTTGGGTCCCTTGGGACAGGGAAGGGCCCCGGGGGCCAGGCGGTGCCAGCGGCGGGCCCTCGCGGCCGCGGCGCGGGCGGCTTGGGCGTCGCGCCACTGGGCCCGAAACTCCCCGTGGTACGCCCGGCGCAGGGCCCGGGCGCGCCGCTTCTGGGCCGCCCGCCGGCGTCGGCCGGGGGCCGCCGCCCGCTGGGCCGCCCGGGCCACGGCCCGCCGGCGCCACGCGGTGTAGGTGGGCCCAAACCCCGGCTGCCCGGGGGCCCAGACCGTCTGCGGCCCCCGCTGGGGGGCCGGAAACGGGGTCATGAGCCAGGGGTAGGGCAAGCGCTCGGGCCGATGGGGGTCGCACGAGAGCTGGCCGCGGTACTTTCCCTTGGGGTACCACTGGGGTTTGAAGGGCTGGTACCCGCCCCACTCGGGGTTGGCCTCGTGGGGCTCCCCGTGGGCGTCGAGGAAGGGACGGGCCGGCACGCACCCCCTGGGGGGCGTCGCCAGGGTGTCCTCGTCGTCGCCCACGATCCAGTCCCGCCGGGCTTTCGGGGCGTCCTCCACGTGGTGGAACGGCTCGAACCGAGGCTGGCCGGCCATGGGCGGGAACCCGGTGAACTTGCGGAACCCGATCCAGGGCACCCCGTCCACCACGGGGTCGGCCGGTTTGGGCAGGCGCACCCGGTCGGGAAACCGGGGCGGAAAGAAGGTGAAGGAATCCCGCATGACCCAACGCTTGGGCGGCCGCAGGTCCGGAAACCGCGGCACCCTCAGGGCCGCCTCGCACCGGTCCGCCAGGGTGCCGAACGGCCCCCTGGTGGCCGCGTCGGCCTTGACCTCGGGCGCCGCCCCCGTCACCACGAGGGGCACCGGCGGCTGGGGCTCGGGCGTGGCGAAGACGAAGGCGTCGCCTCCAGGCTGGCGGGCCCACGCCCGTTGGGCGCGGGACCGGGCGGCGGACCAGGCGGCGTGGGCGTCGACGTAGGCCCGTTCGGCCTTGACGTTGGCCACCCGGGCGTCCTCGATGGCCCAGGGATCCTGCATGGCCACGAAGGCCCGGACGAACGTGTCGCCCATGGTCGCTTTCATGTCGCCGTCCACCCAGGGCCAGTTGACCCCGGGGTGCATGCGGGCCGGCTTGCACGCGGTGATCTCGGGGTTCCCGGCGATCCGCCACTCGGCGGGCCAGAACCAGCGGTTCCCCGCCACGGCGTACCTGCCCGTCTGCTCGGTGCACGGCGGCGTCACCCAGGCGAACCCCGCCGTGAAGTGCTGGCGGGGCCTGGTGGCCGGCATGGGGTGGGTGCGGACGGGGTCCCACACCTGCATCCCCGCCGGCAGGGACGGGTCGGGCCCGTCCACGCCCTCGTGGGCCAGGCGGAGGGGCTTGCCGTCCCAGGGGTCGAACTCCCGCACCCGGACCGGCACCCCCGCCGCGTCCAGGGCCAGGGGCGCGGTCCTGTGCCACCACTCCCTCCCCGCGTTCCGCCGCGCCCAGGCCGCGTCCCACGCCGCCAGGGCCTCCCTCTCGGCGCGGCTCTGGACCTTGGGGGCGGCGGAGACGCACTTGCGGTAGAACGCCCCCAGGTGCACCGGGGTCCAGGGCGCCTCCCACGCGCTCCGCAGGCGCTTCCACCGGGCCTCCCGACGCCTGGCTTTGACCCACCGCCCGTCCACGTACTGCCCCTTGATCCACCGGGCGGTCTGGTAGGCGCGCCACGCGGCGTGGGTGCAGGGGTCGGGCAGGTAGTCGAACCAGGCGGGGATGGCCTTCTTGGTCCACGGGTCGTACTGCTGGTAGAGGCGCATGGGCTTTTTGGGCCGGTAGCGCTTGCGCAGCTGCCACTCGGTGCCGGGGATCACCCCCTTGTAGGGGGGGCCCCACCGCATGAACCTGGGCACGAACACCCCGGCCCGGGCGTGGTTGCGCAGGGTCCACCACCTGGTCCCGAACAGCAGGGGCTTGATCCACTCGTGGAACATCGTCCCCCGGTGGCGCACCTTCGTCCCGAACTGGGTGGGGTACCAGGACCGCGGCACCTCGCGCAGGGGGTTGGGCGTGTACCGGAGCAACGCCCCCTTGGGGTACCCCACCACCGGGTGGGGAAACGCCCGCCGCGGCTTCCCCGTGGGCCAGGCGTCGGGCAGGAGGCAGGGCCCGGTGGAGGACCCGAACACCCCCGTCACCCTCCTGGCCGGGAACCGCCGCACGTCCCACGCCGCCCCGGCCATGGCCGTCCGCATGGGCAGGACGGGCAACGGCCCCTCCCCGGCCTGGGCCCACGGCCTGGAGGCCCACGGCCCCGGGAACGGCCCCCGCCAATCCACGGCGAACACCTCCCCCGTGAACGCGTCCCGCGGCGCCCACGCCCCGGCGACGGGCCCCTCAGGCCCCGCTTCGGCCCCCTCAGGACCCGGGGCGGGTCCCGCAGGCCCCGCTTCGGGTCCCGCAGGCCCCGCTTCGGGTCCCCTAGGACCCGCTTCGGGTCCCCTAGGACCCGCTTCGGGTCCCCTAGGACCCGCTTCGGGCCTCCGGCCCCTGGGCCCCCGAGGGAGCGGCCGCGGGGTGGCTGCCCCCACCTGGGGGGCGTCCCCGGCCAGGAGGCGCCAGACGTCGCTGGCGGCCCCCCCGGTGACGGGGCCCAGGACGTAGGGCGCCAGGGTCAGGGGCAACCCCATGAGGCTGGGGGTCAAGCCGGTGACGGGGGGCAGGGCCCCCGCGTCCACGGCCGGGGTCCCGGCCGGCAGGGGCCGCCCCTCCACCCGGGCCGTGAGGAACCCGTCCCGGAGGGCGTGCTGCCAGGCCAGGACCTCGTCCCGGGTCAAGCTGAAGGGCTCCTCCGTGGCCACCGGGGGCTTGAGGCGCTCCTCCAGCAGGCAGAAGCGCACGTACCCCGCCGCGTGGAGGGCCTCCACGGGGAAGGGGTGCTTGCGCTTGAACAGGCGCACGAACAGGCGGTGGTAGCGCTTCCAGATGGGGACCGGCAGGCCCGCGCCGTCCCCCCAGAAGGCCAGCTCCCATTGGGCCTTGCGGGCCCACATGGGGGGGATGTCGAAGTGGAGCCACCGCTTGGCGTACGCCCCGTGGGGCCCCTTGAGGCGACGGTACCGCGTCCTTCCCCGCGCCTTCCGGGGCAGGTAGGGCCGCCCCCGGAGGGGCAGCACGAACCGCGGGTGGGTGAACATGGAGGACCCGTCCTTCCCCTGGCGGGACGCGGGCTTGGCCCCCACCGCCCCCCACCACCCCGCCGGCGGCAGGGTCCGCCGGAGCTTCTTCCGTCGCCGCTTGGTCTTGAGGAGCACGGCCCAGTGGGCCCGCCACGCCGCCGGCGACCAATCGGGCAGGGGCAGGGTCGGCAGGACGGTGTCCTTCTCGAACTTCGCGAGGTTCGTCACCCCCCGCCCTGGACCCCCGGCCCCCAGGGGCCCGAGGCCCCCGAGCGAGGCGCCCCGGAGCCCCTGGGCCCCCCCTACGGGGCCCACCCGCAGGGTCCCCCGTAGGGGGAGGACCCGAGGCCCCGGTCCCTTACGGGAGGCGAGGGCCCCGGGGCGGTACGACGCGTCCACGCCCCGGGCCCCCAGGGGCCCCGGGGCGTGCGCCCCCCGGGGGGAGGCGGCTCGGAAGCCCCCTCCCCGGGACCGTGGGTCCCGAACGTCGCGCGCCTGGGCGACGGGGAGGAGGAGGGACGGGCGCGTCATGCCCGGGTTAGAGGCGGGTCTTCCGCTTGTGGATGCCGGGGTACGCCTTGGCGTCGGGCCGCGGCACCCCGTACTTGGAACGCCCCTGGCGCCGGACCGACCCGGGCAACCCGAGGGCGTCGTAGGCTTTGGCGCCCCGAATGATGCTCCTGGTCACGCCGGGAAGGTCGGGCAGGTTGACCCGCCGCACCAGGACCCGGTTGTGGTTCTCCAAGGTCATGCCGATGCCGCCGTTGTAGGCGTAGGTGGTCACCCCGTTGGACAACTTGACCTTGGCCAGCTTCTTCAAGGACGAATTGGGCTTCTTGGGTTTGACCGTGAACAGCTTGGTGATGATGCCCGTCAGCTGAGGGGGAAAGAGTTTCCTCTTGAAGCGCGGCAGCCCCCTCCGCGCCTTCACCACCCAGAGACGCTTCAACTTTTTCCGCGGATCGAGCCGCGGCGTACGCATGGTTTGACGCACGTTGGCCATGATTGCATTGAAACGCACGGGACGCATGAAAGGCCGCAAGAGTGTGCACCCGGAAACCGCGCCGGCCCGCCCGAACCCCGTCCGGACGGACGCCTCCTTTCCCCACCCCCCACCCCACCCCCACGGGCCCCGGCAGGAGGCCCCCCCGAGGGGCCCGTAGGGGGGCCGCGGACGAGGACGGGCCGGGCCCGTCTCCCCCCCACGGTTTGTTTCAGCCAAAAATACCCCCCCCAAACCGGGCGCTTACCCCCCTCGCCGTGAGGTACTTTGCTCCCAAAGTACCCTCTGGCGAGGGGGGTAAAGGCCCTGCTGAAGGGTCATGCAGCATCGACCCTGGGCCGCGCCCACGAAGGGCCCTTCGGCCCTTGGGCCCTTCGGCCCTTCGGGCCCCAAGGCCCGAAGCCCTTCGGCCCTTCGGGCCCCCAGGGGACGGCTCCGTCAGTAGGGCTAGGACTACGCAATGGGGGACGAACCTGCAGGTCTCGCCCCAAACGCGCCCACGCCTCCCCCTCGGGCCGGGCGGGCGCGAGGGGGAGGCGTGGGCCCCGCAGAGAGAACAGGATTTGAACCTGTGGAGGCACCGCCTCTTCGCATTTCAAATGCGACGCCTTAAACCGCTCAGCCATCTCTCTCGGCACCCCCCCCTCGCCCCAAGGGCCCCAAGGGTCCCAAGGGCCCCAAGGGCCCCCAAGGGCCCCCAAGGGTCCCAGGGTCCCAAGGGTCCGAAGGAGGGGTGACGCCCGAGGGGGGCGAAGGGCCTCGACCCGCCCTTCGGGACCCCGGCCCCCGCGGGGGCCGGGGTCCCGGGGCCCGCGGGCCCTCACGGGACCCGGGGGCCCACGCCTCCTTTGGACCCTCGGTATCTCTCCCAGGAGTCGAACCTAGAATCTCGGTTCCGTAGACCGACGTGATGCCATTTCACCAAAGAGACGGCGCCGCGTCGGGGCCCTTGGGGGCCCCAAAGGCCCCCGGAACCCGACGCCGCGACCCGACCGCACGCGCCCGCAGTTTCCGCGCGTCGGGCGCGCCCGTCCGCCCTGGGGCCGACGGGAACGCCCTCGCTCACGGAGGACCTTGGCCAAAGGCCGCCACGGAATGCTTGCGCCGGTTCGGCACCCCGCTCCCCACCGCCCCCCGTCCAGGGGACCCCCGGTCCGGGGGCCCCGAAAGGGGGGCGGCGGGGGGGCGGGGTGCCGGACCGGCGCGCGAGCGCCCCTCCCCAGGGCCCGGGCGCCGCGGGCCCGGGAGGCCCTCGGCGCCTTCCGGACCCCGCAGGCGGGGAACCCAGCCTGGATCGTCACGCTGCGACGCCCCCGGAGGCCTGCTCCCCGGGGGTGCTCTCGCGCCGTCGCATCCGACGGCGCGGCCCAGGGGGGCGGCGCCGCCACGGGAAGGCAGGCGATGATGGGCCATCGGTAGCGGCCTCCGGGGGACGGTCCCGGGCCTTGAGGGCTCCGGGCGCCGCGCCGCGGGTCCCCGGGGGCGGACGCCCGTGGGCGCCCCCGCGGGGACCGGGGGCCCCGAGGGCCCCCGAACGCCGATGCCGAACCTGCGCGGTCGATGGCGCTGGATCCTCGCGCCCGTTCCCGCCCCGGGCCGGGGGGCTCGGGCCGGGACGGCCTCGAGCCCCCAGCGGGGGAAGGGGGGGCGCGCAGCGTCCTACTGGCGCAGCGCTGGGGGCTCGAGGCCGCCAGCGCACGGGGGTGCAGGCACGAAACCTCCCGGCGGCCGCCCTCGCGCAGGAGGGCGGCCGCGCGCCCGCGCCAGGCGCGGGAGGGCAGGGGTGCGTGGTCCCCGGGTTCGTCGACGGGCGCCTACCCCGCCGGCCGAGGGGAGCGTGGCCCCTCGTCGCGTGGGCCCCCCGCCCCAGGGCGGGGGCCTCGGCCACGCGCAACGGCATCGGGCGACTTACGGACGGGAGCCGGGCGGCGCGAGGCCCCCCGTCCGGGGGACCCCGCCCGCACGCCCCCGCGGGCCCGGACCTCCGTCGAGGGGAGGCCCGAGCGGCCCCGCCCCCCGCCCCGGCCTCGGGGGGAGGAAGGCGGGCCGCGGGGGACGAGGGTGCTGCGCGCCGCCCCCCGCCCCGTCCCAAGCGACGGGCGGGCGGGCGCAGCGCGAGGTCCCGGAGCGACGCTCCGGGAACCCGCCCCTCCGGACGTCGAGGCCGATGGTCGAACCCCACCCTCCACATCTCCTTCGCCGGATGGCATCCCGGCGCGACGCGGCCTCGGTCCCCCCCGCCGCCCACGGCGCCCCCCCCGGGAGGGGGGCGGGGGGGACGGGGGAGGCCCGGGCCACCGACCCCCGCCCCCCGCGCGCGAGCCGCGGGGGCATCGGGGGCCCGAACGGCGCCCAAGCCCGCAGGCGACGCCACGGCGGGCGAGGGGCGCCCCCGGACGGAGGCCCCCCTCGCCCCCGGCGCCGCACCGCGGCGGGGGACGTTCAACGCACGGGAGGAGACGGGTGATCGCCCCGGTCCGGGGGGCCCGCCCTCCCCCGTCCCTGGGGACGGAGGAAGGGGCCCCCCGGGCCGGGGGTGGCCGAGGCCCGGGTCCTTCACGGGACCCCGCGCCGTGGCCTCGGTGCCCCCGTGGCGGCGAGGCTGATCCGGGGCGGGACGGCCGCCCCTGGCGCCCCCCCCGCGGGGGGGAAGGGCCAGGGGCGACCGCCCCGCGCCGTCCCAGGACGCGCGCCGGCGGAGGGCGGGGGTGCCTTGTCGGGCATTGATCCAACCCCAGGTTCCCCTAGGGTTACCTTGTTACGACTTAAAGCCGATTGCCTACCCGCACTTAGGGGACGCCTTATCCCCCTCGGTCCCCGATCCCCCCCCCAGAGCGTCCGGCACGCGTGCCCGACGGTAAGGGGGGTCCCGACCAGCTCGCTGGCGGCCGCCCTCGGTCCCCCGAAGGGGACCAGGTCGCGGCCAGGCCTTGTGGGGGGCCGATGAGCCCGCATCCATGAGGGTCTGCTCTCGGCCCTTGACGGGCGGTGAGGGTTGGATAGGTAGGCCTTCGCAAGCTTTCCCCCCATTAGATCTGTACGTGACGCTTTCGCGTCATACAGCTCCCATAATCCTGCTCGCGACGCGGGCCCCCCTAGGGGGGGCCCCGCCGAGCGGCCCCGGCCGGAGGTCCGCCCCCCCAGGACCCGAGGGCTCGGGTCCCCGGGGGAGGCTCACGGACCTCGGCCCGTCCGGCCTTTGGGATGGCGTCCCGAGGACCCCCCGGGAGGGGGGTCCTCGAGGCGCCATCGTTCAAGGATTTACGCCATGGACAAGTCAGCCTCCTTTCGGAGCGGGGCAGACGCCCCTATCCCCACGATTACAGCGGGGCCTTGGCTTTTTGTCCGATCCTTTACCCGCCCGCATC
>Ga0255783_10005626_pt1 | contig 11083 bp, 10 predicted proteins | sample 011ome_22_FD_179981 | JGI IMG/M metagenome (GOLD analysis project Ga0255783, IMG submission 179981) | Coastal salt marsh microbial communities from the Groves Creek Marsh, Skidaway Island, Georgia - 011507BT metaG (version 2) | ecosystem: Environmental > Aquatic > Marine > Intertidal zone >... | reverse complement strand
AAAGGTTAAGGTTGCCAAACACATTGCAGCTACTGGCAATGACACGACACTGAAGATTGTCGAGGGTGATTCGGCCATGGGTTTCTTATTGAAGGTGCGAGATCCTAAGAAGGTTGGGGCGTTTCCTCTTCGTGGTGTAATTATGAATACGTGGGATATGAAACCAGCTGATGTCTTAAAGAACAAAGAGCTGAGTGAATTGATTGCTGTACTGGGACTCGATATTAATAACCCAGACAGTGTTGATGATATGTCCTATAGTCGAATCGCTACATTGACTGATGCTGACCACGATGGAATTGGACATATCGCGCCTCTATTGATTGCCTTCTTCTACAAGTTCTGGCCTCGATTATTGGAGGAACGTCGGGTGATGATTACTCGAACTCCGATTATGATCACCGAGGGTGGAATAAAAGGTGGCATGAAGGGTGATGAAACCTGGTCGGATTGGTCTTACACATACGACGAGGCCCATGAAAAGAAGAAACGGTCTGATGGTAAGCATCGATACATAAAGGGACTGGGATCACTACGAGAAGATGAATATGATCGTATCATTAACCAACCCGTATATGATGTCGTCACATGTGATGATGTAAAATATTTTGAAATGATGTTCGGCAAGAAAAGTGAATTGAGAAAGGAGTACATGATCTAATGGATCTTACTGCATTTACAGAAGAAAACACAGATTACCCAATATCTAAGGTAGCCCAGAATGAATGGTTAGACTTTGCCATGTATACGGTAGAATCCCGTGCGATCCCTAACATGATCGATGGTCTAAAGCCCGTGCAAAGGTTTTATCTCTATTCATCATTGGTCAATACCAAGAAAGATTTTAAAAAGGTCTCAGCCGTATCTGGTGTGATCTCTGATTATGGATATAACCATGGTGAGGCCTCGGCTGCAGGGGCTGGCCAATTAATGGCTGCAGAATGGAATAACAATGTATGTCTTGTCGAGGGTCGAGGTTCATTCGGCACACGACTTGTACAAGAGGCTGGTGCAGCCCGATATGTCTACACTCGACTGTCACCAAACTTTCATAGATATATTACCGACACGGATTTGTCGCCTTTACACGAGGACCCAGAACATGAACCACCTGCTTTCTACGTGCCAATCATACCTTTGGTACTTGTCAACGGACAACGCGGTATTGCTACTGGCTTTGCCACTCTTATTCTCCCGCGGAATCCTATAGATGTCGCAAAGGCCTGTAAGGAATACATCGAAAAAGGAAAGGCCCCGAAAGAATTGCCCATCTCGTTCCCTCAGTTCAAAGGATCAGTGGAGCCCGATACAGGGGGAAGCAAATTTACAGTATACGGCACATATCGAAAGAAGACAAAAACCACGCTATCGATTACTGAGGTTCCCTACGGCTATGATAGAGAATCATATGTAAAGATTCTCGATCAGCTAGAAGATGATGGTGATATCGTCAGCTATGAAGATCGATGTGACAAGAATGGATTTCGATTCGAGGTGAAGTTGAAGCAGAACACTTCTGCCAAATGGAACACGAAACAAATTTACTCTAAATTCAAATTGACCAAATCATTCACCGAAAACATTACCGTGATCGGCCCTGATGGTAAATTAAAAGAATACGACACCGTGGGTAAATTGATCGAGGACTTTTGTGACTGGAGATTGGACTTCCTTCAAAAGAGAATTGATCAGAAAATCGAAGAACACACTGCGGCTGTTCGATGGTTAGGTATTCGACTGGCTTTCATCGAGGCTGTGCGTTCTGGTGATATAGATATAATGAATCTGACAAAGACAGATCTGACCAAGGCAATTGTTAAGCAGACCGGTTGCACTACCCAAGAAACAATCAAACTGATATCAATGCCAATCTCGTCTATAATGAAATCAGAACCTGCTACCTTCAAACGCTTCATCACCGAAGAGAAGAAGAAGCTCAAGTTCTGGAAAACAACAACTACAAGAAATCAATTTCTTAATGATCTGAGTGAACTGAATGAGAATGAAGTATAACGGGCCTCGAGAGCAATTCCCCAAAAAATATTTGAATGAAAATCTCAATACAGCCAACCTTTCCATGCGAGAGGTCAATGGTATGTATTATGAGTTTTTCTATCGAAAGGATTACGATTGGTGGGTAGAGGTTCAAGAGGGTGATGTCGTAGTTGACCTAGGGTCTTCCATTGGAATGTTCACACTCCATGCATTAGATAAAGGTGCCAGTAAGGTTTATTCCGTCGAGGGTAGCAGGAAACTAATGAAGGCCATGATAACCAATCTATCTGATTATTGGATGGATCATGGCGAGTGTCCGGTCGTCCCAATCAATACGATGGTGGGTGACAAGGACCGATATAGCCTAGATATTCATAATCACGTATACTCAGATGATGATGATTTGCAAATGATTTCATTTTCTGAGCTCCGACAAAAGTACTTACCTGACCACATTGATTTTCTTAAAATAGATATCGAGGGTGGTGAGTACGATGTCTTCTCACAGGATAATATTACTTTCCTTCAGACAAACGTCAAACACATGGCTGTAGAGTTTCATCTTAACTGTTTTAGAGAGGCCCCTTGGGAATGGATTAGAGCAAAATATCTAATCCTCAATAATTGGCCCCAGCATAAAATTCGATTCATATCTGTCGAAGATAGAGACTTTGCCAACCAAGATCATGGCGAGAACTTCCTAAAAGAGTGGCCGATCAATCGGAGCTCTACATCCGTAATGCTGTACATTACAAACTAGATAAATATAGGGGTAAAGGCTATGGATACCGACCCCAATGATTACCAATTATTTGTCACCAGCTGGATTTGATCTTTCGATAGATCTACTTCCGAACACAGAATTTTTCTGTCAGTCAATTCAGATTCCCGAAATTGCAGGTACCCCACCTGGTCTCGGTAGTCCCCTACGACAAATGTATAACCTGCCTGACCAATTATTGTACGGTGATCTAACTGTGGATTTTGTCGTCGATGAAAATATGGCCAATTACATTGAGGTGTTGAACTGGTTGGAGGCGATTGGTGCTCCGAAGAATAGCGATCAGTATAAAAACTGGAAAGATACAGTTGGTAAATTCACTACTGATATGACGATCATCATTCAAAATAGCAAGAAGAACCCTAACATGAAATTCACCTTTTTTGATGCATTCCCCACGTCAATCAGTGGACTGGAAATGAGTGTCACGACAGGTGAGGTATCACCGGTAGTATGCAGCCTAGGCATTCGTTATGAATCATTCGAACTTGGGTCTATTAGTTAATGCTTGTATCAGAAAAAGCCTATTTTGTAGATGTCCCTAAATCCGCTTCGACATATGTCTATCAGGCATTAAGACTTATCGTAGACCAAACCTGGCCATCGGCTTGGACAACAAGTAAACACCACCCAAAACAATTTCGTCATGGGTGCCTTCATGACGATCGACATGGTCGGTTAATAGGATATAACGAAGAAGAGTTTGCCGATAAACTCGTATACGTGGCAGCAAGGGACCCAGTAGAATATTACCTCTCGATATTTCACTATGAAAGAGAAGATTTTGGTCCGATTAAAAAAGAACTTCAGAAAGAACCCGATTACCAAAACTATTTCGATTGGTGGACACATTCAGTGATCGATAATCGCAAACCGTTGGCCGATTATGAAAGCCCACGTTATAAAAACAGACCACAGGGATTAGGGCTTTGTACCTTTCGGTTCTTAGATAATGTGGATGATAGATTCTTTGCCCAGGGCCCTCGAACATGGGAGGAAGTCGAACAATGGTATGATGAGCATTATTGGAACCCAGATTGCCCAATGGAAATGTTAGGCCCTCATAATATCGGTAAAGATTTTGCTGATCTCGTATTACGCTATGAAGATAAATTTCTTCTCCTGCCCGACTGGAAGGATCACATCCCAACGTTTCATAATAACATTCTACAGCGACCAAGGATGCATCACGCAGGGAGAAAATCAGTTCTAAACTACTACCCTGGCATACAAGATGTGATTAAAGAAGCAGAAAGAATTATTTACCGAGGTCTTGACTTTACCAGCGAATGGTGATATAATGCCATTTTAATGGCGTGAGTTGAATATGAGTATTGAAGACATTAGTTCGATGTGGGCATCTGACGCTCCTATCGATGAAACAAATCTAGTCCGTGAATCAAAACGGATACCAGAACTCCACTCCAAATATTATAATCTATTCTTCAACGAGGCCCTTCGTGTAAAGAAGTATAAGGCTGAGATGAAAGAACTGACCCTCGATAAGATCGAATATTACAGTGGAAACATGGCTGAAGAAGATCTGGCCGAGAGAGGCTGGAGACCTTTCCAGCTGAAAGTTCTTCGTGGGGATATAGATAAATATCTTCAGGCGGATAAAGATGTTATCAACCTAGGTCTCAAGATCGATTACCATATTGCCCGTGCAGATTATCTTGAAGACATCATTAAGACAATTCACTCTCGTAACTTCATCATCAAAAATATGATAGATGTACTGAAATTCCAAGCTGGAGAATATTGATGATTAAGAAAATCATTGCCTGGATTGACGGCAACCCACATGATCCTGTATTAGATGCCATCGATAAATTACCTGGTACTGAGAACGAAAATGTTCAGAAGGTATATGAGTCGAGATGGCTGTGGTATCACACTATTCTTGCCGTTGAATTATTTTTCACTAATCTTCTTTTATTTGCTATTTTGGTTTTATTGGCCATCAAGTTATAATGCCCGATCTCGTAGGAATAGAATACCTCAACTCAGTTCATATGCGTATCAAGGCCGAACCCTCGGTCTTGCAAGAAATGAGTGAGCACTTTTCTTTTCGCCCTACGGGATATCAATTCAATCCGAAGTTTAAAATGAGGGTCTGGGATGGTTATATTCGACTCCTGTCTCCCTTCAAGCCTATTCTCTATGTCGGTTTACTTCCCCATGTAGTCCAGTTCTGTAAAGATAGGGATTATGAGGTGGCCATGCCTGAGAACCTGGCAGACGAGAAGATAGACGATAACTATGCCTATGAGTTAGCCAAAGAGATCGGCTGTAAATTTACTCCTCGTGATTATCAGAATGAATATGTGGTGACAGCCCTTCGAAAGAAGCGATCTCTGTCTCTATCTCCAACATCCTCTGGTAAATCACTCATCATTTATTTGATTCAACAACATTATTATCAGGCATTTGGTCATCGAACTCTGATCATCGTACCTACGATTGGTCTTGTCTATCAGATGGCTGGAGACTTCAAAGATTACGGCTGTGATTCGGCTGACATCTACACGATCAAAGGTGGGGTAGATAAGAACACCTCAGCCCCTATTGTGATATCGACCTGGCAATCTCTGGTCAAGCAACCCAAGGAATGGTTCGATCAATTCCGTGTAGTGTTGGGAGATGAGGCTCATCTATTCCAAGCCAAGTCTCTCACGACCATTATGGAAAAGCTTGTTGATTGTGATTATCGGCATGGGTTCACTGGAACACTAAAATCGGCTGAATCGAAGACTCATCAGTTGGTGCTAGAGGGTTGCTTCGGGCAGGTAAATAAATTTGTACAAACAAAAGATCTGATTGATTCCGGCACCATTGCTGACTTCGAGGTGAAGGCAATTGTTCTATCTCATAACAATGATGCCCGAAAGAAATTTAGAGATGCATTAAAGAAGCTTCAGAGTGGTGCTCAGAAATATCCTGCTGAGAGGGAATATCTGACCAACCATGAAAGACGAAACATGTTCATTCGGAATTTGGTATGGAGCCTGGAGGATCAAAATAATTTGATTTTATTTGATCTGGTTGAGAAACATGGTAGAGTCTTAGAACCTCTGCTTCGCAAGGAAGGCAGAGAGTTGCACTTCATCTATGGTGGGGTGAAAGGTGAAGACAGAGAGCACATTAGAAATTTGATTGAGAATGATGACCAAAAAAGACATGACATCTTGGCCTCTTATGGTGTTTTCTCGACTGGTGTTAACCTTAAGAAGCTTGATAATGTGATCTTCGCCTCCGGCTCGAAATCCGAAGTCAAAGTTTTACAATCTATTGGTAGAACATTGAGGAAAGGAAATGATGCCGATAAGGCTACTCTATATGATATCGCTGATGATCTATCAGTTGGATCATTTGAAAACTATACATTAAAACATTTCAAAAAGAGAATTGAAATCTACTCTGATGAGCAGTTTCCTTTTAAGATATTCAATGTCGACATATAACAGATATAGTTATCTCTTAGCGTCGATGACAGAATTATAACACTTTGAGTTACAGTTGTCAACAACTATTTTCATTTTTTATTAGTTGTTGACTTTTCCACATTTTTATGATAAGATAGCACCCATAATTTTGACCGATGGAGTAGAGCATGGCAAAGAAAAGAAACTACGTAAACAACAAGGATCTGTTGGCAGCGTTGATTGAATATAAGAAGAAGGTAAAAGAAGCCGAAGATCAAGGTGACTCTCTACCAAGAATTCCAGAATACATCGGCGAGTGTATCTTCCTCATCGCCAATCGGTTGGCCACCAAGCCCAACTTCTCTGGTTATACCTATAAGGACGACATGATCTCAGATGGAATTGAAAACTGTATTCAGTATATCCACAATTTCAACCCAGACAAGTCTGAGAATCCCTTCGCCTACTTCACGCAGATTATCTGGTATGCCTTCCTTCGAAGGATTCAGAAAGAGAAGAAGCAAATGTATATCAAGTTCAAGTCGTCACAGAACATGATGTTAGAGACTGAGATTATGGATTCCGGTGATAACAGCATTCAATTAAGTTCACCTCCTGAGTACATCAATGAATTCGTAAATGAATTCGAAGAAAAGATGTCAGGTAATAAGAAAGAAAAAACCAAATAATGAAAATAGCAATCGTTACCGATATCCATATTGGAGGCCGGGGAGACAGCCAACTGTTCTCCAAGTTTCAAGAAAAATTCTTTATGGAGGTCTTCTTTCCATATATCGACGAGCACGACATCAAGGTAGTCTTCGATTTGGGTGATACCTTTGATAGAAGGAAGTACATCAACTTCTACAGCCTGAAGAAAGGTAAAGAGTTTCTATTCGATCAGTTGGCACAGAGAGAGATCGACTTTCATGCTCTTGTTGGCAATCATTGTACGTTCTACACGAACACCAATGAGGTCAATTCAATGCAGCTTCTTCTGAAAGATTACCCCACATTTACACTTTACGAATCTATTGCCAAAGAGGTTACGTTCGGTTCGACCACCTTCCTTATGTTGCCGTGGTTGTGTAAGGATAATGAGAAAGAAAATTTTGAAATCATCTCTAAAACCAAGGCAGATATCGTCATGGGCCATCTTGAGGTCAAGGGGTTCGAAATGATGAAGGGTATGCCTTGTAATGATGGGATCGACATGAACGTGTTCAAGAACTTTGAATCAGTTTACTCTGGGCACTTCCATCACCCTTCTCGCTACCAAAACATCGAATATCTTGGTGCTCCCTATGAGATGACCTGGTCAGACTATCTAGGCAGTCGTGGGTTCCATGTCTTTGACACGGAGACACGTGAGATGACCAAGATTGAGAATCCGTACAGGATGTTCTATAAGATCGACTACGACGACACAGATATGACCGTGGATGATGTAGCAAACTTCGACACTTCTCCCTATAAAGATACCTATATCAAGGTGATTGTGAAGAATCGAACGAATGCTTACATCTACGACATGTTTATGAATCGATTAAACGATGAAGGGGCTGCAGATATCAAAGCTGTTGATGATGCCTTGAACCTCGAGTCGGCAGGTGTAGAAGAAATCCTAGACGAAACTAAAGACACGACAGAAATCCTACATAATTATATTGATTCATTAGAGACGACCGCTGACAAGGGAATGATCAAGCGGACCGTCGATGAACTGTACAATGAGGCATTAAACATCGGATGAGATTACAATTTAAAGAACTTCGTTATAAAAACATCTTATCTACCGGCAATTCTTTCACGACAATCTATCTCGACAACAAAAGCTCTACCCTTATCAGTGGTTCGAATGGAGCAGGGAAGTCTACATTCTTAGATGCAATCGTGTTTGGCCTGTATGGTAAGCCATTTCGAAAGATCAATAAACCCCAGCTTCTCAACAGTATCAACAACAAGGGACTCCTCGTGGAGATCGAGTTCAATGTTGGTGGTTCTGATTATCTCGTGCGTCGAGGCATCAAGCCGAACGTATTTGAGATTCATAGAGATGGACAGCTGATTAACCAAGATTCTGCCAAGAAGGATTATCAGGCCTTCCTAGAACAGAACGTACTGGGCATTAATTATAAATCCTTCAATCAGATCGTGGTCTTAGGTAGTGCGACCTATGTTCCGTTTATGGAACTCCCGGCTCAATCTCGACGAGACATCATCGAAGATCTACTCGATATCCAAGTCTTCAGCACGATGAACTTCTTGGCCAAAGATCGAATCAGTGTGAATAAGAATGATATCGCTGAGAATGGCTATAAGGTGGATATGACCGAGGGAAGTCTCGAACAGGCTGAGAAGAACAATGCCGAGATCGTCAAGATCAAGAAGTCTGAGGTCAAGAAAATCCAAAAGAAGATGCAGGAACACATTGACAAGATCGAAGAGAAACAGCTCCTAATCGACGACATCGATGAAAAGATAACTGCCCTATATGAAACCATTGCAGATAAGAGCTCGACTCAGAACAAACTTGACAAGTACACTAATGTCGAACGAGATCTGATAAAATCAAAGCAAACTTTTGAAAAAGAAATTGCCTTCTATCACGACAATGACAACTGCCCGACCTGCAAACAAGGAATCGACCACGAGTTTAAGGCAGAGATCACGACAGAGAAAGAAGAAAAGAAACATGCTATTGAAACGGGCTTGATTGATATCGCAGAGAAGATCTCCGATATGTCCTCACGTATCAGTGAAATATCCGAGGTCGAGACTCTGATTCAAAAGAACCACACGGATATCAGTGAGAATCGAGGCGAGATTCGAATCTCTAAGAATGCCCTCATGTCTTATAAGTCCGAACTAGAGAACGCTGAAAGGGAAGTCGAATCGGTCGATAAATCCTATATGAAACAACTCAAGAAGGAACTCTGCGACCTACACAAACGCAGGGAAGAACTCTTTGAAGAGCAAAACATCTTGAATGTGGTGAACACGATCCTCAAAGATGGCGGGATCAAGGCAAAGATCATTCGGCAGTACATCCCTGTGATGAACAAGCTGATCAACAAGTATTTGGCTGCATTCGAACTGTTTGTCGATTTTCATCTTGACGAGAGCTTCAATGAGGTAATTCGGTCTCGGTTCCGTGACACATTCTCATACGGGTCATTCTCCGAAGGTGAGAAGTTACGAATCTCTCTATCGATCATGTTGGCCTGGAGATCGGTGGCCAAACTGAGAAACTCTGTGTCGACCAATCTTCTTGTTCTCGACGAGACCCTTGATGGGGCTCTCGATGGAACTGGGATTGAAAGTCTGATTGAGACCCTACACAACCTGAATGCCAACGACAACATCTTTGTGATCTCACACCGTGGTGATCAGTTCGCAGAGAAATTTGCAAATCATATCAGATTCCACAAAGTCAAGAATTTTTCAGAGATTGCTGCATAATATACTTATAGGTACATATAAGTGCATACAAATTACACTTATAGGTACATATAAATGGACAAAGTTACACTTTTATGGACATAAAAGTGCATAGTGGTTGACTTTTGGTTTGGTGCGTGATAAAATGGCCACTCAAACTGGAGACAATATATGCAATTCTACACTTCAGTAGATAGACTCGGCAACAACATCCTCTACCGTGGATACAAGAACGGCAAGAGGGTGGCACACAAAATTCCATACAAGCCCACTCTCTATGTTCATGCCCCGAACAAGAAAGAAGGCACCACCCATACCTCCCTGCTGACAGAGAAGCCTCTCCATCCGTTCAAGTTCGACTCGATGAAAGAGGCCTCGGACTTCGTCGACCAATACAAAGATGTTGGGATGATGGAAATCTGTGGGAACACGAAGTATGTGGCTCAATTCATTCAAGAACATTACCCAGGCGAGATAGAGTTCGATATCAATCAGATCAACATTGTCTCGTTCGATATCGAGGTTGATGTTACCGATGGCTTCCCCAACGTGGAGGAGGCTGATAACCCAATCACATCCATCGCGTACAAATCTTCCAAGTCAGATACCTATCATCTGCTCGGTCTGAAAGATTACGACAAATACGCAACGATCACTGACATCGACCCAGAGAATATCAACTTCATCAAATTCGATACCGAACAACAACTCCTTCGGCATTTCGTGGATCTGTGGACATCTGACTATCCAGATATCGTAACAGGATGGAACGTAGAGTTCTTCGATATCATGTACATCGTGACGAGAATTCTTCGAGAGTGTGGTGAGGAATTGGCAAACCGACTGTCCCCGTGGAAAAAGATTCGTAAACGTAGCCGTGAACTCTTCGACAAGATCCAATCGACCTATTCGATCTCTGGTGTGGCTGTCCTCGACTATCTGGATGCTTTCAAGAAGTTTGGGTACAAATATGGCCCACAAGAATCATTCAAACTTGACCATATCGCTCATGTGATCCTCGGTGAGAAGAAACTTGATTATACCGAATACGGCTCATTGACAGCCCTCTATGAACAGAATCCTCAGCTCTATCTCGATTATAACCTCCAAGATACCCGACTGATTCAAAGACTAGAAGATGAGACTGCCCTATTGGCTCTCGTGATGACCATCGCGTACCAAGGTGGTGTGAATTACCAAGAGGCATTCGGGACTGTGGGCATATGGGAAACCACACTCTATCGTCGATTGATGAGCAAGAATATTGCCCCACCGATCAAGAGTGGTTCTCCCGGTCACCGCGCTGATCTCGTTGGTGGATATGTGAAAGACCCTCAGATCGGTCTACATCCTTGGGTCGTGTCCTTTGATTTGAACTCCCTGTATCCTCACCTTATGCTTCAATACAATATGTCACCCGAGACGTACATTGGTGATCGTA
>Ga0255783_10005608_pt1 | contig 11115 bp, 12 predicted proteins | sample 011ome_22_FD_179981 | JGI IMG/M metagenome (GOLD analysis project Ga0255783, IMG submission 179981) | Coastal salt marsh microbial communities from the Groves Creek Marsh, Skidaway Island, Georgia - 011507BT metaG (version 2) | ecosystem: Environmental > Aquatic > Marine > Intertidal zone >... | reverse complement strand
CAGTAACGACCACATCGCAACTAAACGAGCGCATCATGGCGTTCATAAAGGGCCGATTTGAGTCATAGATCTGCCCGGAGCCTGGCGGCCCTGATGCGAGATCGACCAGCTCCTCACCCGTTGAGCAAATACCAACTCGCGGCTTGCGATGCACGGCGAGCTCAACTACCCCGCTTGAGGCGAGCGCTTGAACATGTTCAGGAATAATCCGACGACCGGGTTTGAAAATTTCTCTGCCAGCCGCGATATCCGATCCCTGCGGCCGGATCCAAGCCCCGAGATCGGGCAAAGTGTTGACGGTCACATGTCCGTCATCTGTCAGCGCAACATCTTCAATCATGACGATAGACGCACCCCAGCTAGGAACCGGCGCCCCTGTCATAATTCGAGCGGCATCTCCGAGAAGATTTTCGGCCGTTTCAATGGTATCACCGGCACGTAATTCACCGGCAAGGGTCAGCGGCTGACCTTCTCTCGCGGCCGCAATACCAGGGCTCGACAACAAGACACCATCGCGCGCTGAATTATTGAAAGGTGGAATCGACAGCTTAGCGATTGCGGGCTCTGCAAGCACACGCCCGACCGCATCTGGCAGTGGTACTCGGATCGTTTCAATCAGGCGCTTCGACGCGTGCTGTTCAATCGCACCAAATGCTTCTTCCATAGACACGAATTGCTGCATATCACCTCTATAACGAATCAACATCAACTGGGGTTGGCTCAGTCAGCTCGAGCTTATAACCGGCCTCGGTCCAGCCATCAGTACCCAGGGGTCCCCAGTACACCTTGGAATACCCTGCATGAGCGAGATGCTGCACAGCATTCCAGCCCATCCAGCAATCGCTGATGCAATAGATCAAAACGGGATGATCCAACTGGCCATCCGTGGCCTCAGCGACCGTGTTCAGAAAATATGTCAACATATCTGGAGAGGGTCTGCCAAAACCAACGTTTGGCAACCACAGGCTTCCCGGGATGTTAAACCGAGGTTCGTAGCCACTCCATGAACCATCAAGTTCATCGTAGCGAACTCCTGAAATCGAGAGAACATCAATCAAGACAACGTCCGTGGTCTCGATTAATTGTTTGATTCCCTGTGTATCCAAAACCACTCCACCTGGCACTGTTTGAGGAACAGGATCTGTGTAGTGATGAATTCGAAGACCGGTTTCTGGATCAAAATTAGCATCTTGGGCAAACGCAACCGAGATGGCCGAGATGCCCAGGGTAGCCATCAACATGACTACCCTCTTGCCGATCGACATTACTTCTGGCTTGCGTAGAAAGCCGAGATATCAGCGATATCCTGATCTGACAAGGCTGCTGCCATCCCATACATAATCGCGGCTTGATAGCCCTTGCGCTCTTGGGTCTTGTACGCTTTCAGCGCACCTTCAAGATAGGCCGCATTTTGACCAGCGAGGCTTGGGTAAGTCGGCACCATCGCTTTACCGTTCATCCCATGACAGCCAGCACAGACCGCAACTTTACCTTTCCCAGCAGCTGCGTCACCGGCAGCCATCACACCAGCACTCAACGATACAGCCAAAGCCGCAACGATTAGCTTTTTCATTCAACACTCCTTTTAAACACAGTACAAATATTACCAAATCGGCATATACTTATGCCAGCTGATTATTAAGGGCAAGTAACGCTTTGGTTTAATATTACCCAATTAGTGATGAATATACGTAAACGTTGATAGTTTGCCCAAGAACAGCGGATGTAGATAATCAAAGGAAGGCATGATGAAAAACTTTAAAACCATCGTAATTACTTGCGTATTGGCAGGCTTCAGCGTCAATAACTCTTGGGCCCAAACCGCGATCAATTATAAAAACTTAGCGGCCGACTTTTACGAGGCGGATGGCGATGTAGCGGTAATTCTTCTTCATGGCACCCTTGCCCACAACCGTATGGAAATTATCACTACCATTTCTTCATTGTTATCCGAGGATTACGACATACCGGTCTTAGCCCCAAATCTATCGCTGAACAATATCGACAGAATGGGAGACGCAATCCAAAAATCAAGCAAAGGATACGCAAGGCTAACGGCTTGCGATATTGAGCACACTTATACATACATAGACGGAGCAAACGAGATATCCCAGTGGGTCGAGTATCTTGCAAAGGAAGGCTTTGAGCGCATTATTGTTGGCGGGCATTCTCGTGGCGGAAGGCAAGCATCCGCCTATCTTGCCGAATATCCGCGTGTCCCGTCAGTCAAAGGGGGCGTGTTAATCGCCTCAGGTATGTCACGTGATGAACAGAACTACGAAAACTACAAAAAGGATACCGGTGTTGATCTCGGTCCATTGCTGAGCAAAGCTTCTACCGCAAGCCCAGATCAATTTATCGATGTACCAAAATTCATTTATTGTGATAACCCAAGAGTCACAGCAGCAGCGTTTGTCTCCGAATACACCAACGACGCCTCACACAGTGCTCCTTTGAATATAGCTAAAGTAACCGATGTACCTGTTTTAGCAATAGGCGGTACTGAAGATACATCGGTGTCAGATCTAGAAGGCGACTTTGCTGATCTCGCTGATCAGCCTAACCTTAGGATTGAAATGATTGATGGTGCTGACCATTTTTTCCGTGACCTATACGCCGATGATGTCGCCTTATTAATCGCCGAGATGATCGAGGATCTTTGATGAATCGGATCGGAGCCGCTTTTTTCTCCACCTTCCTCAGTATCGAATTCGTCGCTGCTTCGACATTGGAGGATCCTGAATTCGCTGAGCGCGATTCACGCAATTGGGTTGTAATGGTCACGCAACCCACCTGCTCTTTTTGTACTCGGTTAGAGAAAGAGATCCTCCAGCCCTTGCGTGCATCAGGGCAATTCGCAGACCGAGTCCGTTTTACCGCTGTTGATATTGGGGTAGCGGCGCCGCTTGTTGACTTTGACGGATCCCGTACAACAACCACTAAATTTGCTAACCGATATCAAGGATTTGGGACCCCGACTCTGCTCTTTTTAAGTCCAGAGGGTGAGGTGTTAGCACCACCGAAGTTTGGAGTCCCAGATATGATTGATTTTTATGCCTACGAGATTGAGGAAACCATTCGGGGCTTACCGCCGGTCAACTGACATAGAAATACAGCACGCGCTCGATCATCCAATAACTCCCGAGCCCGCCAATCGCGATCGACCCCGGAATCACCACCACTCGTCGGTACGTTAATGAATCTTTAAACCACACAGTGATCGCGAGATAAGCGCCTAAGAGCAGTGACACCTGACCTAACTCGACACCCACATTGAACCAAAGAAGCGCCGCCACATAGAGCTCTTCCGGTAAGCCGAAGTCAATCAGCATCGAAGCGAAACCCAGTCCATGCAAGAGCCCGAATCCGAAAACGACTGGTAGGCGAAAATGGCTTAGCCGATCCCTAAATAGATTCTCGATTGCGATATACGCGATCGACAAAGCAATCAAAGGCTCAATCACCTGGGGTGGCAGGGAGACCAGACCGAAAACCCCAAGCGATAATGTGATTGAGTGGGCTACTGTGAACATGGTGGCTTGTAAAATCAGAGGTCGCAAGCGCATGGACATCAGGAAGATGCCCAAGATAAATAAAATGTGATCGAGGCCTTTGGGAACAATATGAAGAAACCCTGTTTCGATATACATGGTCGCCACTGACCAAAATGTGGGCTTGGTAAACACGTCGTTCAGCGAAAACGGATCAGAGGGACGGTCTTCCTTGATCCATTGATGTCCCGACCAATGATATTCTCCGGCCGCTCGGTTGACCTGGCGCACACGGACGGCCTGATCACCGAACTTCAGGGGGTAATACCATTGAAGTGACTGAGAGCCTGCTGGCACATGTCCAAGCAGGCGAATCACGCTGGCACGCGGCACCTTGGTATAGCCCGGTGGCGGAATATCGATCTGGCCCATGGATAGGGGAAGCTCATCGCCGTCCACAACCAGCGATACTCCGTTTAACAATGTCGACGCAAACCCCTCAAACTCAACTCTCAAGGCGTCTGCCTCAAGCGCACGAAGCGCGTCATAGTGTTCCGCGGTCGGCGCCTCCTGCGTGTTCCGGTACCGACCGTTGATGCCAGTCAGTAGCGCTTCAACACTGGTACGAATCTCGACAATCGCCTGTCCATCAGCGAACACGCTGATTTCAACTAAGGCAGGCTTCACAACGTCCGCAGAAGCTGGTAAATATATGCTTATAACTGCAAAGAATAACCAAAGTTTTTGAAGGATCTTTTGCAATCGACTTAAACTCGAACGTAGAAAAACGGGGAAATCGATGCTAGCACAGCATCTCCGCCCTTCAAGGAATTCATTGAAAAGATCGCAAGGATAAGCATGAATACACTCAATCGTCGTCAATTTATGAAACTGATGGCGGCCGCAGCAGCAGCCGGCTCAATTCCAGCCATCTATAGTTCCCGGGCGCTCGCCAGCAAAACGGCGCCTGATGGATTTTATGACAAACCGATGGAAGGCGACGCGCGACTTCTGCACGTGACCGATGTTCACGGACAACTCCTCCCCGTTTATTTCCGTGAACCCAATGTCAATTTAGGGGTTGGTAATGCCTATGGCCGCTTCCCACATATTGTCGGACAACAATTCCTTGACGCGAATGGCTTCGAACCTGGCTCTCCTGAAGAATACGCGTTCACCTATTTAAATTTTGCCAAGCACGCAGAACAGCTCGGAAGAACCGGTGGATTTGCTCATGTCAAAACACTGCTGGATCGGCTGCGCGATCAAGCCGGTGGCCAAGACATGACCTTGACCGTGGATGGTGGTGACTTGTGGCAAGGATCAGCAACCTCGCTGTGGACACGCGGGGTAGACATGGTCGAGGCATCCAATATCTTGGGTATCGACGTCATGGTCGGCCACTGGGAATTCACCTATCGCGAAGACGAAGTCCTCTCAAACGTCGCACTCTTTAAAGGCGACTTTATCGGTCAGAACGTTCGTGTACTGGAAGATTCATTGTTCGGGGATGACTATCCAGCCCTAGTCGAGCGCTTTGACGGACGGGGACTGTACGACGAAGATACTGGACACGCGTTCCAACCGTATGTCATCAAAGAAATCAATGGCGCACGGATCGCAGTCGTTGGCCAAGCATTCCCACGGACCGCAAACGCAAACCCCAAAGAATTCTTCCCCGATTGGTCATTTGGTCTCAGAGAAGATGATATGGCTGAGCTTGTTGAGCAGATTCGTGGTGACGAGTCGCCAGACGCAGTGGTTTTGGTGTCACACAACGGTATGGATGTTGATATCAAAATGGCTGAGCGGGTGCCTGGTCTCAACGCAGTTTTTGGAGGCCACACCCACGATGGTTGCCCATTACCAGTCAAAGTCAAAAACCCAGCTGGACATGATTGCTGGGTCACTAACGCCGGTTCAAACGGCAAGTTCGTTGGTTGCATGGACTTCAAATTTGGCGATGGTCAACTGGCAGATTTGTCCTACCAAATGTTCCCGGTCATCACTAACTGGCTAGATGCTGATCCAGAGATGGAGTCATTCATCTCTCAAATGCGCCAAACTAAGTACTCAGATAAAATTATTCAAAGCCGACGTAAAGACGCGTTCTACACCCCAGCATGGGTCGGAAAAACCTACGATGAGATTTTGACCGAGAAACTCGCGAAAGCGGACCGGCTCCTTTACCGTCGCGGCAACTTTATGGGTACTTGGGATCAAGTGATCTGTAATGCGCTTCGCTGGGAATATGATGCGGACGTAGCAATGTCTGCAGGGGTCCGTTGGGGCACGACTACGCTCGAAGGCGATTGGATCACCATGGATGATGTGATGAGCCAGGTCGCGACCACCTATTCTGAAACTTACGTCTCTGAAATGACCGGCGAGCAGTTGATGAATACTCTTGAGGCTGTTGCCGACAATCTCTTTGATCCAGATCCCTATCTACAATCGGGTGGAGACATGGTGCGCATCGGTGGGATGGACTACACCATCGCTCCACTCAAGGGCCTCGGTGAACGAATCACAGAGCCTCGCCTGGATAATGGTGACCCTATTGAGCCGACAAAAACTTACAAAGTGACAGGCTGGGCTACTGTGAATCGCACCCCTGATGGTCGCTTGATTTGGGATATCATCCGCGACTATATCCTTGCGAACAAAGACTCTGATGATGTACTCCGCCTGGAAAAGGTCAACCACCCGGAGGTCGTCGGTATGAATGATAACCCGGGCATGGCGGACTATCCCGGCGAATCAGCTTAAAGCCTCACCATATACCGTCAAAACCTCAACGGCACCAATCGCTGTTGAGGGTTTTTCAGCGAGATTGCTAATTGACAGATGTTTATCGCCCTCAATTCAGTTCTCGCTGATCCCCCTATCGGTAATCTTCTCTGAAAGACAACGCTCGTTCAAATGAAACGAAAACATCCGCGAAACTTCCTGTGACAAGCAGAAGACTGGCCGGTTCAATTAACCGCCGTAATGGCTCAATCCGCCACTCCCAACACTGAGACACAAACCCAAACCTGTGTCGCTTATGTGGAGGAAGCCGACGCGCACTCTTTAAGCAAAAAAAACGCGGCCTAGGCCGCGTTTTCGTCGAAGACATGCGCCCGCCAATTACTTGGGGACACGCATCTTCCAGTTTTCAGACTCTAGCTTTGCTTGAGTACGTGTCGCCTCAACCAATGCCATCGCATGATGTGCCAGTTCACGTGCAGCTTTATCATCGCCAGCGTCTAATGCTTTCTGAGCAGCTTTAATAGCCTTCACAGTGACCGTCCATTGGTAGCTAGTCTCTTTAGCTACCTTTTTATAAGCGGCAGTCGCTGCCTCAATATGCTCAGCCGTCGTACCATTTCCGGCAAATGCGGAAGGAACAGCGAGGGCTAACCCAACTGCAATTACTTTCAATCCATGCTTCATAATAATCCCTTATTTTCTCGCGGCTGGACCATTATATTCTAGGTCGTTCGACATGTAGGTCACGAAGTACTCTAGATTTCTGTACTCCTCTCCCTGAGCCTTATATGGGTTGGCTCGGATGTTGTTGTGACATCCCGCGAAACGACGATGCAACGTACCCATACTCTGCCATTTTGAACGAAATACAGGCCAGCTTGTCGCATGTCCAAACGCTGGTGAGGTGGTATCAGCCCGGTACAAATTACCAGCTGTATACATATGACAATCCGCACAAGCGAAGTTCAACTGGCCGCGCTTCGTGTAGAAATGCTCTTTACCATTTTCATATGCCGCCAGTGCCCTCGGATCATCAGACGGGATCTCTACGTTAACCTTCTGGCCTCTTGAGTTGAAAGACATAAAGGCGCCAACGTCAGCGATCGCGCCCTTCTTGTACTTCAGTGGCTTCTCGCCGTTCGCTTCCAGGCACTCATTGATGGCGAGTTCCATGGTCACGACCATGCCCCGGTCCCTATCCCAGTATGGATATTGACCTCTAACAGCGCCGTCGTCTCCAAAGCAGCTTGCCATCGACTTACCGTTAGCGAAGGTCTTGTTGTAGATCTCTTCGCCACGCTCGATAGAGAGCTCATAGGGAGGGAATTCTTCGATCGCTTCCCACTGCTCACGAGCGGCTGGTAGGATCGAATACACACCGTTTTGGAAATCCGCCACCGGAGTATCGGGGAAGCGGTTCTCATAAAACTTCTGGAAAGCTGCACGATCCTCGGCAGGACCAGCGACTACCGCCGCTGATACTGAGAGGCCCAGCAAACCAAAAGCAACGTGACTAATTATTTTTTTCATTGCCCTGTCTCCAAACAGTTACTTGATTACGGTCTCAGCAGAATCCGTTGCGCCAGTATTGTCTTTCCATGAAATTGTTAGGCTATCACCCTTCTTGCCCGCAAACGCAAACGCGAGATAGGGGTCTTTTGAAATGGACGTGTTAAACGCAGCCGTGAATACAACCTTTCCACCAGACTCAGCTGTGACATCGGTAATCCAATGCTCAGGTATCTTCTTACCGCTCTTATCCTTCCGAAGACCAGTCTCCATGTTGTGTTTCATAAGCGTCTTTACATTGACGCTTCCTTTACGCTCTTTCGCTTTGATACGAATTGATGACATGTTGACCTCCTATTAACCGCCGCAGCCGCCGATTGTGACCTTAACTTCTTTAGACGCTGTGTAGAGCTTACCGTTGGAGCTCACAACCGCCGTAACTTGGGTTGTCTTACCCATACGAACGCGAGTCTTTACAGTTGCCTCAGTACCCTCAGGAATTTCCGCAACAATCGCAAGCGGGTTAGGGTTCTCCTTCACCATGAACGCGATCTTGTCCGCCTTCATTGATGTTGTCACTTCAATAGGCACAACGGCTCCATTTTCAGCAATATCTGGGGCTTTCAGTTTGACGTCACCGCTCGGGGTTGTCGCGTTTGCACCGAACAATTCGTTCAATGAATCTTCGACCTTGGGGTTCTTGAATGCTTTCTCGCTGTAAGCAGCGAAAACCAGACGTGGAAATGCGGCTACTGCCGCTGCAGCGGCTGTTATCGTGCCTGTTGCCTTTAAAATGCTACGACGATTCATCGCAACTCTCCTTTGGTTGTCCGTTAAAGTGTGTACAGATAATCAACGACTTTATTGATCTCTTCTTCGGTAAGAATCAGGTTCCTACCAAATGGCGGCATAGCCGTCATCGGGTTGCGCTTGGTTGGATCCTTAATGTACTCAACCAACGCTTTCCGCTCTGGGAACCGTGCTTTCATCGCGACCATTGGCGGACCCACGTTCCCGGTTTGCTGCCCACCTTCGAACATATGACACGTCAGGCAGTTACCTTTCGTTCGGCTCCAGGCTATGTCCTTACCTTCCTTGATTGAGTCCGCTATCGCCAGCGGCGCAGTTAGTGCAGACATCAATAAGGCTGTTAGAAGTTCTTTTTTCATTATAGCTTCCTCTCCACATTGATTTAGAACTGAGCCTATTGACTCGATTCGACCATAAACGCTACCGCGTCCATCACATCGCTATCCGATAACGACATATTGCCACCTTTTGCTGGCATCACTCCATTGGCACCCTGATAGCCATTGATCGCGTGATCGTTAAGGGTATCCATACCCTGACCTATCCGATCAATCCAAGCTGACCTGTCGCCCGTTTTAGGGGCTCCTGCGACCCCAGACGTATGACAGGCCTGACAAGCTTTATCGTACACACCCTTACCAGCGATTGCCTCACTTGAGAGTGCTACTTTAGTAATATTTCCTTCCTTTTCTTTCATTTCAGATCCACCCGCCACTGAGGGATTACCCTCATAGTGGGTCGCCGCAACGCCCGAGTCTTCCTTAAAATGACCTGTCGGTGTAACGCCGTTAATCGTGGTAACGATCTCGAACTGGCTTGGATCCGCACAATCGTTCATACAGCGGGTATTCTGAACATCTGGACGGTTGTCGATGTAGAAGTTTGGCTCGTTTGGCATCTTGACTTGAGCGAACGATTCTTTTGTTGCGACAAAGTCCTCATCGACGATGTCGTTGAGGTACAAGACATAAGCAGAAATCGCATAGACCTCATCGTCACTCAGTGATTGTGGCGCAGGATATGGCATCGCTCGGTGGATATAGTCCCACAGCGTCGACGCGTAAGGCCAATAGGATCCGACTGTTTTCTCTGGATGAAGTGTATCAAGCGTTCCCTCGCCACCTGCAAGCACAGGCCAACGACCTGCGCCCTCGCCAAATAGCCCATGACAACTAGCGCATTGTGCTTCGTAGAGCCCTTCGCCATCTGCCACCGAGCCCTGACCCTCTGGCAAGCCTGTTCCATCGGGACGGATATCAATATCCCACCCAGCAATCATTTCTGGGGTTGCTGTCGAGCCGATTCCAAGAGGACTCGCTGACACGACGCCTGATATCGCCAACGCCATAGCAGCGATACCCAAATTAAGAGATTTGAACATTGAAGACATCTCCGCTTTCCGTAACATTCCATGTATGGATTGAGTTTTTGTGATAGATCGACCAACCGCCACGCTCATCACGCAACTGCTTTAATGTTGGCTGAACATACCCTGTCTCATCGATTGCACGTGATTGGAGCAACCACGGCTCACCGTTCCATTGCGTCTTGAATCTGAATTGAGTCAAAGCCTTCGATAACACAAGTTCACCAAGCTCTGTACGCTGCCAGTTCACACCGCCATCAAACGATATATCCACTGCCTTGATTTTACCTCGGCCCGACCACGCATATCCTCGAATCTCAACGAAGCCCCGATTCTGCAGTGGTTTTTCTGGACATGGTGATGTCACCACCGAATTACACTCTTGCTCATAGGTAAAGCGGCGTGCTCGGCCGTCTGCCATCAAATCTGTATACTTGGACGTCTCTTCACGGTGATGCCATGGCTGATCACCAATTTCGAGACGACGCAGCCATTTCACAGAGGTATTCCCTTCCCAACCTGGGTTCAACATCCGGAGTGGATATCCCTGTTCTGGACGCAACGCCTCACCGTTCTGACCCCAAGCAATAATGGTGTCATCAAGCGCTTTCTCTAACGGAATCGAACGTGACATACCAGCAGCATCAGCACCCTCGGCCAGGATCCACTTACCTTCAGGCTTAACACCTACTTCTTCGAGCAATGTCGACAAGCGAACACCAGTCCACTCGCAACAAGACAACATCCCGTGAGTAAACTGCAGCGCCTCCATTTGCGCACCACGCCATTCCATACCGCCGTTCGCTGGACATTCGATGAACCGAATTTCTGACACAGTCGGGAATCGCTTCAGGTCTTCCATCGTGAGAACTAGTGGGCGCTCAACCAGGCCGTGGATGATCAATCGATGTTGATCCGGATTCACATTTGGAATACCGCCATGGTAGCGCTCAAACACCACACCACTCGGCGTAATGATGCCTTCCAAATCCTGTAAGGGCGTCATCGAAATCGACGATGCTGCATCAGCTGTCAACCAGGGAACGGTCCGACGCTGAAGATCTTCGAACTCAGAAGGATCGCCATAGGGCTTAGCCACAACACCCCGCCCAAGATAGCTTTGCCATTCAGGGAGGTTCGGCGGAAGATTTGCAGATGCGTTGGCTTTCGGGATCATTTGCACGCTCG
>Ga0255783_10005606_pt1 | contig 11118 bp, 8 predicted proteins | sample 011ome_22_FD_179981 | JGI IMG/M metagenome (GOLD analysis project Ga0255783, IMG submission 179981) | Coastal salt marsh microbial communities from the Groves Creek Marsh, Skidaway Island, Georgia - 011507BT metaG (version 2) | ecosystem: Environmental > Aquatic > Marine > Intertidal zone > Salt... | reverse complement strand
GGGCCCAAATAAAAAAAAAGAAAAATTTTTTTTTTTTTTTTTTTTTTTTTTGAATTCAACTGATCGTGATGATGAAACGTTTTACTCTTACCTCTTTATAAACAACGCTTTAAACAAACGACAACAGGAATCCTTCGTTCGCAAACGCGTCATGTACGAAGGCGCTTTACAAGAGCTGGAACACATCGGACCGAGGCTTTTAGACGCGATGGAGAGAGAGATAGCAGTCGCCGTGGCAAATGCGATGGAAGAAAAGAGGATGAAGGACAACGACGACGGCGGCGGCGGCGGTGTCGGTGTTGGAGGAGGAGGTGGAGAGGAGAAGACGGGGAGATCCCCGGTGATGGCAAGCAGCGCATCGCCAAAGTCGCCGCCGCGTTTGCCGTTGAAGTTTGGGAGGACGGAGGAAGGGGTGATGTTGTCGCCGCCTTTACCGCCGACGCCGCCTTCGGCGTCGATTGTAGCCGCCGCCGCGAGGATGAAAAGAGATGGTAAGAAATACGATTCCGAAGATTTGAAGAGATTGGTATCGTTACTGTACTTTGCGAGACTATTTGACGTAAAAGACGCGTCGTCGGTGGAAATCGAGCACGCGAGAGCGATTCAACGAGACGCGTGCATTGCAAAACACATGTCGTCGTACACGGGCGCCCCTGGATCGCGACCGTTAACTGGTGAAGATTTGGACGCAGTCGTTATCGCTGGACGAGCGGTGGTGTGTCAAAGGCGCGACGTTATGCAACACGGCGCTTGCATCGCGATGAACACGAAAGCGGCGAAACTGTTCTTGCGGAAGAAGGAAAGAAAGGCAACGTCTGGTGCGGATTTGGTGTTGGTAAAGCAACAGCAAGGTGACGGCTCGTCCGTGGAAAGGATGAGCACGTCATCCAGAGACGAGGGTAATTTTTTCGAACGTATGCTGAATATGGGATCATCCAGCGGCGCGGTGGTCGCAACCAACGCCGTCGTTTCGTCGGGAGGAGAGCATCACCATCACCACCACAACCAACAACAGAGCGCAAAAGTAACGAGAGAAGAGATGGACGCAATCGAACGCGCGCGAGATGTCATGGATATCATCATGGCCATGGCACCGACAGAACTTTCAGAATCCTCCGAGACGTCATCCAAAGAAGACGAAGACGAAGAGGAAGGCGATGAAGAAAAGGAAGAAGGGATGAAAGAGGAGGTTGGATTATTAGGGGTTTCCTCGCGCGAGCTCAGAGAGGCGGAACAAAGTTTCTCGAAAGTAAGCATCCAACACAACACTAACCACAACAACACTAACAGAAGAAGAGAAGATATCGAAGGTGGAAGAAGAGACAAGAGAAGAAACGCGACGAGAGACGCGTCGCGAAAGTTCCCGAAGCGTAAATCAGAAAATATGTCGTCGCACGCGACGGCGTTCGAGGAAGGCGCTGGAGCGTCCGAGGATAGATCGATGTCGTCGCAACCTCAGTCGCCGTCCACGCCTTTACAGCAAATTGACGATAAAACAAAGACTACTTCCTCGCCAAAGCGATTCAAGAGAAAAGGAGGCGGAATTAGAGGAGGGAGAAGAGAGCGAGAGCGGAAAGAACTGGCCCAAGCTCGATTGCGAGAGAGAGAGGAAGCGCAAGCGCGGGCAGAAATAGACAGGTAAATACTACTTAGCGGCAGCAGCGGTGGCAACAAACAAAGAATATACACGCGAATAACGTATTATATGTTAACTCAAAGGTACTCGTATCGCATTAAGACTTCTTCTTCCTCTTTTCTTTACCATCGCATCAATTCGTCGCTCAAACTTCGCGAGTGACGCATCCGAGGAGGTCTCGATTCTTCTTTCGCGGAATTCGCCAAATTCTGTTTGCGTCTCTCGTCCAAATACGAACAGCAGTTCGGGCACTTCTTCGCGCTCTCTTTAATCCAAGACGCGCACTCGTCGCACTTCACCAAAGGCCCGTACTTAAAGCTCGTCAACGCGTTCATCGGTACCACGATCAAATAATACACGAAAAACAACGTACAAAACGTCTCCAACATGACGCCGAGGAACGCGCCGTACTCAAATCGAGTCCCCCCGGTTGAAAAGTACAAATCCTCAATCTCTCTTTTCCCTCCGATTAACGCAATCAAAGGCGATATAAACGCCGACGTGAACGAATCCACCACGTCTTTAATGCACCCACCGACGACGAGGCCAACCGCTAACCCGACCGCTCCGGAACCGACGATAAATTGCGTCAATCCAGACAGGCGCAGAATAGGTAAAGTCTTTTCCACCAAAGTCTTTGGCAAAACATGCGTTAAAATTTGCTTCTTTGGTTGTTGTTTTTTATTCAGCGCCGCTGCTGTTTCCTCTTCTCGCTCCTCCGAAGGACACTCCGGAAGCCTTGTTGTTCTCAACAACAACGCCTCGTGATCGCAAGTATTAGAATTCGCGTCCTCGTTGGTCTCCTCCGGACGATTCGCGGCCATTTCGTTCGTTTTCTCGCTCGCGTTGTGTGTATACGTGAACGCGCGCGCTAAGCGGAAAATGAGGCATCCGCTTATTTTTTTCTCTCTAACTTGCTCCTTCGTTAGGGGATTTCTGTTGGCCAACAACAACAACAACAACAGCTCACCCGTCCGCCAAAGGGTTCCCTTCCAACAACCTCTTCTCCTCTTCCTCGTGCTTTTGATGCTGTTGTTCTTGCTCCACCTGCGGATGATGATGATTCGTCGTCGCGTTGTTCGATGATGATGATTTGTTGAGGTGATGCAACACCAAAGAAACATTCCGTTGTTGTCGGTGTCGCAGAAAATCCAACTTCTGCATATAAAACATCCTCCCGCTGAACGGAATCAAGACGAAAACGAGGAAGAGTATCAGAAATCTCCGGAACGGTTTTCGGTTCATGAATGAGGGAAGAGAAAACAACATTTTTGTATTCGTATGTCTTCTGTTCCGGCGTTGTGTTCGTGTGTTATTAGGGGAGATAATGGAGACTTTGCAGACGTCACTTCTCCCGGAAAGTAAACGCGCTAAACACACGCGTATAATGTTTGCGGGGGCGAGAACAATTGCCACGAGAACGACGACATCATCATCATCATCATCTAAACGCATCGCGACTCGCACCATTATTACGAGTACTGCCAAGAGATCTTCCTTCTTGCGCAAATCCTTTTCCTTCTTATTCCTGTGCAGTGCGTTTCCGTCGAGCGTGAAGTCGTCGTCGATATCGGAGTTTTCCATCATGGGTGACAGCGAGTACCCGGGGACGGCGGATGAACGATTGGAGACGTGCAAAAACCGAGCGAAGTCACTCACTGCGAATGAACTGTCCCAAGATTGGGAGGCGATTGTTCGCCCAAAGCTCTTATGGGCGGCCGGGTTGAGAGACCTCACGAACGTGGCACCGGGAAAGGGCAACACGGGCCACTGCTTTAACGATTTCAACCACGTGGACGCGACGACGATGTTGATGCAAACGGCGGATAACGAACACGACGGGTCGGTGAGAGGCATAGCGGTTGGAAATCAACTGGGCGAGGGGATTCGAGCGGCGAGTTTACCCGACGCCGGGCCCGGCGGGACGTGGTGCACGTGTTCGCTCGGCGCCAATCAAGAACCTCCGCACGACGTCGCGCACGTGCAATTCCAGTCTAAAATCGCGTGGAAACTCGTTTGGGTTCCAGGGGAATTGGGGGACTTTTCGAGGTTTGTTTTAGTCGACGACGCGGGGACTTCTTTAACCACCGGCGTCCCAACCGGGAACGTCCCCAATATCATGGAGCGAGAACACAATTTTCAAATGTTGAGAGGCGGCAGATACGCCGAGTGCGCGAAAGAGTACGAGAGTAATTCGGACGACTTTGGTGTTGGCCCCGGGTTTAGTGCCAGATAATACTAGAAGGAGAAGAAGGAGGGAAGGGGGCTTTGTTCTTCTGTGTCGTGCGACGACGCGTTTTGTAATTAAATATATACATGTACATGTACATCATCCGCTCTTCGCAAAGTCTTTTTACGTCACTTGTGTAATCAACTTGCGTCATAACTTTATCCACGAATAATTTACGAGACGACACCAATGCGTACGAGTATGACTCAAAGACTTTTGCTTTCCAAGCATCCGTTTTTGTCGCTCCCGTATTCTCGTCGTAAAGGTACTTCTTCAGGGAGACCACCACGAGGCGCAACGAAAGCGGCCGCAAAGGATGACGACGTAAACGAGGAGACTTCTTCTTTTTCCCCGGGAAGTAATCTTTTGAGGACGAGCACCGGAGGAGGAGGAGTTGGCACGTATTACCAAACGGGCGATGTTATCAAAGAAGAGTACGTGGTGAAAGACTTACTCGGGACCGGTTCGTACGGGGAAACGTTGTTGTGCGAGCACTTGGTGGGAAACGTTAGAGAAGAGGTGGCTTTGAAAGTTTTACCTTGGGAAAGTTTGAAGAAAATGAGTGCTGGCGGAGGCGCGAATAATGACGCGTCGCCCTGGAAAGCGTTAGATTCGTTCGAGCGCGAATCGAAAGTTTTACAATCCATCGATTATGAGACGATACCGAAATACGTGGAGCACTTTGAGATTGAGAAAGGGACGAAGAGTGGAGATTTGGAGTTTGTGTTGGTGCAAAAAGTGGCGAAAGGCAAATCGTTGACGGAGTTGGTGGAAAGCGGAACGTGGCGCCCGTCCGAGCCGTTCGTGAAGAAGATGTTGGTACAACTGTTAGAAACGGTATCGTATTTAGAGACGCTCAGGCCGCCGGTGTGGCACAGAGATATTACGCCGAATAACGTCATCGTAGATATGGAGAACGAGACGATAAGTTTGGTGGATTTTGGTGCGGTCGCGGAGAGCGCCGTGTCCGGCGGAATGGAGATGACGAGAGTCGGTACTTCGGTCGGGACGTTTGGGTATGCCGCGCCTGAACAGTTACAAGGAAGAGTAGGAAAGAAGAGTGATCAATACGGAGTTGGGTCGACGATTTTGTTTGCCATGAGCGGGTGCCCGCCGAGCGCGTTCCCGAGCGAGAGATTAAAAATTGCATTCAGAGGGAGAGTGACTATCGACGATCGAGACATCGAAAGGTGTCTCGATATTCTATTAGAACCGTTGCCGGAGGACAGGTTTCGAAACGCCAAGGAGGCGTTAGAGTTGTTAGAAAGAGGCGCGCAAAGAAGAGAAGAGATGAAGAATAATAGCACTAGAAACGGTAGCACTAGCAGACAACAAGATAGGTATTACGACGACGAGTACTACCAGGAAGACGACGGGTACTACGACAACAGAGGACAATATTACGACCCGTACGATCCGTATTACGGTCGAACAACCTTCGGCGCTCCGGGGTTTAGCACGACGATATCCTCGGAACTAGAATCGAAACGACCGAATCGAAGGAAGAAACCGGCAAACACGAAAGTGCAAGTGTATCGAAACGAAGACACGAAAGAACTGGCAATTTTAATCCCTCCCGCGGGGTTCACCGGGAATAGCGCCATGTCAGGGGGCTTTGCGATAGCGTGGAACGCGTTCGTAGCCACGTGGACGGTTGGTGCCTTGGCATCTGGCGGAGCGTTCTTCGCGTTATTTTCCATCCCGTTCTGGCTCGCAGGCGGTCAAATGGGGAAGAGCTTCATCGACGAAACCTTTGAATCTGCGGAAATTTCCTTGACGGATACCGACTTTAACATCGTCACGAGGACGATCGGTAAAAAAGAATACGTGAATGATTCGGGGAGTATTGAGGACGTTTCCGGCGCGGAGGTCATCGTCGAGAGCATCACCAACGGGATTCCAAATTCAATCATTTCCATGGAAGTTGGCGCGAAGTCGTATAAGTTTGGACGCGGCTTAAAACCGGTAGAGTTAGATTTCGTGGCTGGTGAAATTAACGATTTCGTCGATAAGCGTTGACGTGATTGCACCGCTGCTGCTGCTGCTGCTACTACTGCTACTATTACAACTGATTTTACTTCTACTTCCAGGTACTACTACTGCTATATTGCTAATCTGAATCCGTATCGATGTTGTCCCATTTGGAATAATCCACCGCGCCTTTCCGTTCCTTCGCTCCTTTACCAATCTCATCCCACGGGCCGCCTTTCTTTTCAATCGCCCATTTGTAATACACTTTATTCGCGGGTAAATCGCGAGCGTCTTCTGTGGGCGAATCCACGCGGTAGTCGATGGTAATCTCGTCGCCTTTTTTGCCAACCTTTCGATTATTCGTAAATTTGTACGTCGCGACTGGTTTCTTCCTATCTCTCGCGACGTTTGCGTCATCACCGTCGTGATTCAGAAACTGCGCAAACGTGACGCGATGAAACCCACCTTGCAATGGAAACGTCTGATTTGCCGTGGTAAACCCAAAGCGTTCTCTGATTCTATTTCGCATCGCTTCATCCAAATCGCCACTACCATTCTTACTTTTCTTGGGAGCTTCCTTCGTTAACCATCCGTGCGGGCACTGCGCCATTCGAAAGTGGCCTTGCAACAACTCGCTCAGTTGCGACACCGGTATTTCGATTGGCTTCGAATAATCGGCGGCGAGAAAAACGCCCACATCGTGAATTTGCGACGGCTGCAAACGCAACGGCGCGCACTCCTCTTCCACCAGCCAACTCAACAGTTCGTTCTCCACGGACTCGGAATCGCACGTAATCGCCACGGATCCCGGTTTCGCGGCGAGCGCGTCTTTCTTCGCGATTAAAATTTCCTCCCCCGGTTGAATATCTCTCAACGCGTAATACGTATCCGAGATGCAATCGTACTTCGCGTTCGCCAAATCCTCTTCTCCTCCTCTCACGAACTGTTCCGGCGCCAACTTCAGAAACGTCTGCGCGCTCGTCGGCACCGCTTGCTTCCGCCCGTCGCTATAAAACCGCTCCTTTAACAGTTCCAAATACACCTCTTTCACGTTGTATTCAAACTTTAACTTTTCAATCGCAACCATGCACATCCCGCCGAACGGCGCGCGTTGTTCTCTCCACGAGTGTTCAAAAATGCGCTCGTTCGCTTCGATTTTCCCTTCCGCGCGTACCCCTACCACGCCGCTTTTGTTGCTGAAACACACGGTCGTAATCTTCGTTTTCCCGCTCAAAACGAGCGTCTCTTTCGCGCGTTCAAACATCTCCCTAGATGCGGACACTGGTTTCGCCAGCGACGGTGCCAACGCGTCTAAACCAATCTCGTTTGCGTTGTTGTTGTTGCTCGAGCGCATGGGAACGAAGGTCTCCCCTTTTCTCTGCATCTCGATTTTCGTCTCCTCTAAGTGGTGCGCTAACTCTTCCAATTGGCGATTTCCTGTCGTTGGGTGGTCCATCGATTCTTCCGCGTCGTCTTTGTCTTCTCGTTCGTCGTCGTCGATGATGACGGCCATGTTTATTGTTTGTTTGTAGTACTCTTTGTTGTGGGGAAAAGCAAACGCTTCAGATGAAATTCTTCATTCCATCGAACACGTTCGCGCGCGTTTTAGCACACCACTACTCCCACATTAAACACTCTAAATATGCCTCGCGGTTCGGGGAGAAAACACTCCAAAAATGCCGGGAACATGGGTTCGGAAAACCTCAACTACGCCGAACGCAAAGCGTTAGGTTTTGGCACCATCAAAGAACGCTTAGGGAAAGACACCGTGAAAGATTTCAACTGTTGCGCCTTGGGATTACACGTGTGCGCAGACCCGTACGCGACCGACGAAGGCGTTTTATACGAGCGAGAGTTTATAGTGAGGAACTTAATCGAACAGAAGAAATCGATCGAAAAGATGAAACTGAGTGTGGAGCGTTTGAAGATGCAAAGAAGCGAGGAGGAAAAGGAAAAGGAAGAGCACGCGAAAGCGAAAGAGATTAAGAAGTTTCACGCGCAAAATCACGGCGGAGGGAAGTACCAAGAGATGGACGACGTCTTCGACGATGGAGATGGAAAACAAATCGCAAAAAGATCCGAGTTTGGGTCAAAGTTCGATAAGGAACGCGCGGAGAGTTTGAACGAATTCTGGACGAACACGGTGAGGACGAAGGAGAACGTCGCGGAAAGTAGTAGTAGCGGAATTAGCGCGAAGAAGAATAGTTTATGCACGAAATGTCCTCAAACTGGGAAGAAGTTAAGAGCGAAAGACTTGACGAAAGTGAAGTGGACGAAAGCGACGGACGACGAATCCGTTTTCATTTGTCCGGTGACCATGAAGACGTTTACGAATAGCACGCCGATTGTTATTTTAAAACCAACCGGCGACGCGATTTCGAAAGAGGCGTACGATCTGGTGATTAAGAAAGAAGGCGCGTACGAAGGGAAGAAAGTAGATCCGAAGAAGGACGTGATTCATTTGCAAAGAGGAGGGACCGGGTTCGCCGCGAGCGGGACTCAGGTCGAGTCAAAGATTGAGACGATCATAGGCCAAGGATCGGGGAGAGCGGATATTCGCGGACAAAACGCATCCGCGCCAAGTCGATTTGGTTTGCGCATGTAATTAATCATCTATTTCCAAATAATATAGCTTTCTCTCACTTCTTCTTCCTCTCTGCTGCTTTTTCTTCAAAGCCTTCTTCTGTGTCATCCTCATCTAAACGCTTCATTTTTCTCCCCGCTATCTCGATTATTTGTCAAAATCGAGTTAATAGTAACGTCTTTTTTAAAGAAAAAGAATTTGACCAAATCTCTGATCATCCACATTATTTTGTATCTAACAACTGTTCCCAAGATACATAAAAGTACACCCACTTCTACACCGCGCGCGCGAAGATAAACCCACCACACGCGCCGCTTATAGACGCACAAAGCAAAAACAGATTGTCTTCTTCCTCGTCGTCTTTATCGTCGTCGTTTGCATCATGGGAGGAGTAAGCAGAAGGCGTGGAGGCTTTCTTTCTTTCGCGCCTCGTTGTTTGCTGCTCCTCTGTTTCTTTGTCGTCCTCGTCTCGGGACAGCAGCAACGAGATGAAGAACAACAACGACGAGAGATGGAAGAAGATGAAGAAGTTGTTTTGGGAGTGAACAACGACGCGATACGAAAAGCTTTGCGGGAGACGTTCCCGTCTGCGGATGACTTGGAAAGAGCGACTTTCTTGGCAGGAGAGATTCAAGAGGAGTTGAACGTGACCGATGCGGACGCGTTTGACGTGCAAACGTTCGCGGACGTCGAGGCGGATGGGTTGAGAGTCGTCACCGAGAGTTTCGTGGCGACAACTTTGCCCACGTCCGAGAATAACTACTCGATGAAGTTCGTCGCGGTGAGCGAACAGTTGACGCCGAACGCCTCGTACGGGGCAGTCGTGTGTGGTTTTGCGCACCCGGAGAAGTGCATGGGGTCTCCGATGATGGGCGGAGCGTACGATTACGACGAGTACACTTGCGGGAGAGCGGATATCGACGTGGCGGAAACGTCGCACTTTTGCGAATTAATCGCCGAAGGCGATACGAACGAGGACGGAGAAATCGTATTCATCGGAACGCCGAATCTGGTCTCGTTGCAAGAGATTCGAGGGAACGAGACTTCTTTGGAAGGCGACGACGACAGCGAAGGAAGCAAAGAACCACCGTTGCTGTTACACATCGCGCTCGTGAGATTGCCGCCGACGCCCGAAGAAGACCAAAAACAAACGCCGGCGAGAAAATTGCTCCAAGGTTTGGGCGGCGGTATCGGCTTCGGTGGCGGCATCGGCGGCCTCAATCGTTTCGGCGTTGGTGGTCTCGGTGTGAGCTCACTCGGTGGCATCAACAACATCGTCGCGCAAGATCCTCTGTTTCAAAGTGGTACCGCGCACCACGTCGCGTTCGCGCAACCGGGCTTTTCAGGTCTCAGAGGTTAATAATAAAAACACAACAGCGAGTTCATCGCGAGACGCGCATCTCGTTCTTTCTCAAATTTCATCATCGCGAATAAACATAAATAAAGGTGGTCAAACATTTTTTTTGTGAATATCAAATACAAAACGCGAAAAACTCTTCTTTTCTATTCTCATCATTCGCTTCTAAATGTTCTCGCAACTTCTCTTAAATGGTCGATTTGCATTCTCTCTTTCGTCCGTTGCATCATCTGCGCAACCATTTGGACTTGTACTTTCGGATCCTCGCACGCGGCGAGCTGTTCTTTCAATCGGTCGTCTTGCATGTCCATCACCGGCAACACGTCGCCTAGATATTTCTCCAACGCTTCTCTTGTCACGCCAATCTCTTCGTCCTTATCGAATTCCTCTTGCAACACCAACCTCACTTTCGATAACGCCATTTCATTGTTGGATTCCAAATCCTCCGCCGTGAACATCCCCATGACTTCCTGCGCGAATTCGAGCACCTTCTTCGCGTACGGCGCTCGAATTTTTTGCAACTCTTTCAAAAGCACGTCGTATATCGCTCGTAAAATCAAAATAATCTCCTCGTCTTGGCCTTGCTGAATGTTCCCGTCTAGTATAACTCTCGCCGCTTCCACCACCCCGGCTGTGATTAACCCGTTCTTTGCCATCAAATCTGCTTTTTCTTGAATCTCGTCACCCGTTTCGCAATCCAAAAGTTCCACCACGATGGCGTAATCTTCCGGAGGGATATCTTCCGCTTTCTTTTCTCCTCCATCTTCTCCCCGAGAAGAACTGCTATCGCTGCTGCTCGAAAACACTGTAAGCATCTTCGTTGTCTTCTTTATCACGCTACGACTACGACTACTGCTGCTCCTAAAACAACGCGCGCTTCTCTTCGAATAATAATAATCTTTTTGATGACGCAGATTAAAAAGATGAAACGACGACGACGACGTTGTTGGTGTCATCAGCGCTGCACGCAAAGACGAGGAGGAGGACATTTTTTGTAACCCTCTCTGCGTCTCTCTGTCTTTGTTCTCTCGATCTCTCTCACTTACGCTCGGTTTTCTTATATCTTCTTTTGTCTCGTCTCTCTCTCTCTGCGGAGTAGTGTATAAACGAGAGAGCTCGTAGAGGTGGGATGTTGTGTGATGGTTTATCCAAAATTGTTGTCAAAATATTTTTTTGTCAAGAGAGAGACTTGAACGCATTTCGAACGAATCACAAATTTTTTTTTTTTTTGCAAAAACGACAGACGAAAAACAACACGACACATGATAAATTAATTGAGCGCAAAAAAGTTTCTCCTCTCTCTGATGCACTACTACTTTTAATAAGAGAGAATAAGAAGA
>Ga0255783_10005601_pt1 | contig 11129 bp, 8 predicted proteins | sample 011ome_22_FD_179981 | JGI IMG/M metagenome (GOLD analysis project Ga0255783, IMG submission 179981) | Coastal salt marsh microbial communities from the Groves Creek Marsh, Skidaway Island, Georgia - 011507BT metaG (version 2) | ecosystem: Environmental > Aquatic > Marine > Intertidal zone > Salt... | reverse complement strand
AGTAACTTATCCTAGTAGATCGCCAACTACCCCAGGTGATGAAATAGTATTTGGAGATAAATTTCCAAATGAATCTGGAAGAGGTAAATTTGTTCCAGCAAGCGTTACATCGCCAAACGAAGTGCCAGATCAAGAATATGAAATGATCCTTACTACTGGAAGGCAACTCGAACATTGGCATACTGGAGCTATGACAAGAAAGGCTTCTAACTTAGATGCTATTGAGCCTGAAGCAACAGTGTCAATCTCACCTAATGAAATTCTAAAGAAAAATATGAAACCAGGAGATAAGATAAAAGTATCCACAAGAAGAGGAACTATTAATATAAGAGTAAGAGAAGACAAAGCCATACCTGAGGGCGTAATTTTTATACCTTTTTGCTATAATGAGGCTGCCGCAAATCTTTTAACTAATCCAGCTTTAGATCCTTATGGAAAAATTCCAGAATTTAAATATTGCGCTGCAAAAATAGAAAAGATAAATTAAGTGATGAAAAAATTATTATTAATATTATTTTTATTTACTGTACCCTTAACTGCTTGTTCAACTTTTAATGAGATTAATGAAAAAGCTAAAGGGGATGGAGTTCCTTATATTCCTGGAATTTAAGATATAAATTACTTGTCGAATTTTTAATTTAATTGTAAATGGCTTTCTAAGTGCCGCGTTAGCTCATTTGGTAGAGCAGTTGATTTGTAATCATCAGGTGGTCAGTTCGATTCCGACACGCGGCACCATTTAAAAAATAAAATTAAGATTTAAAAAACTCGTAAAGAGCAATTGTTGCAGCGTTTGAGACATTTAAGCTGTCAATCTGATAATGTTTGTTTTGATGCATATTAATTTTAATAATCTCATCACATTCTTTTTTTACAAGATCTCGCATTCCCTTACCCTCAGAACCAAAAACTAATATTGATTTTTTTGTAAAATTTATGTTTGAAGACTTGCTGTCTTCAGAAGAATCAAATCCATAAGCCCAGTAACCATATTTTTTTAATTCAGAAATGCTTCTCTTTAAATTTGTAACTCTAAAGTAATTTACAATTTCTGCTGCACCTGATGCAGCTTTATATAATGAAGGTGTCAGATCTGGAGCATTGTCTTTTGCTAAAATTATTCCTTTGCAGTTGAATAAAGCACATGAGCGCATTATTGATCCTATATTTTGAGGATCAGTTATTTGATCTAAAGCCAATAACACAGATTTATCATTCACATTTTCATTTTTCACGAATTGTTGAAGACTTGGTCTTTCAAAATCATTAGTTTTGAGAACAATTCCCTGAGTAGATTTTTCTCCCCCATAAAGACTTTTAAATTCTTTTTGATTCAGAATAGTAATTTTCTCTATTGTTGATTTGTAATTTTTAGCAAATTCATGGTTGTTTTCAGTTATATGAAGCTCAAGATGAACTCTTTTAACATTTAAAAGAGCGGCTCTTACAGCATGCATTCCGTGTATTATCTGTATTTTCCCAGTATTTAGCGATTTTTGAGGTTTATTTTTTGACATTTTTGTTTATCACAGATTTGGCTATTAAATACAATCTAGATATATACAAATTCTAATTTTTTGTCTAAAAGGAGCGCGCTTTAAAGAACTTTCGTATCTTAAGGTGGAAGTAAGTTGTTTTAGATTGACAATCATACTATTTTATTAGTATGTGCCATTTTCTTCAAATTTGGAGGGGTGGTCGAGTGGTTAAAGGCAGCGGACTGTAAATCCGCCCGCGTGAGCGTACGTAGGTTCGAATCCTACCCCCTCCACCATAATTGGAGAGTAGGAAAAAAGTAATGAGTGAGTGAGTCAGTTTCAAAAGCGGGTGTAGCTTAGTGGTAAAGCTCCAGCCTTCCAAGCTGGCTACGAGGGTTCGATTCCCTTCACCCGCTCCAAAACGAATAAAAAATACTGGGGTAAAATAAAATGGCTAAAGCAAAATTTGAAAGAAATAAACCGCATTGTAATATCGGTACTGTTGGACACGTTGACCACGGAAAAACTACATTAACTGCTGCAATTACAAAAGTTCTAGCAGAATCAGGAGGAGCAGAATTTACTGACTACTCTAATATTGATAAAGCTCCTGAAGAGAGAGAACGTGGAATTACAATTTCTACAGCTCATGTAGAATATGAAACAGAAGCTAGACATTACGCACACGTCGATTGTCCAGGTCACGCAGACTATGTGAAAAACATGATTACTGGTGCTGCTCAAATGGATGGTGGTATTCTTGTTGTTAATGCTGCTGATGGACCTATGCCTCAAACAAGAGAGCATATTCTTTTAGCTAGACAAGTAGGTGTTCCAGCTCTTGTTGTATATATGAATAAAGTTGATCAAGTTGATGATGCTGAGCTAATTGATTTGGTTGAAATGGAAATTAGAGAACTTCTTACTTCTTATGAATTCCCTGGTGATACTATCCCAATCATCAAGGGTTCTGCTTTAGCTGCATTAGAAGGAAGAGATGATGAAATTGGTAAAAATTCTATTTTAGAGTTAATGAAAGCAGTTGATGAATCTATTCCTCAACCAACAAGACCTATTGATCAACCTTTCCTAATGCCCGTAGAAGATGTTTTCTCTATCTCAGGAAGAGGAACTGTTGTAACTGGTCGTATTGAGCAAGGTCAGGTTAAAGTTGGTGAAGAAATAGAAATCTTAGGAATCAGAGAGCCACAAAAAACAACATGTACTGGAGTTGAAATGTTTAGAAAGCTTTTAGATTCAGGTGAAGCGGGTGACAACGTAGGAGTGTTACTTCGTGGAACTAAAAGAGAAGAAGTTGAAAGAGGTCAAGTACTTGCAAAACCTGGTTCAATTAAACCACACACAAAGTTTAAAGCTGAAGCATATGTTCTTAAAAAAGAAGAGGGTGGAAGACACACTCCATTTTTCTCTAATTACAGACCTCAGTTTTATTTTAGAACTACAGATGTAACAGGAACAATCAAACTTCCAGAGGGTACTGAAATGGTAATGCCAGGAGACAATATTACAATGGAAGTAACTTTACTATCTCCTATTGCGATGGACAAAGGTCTAAAATTTGCAATTAGAGAAGGTGGTAGAACAGTTGGTGCTGGAGTTGTTGCTGAAATTATTGAATAGGTATTTGAGACCTCTCTATCAGTTTTAGCGACTCAGTATTATATAGGAGTGTAGCTCAACTGGTAGAGCACCGGTCTCCAAAACCGGGGGCTGCGGGTTCAAGTCCTGCCACTCCTGCCAATAATTAATTATTAGTGAAAGTTACTATGAATACAGAAAAGAAAAAAACATCACCTGCTCAGTTTGTAAGACAGGTTAGGCAAGAATTGCAAAAAGTAATTTGGCCACAAAGAAGAGATACATTTATTTCTTCTGCGATCGTAATCTTGCTAATTTTTCTTTTTTCTATTTTTTTTCTTTTAACTGATCAACTTTGGTCTTTTTTAATTCAAAAAGTAATTCAGATTGGTTCAGGTATCTAGTATGACTAAATGTAGATGGTATGTACTTCATGCTTATTCAGGCTATGAAAAAAAAGTTGCTGATAGTATAGTTGATCAAGCCCAAAAGTTAGGAATTTCAGAGCATATAGAAGAAACCTCTGTTCCCACTCAGAACATAGTTGAAGTAAAAAGAGGAGTAAGAATAAATTCTGAAAGAAAAATTTTTCCTGGTTATATTTTAATCAAAATGAATTTAAATGATGATACATGGCATATAATTAAAAATACTCCTAAATTATCTGGCTTCCTGGGTAATAAGGGTAAGCCAATACCTATAAGTAACGCAGAGGCTAAAAGAATTTCTCAACAAGTTGTTGATGGAGTTGAAAAAGCAAGACCTGCAGTTATGTATGATGTAGGAGAACAGGTAAAAGTAATAGATGGACCCTTTGCATCTTTTAATGGCGAAATAGAGCAAATTGATGAAGAAAAAGCTAGATTAAGAGTTGCAGTTTCTATATTTGGCAGATCTACCCCAGTAGATTTGGAATATTCACAAGTGGAGAAAGCGTAAAGTAAGGACAAATTATATGGCAAAAGAAATTTTAGGATATATTAAACTTCAAATTCCAGCAGGAGGTGCCAATCCATCACCACCAGTAGGCCCTGCATTAGGGCAAAGAGGTCTAAACATTATGGATTTTTGCAAAGCATTTAATGATAAAACTAAAGATCTTGAAAAAGGAGCTCCAATTCCGGTAGTTATAACTGCTTATAAGGACAGAACTTTTGACTTTGTTACAAAATTACCTCCAGTTAGTTATTACTTAAAAAAAGCTGCAAAAATTAAAAAAGGTAATTCAACTCCAGGTAGAAGCATTGTTGGTAAAGTTACTTCTTCTGATATTGAAAAAATAGCAAAAGAAAAAATGCAGGATTTAAACGCTATTGATCTAAATGGTGCGATTAATATGGTTAAGGGTTCAGCTGTATCTATGGGCATGGAGGTTTTAAATTAAATGAAAAAAACTAAAAATAATAAAATTTTAATTGAGAAAATTGACACTTCAAAGATCTACGATCCGATAGAAGCAATTAAAGTTCTTAAAGAAAATTCCTACACTAAATTTGAAGAATCTTTTGAGGTAGCTATTAATTTAGGAATTGACTCAAATAAAACTGACCAAAATATAAGAGGCGTAATAAATCTTCCTAAGGGTACAGGAAAAAAAATCAAAGTCGCAGTTCTTGCAAAAGGTGAAAAACAAAATGAAGGAAAAAATGCTGGAGCTGACATAGTTGGTGAGTCAGATCTAATTGAATCAATTTCTACAGGTAAGATTGATTTTGACCTTATTATAGCAACTCCAGATATGATGTCGTCAATAAGTAAGGTGGCTAAAATTTTAGGCCCAAAAGGATTAATGCCAAATCCTAAACTAGGGACAGTCACCCAAGATATTAAAAATGCTGTTGAGAATGCAAAAGCTGGTCAAGTTCAATATAAAAACGATAAGGCTGGAATTGTTCATGCAGGAATTGGAAAAATGAATTTTAATGAAAATGATCTTTTAGAGAACCTAAAGGCTTTTTTTACTTCAATCAGTAAAAGTAAACCTGACGCAGTTAAAGGATCTTTTATAAAAAAAGTTACCATAGCTTCAACTATGGGTGTTGGATTAGAAGTTAACTTAACTAGCTTACGTTAATTATAGTTCATCAGATAGTCTTATGACTATCACCTGTCAAAGACTGCAGGAGCTTTTGCTTAATATCCTGCATAGACTGAAGCGAGCCATTGCTGGCTTCTTGACAGGCTTGTCTTGGTTTGATTGGCAAACTATAGACAGCTAACTTTAGGTTATACCTAAAATAAACCGAGGTGAAAGTGAACCGTTCTGAAAAAAAAGAATTAGTAGATCAACTTAAGAATGAACTAGATAGGTCATCTTCAGTTATTGTGTCACATTACTCAGGTCTGACTGTTAATGAATCAGAGCAGATAAGAACTGAAATGAGAAATAATGGTGCTAAATTCAAAGTAACTAAGAACAGACTTACCAAACTCGCATTAGAGCAAACAAAATTTAAAGATTTAATTGATCTATTTATGGGACCTACAGCAATAGCTTATTCTGATGATCCTGTTGCTCCAGCTAAAGTTTCTTCCAATTTTGCTAAAAAGCTTCAAAACTTTAAAATTATTGGTGGTGGCTATGATGGAGAAAAAATAGATATTGATAAAATTAACTTTCTTGCAACTCTACCATCAATTGATGAATTAAGAGGAAAGATTTTAGGACTAATTTCAGCGCCTGCTCAGAAGATTGCTTCAATAGTTAAGGAGCCCTCTGGACAATTAGCTAGATTGGTTAGTGCTCATGGTGAAAATATGGATAAGTCCAATTAGGTTTAGAAGGAGAAAAAAATGGCTGATTTAAATAAAATTATAGATGATTTATCATCATTAACTGTTCTTGAAGCTGCTGAACTAAGCAAACTTTTAGAAGAAAAATGGGGAGTTTCTGCTGCTGCGCCCGTTGCAGTTGCTGCAGCTCCAGGAGCTGCTGGCGGCGAAGCTGCAGGAGAAGAAAAAACAGACTTTGATGTTGTTTTAGCAGAAGCAGGTTCTAATAAAATTGCGGTTATTAAAGAAGTAAGAACAATAACAGCTCTTGGTCTAAAAGAAGCTAAGGATCTTGTTGAGGGAGCTCCAAAACCATTAAAACAAGGTGTTGCAAAAGCAGAGGCAGAAGAGATGAAAAAAGCTCTTGAAGCTGCAGGTGCAAAAGTTGAACTTAAATAATTTATAAGATCTCCGCAAGCGGAGATCTTTATTTTAAAATTTAAACAAAGGTGAATAAATGAGTCTGGATTATATCAATCAAAAAAAAATTAGAAAATCTTTTGGAAAAATACCACTGGTAACATCATTACCTAACCTCGTTGAGGTTCAAAAAAGATCTTTTGATAACTTTTTACAACTCAGAATTTCTCCTGAAAAAAAACAAGATATTGGATTACATGCAATTTTTAAATCTGTTTTTCCTATCAATGATTATACAGAAAGAGCAACTGTAGATTACGTAAGCTTCGACATAGGAGTTCCAAAATATGATGTTGAGGAATGTTCTCAAAGAGGCATGACGTATGGCGCCCCATTATTAGTTAATTTTAGATTAATAATTTGGGATATTGATGAAATTGCAGGCACTAAATCAGTTAGAGATATCAAAGAGCAAGAAGTTTACATGGGTGATATTCCTCTAATGACTAATACCGCTACTTTTGTAGTTAATGGAACAGAGAGAGTTGTTGTTAGTCAAATGCATAGATCTCCCGGTGTATTCTTTGATCATGATTATGGAAATACTCATACTAGTGGAAAGTATTTATTCAATGCAAGAATTATTCCTTATAGAGGTTCATGGCTTGATTTTGAGCACGATGCTAAAAATAATATTCATGCTAGAATTGATAGAAAAAGAAAATTTCCTGTAACCACATTATTAAAGTGTTTGCTCAGTAGTTCATCAGAAAATTACATTAAAGAATGTGATAAAAATAAAATTGAACCTGATCAAAAAAGAATATTAGGAATGAGAGGTGAAGAAATCTTATCAACTTTTTATGAGAATATCTCTTATAAAAGAAATGATTATGGATGGCAATTCAAAGAAGATTTGTTATTTTTTAAATCTAAAATATTAGGCTTTGATCTTTTAGATTCTAAAAATGGAAAAATTCTTTTAACTAAAGGAACAAAAGTTAATCAAAAAATCATAAATGATATTAAGAAAAAAAATATTTCTAGTATTACAGTCGATGAAAGTTCTTTAATAGGCCTTTATATTGCTTCAGATATCATTGATGAAAAAACTGGTAAGATTTTTTATGAGGCAGGTTTCGAAATTGATGAAGATTTCTTGAATTTTTTAAGCTCAATTAAAATAAATAAAATAGATATTTTAAAGGTCGATAACATTGAAATAGGTTCTTATATTAGAAATACTCTTCAGCTTGATAAAGCTAGATCTAGAGAAGAGGCTCTATTTGAATTGTTTAAGATTTTACGCCCAGGTGAACCACCTACAATTGAAACTGCAGAAATGTTGTTTAATAATTTATTTTTTAACTCTGATAGATATGATCTTTCTTCAGTAGGTAGACTAAAAATAAATGCAAAGTTCAAAAAACAAACAGATCTTAATCAAAAAACATTAGATAAATCAGATATTATCGATGTAGTTAATCACATGCACAAACTAATAGATGGAAAAGGTGAGATTGATGATATAGATCACTTAGCTAATAGACGTGTAAGGTCTGTTGGCGAACTTCTAGAAAATCAATATCGTGTTGGTTTGTTAAAAATGGATAGAGCAATTAAAGAAAGATTAAGCTCTCTAGAAGTTGATAACATCATGCCGCAGGATATAATAAATGCAAAACCAGTTGCTGCTTCAATAAAAGAATTCTTTGGAACTAGTCAATTAAGTCAGTTCATGGATCAAACAAATCCATTAAGTGAAATTACACACAAAAGAAGAGTTTCAGCTTTAGGTCCTGGGGGATTGAATAGAGAAAGAGCTGGTTTTGAAGTTAGAGATGTTCATCAAACTCATTATGGGCGTATATGTCCAATCGAAACACCTGAGGGTGCTAATATTGGACTAATTAATAGTTTAGCCTCGTACTCAAGAATTAATCAGTTTGGCTTTATTGAAACTCCATATAGGATTGTAAAAAATGGAAAAGTCAGTGATGAAGTTATTTACTTGAGCGCTATAAATGAAGAAGACTTTGTTATTGCTCAAGCAAATTCTGAAGTGAACAAAGATGGTAAATTTATAAATGATGTTGTTAGTTCAAGAAAAAATGGTGAATTTATTAATGCTGAAATTGATGCGATTGATCTTATGGATGTATCTCCTCAGCAACTCGTTTCAGTAGCTTCATCTTTGATTCCATTTTTAGAAAATGATGATGCAAATAGGGCCTTGATGGGTTCAAATATGATGAGACAAGCTGTTCCTTTAATTAAGCCAAAAGCACCTCTTGTAGGCACAGGAATGGAATATACTGTTGCCAAAGATAGTGGGTCTACTTTGATTGCAAGGAGAGAGGGAATTGTAGATCAGTTAGACGCAAATAGAATAGTGATTAGAGTAACTGATAAAAAAGATGATTCTCTTAATAAAATAGATATTTATAACCTTCAGAAATTTCAAAGATCAAACCAAAATACATGTATCAATCAAAGACCCCTTGTAAATGTTGGCGATAAAGTAAAAAAAAATCAGGTAATAGCAGATGGGCCTGCTACAGAGTTGGGTGAACTTGCACTTGGGAGAAATGTTCTAGTTGCTTTCATGCCTTGGAATGGTTACAATTTTGAAGATTCAATATTGATATCTGAAAAAGTAGTTCAAGATGATGTTTTTACCTCTATTCATGTTGAGGAATTTGAAGTTATGGCGCGGGATACTAAACTTGGACCTGAGGATGTTACAAGAGATATTCCAAACGCTAGTGAGGAAATGCTAATAAATCTCGATGAAACAGGTATTGTATATGTAGGTGCAGAAGTTTCATCTGGAGATATTTTAGTAGGTAAAGTAACACCAAAAGGTGAGTCTCCAATGACCCCAGAAGAAAAATTATTAAGAGCAATTTTTGGTGAAAAAGCTGCAGATGTAAAAGATACAAGTCTAAGAGTTCCTCCAGGAGTAAAAGGAACTGTCGTTGAAATAAGAGTTTTCTCTAGAAGAGGTATTGAAAAAGATGAAAGAGCTATCAGTATAGAAAATTCTCAAATAGAATCAATATCCAGAGATAGAGATGACGAGTTAAACATTCTTCAGAAAAGTTTTGGTAATCATTTAAAAGAGTTACTAATTGGTAAAAAATTTATTTCTGGGTTAAGTCATATAGAAAAAAATTCTAAATTAACTTTTGATCAATTAGATAGCTTAGGTGTTGATGATTTAATCAAAATAAATATTGATGAAGACAAAACTTCTTCACAAATTGAGTCTCTTTTAAAAAATTATGAAAATCAATTAGGTAATATAAGTCAAAAGTTTGAAAATAAAATTGATAAAATTCAAAGTGGTGATGAATTGTTGCCTGGAGTACTAAAACTAATAAAAGTTTTTATTGCTGTAAAAAGAAAACTTCAACCAGGTGATAAAATGGCAGGAAGACATGGAAATAAAGGAGTTATTTCTAAAATTTGTCCAGTTGAAGATATGCCTTATCTTGAGGATGGAAGGCCTGTGGATATAGTATTAAATCCTTTAGGAGTTCCAAGTAGAATGAATATCGGACAAATTCTTGAAACTCATTTGGGATGGGCTTCTGCATCATTAGGTAATCAAGTAAATAAAATGATTTCTCAGTTAAAAGTTGATGGTCAAACTAAAAAACTGCAAGACAAACTTTTAGAAATCTATGATTACAAAGATCATAAAGAAGAAATCTTAAAAATGAATGATGATCAAATGTTAGAACTAGCTGAAAATTTAAAAGAAGGAATTCCTTTTGCAACCCCTGTTTTTGATGGAGCTAAGGAAAAAGACATATCTGATTTATTAGAAAAATCAGGTGTATCTAAGAGTGGACAAGAGATATTATATGATGGTGTAACTGGAGAAAAATTTGAAAGACCGGTCACAGTTGGATACGTATATATGTTAAAACTTCATCACCTAGTTGATGAAAAAATTCATGCAAGATCAATCGGTCCTTACAGTTTAGTGACTCAACAACCTCTTGGTGGAAAGGCTCAATTTGGTGGTCAAAGATTTGGTGAGATGGAAGTTTGGGCGCTTGAAGCTTATGGAGCTGCTTATACACTTCAAGAAATTTTAACAATTAAATCTGATGATGTAGCTGGGAGAACCAAGGTATATGAATCAATAGTTAAGGGAGACAATAACTTTGAGTCAGGAACACCAGAGTCATTTAATGTTATGGTCAAAGAGCTTAGGTCTCTGGGTTTAAACTTGGAATTTAAAAACGAAGTCAAATCAATAGATAAAATAGAAAGTACGGTGTCTGAAAATGAATAGAGAACTAGTAAATATTTTTAATCAAAATCAAGGAATTCAAAATTTTAATAGCTTAAAAATTTCAATAGCTAGTCCTGAAGATGTTCGTTCTTGGTCTTTTGGTGAAATTAAAAAACCTGAAACCATAAATTATCGTACTTTTAAACCGGAAAAAGACGGGCTTTTTTGTTCAAGAATATTTGGGCCAGTAAAAGATTATGAATGTCTATGTGGTAAATATAAGAGGATGAAGTTTAGAGGCATAATATGTGAAAAATGTGGAGTTGAGGTTACTCTATCAAAAGTAAGAAGAGACAGAATGGGTCACATTGAACTTGCTGCCCCCGTTTCACATATTTGGTTTATGAAATCATTACCAAGTCGAATTGCCACTCTTCTTGATATGACAATTAAGAATCTTGAAAAGGTTTTGTATTTTGAACAATTTATTGTTGTTGAGCCTGGTCTTACTGATTTAAAAAAAGGTGAGGTAATTTCTGAAGAACAATATATTGATTATCAAGATGAATTTGGTGAAGATTCTTTTAGCGCTGCTATTGGTGCTGAAGCAATCGAACAGATGCTAATTAATATAGATCTTGAATCTGATTTCCAAAAAACTAAAACAGAACTTA
>Ga0255783_10005594_pt1 | contig 11138 bp, 10 predicted proteins | sample 011ome_22_FD_179981 | JGI IMG/M metagenome (GOLD analysis project Ga0255783, IMG submission 179981) | Coastal salt marsh microbial communities from the Groves Creek Marsh, Skidaway Island, Georgia - 011507BT metaG (version 2) | ecosystem: Environmental > Aquatic > Marine > Intertidal zone >... | reverse complement strand
CCTTTTATTTGATTAGTTTCGTCAAAATTGTAGTTAATGAGTCCATAGGCAATTACGTCCCCATCTTGATTAGTGCACGTTACAACATCTCCTCTATCAAAATTTCCTGCTGTTGCTATAACTCCGATAGGTAGTAGGCTTTTATTGTTCAAAGTTATGGCGCGTATCGCACCTTCATCTAGGATCACCGACCCTCGAACTTGCAAATGATTACTGAGCCACTGTTTTCTTGCTGTCATAACTGGCCGGGATGTTTTCAAACGAGTTCCGACATCGTCTCCAGCGATGATTCTCATTAAAACATTAGTTTCTTTGCCGTTCGCAATTATGGTGTCTGTACCACTTCGAGCAGCCCGTTTGGCTGCGCTTAGTTTGGTTAGCATGCCACCACTACCCAATGTTGAGCCATTATTTGTTGCCATTTTTTCTAATGAGGGATCCCCTGCCTCTGCTAAATCAATTTTACGCACATTAGAGGATGCTCTTGGGTCTCCAGTGAAGAGCCCGTCTTGATCAGTGAGAATAATTAAGGTGTGAGCTTCTATCAAATTGGCCACTAACGCCGCTAAAGTGTCATTGTCGCCAAATTTAATTTCGTCCGTAGCTATGGAGTCATTTTCATTGACAATTGGCACAATATCCATTCGGATAAGAGTGCGAAGTGTTGACCGAGCATTTAAATAGCGTGTTCTATTTGTTAAGTCGTCGTGCGTGAGTAGAATCTGAGCAGTGTGCAACCCTAAAGCCTGAAACGCGTCTTCATACGCCCTAATTAATCCCATCTGCCCAACGGCGGCGGCGGCTTGCAGATCATGAATCATTGAAGGCCTTTTGTTCCATCCCAAGCGAAGCATTCCCTCGGCGACCGCACCACTTGATACAAGCGTTACCTCGTACCCTTGTTGCTTGATTTCAGCGATTTGTCGCGTCCACTCGTTAAGTGCGGTGGAATCCAGACCTCGTCCATTGTCTGTAATTAGACTGCTGCCAATCTTGACGATGATTCGTTTAGTAGAATTTATCTTGGTATTCATCTCTGCGTTACGGGCTTCAACGTGTTTGTTAATTCTTTTCAGCTTCTTCGAGTTTACTCATATGCTCCATGATTCCATTGATCAATGTTGCTGTACCGTCCGATGAGATGGAAGATATTGGGAATATTTTTTTGCTGTGTGCCAGCCCCTTTTCAAGGTCGATCGATATTTTCTCAAAAAATGCAGTCCGATCCTCTTTAGGAATCAAATCTATTTTGTTTAGAGCAATCCATCGAGGTTTATTAAATAGGGATTCATCGTATTTTTGCAATTCCTGACAAATTTCATGAGCACCTTGGACAATAGATTCAGTATTTGGATACTCAGTTCCCACATCTATGACATGTAAGAGTATCTTGGTTCGTTGTAAATGCTTGAGAAACTGATGGCCTAATCCGGCGCCATCGGACGCTCCTGCAATTAATCCAGGGATATCGGCGATTACAAAGCCACCTTTAAACCCTGACCGGACAACCCCTAAGTGGGGGTGAAGCGTTGTGAACGGATAATCTGCGATTTTTGGCTTTGCGGCTGATACCGCACTTATTAAAGTTGATTTCCCGGCATTGGGAAACCCCAGTAACCCCACATCGGCCAACACGCTGAGCTCCATTCGGATACTTCGACTCTCACCAATTTCTCCATAAGTGAACTGTCTCGGAGCGCGATTTGTGCTGGATTTAAAGTGAAGATTCCCTAAGCCGCCTTTTCCGCCCTTACAAAGTTGCTCTGTTTGTCCGTCTTGACTCAGATCAAATATGATTGAATTGTCGGTTTCATCGTAGATAATCGTACCCATTGGCACTTCTAAAAAGAGATCTTCGCCTGACTTTCCGTAGCAATCCTTGCCTTGCCCATTTTCCCCATTTTTAGCCCGAAATATGCGTTTATACCGGTATTCCAAAAGAGTATTGATGTCTCTGGAGGCTCGAATAAAGATCGATCCCCCGCGACCGCCATCACCGCCACTTGGACCGCCCTTTGGCACATATTTCTCTCGCCTGAAAGCCGCGACGCCATCGCCACCTTTACCGGCGTGCAAGTCTATCTTGGCTTCATCAACAAATTTCATTTTTAATTTTAATCGGTTAGGTAAAAAAAAACCCCGCCTATCAGGCAGGGTTTTTTCGGATCAGCTTAACCCTACGCTGGAACAATACTAACAATCTTCTTATTCAATCGTCCTGTTTTTCCAAACAGTACATGACCATTTGTTTTTGCGAAGAGTGTGTGATCGCGACCTATTCCTACATTATCACCGGGATGCACTTGTGTACCACGTTGACGAATGATGATGCTGCCTGCAGATACTAATTCTCCGCCAAAGCGCTTTACGCCGAGTCTCTTTGCGTTTGAATCGCGACCGTTTCTCGAGCTACCCCCAGCTTTTTTATGTGCCATAAATTATTTACCTTTCTTGTCCTAATAGACGTAGAGTTTTTACCCCGTTATGTCTCCAATGACAACTTCTGTGTAGTTTTGTCGATGCCCCTGCTGTCTTTTGTAATGTTTTCGTCTACGAAGCTTAAATATTTTCACTTTCTTGCCGCGACCATGGCTCAAGACCGTCGCTTCGACCTTGGCCCCTGCAACAGTGGGTGAGCCAATTGAAACATTAGCACCATCCACAACCATAAGCACCTGGTCCAGTGTAACTTGCTCGCCGACCTCTAAGCCCAACGATTCAATTTTGAGTTTTTCTCCAGCGGCAACTTTATATTGTTTCCCACCAGTTTTAATTACAGCATACATGACTTTTATTTTATCCCAGGTTCATCCGGCAATTAACCGTTATTTCTTACTAAAAAGGGAGCGTAGCTTACAGGATTTCAGAGAACGGCGCAATAATTCACAAACTTATTTGACACCCGCATGAGTGGTCCATAACATCGATCAATCGATAAATCTTAGGCCTTTAACATACTGAATAATAAGCAGACCCTTTAGATGACCACGGTTTCAACTACAATTACGAACGAACTGCTGTCGCAACTCAATGAGGAGATCGCAGTCCAGTTGGTTTCTCAGGTACCCTTAGTGGGCGAGGTGGCGCGATATACCATCGACAGTGGTGGTAAAAGGCTGAGACCTATTTTATTGTTGTTGTCAGCTGGTAGTCTTGGTTGCAAGGATCGTCGCGCGGTGCAGTTAGCTGCGGCAATTGAGTTTGTTCATACAGCGACCTTATTACATGATGATGTTGTTGATAGCTCAACCGTCCGAAGAGGAAAGCAAACCGCAAATGAGCGTTTTGGTAACGCCGCAGCTGTGTTGGTCGGTGATTTCCTATACTCGAGAGCCTTTCAAATTATGGTTGATGTTGGTGAGAGCCGTGTATTTAGAATCATGGCGGACGCAACGAATGATATTTCCGAGGGCGAGGTACTTCAGTTATCAAATGTAAAAAATGTTGACTTAACCGTTGACTCATATTTTGAGATGATTCGTTCGAAAACGGCTCGGTTATTTGAGGCGGCCGCTATGCTCGGAGGGATTGTTGCTGGTGGTGAGCACGGGGTAATTTCCGACTTTGGAAAATATGGAGCGTATATAGGGACGGCGTTTCAAATTGTTGACGACATACTTGACTATGATGGTTCAGAGGGCGAAATTGGTAAAAAATTGGGCGATGACTTGGCTGAGGGAAAGATTACATTACCCATGATTCATGCTCTCGAACATGGATCTAGCGAGGATGTTGCAAAAATACGAGCCGCGATTTTCGCAGATGGCGCTGCGGATTTAGATTCGGTTGTTGATATTTTTCGGCGGCTAGATTCTCTTGAATATTCCCGTCGTTTAGCTAAATTAGAGATAAATTCAGCCGAAAATATTATTTCTAGTTTGCCTAAGTCACCATACAAAGATTGTATGGTTGAATTGGCAGCAAATTCGCTATCTAGGATAAGTTAGGGAGAACATTTAATAGGTGAATATATCGTTAACTGCTCGTTTAATTTTCGTTATGGCGTTTTCAGTATATTCTCGATCGAATTTAAGCTATTGAAAAATATATATTTTTTTATCAGAGCTTGGACAAAGCATGCCTAGGCGTGAGATTAGCTGGCGCGACGTAGTTTTAATTGAGTTTAATGGAGAGATGAGTGCTTAAGTACGTTTTATTGTTTGTGGTGATTGTCTTGGCTTACGCGTTTATAAAGACCAAAGCGCGAAAGCTTCGTGAAACGTCATCGAAGGAAGACTATTCAACTCCGGCTGTAGAGGATATGGCTCGTTGTGCTCATTGTGGTATTCACTTTCCTTTAAATGAGGGTATTCGTTCCGGAGGGCTTGTTTTTTGCTCGAATGAGCATCGCAAAGAAAAGGATAAGTCACCTCGATGACCAAGCCACATTTTCGGATAGAAAATGGTTATTTGTGTGATGTAGAGATTTGTCACTCGCCGAATTACGATGAACGTCCGCTGAATGTGCTCCCTCGCCTTATTGTTATTCATTCTATAAGTCTACCGCCAGGGGAGTTTGGCGGTTCAAATGTCCACCAGTTGTTTACAAATGAGCTTGATTTTGATGAGCACCCATTCTATTCAAAGATAAGAGGACTTAAAGTTTCATCACACTTTTTCCTGGATAGGCTTGGTCGAGTCACCCAATTTGTGTCTTGCCTTAAAAGAGCTTGGCATGCGGGAGAGTCAGAATGGCGAGGAGAATCAAACTGCAATAACTTTTCCATAGGAATTGAGTTGGAAGGTGCTGATACGGGAGGCTTTGCTTCTGATCAATATGCGAGCCTGAAGTATCTGTGTCTTGCTTTGGTTGACTGCTACCCGATTGAAGCAGCGCTAGGACATTCGCATATCGCGGTGCCAAAGGGGCGAAAACAAGACCCAGGCGACGAGTTTAATTGGGCTGAACTGTCAGGCTTGGGTCTTATTGAGACACCTTCTTAATCGTTATTCCCGGATTTTGGCTCGGTGTTCTCAACCGTAATATGAGGACAGAGAAGGGCCCTTACGCAAAGTGTGGATATTTTGTCATAACGACATAATGGATCGACGCAAAATTAATATAAGAAACGCTTGACACAGATCGTCCCAACACTAGAATTGGTGTTGAGGTCCACTGGAGAACACAACATCTTGTGTATCACTTGTGTATAACTTGTGGGTGAGTTTAATAAGTTTTGCCAGTATTGAGGGTTTAAGCCAGTCGGAATCCTCATGTTATGCACATGCATGACCGGAGACAGAACCCTCGGGGATGTGAGAAGTGCATGAAAAGCGAAAAATATAGAGGGATAAGACGTGAGGAGATTAAATGCAATTAACGCCTAATGTAAGTGAGACGACTGGTTTGAGCGTAGAGAACATACGTGAAATTCAAGAGGAAAGCGGGCAAATTGATAGCGCGATGATGAAGGTTGTGCGTCGTAATGGCTCTGTTGTTGGTTTCGAGCCCTCCAAGATCTCAATAGCGATGACTAAAGCGTTCCTTGCTGTTAGTGGAGGCCAAGGTGCCGCATCGGCTCGAGTACGAGAGCTCGTATCTCAATTGACGCAAAATGTGGCAGCGGCGTTGAAGAGAAGGAACCCGACCGGTGGCACGGTGCATATTGAGGATATTCAAGACCAGGTTGAGCTTGCTTTAATGAGGCACGGAGAGCAAGAGGTAGCTCGGTCGTACGTGTTGTATCGAGAGCAAAGAAATCAGGAAAGAGCCCGCGCGAAAAAAGAGTCTGATGTCAATCAAAATGAAGCGCCACCCGAATTAACGATGGTGGTAAATGGCATATCTAAGCCGTTAGATATTAATAATTTGAAGAGATTAATAGAGGATTCTTGCTCTGGACTAGAAGAGGCTGTCAGTGCTGAAAACGTTTTGAACCTTACAGTGCGTGATCTCTATGATGGAGTACCTTTTGACGAGGTCAATAAAAGCTTGATCCTCTCTGCGCGATCGTTAATTGAAAAAGATCCAGCCTACAGTTACGTGACTGCGCGACTACTTCTCAACGACTTGCGTCGGGAGGCGATAGGCGAAGAGCTCACAAGAGAGGAAATGGCAGTTAGGTACCCAACTTATTTCCCGGAATTTATTAAAAAAGGGGTCGAGGCGGAGCTACTCGATGAGCGAATGCTTCAGTTTGATATGACAGCTCTGGGAGCCGCGTTAAAGCCTGAGCGCGATGAGCAGTTCGGTTATTTAGGACTTCAAACGCTCTACGATAGATATTTTTTGCATATTGAGGATCGTCGTATCGAGCTACCACAAGCATTTTTTATGCGAGTGGCGATGGGGTTGTCCTTGGGAGAGGTGGAGCGTGAAGCCAGAGCGATAGAGTTTTACAATATATTGTCGTCATTCGACTTTATGAGCTCAACACCCACGCTTTTCAATTCTGGAACGACCCGGCCGCAATTATCTAGCTGTTATTTGACTACAGTCGACGATGATCTAGACGGTATTTATGAAGCGATTAAAGAAAACGCTTTGCTGTCAAAGTATGCTGGAGGGTTAGGGAACGATTGGACTCCTGTTCGCTCCATGGGGTCGCATATTAAGGGTACCAACGGAAAGTCCCAGGGAGTAGTACCTTTTCTAAAAGTAGTTAATGATACCGCTGTCGCGGTAAATCAAGGTGGTAAGCGAAAAGGAGCCGTATGCGCTTACTTAGAAACTTGGCACATGGATATTGAAGAATTTCTCGAGTTGAGAAAGAACACGGGTGACGATCGTCGCAGAACTCATGATATGAACACTGCGAATTGGATTCCAGATTTGTTTATGAAGCGTGTGATTCAAAATGAGCAATGGACCTTGTTCACGCCATCAGAGGTGCCAGATCTGCACGACCTTTATGGGGATGCTTTTGAGCAAGCTTACACAAATTACGAACGTATGGCGGCAGCAGGTGAAATAAAATTGTTTAAGCAGGTCCCAGCGGTCCAGGTTTGGAGAAAGATGCTCTCAATGTTGTTTGAAACGGGACATCCATGGATCACATTCAAGGATCCTTGTAATATTCGCTCCCCGCAGCATCATATAGGCGCTGTCCACAGCTCCAACTTGTGTACAGAAATTACACTGAATACTTCAGAGAGTGAAATAGCGGTTTGTAACTTAGGTTCAGTTAATCTTGTTGCTCATCTTAAGGATGGCAAACTAGATCATGAAAAGTTAAAACAAACGGTTTCTACCGCTATGCGGATGTTGGATAACGTTGTCGATATCAATTTTTACGCTGTTGGTAAAGCAAGGAATTCAAATTTAAAACATCGTCCAGTGGGTATGGGGATGATGGGTTTTCAGGACTGTTTGCATAAGATGAACATCCCTTATGGTTCAGACGAGGCCGTGGCATTTGCTGATGCGTCTACTGAAGCGGTTTGCTATTACGCGTATTGGTCCTCGACAAATTTAGCGGAGGAGAGGGGGAGATATTCAACTTTTGATGGATCACTTTGGTCGAGAGGAATTCTTCCTATTGATTCAATTGAGCTTCTAGAACAGCAAAGGGGTGGATATCTCGATGTTGATAGAGGTACCACTTTAGACTGGGATCAATTGCGTGATCGTATCAAATCAGTTGGTATGCGAAATTCTAACTGTGTAGCGATCGCACCTACAGCAACGATAGCCAATATTATCGGAGTATCAGCATCTATCGAGCCGACGTATCAAAACTTATATGTTAAGTCGAATCTCTCCGGTGAGTTCACAGTGACTAATAGCTATTTAGTAAACGACTTAAAGAAATATGGTTTGTGGGATGACGTGATGATTTCTGACCTTAAATATTTTGATGGTGCTCTATCTAAAATAGACCGCATACCGAACGAACTAAGATCAGTGTATGCGACAGCCTTTGAGATGGATCCGGTATGGTTAGTCGAATGTGCATCTCGTCGACAAAAATGGATTGATCAGGCCCAGTCATTAAATATCTACATGGCGGGGGCATCAGGTAAAAAATTGGATGATATTTACAAGCTAGCCTGGCATCGAGGTCTTAAGACAACTTATTACCTCAGAACTATGGGGGCGACTTCTGCAGAAAAGTCTACGGTAGCGGCAGGGCAGCTTAATGCTGTTTCTTCTAGTGTGGCGCCGGTAGAACCACAGTTTTGTGCTATTGACGACCCTGAATGCGAGGCTTGTCAGTGAGAATATTGAAAAAAATTCAGTCAGCAGCGAGAAGACGAGCGAATTTTTTTGTGGGAAGGAACTCTATCGGGTTGGATGATCAAAGTAATTTAGCTGATATGAAAACTACTGTTATTAAGAAGAAAAAAAAGACCAATTTTTCTTTTTGACCAATAAAACATTAGAGCCACACTTAGGTTTAATCATTTTAATAAAAATTTTGTATTGATAAGGAAATAGTATGCTCCAGTTTGAAGAATCATCGCCAGTTGATACTAATACGCTCGGTAATGTGCCGGACAGACTTGATCCGGTAGCAAGCGCTACTAGTACAAGAGTACGAGTTGAAGACAAAAGGGTGATTAACGGGACAGCCGATGTTAATCAGCTCGTTCCTTTTAAATATAATTGGGCTTGGGATAAATATCTAGCTGGGTGCGCGAACCATTGGATGCCGCAAGAGATCAATATGACTCGTGATATTGCTACTTGGAAGGACCCAGCGGGCTTAACTGATGATGAGCGACTTATCGTGAAGCGTAATTTGGGTTTTTTCGTAACCGCAGACTCGCTGGCAGCTAACAATATAGTGTTGGGAACTTACCGTCATATAACGGCGCCAGAGTGTCGTCAGTATTTGTTAAGACAAGCTTTTGAGGAGGCAATTCATACACACGCTTACCAATATGTAGTAGAAAGTTTAGGTCTCGATGAAAGTGAAATATTTAACGCTTATAACGAAATAAAGAGTATTCGAGATAAAGATCAGTTTCTGATTCCATTTATTGAGGTGTTGTCCGATCCTAACTTCAAAACAGGAACACCAGAGGCAGATAGAGACTTTCTGAGAAGTTTGATCGTATTTGCATGCATCATGGAAGGTTTGTTTTTCTATGTCGGGTTTGTCCAAATATTAGCTTTAGGTAGACAAAACAAGATGATGGGTGCCGCAGAGCAATATCAGTACATCCTTCGTGATGAATCGATGCATTGTAATTTTGGTATCGATATGATTAATCAAATTAAGCAAGAAAATCCACATCTTTGGACCGAGGAATTTAAGAGGGACATTCAAGGTCTAATGAAAAAAGGCGTGGAACTAGAGTATCGGTATGCTGAGGATACTATGCCTCGAGGCGTCCTCGGATTGAACGCTCCGATGTTTAAAGAATATTTACGTTACGTTGCGAATCGAAGATGCCAGCAAATCGGAATAGATATGCTTTATGAAAATGCAAATAATCCTTTTCCATGGATGTCTGAAATGATCGATCTTAAAAAAGAGAAAAACTTTTTTGAAACGCGAGTTACAGAATACCAAACAGGTGGCGCGTTAAGTTGGGATTAATTAAAAATACAGTTGTAAAAAAAATACATTTATCAAAAAAAGTATCAAAAAAGTTTGCGAGAAAAGAATATAACGATAATAATCTCGCCAAACAGTAATTTAGTAGTAATAAGCGTCGAATTCTGAATGGCGCAAAACGGAGCTGAATGACTAGACTTACGTTTTCTCGATGTCTGAGAAAAAAGCGTACTCACCTAATGGTGAGCTAATAAGCAAGAGTATTGTTATAGATTATGATCTCTTGCTTATTTAACATCGGGAATGTTCTATTTCCCTCACCAGAGAGTGCCGTTCTTCTTTCGGCCACTCAATGGCCTTCTATCCTTTTAAATAAAAAAAAGTTTTTGGACTTCGTAATTCGTCCGTGGGCTTTTTTGTTACGAACTGACCAAGGTACGCACATAGTAGCGCGTACTTCATCAGTAATGGCATAGCAATAAACAAAGATAAAGTTATGCTGAGTTTTTTAACTTAAGAAGGAGGTAATTGAAATGGCAGTTAAAAAGAAGCCTGCAGTTAAGAAAAAACCGGTTGCTAAAAAAGCACCTGCAAAGAAAAAGGCAGTAGCTAAGAAAAAGCCAGCAGCTAAAAAGGCAGTAGCTAAGAAAAAGCCAGCAGCTAAAAAGGCAGTAGCTAAGAAAAAGCCAGCAGCTAAAAAGGCAGTAGCTAAGAAAAAGCCAGCAGCTAAAAAAGCGCCAGCTAAGAAAAAGCCAGCCGCTAAGAAAAAGCCAGCGGCCAAGAAAAAGCCAGCCGCTAAAAAAGCGCCAGCTAAGAAAAAGCCAGCAGCTAAGAAAAAGCCAGCGGCCAAGAAAAAGCCAGCCGCTAAAAAAGCGCCAGCTAAGAAAAAGCCAGCCGCTAAAAAAGCGCCAGCTAAGAAAAAGCCAGCAGCTAAAAAAGCGCCAGCTAAGAAAAAGCCAGCCGCTAAAAAAGCGCCAGCTAAGAAAAAGCCAGCCGCTAAAAAAGCGCCAGCTAAGAAACCAGTTAGACGTGCTGCTGCAGCACCTCGCCCTTTGGCTGCGCCCGCAGCTTGGCCATTTCCGGTTGCTGGTAACCGACCTGGTTAGTCCTAGATGCTCGCAGATTGGGGTTTGATTATCTAATTTGGCCGCTGATCTGCGAGTTTATTTTTTGCTGATAATTTATATATAGTCCTCTGTGAATTTTTAATGGTTCATTGAGTTGTTGATTCATTTGCGCTACGCTAACAATCATCAAATTTGAGCAACTTTAGCAATGCGACTAAAACTCTACGTATTTTTCATAATTTCCTGCTCTCTGACGTTTTCTCCAAATGGACTCCACGCTAATGATTTAAAAAAATTAGTTGAGGTTGTTACCATTAAGAGCACATTTGAAGATGTTAAAGAACGGGTTATATTTGCTGTTGAGAGCCAAGGGCTTGTAGTAGACCATACTTCGGACGTGGGTGGGATGTTAGCCCGTACAGGTAAGGATTTAGGCGAGAGTCAGGTGATTTATGGGGATGCGGTGGTGCTGGAATTTTGCAGCGCGTTGTATTCTAGGCATATGGCTAAATTCTCGCCGGATCTGTTGGCTTTTTGTCCTTACGCAATCTCGGTTTATACCTTATATGGCCAACCAGAAACAACCTTTGTTGCTTTCAAGCGTATTGCGAGAGGAGTTACCAATAAA
>Ga0255783_10005587_pt1 | contig 11152 bp, 9 predicted proteins | sample 011ome_22_FD_179981 | JGI IMG/M metagenome (GOLD analysis project Ga0255783, IMG submission 179981) | Coastal salt marsh microbial communities from the Groves Creek Marsh, Skidaway Island, Georgia - 011507BT metaG (version 2) | ecosystem: Environmental > Aquatic > Marine > Intertidal zone > Salt... | reverse complement strand
GATTGATTTTGGAAGTGACAGCGTGGTAGTTCACATAGATAGTTCAAATACAACAAGAAACAGAAAGGCCATTACCGCGTTGGATTATTTAAGTATTTATAGAAAATGGCCAGCTGAGCACTTATCAATACAACAAGCTCGTGCAAAAAGATTAAAAAGCTTGGGCTTTGGCATCGATATAGCTGTCTTGTAATCACTGCCCTAATTCTTGGACTTATTAATATGGAAGGTAAAAAGTAGGATGGAATTAAAAGTTATAAAAACAAAGCACGGCTTGTAGCCGTTTGACTGTATGGTTGACGCAGTGGCTGACTGGCATAGTGAGACGCTGCAAAAATACTTTTGTCACAATAAAGCACGTTACAGCAAGCGTAGAAAAAACGTGCTGTTCATCTCTCAAACAAAGTAATAATATAAGACTAAAGCAATGGAGTTGTGAGATGAAATCTTATGACGAATTGAAAGCTGAAATGGAAGCTATTCAGCAGCAGATGGTTGAAGCTTAGAAGAACGAACGTGCCAACGCACTGAAAGAAGTAAAGCGTCTTTGCAAAGAGTTTGGCTTTACTACTCGCATGTTGAAAGGATCGTTAGCGAAAGGGCGAGGTGAGAAATGACAAAATTTAATGAAGAACAATATCTGGAAAATTATCCTGATGTAGTTGAAGCTACTAAACGTGGTGATTTTCAAAATGGAGAAGAGCATTATAATTATTTTGGGAAATCTGAAGGACGATACTTTGACAAAAAAAATGAATAATAAAACATTTCTATTGTGCCTCGGCACACAAAAGGCTGGAACAAGTTGGTTATGGGACTTCTTGAAAGATCAAAAAAATATAAATTTTGGCTACCGAAAAGAATACCATGTATTTGATCGGCTACAATTTCAGAAGTTTATGCAGAAAGATGTAAAAGATCTTAAATATGTAGCAGAAAGCGGTAACATTACAGCTCATAAAGACCTTTTCAAAAGGTTATCTATGATCAGTAATACAAACGAATACTTCGATTATTTCAGTAATCTCCTTCATTCTGGCGCAGCAGACATAACTGGTGACTTTACACCACTATATTCATTGCTAGACACCCAAACGCTAAATTTTATTAAGGATGAATTTCACAAGAGAGGGATTGAAACTAAAGTGATATTCCTAATGCGTGACCCAGTCGAACGAATTTGGAGCGCTACCAGAATGTCGATGCGAGAACTTAAATTAAAAAACATACCTTTAGTAGGTGCTCATAAGGAAAAATTTGTGGAGATGTTAACTCGATATGAAGTTATTGTTCCTAAAATAAATTCAGTTTTTAATCAAGATAGCGTGTACTATAATTTTTATGAAAAGCTTTTCACAGACGGCACTATGAAAGAAATACTCGAGTTTCTAAATCTTCCGATGGCACAAGCAAATTTTTCTAAGCGCGTAAATCAAAGTAAATATGCAAAAATCGCTCAGCGTGATAGAGAAATAGTGGAGCAATATTATGCCGACACATATTCCTTCGTAAAAGATGAGTTTAAAGAAAATTATGCTTGGCGGTACTAAACAAAATGTTAAATTATCATGAAATAGTGATCAAATGTAGGAACTTGTTTGGTTTAAGCACGTTCTTCGTCTTACAATGTGCAACAAAGGATTGCGTAAACTATTGAATTGCAATAGTTACACAAGCGTGAGAAAAACGTGCAGAGTGAATGGTAAGTTACACAAAAGTTACACACGCACTATGAGGGTGATGTAAGTAGTTGATATTAAGCAGGAAATCATCAACGTTACTACTGAGTGGGTATAGGTCAACCCATAAGTTTTGTCGAAGCAAGCCTGGTGTGTCTATAAACGGAACCCTTCGTGCAGAGCTACCCCGGCTGTTTTTTATTGGATGGCATTTAGAATCTTTTCTATCGCCTCAGTTAACGGGTCGTCATCCTGATTGATTACGACAGCTGGTTCAGTTGGTATTTCATAATGACTATCGAATCCTGTCATGTTGGGTAGTTGCCCACTGCGAGCCTTTTTGTAAAGCCCCTTAGGATCACGTTGTTCGCAAATCTCCAACGGCGTGTCCACAAAGACCTCAATGAAGTTGTCACTGCCGATCAGTTCCCGAGCCATCTGTCGTTCGGCCCTAAAAGGACTGATAAAGGCGGTCATGACAATCATGCCGGCGTCCATCATTAGCTTGGCCACCTCGGTCACACGCCGAATGTTTTCAATTCGGTCAGCATCGGTGAAGCCCAGGTCTTTGTTTAAACCTTGTCGGATGTTGTCTCCATCCAAAATGTAGCTACGCTTGCCTTGTGCGTGGAGTTCTTTCGCTAAAGCGTTGGCAATCGTTGATTTGCCAGAGCCTGACAGTCCGGTAAACCAGATAACTTTGCCCTGGTGACCGTTGAGGCGTTCGCGGTCTTCGCGGGTGATGCTGAGTGCCTGCCTGTGGACGTTTTGCGCGCGGCGTAGATTGTGGCGGATCATTCCCGCGGCAACAGTCGCGTGGGTGTATTTGTCCACTAGGATAAAGCCACCCAGAGTGGGGTTCTCGTCATAAGGAGCAAACACCAAGGGCTTGCTCAGAGCTAAGTTAGCCACTGCGATCTCATTCAATACGAGCTGCTTACAAGACTCATGAGCCTGTGTATTGACGTTGATGCGGTATTTCCAGCTGGTGAGGCTAGCGCTGGCCCACTGATTGGCAAGCTTAATGTCGTAAGCACGGCCGATGTGTCCAGCTTCGTCTTGCATCCAGACGATTGTTGCCTCGAACTGATCGGTGATTTCCAAAGGCTGCGATGCCAAGGTGATGACGTCGCCGCGTGATGCGTCCACTTCACGGTTTAGGACTAAGGTAACGGCATCACCCGCATGAGCGGTTGACTGATCGCCATCTGCGGTAACGATGCGGTCAAGATGTACGGTCTGGCCAGAGGCCGTGACACGCAGTTGGTCACCAACAGCAAGCTCGCCTGATGCCAACGTGCCGCTAAAACCCCTAAAGTTGGCATTGGGTCTGTTAACCCACTGGACCGGGAAGACGGCTTTATTTTCCGTTGGCCTTTCAAAATCGATTGTCTCTAAGCAGCCCATCAGCGTAGGCCCCTGATACCAAGGCGTGTGCTCAGAGCGCTTTGTGATGTTGTCGCCCTTTAGCGCCGAAAGCGGAATGGGCGTGATTTCTTTGAGGCCAAGCGGTTCGGCCAAGACTTTGAAATCAGCCACAATGGCGTCAAACACATCTTTTTTGTAATCAACGAGATCTACTTTGTTGATTGCTAACACGACGTGCTTAATACCTACAAGCGATACAAGGTACGCATGCCGTTTTGTTTGAGTTAATACACCCTGGCGAGCATCCACAAGCATAACCGCTACATCTGCAGTTGACGCGCCCGTGACCATGTTGCGCGTGTACTGTTCGTGCCCCGGTGTGTCGGCAACGATGAACTTGCGACGCGGTGTGGCAAAGAAGCGGTAAGCCACATCAATGGTGATGCCTTGCTCTCTTTCTGCCGCCAGACCATCGACGAGCAGAGCAAAGTCAATGTCTTGGCCTTGTGTACCATGACGCTTTGAGTCTGCTTGAAGCGTGCTGAGTTGATCATCAAAGATATGCTGCGATTCCCAAAGTAACCGGCCAATGAGCGTGCTTTTACCGTCATCAACGCTGCCGCAGGTGATGAATCGCAGTAAATCTTGTTGGGCTTGTTGGGCTATCCAGTTATTTATCGTGGCGACCTTTTTTTTAGTGGCTGCTACGGTGGTTTTTTTAGGACGTGCCATTAGAAGTAGCCTTCCTGTTTTTTCTTTTCCATAGATCCAGAGTTATCCGTGTCGATCTTACGGCCTTGACGTTCAGATTGACGGGCGTTGATAACTTCAAGCAAAATGTCCTCGAGTGTTTCCGCTTCGGATTCGACTGCGCCAGTCAACGGGTAGCAGCCCAGTGTGCGAAAACGTACCTTCTTGATTTGAATGTCCTCATTTGGCAATAGGCGGCAGCGTTCGTCGTCAACCATCATGATCATTTCGGGGCGCACCACGACGGGTCTGGGTTTAGCAAAGTAGAGTGGCACCATGGGGATGTTCTCTTGGTAGATGTATTGCCATATATCCAACTCCGTCCAGTTAGATAGTGGAAACACCCGAATGCTTTCATTAGTACTTTTGCGCGTGTTGTAGAGATTCCACAACTCGGGGCGTTGGTTTTTAGGATCCCAGCGGTGAGTGGCCGTACGAAATGAAAACACACGCTCCTTGGCGCGCGACTTTTCTTCGTCGCGTCGCGCACCGCCAAAGACCACGTCAAACTTGTAGTGATCAAGCGCTTGTTTCAACCCGTCCGTCTTAGTAATATCAGTATGCAGTGCCGAGCCGTGATCGAACGGATTGATGTTTTTCTCGATCGCCTCGGGGTTGGTGTGCACCAACAAGTCCATGCCGCTTTCTTGTGCCATAAAGTCACGAAACAAGTACATCTCCTGAAATTTCCAGCGCGTATCAATGTGCAGCAGCGGGAATGGGGGCGGCGCTGGGTAAAAAGCTTTACGCGCAAGATGCAGCATAACCCCACTATCTTTGCCGATGGAGTACATCATGACCGGATTTTGGGCCTCGGCCACCGCCTCGCGGATGATGTGAATGCTTTCAGCTTCTAGGCGCTTGAGTTGGGACGATGGATCGAGAGCGGGCTTTTTGTTACCGAGCAAGCTTAGCCCTGTGGGTAACACAGGGTGGTAGGTGTGCGCACATAGTTGAATGTTTGATGTGCTTGGCGTGTGGCGTAAGTTTGCAACCATAGATCCGTGGGGAAATACTGCGATCGTTTTGCCGATGTGGAGTTGCAAGTCTTTCAGTGCATTTTGAATTGACTGATCGTTCATGTTGGACATCGGAACCCAGTATCTTGCGCCTCTTGCGTCGTTGGCATGTAAGCATGGTTTACCGTTGGGTAGTGGGTATGACTGGACAAACAAGACTCGGTCGCGTCTTTTGCGGGCTTTCTCAATAGACCACTCCAACACTAATCGATTCGGTGGTCGGCCATGGTCGTCAAACAGTAGCTCTGGCGTTAATGTCAGCGGCAATAAGCCCAGGGCGTTGAGGCGTCGTTCAGCTGTGCGTTTCGTGTCGGCTTCACAATGCGCTTGCAAATGTTTAAAGGCAGCTTCAGTGTCCCAGACATGAGTTTGATCTACACCAAAGAGATCAACCAGCGAGGTTGACGCAGATTGTATTTTTTTCATTTTTTTTATGTTTTTTTGTTTATAATTGCCAGATATATAAATTAATAAGCTTATTTTAACATTATGCGACAATTAGATGCTACAACATTAGCCACGCAATTGTTTTTGATTGCGCGTGAGGCTGGGGACGCGATTATGGCTCTCTATTCCAGGGGAGATGTAGATATTCAAAGCAAACGGGATCAAAGTCCAGTGACTCAAGCGGATCTCGCTGCCCATGATGTGCTGCAATCTCATCTGATTGCTTTACTGTCTGAATGTCCCGTGGTGTCCGAGGAAGATGCTGAATCTTTAGCCCAACGCCGACGCCAAGGACGCTTCTGGCTCATTGATCCGCTCGATGGCACGAAAGAGTTCATTGCTCGTAATGGTGAGTTCACGGTTAACATCGCATTGATAGAAGACGGCAGATCTATTTTGGGCGTGGTGTACGCCCCCGCGATTGATGCGCTCTATTGGGGCGGGGCAGGATTGGGGGCATATCGGTGCATGGGTGGTCAAACTTTTGCCATTCAGGTGGCTGAGTCCAATTCAAAAAGTTTGTGCAGGGTGGTGGCTAGTAAAAGCCATCTGAACGAGGCAACTCAATTTTTGATTGATCAGCTAGGCCAGGTGAGTATTGTACAGGCCGGCAGTTCGCTTAAATTTTGCCGCGTGGCTGAGGGCGCAGCTGATATTTACCCTCGCGTAGCACCCACCTTCGAATGGGATACGGCTGCAGCCCAGGCGGTGTTGGAGGGTGCAGGAGGCGCGGTCGTGGATCTTCATGGACAACCGTTGCTCTATGGCAAGCCCGATGTGCTCAATCCCTCTTTCATCGCAACTCGCGACATAGCGCTGATACCATTATGATTGACACTGGTTATGCTCTAGCTGGAGCGCTCGCTGGATTCGTCGTTGGTTTAACGGGTGTTGGCGGTGGCGCGTTGATGACGCCAATCTTGCTAATTTTTTTTGGTGTGTCGCCTAACACTGCGATTGCGACCGATTTGTGGTTTGCTGCCATCACCAAGTTGGTTGGTGCCACAGTTCATTACAGCAATGGTAATGTTGACTGGCAGGTTGCCAAACGTCTTTGGCTTGGCAGCATACCAATAGCTTTATTGATCGTATTCACTGTAAGTTTGGGGGCCCAGTTTGCCAAGGCGAATTGGTTGATGAAGACGGTCGGGGTCGTGGTCTTGATTACTGCTGTCGGTTTGTTGGTAGCTCCTAAGCTGGTAGCCTTTGCTCGCGACAGACGTATTGATCAGCCAGAACGTTTCATTGCATTGCAGCCAACCCTTACAGTATTGTCAGGTAGTGTTTTGGGTCTTTGTGTAGCACTTACCTCGGTCGGTGCCGGCGCACTTGGCAGCGTCATGCTCCTCTATCTCTATCCCTTACGAATGACGCCACATCGGCTAGTGGCGACTGATATAGTGCATGCCATTCCATTGGTAGTCGTAGCTGGGCTAGGTTACTTGTTCGCGGGCATGGTGGACGGAAAAATGTTAAGCAGTTTGTTGGCAGGGTCACTTCCGACTGTACTTTTGGGGAGCATTTTGGCAGGAAAAATTTCTGGGCGCTGGATTCAGGTTTTTTTGGCTTTGGTTTTGGGTGCAGCTGGGGTCAAAGTGCTGATGTGATTATCAACCTGATAGCTGATGAGCCCACAGCCGAGTTAGGTACATTCTGAAATTTAAAAGGCTTATCTCTATCCAAAGAATCCCTGCCTGAATCTAGGGCTCACATTCTCAGGATTGACCTACGCGATAACTCGGGTGATGGCCACAAATGGGACTACATCGGGCTGTGCGCTGAACTGCGAGATGGGATCAGAAAAAGACTCACGGATCATTTTAGAAAATTATGTGATTTGACGAACGCGCTCGCCAACGTCGAGAAAGCGTGGTGTATGGATGCGATAAAAAGGAACCCTGAAAGAAATAAACGGCCTATCTCTTGGGAGCACGATGACATCCGTGGCACACATCAAACAGAAAATTTCGCAGTAATTAGCGCTTCTATAAGGGGGATGTTTGCGAACGACTCTGGTGCTATAGCAAACCCGAAAAGCCAATTTTTTGAGAAATACGTAAAAATTAGATTGCTCCGTTTAGAACCCGGAAAAAGAGTATCTGAAAAGATAGCAAAAGCAGAGGGTTTGGCACTTGCGGCATACAGGAACAAATTTGGGCATTTCCCAAAGCTCAATCACCAAGATGAAATCCAAACTTTGGAAGGTTTCATTGAAAGAATGTGAAATTATCACGAAAATTAAGGAGTCGCGTAATGTCAAAAAGTCTCATAGATGATTTTGTAATTCATCTATAGTTAGAAGTCGTAGTTTATATTTAACTTGGCCTGATTAAAGCCATAGCCATTAGAGTAAGCAACGAGAGAATAGCTTGTTTTGGAATCGATATTTTTTGTGTATTCCAGAGACGCATACTCTGCAAAGTTGTTTCTGATTCTATATTCAAACTCTGCATAATTTACCGCGCCAGTAACGTCAATACTTCTTGGGACGCGTAGCGTTATGCCGCCGTCTAATAAGTAAGGCATTGTTCCTATAGCGGCTCTAAATCCAGCGTCCCTCCAACTGGCCTCGGACCAAACACTGGTTAATGGATCTACATTAGTAACCAGGCCTTTTTCATACTTTGTGTTTGTGTACATCGTACCCAAATTGAGAGTAAACCCCTTGCGTAAGTGTGTTACGACAGTTTCAATTGTGTTTGAGCTATTAATTGCGCCCCACATACCATCCATATGGAACCAAGGGTTACGTTTAGCAAGTACAGTATATTGTCCTTGTAGATACCAGTCCTTGGCTAACTTAATATGACGTAAACCCATTGTGTAGTTGCCACTTTCGTCAGTTGGACTGTAGTTGAACATACCGTTCTGAACTACATAGTCAACTGCATAGTCCATTCTGGTGTAACTATCGTCTGTAAACTTTACATCGTACCAAGCGTCCTGCTGTTGAGGATTGTGCATATGGTCTATATCAATCTCAAAACCCCTGCCAAAACTGTCTACTGCTTGTATTCTGTCTAGCTCACCAAAGTTAACACCACTTAGAGATCCTTGTATCGGAACAGTACCGTTGCGTCCTTCTAAAGGCATACGTAGTTCACCGGCTGGTAATAAGGCCTTCTCTATATCAATAATGCCGAAACCATGCTCGCGGGGATCAAATCCTTCAAAGTTTGTAAATGCGGTGCCTGCCAGTATCTGCGCCGCTACTTCGTCGGTCACGTAGGGCCATACCTGTTGTATTAGGTCAATGCTGGCTTGAGCTGTGGAGCCGCCCGCATCACCTAGTCGGCTAGTATAGAGAGCATTTTTACCGTCATTAAGCGTTACTAAAGTAGTTAGGTATTTCTCACCGTTAGGACCGGTGAGAAACCTTATTGTGTTTAGTATTGGACTTTTGTCTGTTTCTAAAGCGTGCACAGTATTCGCAAAATTGCTGAATACCTCCGTAAAGCTCTGGATGTATTTGCCTTCTTTTGTTTGGATCAGTACCTGTGTACTTTCTTTGTTATTGAAGCTTTGTGAGCTCAATAATATGTCAGTTAAACCATCATCATTAACATCTACTAATTGAGTGTTGTAGTCACCGTTCACGAAAACATCCCAACCAACTCTCACATCATCCGTAACATCTGTAAAACTTGCGCTACCATTATTTTTTAGGAACTGTATCTCCGTACGGTTTTTGTTATCTAAAGGTTGTGTGCTCACACTCACCACTACAACATCCAACAAGCCATCGTTATTGAAGTCAAATGGTATTGCTCTTATGTCGTGTCCATTTTCGTTCTGTGTGGGATCAAACAATTCGTCATATAAAGGGAGTTCAAAACGTGAACTGGGTAATTGGGCTAATGTATTAAATGATCCAGTATTCGCACCGGTTTGACTGAAACTAGCGAGTATGGTGTCGTCATCTTCATCACCACCGAAAGCAGAATCGACGAACACCATAGTGACTGTACCGTTCCCTAAAAAGTCGCCAATCGCGACACCACTGCTGCCTGGTTGAGATGTGTCCAGTTGTGTAAACCCGGAATTTCCTCCCAACATAATAGTTATGTCGCTGTAACCACTGACTAAGATATCATCCAAACCATCTTGGTTGATATCACCTACGGCAATGTCATGCATCCATTTGTCACCGATATCATGGTTCTCACGATTAAAGCTGCTCGTGCCAGTATTCTTATATACGACAAGAGGTCCAAAATGTTCCATATCTGTGCTGTGACCTACTGCTATATCGATAGTATTGTCACCGTCAAAGTCCCCAAATTTTAATGCTGGTTCAGTGCCAATGATCTGACTGTCTGTGGTTGAGAACCAACTACTGGTTCGGTTCTCAAGTTCATCGTTAGCATTAAACTCGTACAGCGTTAGTTGGCTGTTCTCGTAATTGGCTTTTTTACAGTCTAGGTTACCGTTGCATGCATGGCCTCCGGGCCCAAATGCACTCTGGCTTTGTCGACCCGCGATAATAACTTCTTCTCGACTGTCGTTGTTTAAGTCTTGTACAAAGATATCCTGTACGGGCGAGGTTGCGCTACCGCTTGTAAATAATTGAAATTTCCCGGCCAGGTTGGGGTTAACAAAGTCTACGTCACTGTTGGGCGCATTAACTCGAACATTCGGGCTTCCAGGACCACCACCGCCGCCACAACCGCTTAAAAGGAAAGCCATTGACAGAAATACTAGATAAGGCATTTAAACTTTTTTTTAATAAATTACACCAGTATTGATTACCATAAAAATGGATATGCGGTTATTTTCATTTATTGGAATTTTTTCCAAGTCACCTATAGATCACGTAACTCTGTGTAGACCCTCCCCCGGGGTGTTTAACTCTGATCAGAAATACTTCTAGTTGTCTTACTTAGATAGATATAAAAAAGGTGAGAACCTCAGAACAGTCTATGCCTCTGGAGGGAGCAAGCCGGTTGCTACATAACCGATATATTGACTTCTTTTTTTATTAATAACATACTGTTTTTAATTTCCTCTCTGCGTTTCTGGTTTTGTCTTTTAGGGGGTGGTCAGGAAATCTTTTAGAGCATCAATTTTAATTTTTATTGGGAGGTAGAGATATGATTCGTACCATTGTAACTTTAGTCCTTTTGGTGTTTTCCTATTCAGCAATTTCGGCGGAGGAAGCGCCTACTCTTAAGCTAGTTGGCACCTGGAAGGTGGGTCTAGGGCAAAATGCTTTTGTGGAGGATCGTCTATGGGTATGGGATTTGGCTGTGGGAAAACCCAAGCTCGAGTTTTTTGGAATAGGTAGCGGTACACCCATTAGTCCATGCGGTGAATGGGGAGAGCAAAGAGACAGTGGAACGATTGCGATGAATGTTCATTGCAGCGTTTTAATGGATGATGGATCAATAATTCTTTATGAGTATCGTGGGCGACTCCGTCTTGATGAAACTGGCGGAGATCTGTGGGGTAATGGTGATCCCATAAAAGCAGGCGAAGGCATGGCTTATTGGATTGGCGTACCTCTTTTAAAGACAAAGTCAGAGAAATATGCCTGGGTGAATGAGGCTGTATTTTTGATGCGAGGTAACATTTTAGTACCTCCAGGTAAGAGCGATGATCCTATGGTTCAGTATGATTTATACCAAGTCGAATATAACTTTTAAGTTCGGTGGTTGTCCTGGACTTATTCTAGGGCAACCGTCATCCCATTTCGCTAGTCTCTTCCTTTGAGAACCCGCCTATAATTATCATCTTGATTGTCCATCGTTTTTCACCACCCGGGGTGTTGCTCCACGAGATAAATTCGGCACATTAATTGTGTGAATTGTGAGAGTCCTTGAACGGGCTTGACTGAGGTGAGTTAGCAGAGATATTGCATCGCACAAGTTGGTGAAATTTTTGATAAACTCA
>Ga0255783_10005584_pt1 | contig 11155 bp, 8 predicted proteins | sample 011ome_22_FD_179981 | JGI IMG/M metagenome (GOLD analysis project Ga0255783, IMG submission 179981) | Coastal salt marsh microbial communities from the Groves Creek Marsh, Skidaway Island, Georgia - 011507BT metaG (version 2) | ecosystem: Environmental > Aquatic > Marine > Intertidal zone > Salt... | reverse complement strand
TTTATCGGCTGTGGGGACCCCCCGCAGAACAGAAAAATCCTCGGAATACCCGCCCCGATCAATCTCTTCCGCCCGCGCAAGGGCATACTCCGAATCAACGTGCACCAGGGCTCCGATGTGGGGGTTTCTGGAGGAGATATCGTCGAGAACAGAGCGGGTCAGTTCAACAGAGGTGACATCCCCTGCTACCAAGGCTTGATGCAGTTGCGTGAGAGAGCGTCCTGAACATTCCTCCACTCCCCCAGGCTAGTTGGCCTATCGGCGTGTCGTCAGCATGGGCCAATATACTTTGGGCCCAGAGAGGAAAAACGCCCATGAGCCCGCACTATCAAGCCCGGCGGACACTCTCCCTTGTCGCAATCGCCTCTGTGACTCTCGCGGGTTGTGCGATGAGTGGTCAAAATGATCAGGCCGTCGAAGAGGACGTGGTCGAAGAAGTCGACACCGCCCCCTTGGAACCAGAAGAGTTGGTGTTCTCTCTCCCTTCGTCGTGCCTGAACATCCTGCCGTCCGAAGCGCTCGACAAGTTGACTTCGGGCGAGGTCGATTTACTCCGTGGACCCGGCTCAGGCTCAGCCGATTCGGTCTACCCCGAGGGAATGTCCCCGCAAGAGGAGCGGGGTGGCATTAGTTGTTTGTTTGGAAACCTCGATGAGACCATCACCTACACCGTCAGTGTCGCTCCGATGACCCAGGCCACCCGCGCGGAAGTCATCGATGGCCTCCTGGCGCAGCAGCTCAACCCCGGTCAAACTCTCGACGGGGCGTTGACCTACTGGATTCAAGGCGACGAGGCGACGGTTCCCGCGATCTATAACGCCCTCTACGACGATGCGTGGTACGAGGTGCTGATTTTCCCCGGTGGTCGACTCGCCTATGAGGAGAGCGAAACACTGGTCACCACGATGCGCTCACACACCACGAACTAGTGCCCTCATCACGCTCGCACTGGGGTGACTACCTGGTGTCGACGATTCCCCCGCCTTGGGCAGGGCTACTCGGTGAAGACACCCTGGAAACCATTCGCGAGATTGGAGCCCGGCTAGAGGCCCGAGTTGGGTCTGAACGAATAGTGCCGTCGCCGGAGCATGTGTTTCGCGCATTAGAAGTTTTCCCCTCGGAAGTTCGGGTTCTCCTCATCGGCCAAGACCCCTACCCCAACCCGGAGCACGCCATGGGCTGGTCGTTCTCTGTCCCCCGATCGGTGCGCAGTTTGCCACCGAGCGCACGCAACATTCTTACCGAACTGCGCGAGGACACAGGTATCCCCGTGCCTGACCATTTCGAACTCGGCCACTGGGTGAAGCGAGGTGTGCTGCTTCTCAACCGCCACCTCACTACCGCCGCGGGTGCGCCGGGTGCCCACCACTCGGTGGGCTGGGAGGCCGTGACTAACCGCATTGTCGAGGTGCTGGTCGACACAAACCCCCACTTCGTCGCCATCATCTGGGGTCGCCAGGCGGCCCAGTTGATTCCCCGACTGGGTGATGCACCGCGAATTGAATCCGCTCACCCCTCGCCACTCTCAGCGCATCGCGGATTTTTTGGCTCCAGGCCATTCAGTTCGACCAACGCGCTACTTGAAAAACTGGGGCTCGAACCGATTGACTGGTCGCTCGAGAGTTAGGGGGCGAGAATGCTGGAGCACGAATATCAACAGCGACGCAAGAAACCTCGCCACCTCTCCCCTGCTCCCGCGCCCCTGCCGCAGTTTGAATACACAATCCGCCCTGCTGTGGCCTCAGACCTCGCAGAAGTCCTCGCCCTCTACCGCCACTACGTGCGCAACTCGGTTGTCACCTTCGATGAAAAGCCACCCACACTGCGGGCATTCCGCTCGAAGTTTGAGCACACCGAAAAGCTGGGCTACCCCTTCCTTGTCGCCGTCTCACCCGGCGGAGGTATTTTGGGCTACGCGCGGGTCCAGCCGTTTCGAGACAAGTCGGCATTTCGGCACACCGTCGAATCGACCATCTATTTGGGGCCAGCGTCGACCGGCCGGGGCTTAGGTCGCGCCCTTCTCACCGAACTCATCGCTCGATGTCGGCAAGCCGGTCTCAAGGAAGTGATTGCTGTTATCGCTGACTCGGGCGCCGACGCCTCCATCGCCCTGCACCGGTCGTTGGGCTTTGAAGACACCGGACGAATGGGCAAAGTGGGCTACAAATTTGAGCGCTGGATTGGCATCGTGATGATGCAGCTCTCGCTGCGATAACCCAACTGTTACGTCCGGTTACGCCCCCAAGTGACATTGGGCTGACCGTTTCCTACTCTGTAGGGGCTATCGTTCCCGCACACTTGAGAGGCACCCATGTCCGACAACTGGAAGTTTGAAACCCAGCAGATTCACGCTGGTGCTGCGCCCGACCCGACCACGTCGTCACGGGCTACCCCGATTTACCGCACTACGGCCTACGTCTTTGACAGTGCCGACCACGCAAAGGCCCTTTTTGCCCTAGCTGAGTTCGGCAACATTTACACCCGCATCATGAACCCCACCCAGGATGTGGCAGAAAAGCGTATCGCCGCGCTGGAAGGCGGCACCGCCGCACTGCTCCTGGCTTCTGGTCAGGCCGCCGCCACCACGGCTGTATTGAACATTGCCGGAGCGGGTGACCACATTGTGAGCTCGAGCTCGATTTATGGCGGTACGTACAACCTCTTCAAATACACGATGGCGAAACTCGGCATCGAAACCACTTTTGTCGAAAACCAGGACGACCCCGCCGAATGGGAAGCCGCTGTGCGCCCCAACACCAAGCTGTTCTTCGGTGAGTCCATCGCGAACCCGAAGATCAACATTCTCGACATTGAGAAGGTCTCTGAGGTGGCTCACCGCCACGGCCTACCCCTCATCGTCGACAACACAGTGGCAAGCCCCTTCCTCGTGCGTCCCCTCGAACACGGCGCTGACATCGTCATTCACTCGGCCACGAAGTTCCTCGCGGGACACGGAACCGTTGTCGCGGGTGCCATCGTCGATGGCGGAAAGTTCGAATGGTCAAAGAACGTCGAGAAGTTCCCCGGCCTGACGGAACCCGACCCGAGCTACCACGGTGCGAGCTATACCAGCGTGCTCGGCGACGGAATCGCCTACATCATCAAGGCCCGCGTGCAGTTGCTTCGCGACATGGGTGCCGCGGTCTCCCCGGACAACGCTTTCGCCTTGCTGCAGGGAATTGAGACTCTCAGTTTGCGCATGGAGCGCCACTGTCAAAACGCGCAGAAAGTCGCCGAGTGGCTCGCCAACCACCCACAGGTTGCGGATGTCAACTACGCCGGTCTGCCCAGCAGCCCGTGGTCAGGCGCCGCTAAGAAATACGCTCCGTTGGGAGTTGGTGCGGTGCTCTCCTTTGAAATCAAGGGCGGTGTCGACGCCGGCCGCGCGCTCGTCGACAACGTGTCACTGTTTAGCCACGTGGCGAACATCGGTGACGTGCGAAGCCTGATTATTCACCCGGCGTCAACGACCCACTCGCAGCTCACCCCAGAACAGCAGCTCACCACCGGTGTCACCCCCGGATTAGTGCGTCTGTCGGTCGGGCTCGAGCACGTCGACGACATCATCGCCGACCTCGAAACGGGATTCGCCGCTGCCAAAGCGCTCTAGGTGATTCGGTGGCCAGCGCAAGCCGGCCACCGATCCCCGAAGTGCCTGCGAGAATAGGCACACCATGGATTGGCAACTACCTTCTGATTCCGAGCCTTCAGCCTTCGTGTCTGAAGCGCTCGTCGAGTCTTTGCGTGGCACGCCACCGGTCACCGGAGCGTGGCGTGACGGAGACCCGCTGGGCAATCGACGGTTCTGCCAGGTGGGCCCGATGGAGTTTGAGACCGGAGGCTCTCTCCCCCACGTGCGCCTCGCCTACGAGATGTTCGGTGAGCTCAACGACGCTAAAGACAACGCCATCCTGGTCTTTCACGCGCTCACCGGAGACTCACACGCCTATGGTCCCGCAGGTGCGGGACACCCCACGGGCAGTTGGTGGCCGGGAGTCGTCGGGCCTGGATGCGCGCTCAATACCGAAAAATATGCGGTCATTGTTCCCAATGTGTTGGGTGGTTGCCAAGGCTCGACTGGCCCGGCGAGCGTCGCTCCCAACGGAACAGAGTGGGGATCTCGTTTCCCCCACCTCACCATTCGCGACCAAGTTCAGGCGACCCATGTTCTCGCACAACAGCTTGGTGTCGAACAATTCCATAGCGTCATAGGCGGTTCGATGGGCGGAATGCACGCGCTCGAGTGGGCGCTGATGTTCCCGGGAACCACCCGAATCCTAGGGCTAATTGCCACCACAGCAGTGACCAGTGCCGACCAAATCGGAGTCAATTCACTTCAAATTGAAGCTATCCGTGTTGATCCAGCTTTTGCCGGAGGCGATTACTACGACGAAGACGAAGGCCCCTCGAAAGGGCTCGCCTTAGCTCGTCGTATGGCGTTGTTGAACTACCGCTCCCCGACTGAGCTCAATGAGCGCTTCGAGCGCAGTTGGCAAGCCACACGCTCACCCCTCGGTGATTCGGGCCGGTTCGCGGTGGAAAGCTACCTCGACTTCCACGGAAATAAGTTCACCCGCCGATTCGATGCCAATAGCTATTTGTGTTTGGTTCAGGCGATGAACAGTCACGACGTGACACGTGGGCGCGGGTCGCTCGAGGACGTTTTGGGGCAGTTGACCCTTCCCACTCTTGTGCTGGGCATTGACTCAGATCGGCTATTCCCCCTCTCACAGCAGCACACACTGGCGCAACACATCCCAGGAGCGCTCGATGGCCAAGGCCACACGGTGGTTCTCTCCACTCCCTACGGCCACGACGGGTTCCTGATTGAAGCAGATCAGATTGGGCGAGAGATCTCCCGCCTACTCGCGTCTAACTAGCGACTTCGGCGACGACTGCTGACACGGCTCGAGCGAGCTCTGCCGCGAGAATAGGGCCAGGTTTCCCACCACCCGATTCTCTACTGACTTTCTCGGCCGCTTTCGCATGGACCCAGCCCGCTACCGCGGCTACCCTCGCCAGCTCGGGGTGGTTCCACGACTCGTTCTTTTGTTGGGCGAGGAGCGCCCCCATTACACCGGCGAGGACATCTCCCGTGCCAGCAGTAGAGAGCCATGGCGAAGCCTCTTCTAATTCATAGGCCACGCCATCGGGTGTGAACACCGTCGAATGACTTCCCTTCTGGTAGACCACAACATCCCATTCGCTCGCCACTAGGGCAGCCTGTTCTCGCGGATCCGTCGCGTCATAGCCGTGTGTTGTGGCGAGGGCAGCAAGTTCTTTGTGGTGAGGCGTCAGAATCTTCGACCCCGGAATCTCAGGTGCGTAGCCAAGGGCGCCCGCGTCGACGACGACGGCGCCGTCATCACTGAGTGGAAGTCGTCCGAGCCGCTGAGTGATCTCCTCATGACGCTCAGCGGGAATACCGCAACCCACGACCACCGCATCGACTCTCCCCGGAGTGATTACCACCTCGGGCCGGGTGGCCAAGACCGCCTGTTCAGCTGCCGGTTCAGTAACGAGTCGCACCATCCCCACGCCTGAGGAAAGGGCTGCCTCACACGCGAGGGCCGCGGCACCCGGATACTCCTGGGACCCGACGAGAAGCCCGACGACACCTCTCGAATATTTGTCGTCTGTGGGACCCGGGCGACGAATCACCGCGCGAATTTCTTCTGGACTCAGCGAATGAGGGCTCACGTGGAGGGCCCCGCCTGCCGGATTCCCCGACGAGTGGCGTCTCTCACCTCACCGACGAGCTCTTCAATGATGTCTTCGAGGAACAACACACCCGCGGTCTCTCCGTTGTCTCGGTGCACCCGCGCGAGGTGAGATCGTGTCCGACGCAACATGGCTAGTGCGTCTTCCAAGTCGGTGTTCTCGGCAATGGACACCAACCGTCTGATTCGGCGAGGGGGAACCGGGTAGTCGCATTCGTCGTCGGGGATGTCGAGAACGTCTTTGATGTGGAGATAGCCGCTGGGCTCACCCTCACGGTTAATCAAGGGATAGCGACTAAAACCGTGCTGGCCCACGACGTGCTGAACATCGGTTGGAGTCGCATCTTCCGGAAGGGTCACCAGGCTCTCCAGACCAATCACCACATCGGCAGCGGTCTTTTCGGTAAATTCAAACGCCGCGGTAAGAGCGCCGGATTGGTCCCTCAGCATTCCCTCTTTGGTGGATTCGGCCACAATCGTGGCCACCTCATCCAGGGTGTAGGCACTGGTTGCCTCCTGTTTGGGCTCCACGCGGAAGAGCCGCAGGATGCCGTTTGCCACGGCGTTCAACCCGCGAATGATCGGTGAGAGCAACCGTGAGACCGCCACGAGGGGCGGGGCGAGAATTAACACCGCGCGGTCGGGAAGTGAGAACGAGATGTTCTTGGGAACCATTTCACCCAAGACCACGTGAAGATAGGTGACCACAATGAGCGCAATCCCAAAGGCGATTGTGCCCACCCACGCGGGGTCGAGCCCCGTCGCGCCAAGCGGGATCTCCAGGAGGTGGTGCAGTGCTGGTTCGGAGACCAAGAGGATGAGCAATGAACACACAGTGATTCCAAACTGCGACGTCGCAAGCATCAATGTCGCGTTTTCCATTGCATAAAGAGCAGTCTTCGCCGATGCGGAGCCTTCCTCGGTGCGCGGTTCAATTTGCGAGCGCTTCGCAGAAATCACCGCAAATTCAGCCGCCACAAAGAACGCGTTGCCCGCGAGCAACACGACCAGCCACACCAAGCCCCACCAGTCTTCGCTCACAGCAGCTCCACCTCCTCAGCATCAATCTGAGGAGTGAAGCGAATGCGCTCCACGCGCCTGCCATCGAGACGCTCCACGCGGAATTCACCCTGATCGATGGTGACGGTGTCGCCCACTTCAGCCAGCCGACCCAGCTGTTCGATGATGAACCCGGCGACCGTTTCGAAATGGCCCTCCTCGGGCAGTTTCACCCCGGAGTGTTCGGCCAACTCGTCGGGGCGCCAGCGCCCGGGGAAGGTGAACCAGTCACGCGCGTGAACAATATCCAGTGGTCGGCGATCGTGCTCGTCGGCCACCTCGCCAATGAGCTCTTCGACCAAGTCCTCCAACGTGGCAATTCCGGAGGTTCCGCCATACTCGTCGACCACAATCGCGAGCTGGTATCCACGGCCGCGCAGCTCAATGAGTAATGCGTCAAGCGGCATCGTTTCGGGCACCCGCACCACATCGGACTGAAGCGCCGAAGCGGGGACGTCGTCGCGTCGGTCCCTCGGAACAGCCATCGCCTGCTTCACGTGAACCACGCCACGCACTTCATCAATCGAGTCATCGATGACGGGAAATCGAGAAAAGCCGGTTCGCGCAGCGAGCTCAAGAATCTGATTCGCATTGTCACTTCGGTACACCGATTCGACACTGGTGCGCGGAGTCATCACATCTTCAGCGTTGAGCTCGGAAAAGGCGATTGTGCGAGACAGCAACGTCGCGGTGTCTTGTTCTAACAGTCCCTGCAGCGCCGAGCGGCGAACCAAACTCGTGAGTTCGTCTGGCGTGCGAGCAGAGGTGAGCTCCTCTTTAGGTTCAATACCCATTGCCCGCAAAATACGGTTCGCCGTTTCATTCAGCACGTAGATCGCTGGCTTGAACGTCCACGTGAACGCCAATTGCAGTGGGATCAACACTTTCGCGGTGGCTTCGGGAACTGCCAGCGCAAAGTTCTTGGGCGCCAGCTCTCCGACCACCATCGAGATAAACGTCGCCAGGACAATTGCCACGACCGCGCCGACCGGGCGATTGAACTCATCGGGGATACCAATCTGACCCAACGGCCCACTCAGAAGCGAGCTAATTGCGGGCTCCATCGTGTAACCGGTGAGCAGGGTGGTGAGCGTAATTCCCAGCTGCGCACTAGAGAGGTGGGTCGACGTGCGCTTGAGCGCCCGAATCGTGGGACCGTAACCGCGGGACCCACGGTCGCGCCGCGCTTCCAATTCGGAACGGTCAAGGTTGAGAAGCGCAAATTCACTACCGACAAAGACGCCAGTTCCCAGGGCAAGCAAAACGCCCGTGGCGAAAAGTAACCAGTCCTGAGTCATCGGGCACCCCTCAGGGCACCCTTGGGACTATGGCTGGGTTCGGAACGATCAGACGACGCGCGGTCCATTTGGCCCAAGGATATCAGCAGGAAACCGGCCCGGCGTGGAGGAAAAAGAGAGGGGGCGTGACCCGCTAACATTGGGGTCGTAACTTGCCGAACTTCTAGAGGACAGCGCAGCTGAGAGTGGGCATATAGGGCAGTGTCAGACAGTGACGCCGGTAATTCATCGACTACCACGGACTTAACAGACTTCGGAGCCAACCTGTGGCTCGTTGACGAAATGCGTGAGGCTTACCTCCGCGACCCCCACTCGGTTGACCCAAAATGGTGGCCCCTTTTTGCCGGTGATTCCCCGGCCCCCGTCGCACCACCGGCGCCGGCTGTTCCGCCTGTGGTGCACGTCGAATCGGCTTCACCATCGACCGGACCGATTAACACGGTCCAGGCTCGCACCACCTCGGTAGGCCCCAAGGCCCAGCCCATCCCGGCAGAAGCACCCGCCACGACCGGTTCAATCGCTGAGGTTCCCGCAGAAGCTTCCGAAGAAGTGACCGCCCTGCGCGGTATCGCAAAGACCCTCGCGGCCAATATGGACCAGTCCATCGAGGTACCGACGGCAACTAGTGTTCGCACGATTCCCGCGAAACTGATGATCGATAACCGCATTGTCATCAACAACCACCTGCGGCGCACTCGCGGTGGAAAAATCTCCTTCACCCACCTCATTGCTTGGGCAATGGTGCGGGCGCTGCACGACTACCCGGGACAAAACGTCTTTTACGACGAGCGCGATGGCAAACCGGTCGCGATCAAACCCGCTCATATCAACCTCGGTATCGCCATCGACCTGCCCAAATCCGATGGATCCCGCTCTCTGGTCGTCCCCGGCATTAAGCGCTGCGAATACATGGGCTTCGCTGAATTCATCACGGCGTATGAGGATGTGGTGAAGCGGGCGCGTGAGGGCAAGTTAGAGGCATCTGACTTCCAAGGCAACACCATTTCGCTCACCAACCCCGGTGGCATCGGAACGGTGCACTCAGTACCCCGTCTGATGAAGGGCCAAGCCTGCATCATCGGTGCGGGGGCGCTGGAATACCCGGCCGAGTTCCAGGGTTCAGCGAAGTCTTCACTCGCCGACCTCGGTATCGGGAAGACCATTACCCTGACCTCGACTTACGACCACCGCGTGATTCAAGGGGCGGGATCGGGAGAGTTCCTCGCCAGAATTCACGAGTTGCTGATTGGTGGCGGCAACTTCTATGAAGACATCTTTGCGGCACTGCGTATTCCCTACATGCCCATCCACTGGGCTGAGGACATCGCGGTTGACCACGCCGATCAGGTCAACAAGACCGCTCGGGTTCAAGAGCTGATCAACGCGTTCCGCGTGCGTGGTCACCTGATGGCCGATGTCGACCCCCTGGAATACCGGCAACGCTCTCACCCCGACTTAGAGATCGAAACACACGGCCTCACCTTCTGGGACCTTGATCGAGAATTTGTGACCGGTGGCTTCGGCGGGCGCCGCACGATGTTGCTGCGCGAAATCCTCGGTGTTCTTCGCGACTCCTACTGCCGCACCATTGGCGTGGAGTACATGCACATTCAAGACCCTGCCCAGCGCAAGTGGTTCCAAGAGCACCTCGAGCGGCCCTACGAAAAGCCCTCGCACGACGCGCAAATGCGGGTGCTCAGCAAGTTGAACCAAGCGGAAGCCTTCGAAACCTTCCTGCAAACCAAATACGTCGGGCAGAAGCGCTTCAGCCTCGAGGGTGGCGAGTCAACCATCACCCTGGTTGATGAAATCCTGCAGAAGGCAGCGGAAGAGAGCCTCGACGAAGTAGCGATTGGCATGGCTCACCGCGGGCGCCTGAACGTCTTAGCGAACATCGCCGGTAAGACCTACGGGCAAATTTTCCGCGAATTCGAGGGTGCGCAAGACACCGGGACCGTCCAAGGTTCGGGAGACGTGAAATATCACCTCGGTACCGAGGGAAGCTACACCGCCCCCAATGGCGAGAAAATTCCCGTCTACCTCGCCGCAAACCCCTCACACCTTGAAGCGGTCAACGGAGTGCTCGAAGGAATTGTTCGCGCCAAGCAGGACCGCGTCGAACAGGGCCGCTACGGAGTCCTTCCCGTGCTCATTCACGGTGACGCCGCCATGGCCGGACAGGGCGTAGTGGTCGAAACCTTGCAGATGTCGAAGCTGCGTGCCTACCGCACCGGGGGCACCATCCACGTGGTGGTGAATAACCAGGTCGGCTTCACCACTCTTCCGCACGACGCTCGAAGCAGCGTGTACTCCACCGATGTGGCAAAGACGATTCAATCCCCGATTTTCCATGTCAACGGCGACGACCCCGAAGCGGTGCTACGGGTAGCCGAAATGGCGTTCCACTACCGCCAAGAATTCCACTCCGACATCATCATCGATCTGGTGTGTTACCGCCGTCGTGGACACAACGAGGGCGACGACCCGTCGATGACCCAGCCGCTGATGTACAACCTGATTGAGGCGAAGCGCAGTGTTCGCAATCTGTACACGGAATCGCTCGTAGGGCGAGGCGACATCACGCAAGACGAGTTTGAGGCCGCCCAAACGGACTTCCAGCACCGACTTGAAGAAGCCTTTGCCGAAACCCACGCCGTCCAAACGGGATCTGTTCAGGTCGTCACAAGCGACCAGGGTGCCCCAGGGGATGTTGAACGGCCTGAAGCGAAGCGAGATGACCGCGTGGAAGTGCCCGCATCTACCGGCGTTGCCCTCGACGTCATTCAGGCGATAGGCGATGCCCACCAAAACGTCCCCGCCGGATTTACGGTTCACCCCAAACTCATGCCGTTGCTCACCAAACGTCACGAAATGAGCCGCCAGGGCGACATTGACTGGGGCTTTGGCGAGTTGCTGGCAGTAGGTTCACTGCTGCTGGAAGGCACCCCCGTTCGATTGGTGGGCCAGGACGCTCGTCGCGGAACCTTCGTTCAGCGTCACGCGGTGATGCATGATCGCGAGAACGGTCAAGAGTGGCTGCCCTTGATGAACCTGTCGGAGAGCCAAGGCCGGCTGTCA
>Ga0255783_10005575_pt1 | contig 11161 bp, 12 predicted proteins | sample 011ome_22_FD_179981 | JGI IMG/M metagenome (GOLD analysis project Ga0255783, IMG submission 179981) | Coastal salt marsh microbial communities from the Groves Creek Marsh, Skidaway Island, Georgia - 011507BT metaG (version 2) | ecosystem: Environmental > Aquatic > Marine > Intertidal zone >... | reverse complement strand
ACACACCTTCGCGCTGCATTTTCTTTTTAAGAACACGCAGTGCCTGGTCAACATTATTGTCTCTAACGGTGACGTACACGTCTTTCACATCCCTTCTAAAGATATCTGATAATCCGTTTTGAGTAGGTCGGTTACTTATCATAGCGGCTCACAAGTTGCAAACATTAAACCATAATTGCAGTGGTGGCGGGGTGGCATTGGTCGGAAATATAACTATATTGTGTAAATGAGGGGCTGGTTTCGACTGGTCAAGCACCTTTCGGCATGATTTTTTGAAGGACATCACCCATGCATGATGAACAGTTCCAGCCTGATCCTGATGCCGTTGCGATTCTGCGGGCATCATTGCTTCATGTACCGTTTGACGGCTGGAGCGAGGCAGCGCTTATCAATGGTGCAGCTGATTTTGGTCATGATGCGGCGGCGGTTCATACCGCCTTTCCGCGCGGCGCAATCGAAGCGATTGCGCTTCATTCACGCTTGGCAGATCAATCAATGGTTGAAGCGTTTCTGGCGCTTCCTGAGCGTCCGGAAAAAGTGCATTTGACGATCCGGGCGCTGGTGATGTTGCGGCTTGAAATTGCCCAGCCTGATAAAGATGCGGTTCGCCGCGCGCTTAGCCTATTGGCGATGCCTGCCAATGCCAAATTATCGGCCAAGCTTCTTTTTGAAACGGTTGATTCCATGTGGCGCGCCGCAGGCCAGCGCGATACTAGTTTTTCCTTTTATACAAAGCGCGGGTCACTTGCCGCGGTTTACAGCGCGACGGTGCTGGCATGGCTTGCTGATAATAATGGTAATCTTGACGGAACCGCTGATTTTCTTGATCGGCGGCTTGCGGATATTGCTCGCATTCCCAAAATCACCAAACCGGTGCGTTCCGTTATTTCGGCTGGTGAGCGGATTGCCAACAGCTTGATGCAGGGTTTGGCCAAACGCCATTCACGCTAACCAGTCATAATCAGCTGGCATGGTGATGTGGCGGGACTAACCATGTGTTAAGGCCTTGCCCGCCGCGCATTGGACATTACCAAGAAAACCAGTATAACGCGAGCACGAGGGTGGTTATGGTTGCCACCAGATTTGTAGATCAGTGCCATCGGGTGGTGATTGCCGAGAGGAGCCTTGATGCCAATTAGAGTACCTGATAATCTGCCCGCGCTTGGAGCGTTGCATGCTGAGTCTGTTGATATCATTCCGCAACAGCAGGCCGTTAGTCAGGATATCCGGCCGTTGCGGTTGGTGCTGCTTAATCTGATGCCGAAAAAGCGTGATACCGAAATTCAATTTGCCAGATTATTTGGCAATTCGCCGCTTCAGGTCGAAATGATCTTGATGACAACGGCAAGCTATACGCCTCGTAATACGGAACCGGGCTATTTACGCCAGTTTTACCGCCAGCTTAATGATGTGCGGGATGATTATTTTGATGCGCTGATTATCACTGGTGCGCCGGTTGAAACCTTGCCATTTGAGTATGTGACCTATTGGTCTGAATTGACCGAAATCATGGAATGGTCGCGCACCCATTGTTTCCGCAGGCTTGGCATTTGCTGGGGCGCGCAGGCGCTGCTATGGCATTTTCACCAAGTGCCGAAATATGAAATTGGAGCAAAGCTTTTCGGCATTTTCGAACATGGGTTAGGTGATGTTTCGGGTCGGTTGATGAATGGTTTTACCGATCGGTTTCCGATGCCAGCGTCACGTTATACAATGAATCGAAGCGAAGATTTGGCGGCGGCAGGATTAGATGTTCTGGCCGAAGGCGGGTCATGCGGTGTCGGCATGGTACGTGATTCGGGAACCGGTGATCTGTTCGTGTTTAACCATCTTGAATATGATGCCACAACGCTTGGTGATGAATATCAGCGCGATGTTGCCGCGGGACTAAAGACGGCTTTGCCGGAAAATTATTATCCAAATGATGATCCCACGCTGCCGCCAATCAATAACTGGCGGCCTTTCGCCTTTTTGCTGATGGCCAATTGGGTCAATGATTTGTATCAGGCAACGCCATTCGACCTGAGCAGCCTTGGCAAGACATAACAAGCGGCGGTGCTGGGCATGTTTATTTGGGCGTGATTAGACCGGTTTGATTTGCCGGTTTGTATGGCCCATTTTGCGTCCCGGTTTGGCCTCGTCTTTGCCATAGAGATGAAGATGCAGCCCGCTTGTGCTGGCAAGCCTGTCAAGGCGGGTCATATCCTCACCAAGAAGGTTGTCCATTTGCCATTGCCCATAACAATTGGTGCTTCCCAAAGGCATGCCGGCAACAACGCGGATCAATTGGGTAAATTGACTATTGGCGCAGCCTTCGATGGTCCAGTGGAATGAATTATGCGGTCGCGGCGCTATTTCATTGAATAAAAGGCGATGATCGTCAGTGACAAAAGTTTCCAATGCCAAAACACCCGTAACATCAAGCGCCGTGGCCAGCTTTTGAATGGCATTTTGACCAGCGTCAATTACCATTGCTGGCAGGTCGGCCGGTGCTACGGATCGGGCTAGAATACCGTCTTTATGTTCATTCAGGCTTGCCGGAAAATGCGCGATGCTGCCATTGGCGGTGCGGGCGATCAAAAAGCTTGCTTCGGCACGAAAAGCCACCATTTCTTCAAGAATGGCATCATCTGTGCCAAGCGCGGCAAAACCAGTGTCAAGATCATCATGCTGTGAAAGCCGGATTTGACCCTTGCCATCATAGCCAAGCTGGCAGGTTTTCAACACCCCATCCCCGCCTAATTCGGCCATTGCATGATGCAGATCGGCGGCATTGGTGATATGCCAAAAAGCGGGTGTTTCAATGCCAAGATCGCGGGCAAGGGCCTTTTCGCGAATCCGATGTTGAGCTGTATGAAGCGCGGCTTCGCCTGGGCTGGTAAGACAATGTTTGGCCAGAAAGGCCATTGCGCTTGCCGGTACATTTTCAAATTCACTTGTGACCGCGTCAATCTTGCTGGCAAAGGCGGCAAGCGCCTCCAAATCATCATAGTCAGCCTCGGTACAATCATGTGCGATATCACCGGCAGGGCTGTTGGTGGCGTCAGGGGCAAAAATATGGGTTCGAAAGCCAAGCTGGCTGGCAGCAATCACCAGCATCCGGCCAAGCTGTCCACTGCCAAGAATGCCGATGATTTTTTGCGGTGCGTATGGCAATGGATTATTCCGGCGCTTCGGCAACATTATCGGTTTGGCTTTGCCGCCATGCGATAATTCTTTGGCCAAGATCAGCATCGGACAAAGCCAGAATTTGCACTGCTAGCAACGCCGCATTTTTCGCGCCAGCAACGCCAATGGCGAGGGTGCCAACCGCAACGCCAGCAGGCATTTGGACGATTGATAATAGCGAATCCATGCCTTTCAGCGCCGCCGATTCAACCGGAACACCAAGTACCGGCAAATGCGTATGAGCCGCAATCATCCCGGGCAAGTGCGCCGCGCCACCAGCACCAGCAATGATCACGCCAAAGCCGTTTTCATGCGCGGTTTCGGCAAATTTGGATAACCGTGCCGGTGTGCGATGCGCCGAGATGATCTTCACTTCGTGCGCCGCGCCAAACTGAACAAGAATATCAGCGGCGGCTTTCATGGTTGACCAGTCAGACTGGCTTCCCATACAGATGGCAATGCGGGCTAGCGGTGATTTTGCGGTCATGGAATTCTCGATTTATGTCTTGAAATGGTCACGTCTTGAAAAGGCTGGAATAAGTCAGATGATTGCAGGCCGGCGCTATCAACGGCGATCAGTCTGCTTGATTTATCACCATCAGGCAATGATATCTGGCAAAATCTGGCTTCGTAATCTGGCCATTTCGTCTTTCAACACAAGTTTGCGCTTTTTCAATCTTTGCAGCTTTAGCTGATCAAAAGGCAAAACCTCAGCAAGCCGTTCAATCACAGAATCAAGATCGCGATGTTCGCTCTCCATCAAGACAATCTGATTTTGAATATTGCGTTGTAGGTCGTTGGAGTCTTTGTCCACATACCGCTCCTTCGCGTCATGTGCCAATCTGGCTGCCTTATGGTAATTCGGACATGTTTGAGACCTGTTCTTCGGTCTGTGTTGATCCACCAGCCTTTTCAATAGCAGCGTTCAGATCATCTTGCCGGCAAAGGCCAAGCATCGCCGGATGTTTTGCCGTGATATTGGCAATGTTCCAATGCGACCGGTCGCGAATCTTGGCGATGGTTTCCTTCGTTGTGCCAATCAATTTGATGATTTGCGAATCTTTCAATTCAGAATGGTGCTTAACAAGCCACATGATGGCGTCAGGCTTGTCGCCACGGCGTGCCACTGGCACATAGCGCGGGCCTTTGGTGCGCCGATTCGGTGTTGGCAGTTGCGATGATGCCAGAACCAGAACCGCTGTGTGATCAGCTTCGCAACGATCAAGCTCGGCGCGGGTCAATTGTCCGTTCAAAATCGGGTCATAACCTTGAATGCCAACACCAGCCTCGCCATCGGCAATCGACTGAACTTCGAGCGGATGAAGATTACAAAAGGCACCAATCTGGTCAAAAGACAGCGCGGTGTTATCAATCAGCCATACGGCGGTGGCTTTTGGCATCAATAGTTGTGTCATATGTCTTACCTAGTGCCGCCCCGGCGCGCTCCGTTGAATTCTTGGGCGAGCTAGGTGCGTTTAATTCATTGAGATTAAGAGAAAACGTATGTCCTTTATAGGGGGAATTGCGCGACATTGCAAAGCCTGCCTTCCCCGAAGCGCCGAAAAAGTGCAAATTAGGGGGAAAATAGCTATAAAAAAGGCGACAAAAAGCAGGAGCGGGTGATGGATGATGAATTAGATCGGTTGAGGCCAGCCGGATTACCAGCTGATAAGCAACGCTGGAACATCGAGGATTTACAGGCCTATATCGCGGCGATGCAGGCCGAAATCACGCATGTTGAGTCGCTGATTGCTGAAAAAAACAAGGTTCAGTCGGCAGCCAATGCCCTGTTTGGCGGGGGTGATTAGGCTTTTTATTACCAGGGCTTTTTATGATTTGGCTTGGCGCGGCAATGGCTGCATCCAATCAGCTAGCGCCAATTTGGCGGCATGGCCATTGATCATTAGGCCATCTTCATTGGCATGCGCATCAATAATATTGTGAAGGTCGCTTAGTTTTAAAAGTGCCAGGCAAATTGATTTTGCGTCCATCTGCCCAGGGGTGCTGTTGATTGGGACGGTTAATGCGGCTGCGGTTTTGCTTTTGCCAATGACGGTGCCCTGCCAAGAGATATCACTATCAATGGCTGGCGGATCGCCAGCGATGGTGAGCGGCACAAGGCGGCGCTTAACCAGCCCGCGATAATGCGTGCGTGCGGTCACTTCCTGACCAACATAACAGCCTTTTTCAAAATCAACCGCACCAAGCCGGTCAAGGCCTGCCTCAAGCATCAAGGCGCGTTCAGGGGTCAGGTCTACCGATCCTTCAGGAACGCCCGCGGCAATGCGGTTTGCATGCCAGCGATCAATTGTGCCGATTTGCGCTGGCAGATGACGTGCCTCGACCAGGCAATGGCTGCCAAGTTGTGGGCTTCGCGGGTCACCGCAGACCATAATCATGGGGATGGCCGTTGTTTCAGCGTCCTGATCGCCAAGCAACAGAACAAGCCTGATATCAGGTTCAATCGCCAGATCAATGGGTCGTCGCAACCGATAGCGGCGAAGTCGGGTAAACAGATCATCACGCCGTGCCATATCGCTTCTTAGCAAAAACCGATCCAATGCGGGCCGGTAAACCATCATATCGATCAGCACGCGGCCTTGCGGGGTTAACAGCGCTGCTGGGCAACACGCGCCAATTGGCAATGTTTCAACATTTGCCGTGATAATCGATTGCAAAAAAGCACAAGCCTCGTCACCAGCAACCGAAATAAAGCCGGTATCAGGATGGCAAATCGGCAATTCATCAGATCTCAGTTTCATTAATCGGGCTCGTTTAGCTAAAGGCGTTAAGGCACCTATTCGGTGATGGTTACGCTGCCTTGGTAAGGGGCAATGTAAAAGCGGCGCTTGCTGGCCCAAAAACAACGTTTCTTGTCAGGCCAGATTTCACGATAAGTTGGCGTGTCGGCAAAATAGTAAGTCTGTGTACAGCCAAAATAGCGAACATTGAATTGCTTGTCACCAAGGCTTAGCTTGCCACGATCGGTTCGTGAAATGCGAATTTTTGGCATGCTTGCCGAAAAGCACTGACCCTTTTTATTGCCGCGGCAGGCGGTTTCGGTTGAGCCAAGCATGCGGATATAGCGAAGCCGGCCTTCGGCAAGTTGAAACCCCTCATCATCAAACATCTTGCAGCCATCATCAGGTGCGCGCTGACGTTGGGAAAATTCACAAACAAACCAGAAACCCGGCCATTCTTCGCCATCAACGGCAAACCCCGTGCTTGACGCCGCGCTTGGATTTGGCAAGGCAAAGCTAATGACAAGGGCAAATATGATGGTCAAAACTCGGTGATTCATAAGGTTATCATTCACAAAGCTTTCCGAAAATGCAAGACAAGCATGGCCATAATCTGCGCGCCAAAAGCAAGCGCGATATTCATCCCAAGCAAGGCGTCCAACCCCAAGCCAGCATCAATCATCCACCCCATTAACATTGGTGACAAGGCCGATGCAAAAACCCCAACTGGCATGAAAAGCGCTTTGATTTCGCCCATATAACGGGTGCCATAAACCTCGGCGACTAAGGCGGCATTGGTGGCGTGCGGCATGCCAATGGCCAAACCGAAAAAAATAAAAAATAACGGCACCCCAATTTCGGCTGATCCAAGCCAGAGGGCAAGACAGGCCAATGTGTTTGGCAAAAGCGTATGTGCGGCGATGCGGTGCGCTGAAAATCGGTCAATCAGCTGGCCGATGGTCAGGCTGCCAATCACCGCAAAAACGGCATAAAGAACATAGCTTGCTGTCCATGTTGACAGGGCAACGCCCTTGGCTTCGGCCAAATAGATTTGATGAAATAACAGGCCGGTCAAAACAAATGATGGCACTGCGGCAAGCCAGATAAACCCAAGCCAGAAGGCAGGGTCGCGCAGAACCTGATTGCGCCGCCATTGTTTTTGACCGCCATAGGCATGATCGGGCATTGGCTGGTTTGCACCAAGGCCATCGAGCCCTTCGCCATCTTGTAATCGGGTGCGCTGCGTCAAAAGCCGCAGAAAAGGTGCCAGCGTTACAAAGGCAATCAATGGCAGGCCAATCCATAGGCTTCGCCAGTTAAAAATGGCCTGAAGCGCAACGATGCTTGCCGGTCCAATGGACTCGCTAAGCGTGTGGCCAAGCTGGGCAATTGAAATGGCGCGACCACGCGTCACAACATAGCGCCTTGCCATGGCGGTTGTGTATACATGTGTCATCATGCCTTGCCCAAACATGCGCAGCAGATATAACCCGCCGACAAGCATCCATAATGATGAAATCTGACTGAATAAAATGGTCGCCACACATAGGCTGCCAAGAATAAAGATGGCCAGCTTTTCCAGCCGCATCATATCGGCAAGCTTGCCAAGCCAAATCAGGCTGATGGCGCTGGCAGTTGTGGCAAGCGCGTAATAGGTGCCAAAGTCACCATGGCTGAGATCAAGCGCGGCGCGAATTTGCTCTGAAAAAAGCGAAATGAAAAAAGTCTGACCAAGCGATGACCAAAACGCCATTAGCAGCCCGAACAACAAAAACCGCCATTCGGTCAAAATAAATTCACGATTGCCAGTAAAGCCGGTGGGTGCGATCAGTGGCTGAGGTAATGGGTTGGGTGTCATGCCGCAGTTCAGCATGATGGCGTGACGCTGACAAGCGGCATGATTAAACCGGCGAATGACAGGCAATTATTTTTGCCAAAAAACTTGAAATGGCATCTCGTCATACACACATGTGTGTCATACCAATGATCCTAATACACAGTGACAAAATGGGCCGGCTTTTCGGTACGTTACTGGCTGCGCAATCACAATGTTTTCTCGCCATGAAAGTTGGTTTTGTTGTCATAGCCCAAAAACAGCTAGCCCGAAAATAGCTGGCCAGAAAAGGTCTGGGATGCAGGGTCAAGGTGATTTTTGTGATTTAGTAGATGGCCAAATGGGGGATTAATGTGATGCAAAGTGATAAATTTACGGCCTTGGTTCGCAATGCCATAGGTGCCGCACAATCGGCAGCATTGGCGGCAAATCATCAAAAATTGACCGCCGAACATGTTTTGGCAGAATTGCTTAAAGACGATAACATAACGGTTAAAATGCTGCTGGCAAAGGCGGGCGCTGACAACGCCTCATTGTCGGCGTTGCTAAAGGCCAGTATTGATAAATTTCCGCAAGTCACCGGAAGCGGCGCAGGCCAGTTGCAGCTTGATGTTGATCTGGCGCGGATTTTTGCGTCTGTTGAAGCCGAGGGGAAGGCTCGCCATGACCAGTTTATCGCGGTTGATCTTTTGCTTCTTGCCATGACGAAATCAACAGGGTCAGTTGGCAAAATTCTGAAAAAAGCAGGCGTTGAACCCGCCCCGCTTGGTGCGGCGATTGACGAGATGCGCAAAGGCCGCACCGCCGATAGTGACGCTGCCGAAGATAGCTATGATGCCCTGTCACGCTATACCAGCGACCTGACCGAAGCGGCGCGTAATGGCAAACTTGATCCGGTTATTGGGCGGGATGCCGAAGTACGCCGGACAATCCAGATTCTGGCACGCCGGACAAAGAACAATCCGGTTTTGATTGGCCAGCCCGGGGTGGGCAAAACGGCAATTGCCGAAGGGTTAGCGCAACGTATTATCAATTCTGATGTGCCAGAGGCGCTTGCCAATAAAACCCTGCTTTCGCTCGATATGGGGGCGCTTGTTGCTGGAGCAAAATATCGTGGCGAATTTGAAGAGCGACTAAAATCTGTATTAAAAGAGGTGCAGGACCGCGATGGTGAGATTATCCTTTTCATTGATGAAATGCACCAGCTTGTTGGCGCTGGTAAAACCGATGGTGCGATGGATGCGTCAAATCTGCTGAAACCCGCTTTGGCGCGCGGCGAGTTGCGCTGTATCGGTGCCACCACCCTTGATGAATATCGGCAGTATGTTGAAAAAGACGCGGCGCTAACACGCCGGTTCCAGCCGGTATTTGTTGATGAACCATCGGTTGAGGACACGATTTTCGTGCTTCGCGGCCTTAAGGAAAAATACGAACTTCACCACGGTGTGCGGATCACGGATGATGCGCTTATTGCGGCGGCGCGCTTGTCGCAGCGCTATATCAATGAACGGTTTTTACCTGATAAAGCCATTGATGTGATGGATGAGGCAGCAAGTCATTTGCGGATCGAGGCCGATAGCAAACCTGCCGATCTTGACTGTACCGACCGCCAGATCATGCAGTTGAAAATTGAACAGGCGGCGTTGCAAAAAGAGTCGCATAAACCCGATGAAAAACGGCTTGATGCGATCGCGGCCGAGCTTACCAATCTTGAAAAAAAATCCCAAACACTTGGCGCAGCATGGAATGCGATTAAGGCCAAAACTGCTGAAGTTGTCAGCCTGCAACAGGCGATTGAAGATGCGCGTCACGCGCTTGATGTGGCGCAGCGTGACGGCAATCTTGAAGCAGCAGCCGAACTGACTTACGGCAAATTACCAGCTTTGGCGCAGGATCTTGCCGCTGCCAAGGCCGCTGTTGCTGAATCCGAATTATTGAATGAAGAAGTGACTAGCCAGCATATCGCCAGTGTGATCAGTAATTGGACAGGTATTCCGGTTGATAAGATGCTGGAAGGCGAGCGCGACAAATTATTGGCAATGGAAGATTACATTGGCAAACGGATCATTGGGCAGGCTGATGCGGTCAAGGCGGTTGCCAATGCGACAAGACGTGCGCGCGCTGGCCTTGCTGATCCTAACCAGCCAATGGGAAGTTTTTTGATGCTTGGCCCAACCGGTGTTGGCAAAACTGAGCTTGCTAAGGCGCTTGCCGAATTTCTATTTGATAATGATACGGCCATATTGCGGATTGATATGTCCGAATATATGGAAAAACACGCAGTTGCACGGCTGATTGGTGCGCCTCCTGGTTATGTTGGTTATGAAGAAGGTGGCGCGTTAACCGAAGCGGTACGTCGCCGGCCTTATCAAATTGTGCTGTTTGACGAAATTGAAAAGGCGCATCCCGATTTATTCAATATCCTGCTTCAGGTACTTGATGAAGGCCGGTTGACCGATGGCAAGGGGCGGCATGTCGATTTCCGCAATACGATGATTTTACTAACCTCAAATATTGGTGCAGATCATCTTTTGACGCTTGATGATGACGCGCCTGCCGAGGCCGCCCGCGATGAAATCATGACCGAAATGCATCAGATTTTCCGGCCTGAATTTTTAAACCGGCTCGATGAAATCTTGCTTTTTCGGCGGTTATCTCGAAATGATATGGGGGCCATTGTTACCATCCAGATGGCACGGTTGCAATCACGGCTCGCCGAACGTGGTATAAGCCTTAACCTTGATGAGGCGGCGCAAAACTGGCTGGCGGCACAAGGCTATGACACGCAATTCGGCGCACGACCATTGCAACGGGTAATCCAGAACATGGTGCAGAATCCGCTTGCCGAAGCCTTGCTTGATGGCCGGTTTCAAGATGGCGATGTGATTGCGGTTGGGCTGGATCAGGCGACTGATCGACTGACCTTCAATGCGGTTGCGCCGCTTGCCGATGCCAGATAATCATTTTCATGCACCATAAATTTTCATCACATATGAGAAAGCCGCGGCCCATAAATAAGCGCGGCAAGAAATAGGTTTATCTATCCTCTCCCATTGACAGCGCCGGCATTGCGGGAAGATGGTTAGGCATCCGTTGGTTGTATCCTTGACTTTTTTTCAAGTTTGCGGTGCGTGCGTATCTTTTTTTGCGATTGAGAGTATTTGTGATGAAACGTCTTGTTCTTGGTCTATTGATTTTCTCAATTTCGATGCTGCCATTCTCGGCTATGGCCGATCATCCGCCAAAAACGGCTTTTGAAAAATTTGATGGCATTTAGTGCGCTTGGTAAAATCGGCAAGCTGGCTGAATTTGACGTGAATGTTGCGGTTTATGGTGTGCTGCCAAATGGAAAAACTACAACAAAGGACAATCCGGCGCTCGATAAAATCTTTGCCGATAAATTTAATTTGGCCACCAT
>Ga0255783_10005566_pt1 | contig 11174 bp, 7 predicted proteins | sample 011ome_22_FD_179981 | JGI IMG/M metagenome (GOLD analysis project Ga0255783, IMG submission 179981) | Coastal salt marsh microbial communities from the Groves Creek Marsh, Skidaway Island, Georgia - 011507BT metaG (version 2) | ecosystem: Environmental > Aquatic > Marine > Intertidal zone > Salt... | reverse complement strand
AACATTCCTTTTGCGTCAGCAGGGGTTGCCGGGCAAATAACTTTTAAGCCAGGTGTGTTCGCAATAAAGTTTTCTGGGGTGTGAGAATGAGTAGCTCCAACATTTGTTCCTCCATTAGCTGGACCCCTAAAAACAATAGGAACATTAATAAGCCCCCCTGACATGTAGCGAACACTTGCTGCGTTATTGAAAATTTGATCAAATGCTACATAGCAAAAGCTCCAAAACATAAATTCCACGACAGGCCTCATTCCCATCATAGCAGCTCCGACTGCTAAACCAGAAAAAGCTGCTTCACTGATTGGGGTATCAATTATTTTATTTGGACCATATTTTTCAAGCATTCCCTCAGATACTTTGTAGGAACCCTTGAATTGGGCGACCTCTTCTCCAAGCAGGATAACATTTTGGTCTCTTTCAATTTCTTCAGAAAGAGCTTGGTTGAGTGCTTCTCTATAAGTAATGGTTGCCATCTTTTATGATTTAGTAACTGGATACTCAAAAAACATGGTACCTTTTGAGGTTGATTTATCTGGATAATCGGTTTCCCAATAAATATCATCCATAAGTTCTGCGGGTTCCGGGAATGGGCTTGCAAGAGCAAATTCAGCCGAAGCTTCGGCCTCATCTTTTGCTTGTAAATCTATTTCGGTAAATTGATCATCAGTTAAAAGGCCTTCCTCTAAAAGTTGATCTTTGAATATACTGATAGGATCTTTATTTTTTTTGTATTCTTCAATTTCTTCTTTGCTTCTGTAGGTTTGGTCCGGATCAGCAACCGAATGTCCACGATATCGATATGTGTTAATTTCCAAGACAGAAGGACGACAATTCAAATGAGCATTTTCAAGAGCTTTTACTATTGTACTTCTAACTTCATAAATATTATGCCCCTCCGAAACAGACCAATCTATATCAAAGGCATCACCTCTTCTAGCAAGGGGTTCTCCTGCCGAGTGCCTGGATTCTGCTGTGCCCATTGAGTAACCATTATTCTCGATAATATAAATAACCGGAAGGTCCCAAAGGGAGGCGAGGTTGAGTGATTCGTAAAAAGGACCTTGGTTGGTTGCACCATCTCCCATGTAACACAGACACGCACCTTTTTTCCCAGCGTGCTTTAGGGCAAAAGCCATCCCTAGCCCGAGTGGGGTTTGACCCCCAACAATACCGTGCCCGCCCCAGAAATTTTTATCCGGTGCAAAAAAGTGCATAGAGCCTCCTTTTCCTTTAGAGCATCCTGTTCTTTTACCAAATAATTCTGCCATGCACTCATCCATATCCATACCAACAGCTAAGGCATGGCCATGGTCTCTGTATGCTGTAATGATATGATCATCTTCGCCCATCGCGGAAACTGAACCAACAGCTACAGCTTCTTGTCCAATATAAAGGTGTAAAAACCCCCCAATATGACCCTGTTGATAAGCCCGCAGAGACCTTTCCTCAAATCTTCTAATTCGAATCATTTGGGTCAGCAGATCTATCTTCGTAGATGCACTAAGATTGAGATTACATTCAGCCTCGGAAAACTTAACCTTGGAAACACCTGAATCAGTCGACTTAGTTGTAGATTGATTCGAATCTATGTTCTTTTGTTTTTTAACATTAGATTCTTCGAGGGTGGCGTCGTGGTATAGTCCTTCCATAAGTTTTAAAAAGAATTTTATTATCTATTTATTACGCTTTTGCTTCAATCTTAATCTTAGCTTTACCATCAATCCATTCTGCCCTTAGCCCCCAAAAACTGTCACTTCTTTTAAAATAGTAAGGCCAAACTAAATCATGGTCACTTTCGGGTATATCTAAATCCTTGATGCTGTTTTCATCAAAAAACTTAAAATCCCCTTCATCAAAACTATCAGGAAGCTTTTGGATTTCTTTTTTACAATCAAAAAGAAACATTAACCAGTGACCGCTATTTTCATAGCATTTTTCAGATACATACCCAAATAAATGTAAATCAGTTTCCGAAAGGAGCATGCCTGTTTCTTCCCTTGCTTCTCTTATCGCACATTCAAAAGGAGACTCTCCATCTTCCATTTTTAATTTTCCGCCCGGGGGACTCCACTTACCTTTATTTGGCGACCTTTTTCTTTGAAGCATAAGAATTCTGTTATTGTGGTCGCGAATGAATAGAAGGCATGAAATTTTAAAGTGCATTTGGTTTTTTGCTTGTTAAAGTGTCATAACTTAGGGAAGGATAAGGTCATTTAAAATCTTAATATACGGTAAGTTCTATGAAAATAATTTTATCATCCCTTTTTTTCGTTTCCTTTTTTTTCTTCGGGGCTTTTTTTGCTTTTGGTGAAATTGATAAAATAGCTAAATTAGATATCAGCAGTAACAAACTTCCGATTAAAAAAGAAAGCGATCAATGGATTCGAATAACGGTACCATTTAAGTTCTTGTCACATCCCAAAATTGCAGATCTTCAAGGAAGCAGACCCAGTACCTTAAACCAAGCCTTTAACCCTGATTTCATTGATAATGTTAAGGTAAAACTATGGATATGTTTCGCCAATAAATTTAAACAAAACCTTTTGGGCTCAGGGAATAATTTAAAAGATGCAGATTTTTACCAATATTATAGTTCTGAGATAGAATACCTTACACTGGAATTTGACAGGTCTACTAAAAATGCAACATTCCTTTTTCCCACAGCCATTGCGGAGAGAGACGGCTTTTTGCAATCCTCCATAAAACCTGTCGGCTATGTCATAGAAATTTTACATGAAGAATCTAAGCTAGAACTATCAAATGCCGCCTACTTTAATTATCGAGGTGTAACTGAAAATATTTTAGAAACTTTTATTTCTGAAGCTATCTCTAAAAGCTCAGAAAACGAAGGTGTTTTGGTACCAGCCCACAAAATTAACCCAAGTTATCTCATTGGCATGGGTCCAGTGAATGTGGGCAAGTAAGATGTTGATGATATTTAGTAAACAAACAATCACAGTTTATGGCTGCTAAGCATGAGTTAATCATTAACTGCGGTATATCGCATGTTTCCGCGAGTGTTTTTGGGTATGAAAATAATACGCTCAAGCTGCAGAAAGTGGGATTGCACACCTTGGCGCATGACTACACCCAAGATTCACTCTGGCTTGATTCAGTCGTCTCTGGGATAAAAAACCTTTGTGCTGACCTCAAATTGAAAGGAGAGGTAAGATTTATTTTTCCTGGAAGTTTTCTTTTAACCAAAACAATACGAGTTCCTAAGGTAGAAAAAGACAAACAGGATAAAATTGTGGGTTTTGAGTTATCTCAAAAAATGCCTTTTCCACTGGCAGAATTAATCTGGGACTATCAAATTATTGACGACGATGGGGTAGAACAAGAAATTTTAGCTTTTGCGGTAAAACCAGAAGTGGCTGAGACTTTTTGCGAACGAATAGTTGAGCTGGGATTAACTCCAATTCAAATTACACCCGCACCCATATTAGACTACAATGCCTTAAGGGCTTCAGGAATTGGATTAAATGACAGTGAAACCTTAGTCGTTAACATGGGCGCGAAGTCAACCAATTTACTTTTCATAAACCCCACGGGTTTTTTAATTCGCAGTATATCTATTGGTGGCAATTCACTTTCACAAAACTTAGCTGATAGACTTGGCGTTCTTTTTGGTAAAGCGGAAGAGCTCAAGAAGTCTTATTTTGCTGGCCACATGAATTTTTCTCCGGATGACCCAAATTTGCAGAATATCGAGTCTTGTGCCCAGCAATTCCTGGCGAGGGCTAGCCAAGAAATTACTCGCTCCATTGTTACCTATAAAAGACTAAAAAAAGGAAAATCCCCAGAAAGAATATTTTTAGCTGGTAGGGGAGCATTGTTGCGCAACCTGCCCGAGTATATAAGCCATAGTCAGCAACTGAGTATTGATTACTTTGACCCCACCCAGATCATTCAAATTGCTCCCGAAGTTTCTTCTGAAATGCAAAGTTTACTGCCTTTTATGTTAAGTGAGCCTGTCGGGCTAGCCAGTTCTATTTTTATGGATGTGGGAGACAGGAAATTTGCCCCGCCATTGAATCTTTTGCCTTCTTCGAAATTATCAAGCTTGGGTTTTCAAAAAAAGAAACCCTATTTTTGTTTGGCCTGCTGTTTGTTTGCGCTTTTACCTTTGCCGGGTCTTCTTAGGTCACAGAGTGATCTTAATATTTTGAATAAAAACTTATCCGAACAAAAGATAGATTCTCTACAGTTGTCACAAGAATTGAAGTCCCAAAAGAATCTAAAAAGTAAATTCCTATTTGTGGATAGGCTGGGGAATGAGATCGCCCAAAAAAACCTTCCCTTTCTTGAAAAGCAAAAAAAATGCTGGCAAATTCATGGGTTGTTGAACGAATTACAAGGCTCGTTGGATCACCAAGAAGTTAACGATGCCTGGATTGATAATTTTGAAATTATTATCCCGGAACGAAATGAAAACATAAGGACAGGAAGCAAAGCAAATGGGGATAATTTTAAAATTAAATTATCTGGTCGGTATTTAGTAAAAGCTAGTGATGATATATTATCTGGACCTGATGCAGAAAAGCGCAATACCCTCATAGACCTCAATAGTAAGAAGCAGGCGGCTTTGACAACTTACATTAATAACATATCCGTAGTCGAAAAAATAGACCGAAAAGTTTTTTCCATTGAAGGAAAAGGTGACCTTTTTGGTAAGTATTTCACTCACTTTGAGTATCAAGTAAGTACGAATTTATAAGAGTTCGAGTGAATGAAAATCATTAAAGACAACATAGTTCTATCCCTATTTTGTATAACTGCTCTTGTAGCCTTTATAATATTGTTTATTTACAAAGTAGGTATTTCGGAAGAAATTGATAAAAAAAAGACTGAAATCCAAAGGGCCATAAGACTCCAAAAAGAGTATGTTGAAGAGCTAAGTATTTACAGCAATTTGACCAATGATTTTACCCGAGCACAAAACGAGTTAAAACATCTTGCAACGATCGAAAAACAACAAACGCTTTTTTGGAAAAAAATACTTAATCCAAGGGAAAACCATATGGTTAAGTGGAAGGATAGTTCGGCAGAATCTGTAAATGCTGATATTACAAGACTGTTTTCTTCATTAAGGGCCCGTTGTCGCTCGAAGGAAATAGAATTACCATCGACGGCAAACAAATCGCCAACAATTGGTTTTGGGTCTGCCAACAGAAAACCGGAAAATAATTACGGCTTTGGTTTTTCTTCTTATGATGGTTTTTGGCCAAGCTTTACTCGAGAAGAAGCTAAAATTTTAGGGGTGCAGGCTAAAATAATCAAAGAAATCGTAGAAATCCTTTCCCAATCTGTTTCTGATTCTTCTAGTCTTACCCTTATTGAAATTTTAAGAGAGGGTGCGGGAGAAGTCGACCGAAAGCACATTAAAGATGATCTCCTTAGCCTTGGGGCACAGAGCAAACTTTTATTACGAAATGGAGGAGGGATTAAAAGCCTGGCATTCAAAGTTTCCATTAACGGGCAATCAAGCCATGCAAGAACCTTTATAAACCTGCTAAAGCCTCCATTTATGTTAAGGAACTTTACTGTAAAAAGGGAAATAAAAATAGAGCAGGAAACAGAGAAGAACTTAGATTTTATCCCTAACCCTTTTGGGGGTAGTGTAGAAGAACAATCCGTACCCAAAAGCCAAGCTAAACCAATCGTAAGAGATACAAGTTCAGAATTTGTCTTTCTTATCGAGTATATCACTGAAATTTCAAATGACCTTCAGGCTTTATTTGAAGATAAGTCAATTTGGGAAAATGCAGATAAAGTAGTTATAAGTGATTTTTTAACCTCTTCAGGCAATTCCGAGATCTTAGAGGATGCCAAGGTGAAAATATTGTTAGATGAATAAGCTAAAAGATTATTCTCATAAACTGCTTCTAGCATTATTAGTGATTTTATTAGCGTGTCTTTTTGCGGTCACCTTTCTTGGCGATGACCAAACGACTGATATAAACTTATCACTGGATGATGCAGAACCTTTCGAACTACGAACGGTGAATGGTGGTTATACCGAGATAACCTTACGTAATTCTCACCAGTTGATGCCCGGCAATTCCGTTTCTGTCCAGGAAGCGAATGGCACGGAACTAGATGCTTTGAAAATTGAAGAAGTTGTTTTCCGAAGAAAGTCTGAAGTGGTTGTTTTTGTTAAAAATGGTGAGCAGATTGAAGGAAGGCTTGCCAACCAGGAGGACTTAAATTTGAGAAGTGATTGGACAAAACAGAGGCAACCCCTTTCTCTTTCTAAAGATAGAAAAATAATTAATATTCCTTTCTCCGAGATTGAGAGCATAAAGAGTGACCACAAAATTTTATTTAAAACACCTAAAAATGTTGATTTACAAGACTTTAGGTTATCCTTCTATCAGTCCAAAGATATTCAGCTTTCATATTTTGAAATGCCAGAAAGGCCTCAATGGGAAAAGAAGAGTCTGGATAATAATGAAACCAAGTATGATCTTTTCACGCCTCCGGTTATTTACCTTGTTGACGGAAAATTATCCAACACCATTCCTCGGGAGTCATTAGTCAACCAAAAAAGTGATGAGAAATTTGGAATGGAACTTATCAGGTTTTCGAATGAACCTTACCCTTACAAATTAGTAAGTTGGATTGGCGAGATCCCTTACTTTGAGGATACACAAACGAGGCAATCTGCAGTATCTTCATCTTTTGTTAGGAATAGGCTTGAGGTGGGTATTCCCTACAAGAAAAACACGCAAAGGGCAGGGGGGCAACCCTCGCTTGTGCCAACTTCTTTGGAAGACAATGAAAAGGAGTTGGTGGTGGAAAAATTTGTTGTGCAACAGTATAAAGATGAAAAATCTGGTGGCATGAAAATAATCGGACGTGCCCTAGTGAAAGACTTTAAACTGGGGGGAAAGTCATTTGAAATTAATAATCAAATGAAGGAAGTTTACGCAGGAAATATTAAGATAGAAGTACGGATGACTTTAGATGAAATAGATGATAAGGTCTTTACTTTTACCACATCTGACGTGGGTATCTCTTTTGATTTTGGAGATAGGGTCTACACAGTAATGAAAATTGACGAAGCATCCAAAACAATCTCGGTTAAGAAAAAAGGACCTAGCCAAGATCAGCATGTAGAGAAAATATTGAGTTTACCCTAAATTAATCCTTTTCGAGATTGACCCTCGGTCTCGAATGTATGCAATAAAGAGTTTGTTAAAGTTCGACTCTTGCCCTGCTTGTTCGATGTCATACCTACCTCTTACTATTGCCATTTTCTTTTCATCTTTATCGGTTGTCTTCTTAAGTTTCGGACAATCAAACTCAAGTGGTTCAGTTATTCCCTACATCGCTATCCCAAGTCAGGCCCCCCCCCCTTCATTAGAACCTTCCGTCACGAGTGATCGTGTTTACAATATTGGGGAGGACACAAATCTAGTTACCCTTCTGCAAGAAATTCGGGGGTTATTGAATAATGGCGACCTGGAGGAGGCCCAAGCATTGGCACAGTCTGCGCTCGCGAATGTTAAGAGAACCGAGCAGAACAAATTTTATCTTTCCCAAATACGACAGCAGGAAACAAAATTATATTATGAATTGGCTACCAAGGCGATGCGAGAAAAGAAGTTTACTTTAGCCAGCCAATTGCTTGATAGATATAAAGATAATATCGCTCTTGAATTAAGTGAACGCAAAAGAAAACGAGAAGTTGTTCTTAAAAAGGATGGCTCAGGCGATGTTTCATTAGTGGGTAGACTGGTTGAGGAACTTGATAAAGCCAAGCAGGATCTTGCGGAAATTCGTGCCAAAGCAGGTTTGCCTGAAGATGATGCGAAGCCTGATTTGGAAAGATTAATGGAGCAGGAGCAGGCAAAAGTGAGTACCACTATCCGAAGGAGCGAGCAACTTCTATTAAAAGCCCGGAAAGCAGGTGAAGATGGGCGCTACGAGGAGGCAACGCAACTTCTTGACGAAGCCCTATCTCTTATCCCAGAAGGGTACTCCACCATTGCACTCATTAGTGATTTATATAAAGCAAAACAGCAAATAACATGGTACAAGATGGGGGAAGCTATGTTAAAGGGACAAGTTTCTGAAGTGCAAGAGCTTGTGGTTGAGTACAAAAAAATTGAAGATAATCGGAGAACAGCAGAAACTGAAACATTAGGAATTGAAGCAGAAATAGATTATGATGCCGAGATCCGCAAAGCCTTGGAAAAAAACCAGGAGCAGTCAAAGCAAGCAGAGTTCATCCTTGTGCAAGCCCGGGAAAACATAAAATTAAAAAACTATGATGAAGCAGAGGCAGATTTATTAAACATCATGAATTATTTAGAGCCTAATACCCTAACTTGGCCAATAATTCTTGAAGCTTCATTGGTTAAAAACAGGATCAACTTGGCAAAAGCCGAAGACTATCGCGAGAAAAAAGATTGGGTCAAAGCTAATGAATTCATTGATGCGTTTAAGCTTGGTTTTCATCAAGATAAAAACATTCAAGGCGACACTCTCTCTTATGGAAGGCCTGGGTTGAAAAAAACGGAAGGTGAAAAAGCCGTGGATAAAGAACTTGGTTTGGCCGATAAACTGACCAAGAAGATCGAGATGGATAAGAGGAACCCCTACAAGCGTGATATTACTGAATTTACTCCGAGCTGGAAAGATGATCAGGCTGTATTGGATGAACTTTTAATGAGGGCTAAAGTCCAGTTTGTTAATCGAGATTTAGTAGGAGCGACCGAGACTTATCGAGCGATTGAAACTCGTTTTTCTGAAAATTACGAAGCCAAGGAGATGTTGAAAAGAATTTCTAAAATCCGACAGGAGGAAAGTTACCTAGGGTATCTCAAGACAAGGCAGGAAATGCTGGAAGAAATCGAGAGAGAGTGGGAGCGTCCAAAAGTTTTTGATCGGGTAATTGAGGAAGCTTCGGATGTGCAAGATGTAACATCTAAGATAGAAGAAAAATTGAATCTTATTCAAGTTTCTCCACCACCCTACTTCGACTCACCTTTGCCCGATGTGATTATGGACTTACAGAGGCTAGCAAAGCAAAATGATTTAACAGAGCCTGATATTACGAAAAAGGGCATCCTTATGTACGCTAAAAAGCCTCCGGATGAAGAAGAATATCCTAAGGTAACGATCACATTAATACCGATGTCTCTTGGGAACGCGATATCAGTAATCACTGAATCCATAAGCTGGACATACGAAATTGAACCTAATGCAATCGTTATTTCCAAAACCGGTGGGAGTATCAAAGGTCGACGCTTAGAAACGGAGGAATACGAAATTACTCAGGGTACAGTTCGCAGAATGACTGGAGGCTCAGGAGGCGGCGGCGGAGCCGCAGCCGATCCATTCGCAGCCGGCGGAGGCGGTATGGCCGGCGGAGGTGATGGAGATGATTTAAAAGTCAAAGCGTATCTCGAGGCGGCAGGAATTGCCTTTGATGAAAGCAAAGGCCATCGTTTTGCGTTTGATGGTTTTCTTATCATCGTTACCCACGATCGCAGAACTTTAGATAAAATAGAGAGAATCTTAGCACGCTTAGACAAAGACACGAGTAAGCAGGTAGAAATTGAAACAAAGTTTTTAGAAGTCCAGGAGGGTGCTTTGGATGAAATAAGTTTTGATTGGCAATTCGGTTGGGGTGACCCTTCTTACATGATAGACCCAGCAACGAATAATCCGGTAATTGATTCTCAGGGTAATCCGGTTTTTTCATTTTCGAATACGATGACTGGCAACACTCGCACATTAGCCCAGGCACATAGCCCAGGAGCCAGCTCCAATAGCCAGATCGTAATAAGTGATTCCTTAAATCCATTAGCAAGCATGACATTACCGACTCCGGCACCCGTGTTGCCTGGTTTTGTTGACATTGGTGCTGGAGTATCTCCCCTGGTACAATCGCAAAACAATAGCATTCAATATGCTCAAGGGGCGGGAAGTATGATTCTGGGTGGCAGTCAGGCAAAGTTATTAATCAGTGCCCTTAAGAGAAAGCAGGGAACCGATTTATTAAGTGCTCCAAGAATAACGGTGGTTGACGGCGAAGAAGCCACTATAACCATCGCCCAGGAATTTATTTATCCTATTCAATACGAAGCACCCGAACCACCTCAGGTGAATAACAATGGTGGCCAGGGGGGTGGCGGAGCAGGGGGTGGGGTAACAGTTCGCTCAGCAACCCCAGAATTTGGTGATGTTGCCCCAGAAGGGAAACAGCAAGGTTTTCGAGAAGTGGGTGTGATACTTTTTGTGCGCCCAAAGGTAGAGAAATATAATTCAATAAACCTTTTCTTGAAACCAGAGGTCACTGAATTTGATGGCTTTGTAGAATATGGAGGGCCATCTGCCGCGATTAATGATACTAAAACAATAGTTCAGCCATCTGGTAATTTAATGCCTATTTTCTCAACGAGGAAGGTTGAGACTACGGTCAGTATTTTTGATGGAGCTACAGTCGTAATTGGTGGTTTAACTCGTGAAGAAGTAAAGACTGTAAATGATAAAATTCCTGTACTCGGTAACATTCCATTACTGGGAAGACTTTTCCAGTCCTCCGCAGAAAGCTATCAGAAACGCAACCTCCTCATATTTGTAAGTGCCAACATTGTATCAAGGGGCGGTTCACCGGTGAGGGAAACTATTCAAAACATTAGTCCTCAGTCGATATTTAAAGATCCTGTGATTATGACACCTACTGGTACAATCCGTCGCACATTTAAAGAAGACAACGGCTTGCTGACAGAATGAGAGTAAAGGATCGGCAAGACAAACGGATTATATTTTGCATATCCCATTGATTCGAAGTAACCTATATCATTCTTTGCTACTGATATTTTAGCAGATTTTGAACCTATAATGAAATATGTGAACGATTTCTTTTTAAGAATACGAAACAAGTTATGTTTCGCTATCCAATATAGAAAATGGTTTTTACAGGTAGGTTTGGTGGTAATCTCTTTTATCGTTACCATTTCTTTTTTGTCTCATGAAACCCAAAAACGAAAAGTAAGATTAAGTTTATTGGAGCCTGTACAAGAAAATCATACAGCATTGGCAATACCCGAGCGAGATAAGGGTTCAAGCGAAGAGGTAAATAATCCGATCATTCCAACAAAACTCTACACCGAATCTGTTTTAGGTGAGTTTGCCAATTGGATTAAATCATACCAAAAACT
>Ga0255783_10005564_pt1 | contig 11178 bp, 7 predicted proteins | sample 011ome_22_FD_179981 | JGI IMG/M metagenome (GOLD analysis project Ga0255783, IMG submission 179981) | Coastal salt marsh microbial communities from the Groves Creek Marsh, Skidaway Island, Georgia - 011507BT metaG (version 2) | ecosystem: Environmental > Aquatic > Marine > Intertidal zone > Salt... | reverse complement strand
ATAGATTTTGGATTTTCTGAAATAATTTTATCAAGGGATTTTCTAAGTAAGGTCTGAATTTGAAAAGTACTTTTATTATCAGAAACCATTAACCATGTGACTAAGCTTCCATTTTCCAGCTCAGTTGCTAGCGCCGTTTTTTTTAAGTCTACAATTTTCCCACCTTGTCTTTTCAGCGAAGCCAAAAGGGGTTTGCTAAACAGAGGATTTTTTTGCTTTTCGTTAAATAATATAAATATATGTGAGTTCTTCGATAAATTTGATTCGGTAGGTACCTTAATGTTTTGACCAATCTTGATATTCATTCTAAAATCCTTAAAATTTATAAAAAACAATAACTTAAGTGTATAAAAGTATCTTTTTTAAACTAAAAAAAGCTTGACCAATTAAGCCAAAACCCTGAAAATTACACATTATCTCAACTGCACTAGACATAAATAGATGCAATAAATTCTATCTTAATAAATATTTTATTAAGGTCAATTTTTAAATTACAAACATTTCACAGGATAAGCAAAGTATATGGACCAAAGTCTTGATAATGATGAACTAGAAACCCAAGAATGGATTGAGGCGCTCAACTCAGTCATTGACGCTGAAGGTTCAGAGCGTGCGCATTTCTTGATAGAAATGATGATCGATCAAGCCCGTCGTTCAGGTTCTAACCTTCCATATAATGCTACAACAGCCTATGTAAATACTATTCCTACTCATCTTCAACAAAGGCATCCGGGAGATCCTGGTATGGAAAGAAGAATTCGTGCTTTGATTAGGTGGAACGCCATAATGGCAGTATTGAGAGCAAATACCAAGTCACCAGGTATTGGTGGGCATATTGCCAGTTTTCAATCTGCTGCTACGCTCTATGATGTTGGTTTTAACCATTTCTTTAGAGCAGAAAATGATTCTTTTGGTGGAGATTTAGTTTACTTCCAGGGACATTCCTCACCTGGCATATATGCTCGTGCCTTTCTCGAAGGAAGAATGACAGAGGAGCAATTAGATAACTTTAGAATGGAAACTAAAGGTAATGGCTTATCGAGCTACCCTCACCCTTGGTTAATGCCAGATTTTTGGCAGTTTCCTACTGTTTCAATGGGCTTAGGCCCTTTAATGGGTATTTATCAAGCACGCTACTTAAAATACTTACATGATAGAGGCATTGCAGATACGTCTGATAGGAAAGTATGGGTATTTTGTGGTGATGGAGAAATGGATGAACCAGAATCTCAAGGTGCAATTTCTCTTGCTGCCAGAGAGAAATTAGATAATTTAATTTTTGTAGTTAACTGTAATTTACAAAGGTTAGATGGACCAGTAAGGGGTAATGGCAAAATAATCCAAGAACTCGAATCAAATTTCAGAGGTTCCGGTTGGAACGTGCTAAAAGTTATTTGGGGGTCTTATTGGGACCCATTGTTTGCTATGGACAAAGATGGCTTAATGAAAAAGAGAATGGAAGAATGTGTTGATGGTGAGTTCCAAAATTTCAAAGCCAAAGGGGGTGCATTTACTCGAGAAGAATTTTTTGGTAAATACCCAGAACTCAAAGAGAGAGTTGCGGCAATGTCCGATCAAGATATATGGAGACTGAATAGAGGTGGTCATGATCCTCATAAAGTTTATGCAGCCTATGCAGCAGCTGTTGCTCATAAAGGTCAGCCGTCAATTGTGCTAGCCAAAACCGTCAAAGGTTATGGAATGGGTGATGCTGGAGAAGGGCAAAATATTACACACCAGCAAAAGAGTATGGATATTGAGTCTCTGAAAACTTTTAGAACAAGATTTGACTTACCTGTAAGCGATGAAGAGGTCGAAAACCTTTCTTACTATAAGCCTGCAAAAGACTCCCCAGAAATAAAATATATGATGGAGAGAAGGAATGCGTTGGGTGGTTTTTTACCTAAAAGAAAAAAACAAGGAAATAAACTCAATGTCCCCTCAATTGATGCATTTGCAAATCAACTAAAGAGTACAGGTGATAGAGAAATATCTACCACCATGGCTTTTGTGAGAATTCTAACCACACTGGTTAAAGATAAAGATATTGGTAAATTTATAGTACCAATTGTCCCAGATGAAGCGAGAACCTTTGGTATGGAGGGAATGTTTAGGCAGTTAGGTATTTATTCATCAGTTGGGCAACTTTATGAGCCACAAGATTCCGATCAAGTCATGTTTTATAAAGAAAAAAAAGATGGGCAAATTTTAGAGGAAGGTATTAATGAAGCAGGATCTTTCTCATCATGGATTGCTGCTGCAACCTCTTATAGTAATTCAGGTATCCAAACAATTCCGTTTTATATTTTTTATTCCATGTTTGGTTTTCAAAGAATTGGAGATCTTGCTTGGGCTGCAGGTGACTCACGATCTAGAGGGTTCTTATTGGGGGCCACCGCTGGAAGAACAACACTAAATGGTGAAGGACTTCAGCACGAGGATGGACATAGTCATCTTCTATCAGCCACGATCCCTAATTGTGTCTCTTATGATCCATGTTTTTCATATGAATTAGCAGTCATTATGCAAAATGGCCTAGAGCGAATGATAAAAAATCAAGAAGATATTTTTTACTACATCACTTTAATGAATGAAAATTATCAACACCCTGACATGCCAAAAAATATTAATGAAGATATCATTAAGGGGATATATAAATTTTCTAAAAGTAAGGTTAAAGGACCTAAGGTTCAATTAATGGGTAGTGGGGTGATACTAAGGGAAGTAATTGAAGCTGCTAATATTTTAGAAAAAGATTTTAAAGTGAACTCAACGGTCTTCAGTGTAACCAGCTTCACAGAGGTCAGAAGAAATTCACTTGATGTTGAAAGATGGAATATGCTTAATCCCGATCAAGCAGAAAAAAAATCAGTATTGGATGAAATAATTCATGATTTGGAATCACCTATCATCTCAGCGACGGATTACATGAAGTCATTTGCAGAGCAAATTGCCACTTTCTTACCTAACAAATTTATTTCATTAGGAACTGATGGTTTCGGTCGCTCAGACAGTAGAGAAGCTTTAAGAGATTTTTTTGAAGTTGATCGCTATCACATTATCATTGCTGCTTTAAAAGCATTAGTCGAAAGAAAAGAGATTGAAAAATCCATCTTAATTGAGGCTTTAAAAAAATATAAAATAGTGAACGATAAACCAAACCCGGTATCCTTATAGTTATGAGTTCAGAACAAATCCTTATTCCTGATATTGGTGATTTTGACAGTGTTGATGTCATCGAAGTTTTAGTAAATATTGGTGACAGTATTGAGTATGATATGCCGCTTATCACCGTAGAGTCTGATAAAGCATCAATGGATATACCCGCTCCTAGAGATGGTGTTATTAAGGATTTAAAAATTAAAGTAGGTGATAAAGTTAAAGAAGGAAGTTTAATTGGGTTGATTGAGGTTTCAGAAACAAAAAAAGAAACCAAACAGGAAGTAAAAGCCCCAGCTATAGATGAAAAAAAAGATGATTTAGAAAAAATAACACATACCCCAACACGACCTGCTCCTGAACCACCAGAAAAGAAAGTAGCTAGAGAAAAACCTTTGCCTATTGGTGAAAGTGTTGTTAACGAAGGATCTAAAAAATCACATGCAAGTCCATCCGTTCGAAAGTTTGCAAGAAACCTAGGTGTCAACCTGTCCTTTGTAAAAGGGAGTGGAAATAAAAATAGAATTCTTATTGAGGATGTTGAAAGCTTTGTCAAAGGTGAGTTAACTAAGCCAAGAACAGAAAATATGGGCGCTAGCTTTGCTCCTATCCCAATGCCCAATATTGATTTTTCTGAATTCGGTAAAATTGAAACAAAGCCTTTATCAAAGATCAAAAAAATATCTGGTGCTAACCTTCACAGAAATTGGGTCACCGCACCTCACGTAACTCAATTTGATAACGCTGATATCACGGATCTAGAAATTTTTAGAAAATCAATGCAAAAGGAAGCTGAAAAGCGTGGTGCAAAATTGACCTTACTCGCCTTCCTCATGAAAGCTTGTGTCAATGCATTAAAAGCATACCCTATGTTTAATAGCTCATTATCTCCTGATGGAGATAGTTTAATTTTAAAAAGTTATTACCACATCGGGTTCGCCTGTGACACACCAGATGGATTGGTCGTTCCTGTTGTCAGGAATGTCGAAAAAAAGGATGTGATTGATATCGCTGAAGATCTTGGAAGTCTCTCTGAAAAAGCTAGAGCTCGAAAATTAAAAATGGATGAGATGCAAGGTGGTTGTTTTACCATTTCAAGCCTAGGTGGTATTGGTGGTACAAAATTTACCCCAATTATCAACTGCCCTGAAGTTGCAATATTAGGTGTATCACGTGCCGCTATGCAGCCTGTTTATAATAAATCCAGTGAAGATTTTGAAGCAAGATTAATGCTACCTTTATCACTTTCTTATGACCATAGAGTTGTTGATGGAGCTGATGGTGCAAGATTTACCAGTCATTTATGCATGATGTTGTCTGATGTAAGGCGACTTCTTCTCTAAACCTAATGGCTGAATTAAAAAATATATACATTCCAAATATTGGAGACTTTGATAGCGTAGAGGTTATTGAAGTGATGGTCAAAGTTGGTGACGAAATTAAAGAAGAAGGTGCTTTAATTACAGTAGAGTCTGATAAAGCTTCAATGGACATTCCTTCACCTGAATCTGGTTTAGTAAAATCCTTAGACATAAAAGTAGGTGATATTGTCAAAGAAGGTTCACTGATTTTATCAATTGAGCCTCAAACGTCGAAATCAATTCAGCAACCCGAAACAGAGCCAAAAATGGAAGCAAAGAGTAATGCTGCCAATAAAACAAAACCTCAACCCCAATCTGAAGATAATAAAAGTGATGAAGAGTATGATGTTGCTGTACTAGGATCAGGGCCTGGTGGTTATACTGCTGCATTTAGGGCAGCTGATTTAGGTAAAAAAGTAATTTTAATCGAGCGTTATACAACTATTGGCGGCGTATGCCTTAATGTGGGTTGTATCCCCTCAAAAGCACTACTTCATACAGCAAAAGTAATTACAGATGCCGAAGATACATCAAATCATGGTGTATCATTTAACAAACCTTCTATTGACTTAGACCAACTCAGGAATTGGAAGTCAAATAAAGTAGTTAAAAAATTAACTATGGGTTTAGCACAAATGGCAAAACAAAGAGAAGTAAAAATTATTGAAGGTGAAGGTAAATTTATATCCCCGCATCAAATTAATGTTGCACTCAATGATGGGTCAAATAAAATTATTGGCTTTAAATCAGCTATTATCGCGGCTGGCTCCCAGTCATCTAAAATTCCGAATACACCTGATGATGAAAGAATTATGGATTCTACAGGTGCATTAGAACTTAAAGATATTCCCAAGAAATTATTAATTATTGGTGGTGGAATTATCGGGTTAGAGATGGGAACTGTTTACGATGCACTAGGAAGTGATGTATCAGTTGTTGAATTAAGCGATGGTTTAATTCAAGGATGCGACAGAGATATTGTTAGACCCCTTCACAAGAGAATGGAAAAGCGTTTTGAAAATATTTGGTTAAATACAAAAGTCACAGGTATTGAATCAAAAAAAGAAGGGATAGATGTCATTTTTGAAGGTGAAGATGTTCCAAAGAAAATGACTTTTAATCGAGTTTTAGTTGCAGTCGGAAGAAAACCTAATGGTCACAAAATTGATGCGGAAAAGGCCGGAGTTCAAGTAACTGAGCATGGCTTTATTGATGTTGATAAACAGATGAAAACTAACGTTGATCATATATACGCCATAGGTGATATTGTTGGCCAACCTATGCTTGCGCATAAAGCTACTCATGAAGGCAAAGTAGCTGCTGAAGTAATTGCTGGCGAAAAGGTTGAATTTCAGGCGATGACAATCCCATCAGTTGCCTATACAGATCCTGAAATAGCATGGGCAGGCATAACTGAAGATGAAGCGAAATCAAAGAATATTGAAATTGAAAAAGCCGTTTTTCCATGGGCTGCAAGTGGGAGAGCTATTTCGACTAATCGAACAGAAGGCATGACAAAACTTATATTTAACAGACAAACCAATAGAATTATTGGTGCAAGCATTGTAGGTACAAATGCAGGAGAGCTTATAGCAGAGGCTGTGTTATCGATAGAGATGGGAGCGGATGCTCATGATGTTGGGCTATCAATTCACCCTCATCCTACCCTATCTGAATCAGTCGCAATGGCAGCTGAAATTAAGGAAGGCTCAATCACTGACTTGTATATCAAAAAGAAATAATCTCTTATAAGTAATACATCAATCCGTCAAAAATTAAATTACTTTCTAATTTAATTCTTGATTTCCAATCCTCTTCTGATTGTTCATAAATTAAATCAGCATCACCACCCGTTAATAAGATAGGTAAATTTGAAGGTAGCTTTTTGCAGACAAGATTTACAGCACCTTGGATGCTCATCAGAATACCGGTTGTCACAGCATCTTTAGTATTTAAACTTGGGTAAACAGAATTACCTATTTCTGTATTAATTAAGTTTGTACTATTATTTAAAATACCCAGGCTAATTGCAATGCCTGGTAAAATCATACCTCCCCTAAAGTGCGCATAATTTTTCTTATCCTTCTGAATCAAATCAACAGTTATCGCAGTTCCTGCATTTATTACTATTAAATCCTCACCATATGTCTTCCATGCACCCAATGCAGTTAACCAACGATCAACACCTAGACTTGTGCTATCTGTGTAGTCATTTATTAAATCACTATTTGATTCGGAGTTAACTTCGATCATAGGGCAATCAAATCTTGATAAATTTTCTTTCAACTTATCCATTACAACCGAATGATTTACATTTGAAACTACAACTTTTTTTAATGATTTTATTTCGCTTAAATCAATATCCATAAAACTTTCAACCAAAATAGAATTTGATAAAATTATTTTTTCTTCATCACGATATTGCCACTTTATTCTCGTATTACCAATGTCTATTAAAAGATACATTAATCAACACTCCGAATTGATACTTCACCAGATGCAAAGGATTTTATTCCCTCGTCAGTGTCTATTATTAATGCGCCTGTATCACTAATATCGACAGCTTTACCTGAGATTGTTTGTGAATTTCCAAGCATAATTTTAATTAATTTTTCTTGAAAAGCGTGGTGACTTAACCACTCATCTTTAAATGGTTTAAATTGGTCAGATTCAAAAGAAGAGAGAATGGTAGCTAGCTCCTTAATTATGATAGCCATGAAAACATTACTATCTACATACTCTGAGGTTAAATTTTTAATATCAATTGCTGGTTGATCAATTTTTTCTAATTGTGATTTTGAAATATTTAAATTGATACCAACACCAATGATTGCTGAACTTTGCCCATCCGTATCACCTTGCAATTCAATTAAAATACCTGCTAGTTTTTTATAAACACCATCATCAAGAATTAAAACATCATTTGGCCACTTTAAAAGGGCATTAGTGATATTAATTTTCTTTAAAGCTCTTATCAGAGCAATACCTACCGCCAAGCTCAAGCCAGATAAACCTGCAGCACCTTGAGTAAACCTCCATAAAAATGAAAAAGTTAGACTCTCACCTAAGGCAGATTGCCATTGTCTTCCTCGCCTCCCCTTACCTTGCGTTTGGAGGTTTGCTGCAACCACTGAAGCGTGAGGATAACCTGAAGACACAACTTTTGATAAATATGTATTGGTTGAATCAATTGAATCTAAAACTTTAATATTAAACCAACCTCCATCTTCACCCATCGCATTTTTTATCAATTGTTCATTTAGCAAACTAATTGATTGTTGCAACTTATAACCCTTTCCTCTGACGGAAAAAATCTTAATGCCTTCATCTTCTGCTTTTGCTATTGCATTCCAAATTGTGACCCGTGAGACATTAAAATGCTTGGCCATCATTTCACCTGAGTGAAATTTTCCATCCGATAAATATTCAAGAATTTGAAATAAAAAATTTGCCAAAAAATACTCTATTTAATAATTTGTAAAATCATAACACGCCTTTATAAGGCATAATTCACCTAAAATTAATTGCATTCGGTTAAAATACTGCAATGGCATCAAACTCAGAAAATAAATTAGCAAGCTCGTCAAACTTTATTAGAGCAAAGATTGAAAAAGATATTTCAAATAATCTTTACAAAAATAAATTATGGAATAAAACACCTGGAAATAAGTCGCATCAATCAAAAGGAAAGTTAGACGAAGCTAAGATAAGAACTCGCTTTCCACCAGAACCTAATGGCTATCTTCATATTGGTCATGCTAAAAGTATCTTTTTAAATTTCGGGCTGGCAAAAAATTTCTCTGGTGCCTGTCATCTTAGATTTGATGATACAAATCCTGAGAAAGAGGATCAAGAATACGTTGATAGCATAATTGAAAATGTTAAGTGGCTTGGCTTTAATTGGGATTTTAATAGTGAGGCAAATCTTTTTTATGCAAGTAATTATTTTGACTACATGTATGAAGCCGCAACTATTTTAATAAAGTCGGGTTTTGCTTATGTTGATCAACAAAGTGCTGAAGAAATTAGAGAAAATAGAGGGACGCTCAAAACTCCAGGAAAAGATTCACCGTATCGTGATAATCCTATAGAAGAACACTTAAAATTGTTTGAAGAAATGCGTGAAGGTAAACATGCAGATGGCTCTATGATACTTAGAGCAAAAATTAATATGGCTTCTCCAAACATAAACCTCAGAGATCCTGCTATTTACCGAATTAAAAATACACCTCATCACCGAACAGGAGATAAGTGGTCAATTTATCCGATGTATACATTTGCTCACCCCATAGAGGACGCTCTCGAGGGAATAACTCATTCAATATGTACACTTGAGTTTGAGGACCAAAGACCCTTTTATGACTGGTTACTTAAACGCTTAAAAGAAAGTGATTTCTTTACAGATCCCCTCCCTAAGCAATATGAATTTGCAAGGCTAAATTTAACTTATGTTGTTTTATCAAAAAGAAAGCTCATTGAGCTAGTAGAAAATAAACACGTATCAGGTTGGGACGATCCGAGAATGCCAACTATTGTTGGAGCTAAACGAAGAGGTTATACCCCAGATGGATTAAAATTATTTACAGATAGAATTGGTGTTTCTAAAGCAGATTCATGGATTGATTACACTATATTAGAAGATTGTATGCGAGAGGTATTGAATGAATCTGCACATCGACGAGTAGCTGTATTAGATCCCGTCAAATTAATTATTAACAACTTCTCTGATGATCAAGAAGAGGACTGTTATGCACCAAATCATCCAAAAAATAAAAATCTGGGAAAGCGAACAATAAAACTTACAAAAGAATTATGGATTGACAGAGAAGATTTCATGGAAGTGCCGGTAAAAAAATATTTTAGATTATCGCCTGGAGCGCAAGTAAGGCTTAGATATGGCTTTGTGATTGAATGTACTGGTTTTGAAAAAGATTCAGATGGAAATATTATTAAAATATTTTGTGATTATTTACCCGATACGAAATCAGGTACTCCCGGAGCAGACGCAATCAAAGTAAAAGGTAATATTCATTGGCTATCATGCAAATATGCGTTAACAGCAAAAGTAAATCTCTATGATCGATTATTTAAAGAAGAGCATCCTGGGGAAAAGAATAATTATATAGACGACCTTAATCCAGAATCTTTAACTATCAAAGAAATAAAAATTGAAGAAAATTTAAAAGACATTCTTCCTGGTGACCAATATCAATTTGAAAGACACGGCTATTTTATTGCTGATAAATTTTCAAAATCAGAAGAAATTATTTTAAACAGAACTACGACTCTAAGAGATAATTGGCAATAGATTTAAATCAGATTGAATGCAATTGGAACCACAACGGTGGTGACACTATCCTTTAAAGCTTGAGGTGGAACGGGAAAAGGTTTACTTTTTTCCATCATACTCATTCCTTCTTTATCCAAAACTTTATGGCCGCTGCTTTTTTGAATATTTTTAGATATCAATGAGCCATCACCTCGAATCTGGATCTCAATAACAACCTCACCTTGCATTTTCCTTCTCTGAGCAATTCTCGGATACTTTTTGTGTTTAGCAATATGTGCCCTTAATAAATTACTATAGTTGCTGACTATTTGTGGATTTGGTGATGAAGGTATTTGACTACTTAACTGAGGAGCTTCATTAACCTCTGCTTGTTCTGCGACAGGTTCAACAATAGGCTCTGCGACAGGTTCAACAATAGGCTCTGCGACTGGTTCAACAATAGGCTCTGCGACTGGTTCAACAATAGGTATAGGTTTGGGTTTTGGCTTAACTATTGGTTTTGGTTTGGGTTTTGGCTTAACTATTGGTTTTGGTTTAGGTTGAATAACTGGTTTGATTATCGGAATGACTTTTGGTGTAACCTGTTTCACAATCTCAGTGTTGAAAATAATATCAACAACAGGTTTTGGAGATAAATTAACATTTGAGATTTCTAATTTAATTACGAAAATAGCATGAATAACTAACGATAAGATAATCGCATGCATTAAATTTAATTCGCTAAAAAAATTGTTCCCTTTTGTCATATTCAACATTTTTTTCGAAACTTTTAATTATAGTCAATAAAGCACACAATTTTTTTTATCAATTTTTATCAGGAATTTTTCCTGATAAAAAAAAACCCCACTATTTAGTGAGGTTTTTTAGATTAGAAGCCTGGCAGTGTCCTACTCTCGCGTAGAAAAGACTACACTATCATCGGCGCAGAATCGTTTCACTGTCCTGTTCGGGATGGAAAGGAGTGGGTCCAATTCGCTATGTCCGCCAAGCAAACTTTGTTGAGTTAAATTAATAACTCATGTCTTATTCAATATGTTAAGAAGTAAATTTATGTGTTTTGATTGCGTTTTGCTTTAGTGTCAACATAACCTTAATAAGTTTTAAGGTTATAGGATCAAGCCTCACGAGCAATTAGTATCAGTTAGCTTCATGCATTACTGCACTTCCACACCTGACCTATCAACGTCCTGGTCTTGAACGACTCTTTAGTGCACTTAAAGTGCAAGGGAAGTCTCATCTTAGGGCAAGTTTCACGCTTAGATGCTTTCAGCGTTTATCTTTTCCAGATTTAGCTACCCGGCTATGCTACTGGCGTAACAACCGGTCCACCAGAGATCTGTCCATTCCGGTCCTCTCGTACTAGGAACA
>Ga0255783_10005556_pt1 | contig 11184 bp, 10 predicted proteins | sample 011ome_22_FD_179981 | JGI IMG/M metagenome (GOLD analysis project Ga0255783, IMG submission 179981) | Coastal salt marsh microbial communities from the Groves Creek Marsh, Skidaway Island, Georgia - 011507BT metaG (version 2) | ecosystem: Environmental > Aquatic > Marine > Intertidal zone >... | reverse complement strand
CCATTCACCAGGGCCAAAAGCAGCATCCATTGCTTCTGTATTACTAGCTGAACTCCAGGGTTCACCTGCAGCTGCTCTTAAATAGAATTTATCCCCCGTTCCATCTGTGTCATAGGTAATCGTATAATCACCTGGTCCGGCAGCCACAGGATCAAATTGATCTCCGGTAACTCCCGATCCTGAGAAGGTACCTCCCACAGGTGTTCCTGTCATCGTTACCGCTGCATCATCTGCGCAATAGACTGAATCTAATCCAGACAATTCGCATTGTCCGAATACCGATCCTCCAGCTAGGATCGCCCAGCTTAAAAATGATAATTTTAGTAAGTTTCTTTTTTTCATAGCTATGTTAATTTATTTATTACTCTACAAATATGTGGATTAGATTCCACGCTTGTCCATATTTCTCATGAATGGCCAATTTCGTTTTATCAATGGTCATCCTTTCATACAGTTGAATCAGACCCTTGACTCCACACAACAAATTTAGAAGGCAAAATGTATGTAAAACAGGACAAATGTCAGTTTTTTGGAGATAATAAAAAAAGCCCCTGCATAAGCAGAGGCTTTTTAAATTAACGTATTTCTAAGGTTTTAAAGCAACTACTGCTTCACTAGCTTTGTTGTAGTTACTTCCTCACCTACTATGATATTAATCATATAAGTTGCTGAGCATAAGTGAGCAATTGAAATTTGTTCTTGATCAACAGCTGTTCCAGTCATTAAAATTTCACCCGTAATAGATGTCAATTCGTAATTGAATGGTCCTGCATAAACGATTGTTACATTGTCAACCGCTGGTGTAGGATATACTTGTAAGTCATTTCCTTCTAAATCTTCAACTCCGATAAAGCTCATGATTGTAAAGATTGAATCTGCACCTGCGCAAATTCCGTCTTCAACACCTATGTCATTGACGGTTACCATATAAGATCCTTCAGATAAACCAGTAACATCTTCAGTTGTTGGTCCGTGTGACCAAGCATAAGCATAAGGTCCTGAACCTCCAGTAACAGTCAAATCAATCGATGCTCCGAAAGCTTCATACTCGTCAGTGATAACTGCTGTGATCATTGGTGTACCGATTCCAGTTACAACCATTTCATCTGTATCTTCACATCCGAATTCATTTGTTCCGATAACCGTATACGTTGTTGCTCCTTCAGTTACCACTGTAAAAGGCTCGCCATCCTCAACAGCTGGATCCCATGTATACGTTGCTGCACCTGAACCTGAAAGTGTTAACTCTTCACCAACACATTGTGCTTGATCTAATCCAGCATTAACAACTGGCGTCGGGTGAACAACGATTGAAACCATATCTGTCCCTAAACATCCAGCATCAGAAACACCTGTTACGATGTGTGTATAAGTACCCGCATCTTCTGGTGTATTTGGCTCGCCATCAACGATTCCTCCACCCCAATAAAATTCATCAGCTCCTGAACCAGTCACCGTGTAAGATTCCCCAACACAAATTTCTTCAATGTCAGCTTCAGCAACAACGTCTGGTGAAACTTCGTCCAATACTTCAACATCTTGAGTTGTTAAACAAGAAACACCACTTTCAACGTACTCGTCCATGTATACAAATAAGTTTGCACGGAAGTTTTCCGCATGTGGATCAGGGTTGTGCCAATTAGGTGTTGTCATACCTCCCATTAAAACAAGGCCAGATCCCCATGCTTTTTCGCAAAGGGCAACACCCCCACCGCCAGTTAAAATATCAGTATAACCTGTTCCTAAAATTCTAGCATGAGCATAGCTGGTTCCGGTCATTGTAGTTGCCGTTGGTAAAAGTGGACCTGCAAACACTGGGTGACCTGGATCAACAGCATTTACCGTCGAAATGAAGAAGCTATAATCAATAGTTGTACCGTCAAATCCGCTATTAATGTCCCCTCCTTCATTCGGAGCAGCATTTATTAAAATGACTCCCCCTGAATTTACCCAGTCTTCTATTAAAGAAAGATTAGTCGTCAAAAAAGAATTCAATTCATTTGCATGTCCATCGCTTCCTTCTAAAAAAACCATTGAAGTGCTCGTTGAAAAAACATCAGCTGGCGTACACGTTTCAAAAAACGTTCCTATCCATTCTCCTGAACCAAATGCATCATCCATTGCTGCGGTATTAGTCGAAGTTCCCCAAGGCTCGCCAGTTGTAGTCGATCTGATATAATAACGATCAGCACCTGAGAAAAATTCATATTCAATCGTATGCGTTCCTACACCAGCAAGATCTGGATAAAAAACACCGTCCACAACGCCTGGGCCCGTGAATGTTCCGCCTGAAGGTGAGCCTGCTAAAATTACTGGATCGGCGTCAAGACAATATACATCGCTTAGCGACACAATTGAACACTGTGCTTGTGTTTGATTAGAGATAGCTACGCCCAAGAATAAAAGGGAAGTAAGCCAAAATTTTTGGTAAAGTGATTTCATGTATTAAGATGTTAGTTAAATTGCTCATCAAATATAGGTAATATTCGACTAACAGTCAACATCTATTAAGAAAAACGTAAGATTTTGCGTTTAAACAATTAATTCCTGCGATCTAAGCCCCACATCATTTTATTTCGGATTGTATTGAGGAAGTTTTGGTTCTGTGTTTGAATGACATTCAATTCGAAGTCCGCTCGCTTGATAATCAGCTCTGTAGCAGAATCAATAGTTACAGATCTGGAATCTAACGAGCAAAGATATTCTCTTCCTCTCCCTTCAATTTTTAATCGAATGGTTCTATCATCCGGAACAACAACCGGTCGCACATTTAAATTATGCGGTGCAATGGGAGTAATCACATAATCTTTAGCTCCGGGTACCATAATAGGGCCACCACAGCTCAATGAATAAGCTGTAGAACCTGTCGGTGTGGCAATAATCAATCCATCAGCCCAATAACTGTTCAGGTAAAGATCCCCAATATAGGTATGAATGGTAATCATTGAAGAGCTATCCTTTTTGTGGACAGTTAGTTCATTTAATGCAAAATTATCTTCTCCAAAAAGACCATCCTCTGTGATTAAGTTGAGCATCGATCTCGTCTGCAAACGATAATTACCGTCTTTGATATCGTTCAAGACTTCTAGAATATTCTCTTTGTAGGTGGAAGCCAAAAAACCTAATCTTCCTGTGTTCACACCAAGAATGGGAATACCCGTATCACGGACAATATTAATGGTTTCTAAAAAAGTACCGTCGCCGCCAATACTGATAAGGACGTCAATCTTATCTTTAATGTCGTGGTATTTATTAAAAACCGCTTCTGAACCTGCCAAATTAATTCTGGGCGCAAGATATGACCGAAAAGGTTGATAGATGACCACTTCCCATCCAAACGAATCCAGTGTATCAAATAATTCTTGAATATTCGTGATGAAGGAACCGTCAAAAGATCTTCCGTAAATTCCAATTTTCATAATTAAGGGGTGGGTTTAGGTCGGTGTTTAAAACTACATATTCAAGTAGTTCATCAATTCATCATAACGTCTTTTTAGATCATTGTGAAAACTACCTTTTGCAAAACTAGCTTTAATCACATAGTCATATCGGTTAAACGTATGAATAATACGAGCCAAATCATTTGTATTGACTTTTATGGTCACTTCAATCTCTGTTGAGTCAGGTGCAGAGGTAATGTATGAACTCAAAATTTTAGCATTGTTTTCTTCAACAATTCGCGCAATTTCGGTCAATGAATAATCATGCATATTCATAAGTAACACCAATATACCTCCTGGTTCTTTGATTGAAATAACAGAAGTGATTTGCGACATCAAAAATAAAACATCAGTGCAGCCAATGTATTCATTGTTTTCATCCAATACTGGCACCACTGTTATGTGCGCATCCGCAATCGTTTTCATTACCTCATAAACATGTCGATTTCCATAGACAAAAGGTTTCGGCAAGTTTAAAAAGCATTCATCCAACCTTAATTTTGGATCAGGCATATCGTATACATCATCCTCAGACAACAATCCAATGTATTGATTTCCGCTTACAACCGGTAAATGGCTTACACGAAATTCATTCATCCAATTCAGAGCTTTTTCACCTGATTCGTTAAACTTTAACGGTGGAATAATTTCTGATATTAACTCTTCTGCTCGCATTAACGTTTGATAATCCTATAATTTACGTGCTAAATTAAGGAATTATTGTGCCATCCTTCGTAATTTTGTCAAAAAATAAAGGAAGGCGAATTATGTCAACGAAATTGAGCGTCAACATTAATAAAATTGCGACTTTGAGAAATGCGCGCGGAGGCAATCTACCAAACGTTGTTCAAGTAGCAAAAGATTGTGAACAATTTGGAGCAGCTGGCATCACCATTCACCCCCGACCAGACGAACGACATATCACAGGAAAAGACGTGGATGACTTGGCTCAAGTTGTAACAACAGAGTACAATATTGAAGGTTACCCGAACGATCGTTTTTTGGCGTTTATGGAGAAACATAAGCCGACTCAAGCCACGCTCGTTCCGGACGGACCGAATGTCTTAACCTCATCCGCTGGATGGGATACCGTTGCGCATTTTGAGTTTCTAGAAAAAATCACTGCTCAAATCAAAAGCTTGGGAATTCGTGTATCTATTTTTGTTGGTACCGATAAGTCCATTATTGAAAATGCCAAAAAATTAGGTGCGGACCGTATCGAGTTTTACACGGGACCATACGCTGATAATTATTCAAAGAATAAAGAAGCTGCTATTCAACCCTTTATTGAAGCTGCAGCTATCGCCAATGAAATTGGTTTAGGCATTAACGCAGGGCATGATTTAAATTTGGATAACCTAGCCTATTTCAAAATGAACATTCCGAATCTCTTAGAAGTTTCTATAGGACATGCTTTAGTCACAGATGCATTATATTATGGTCTTGAAAATACCATTCAAATGTACAAACGTGAACTTGCTTAGTTTATAACTTCATTAAGAAACAATTGAATCATTTAAGAATGAAACTACATTATCGTAAATTAGGAAACGGAGCGCCACTTTTTATATTACACGGTCTATTCGGATCATCTGATAATTGGCAGACACTCGGAAAAAGGTTTGCTGAGCATTTTACCGTCTATTTCGTCGACCAACGAAACCACGGACATTCACCACATTCAGATGAGTTTAATTACCCCCTAATGGCAGCTGATTTTCTTGAATTAATTGATGATTTAGGATTGGAAAAAGTGAATGCAATCGGTCATTCGATGGGCGGAAAAACAGTCATTGAATTCGCAAAAAACAACCCAGAAAGAATCCATAAAATGGTTGTTGCAGATATTTCACACAAGCAATACCCCATGCATCATGAAACGATCTTAGAAGGTATGAATGGTTTAGACTTATCTACTCTAAAATCTAGAGGTGCCGCAGATAAGGCTTTGGCCAGCTATATTGCTGAATGGGGAGTTCGACAGTTTTTATTGAAAAGCTTATACTGGGTAGAAAAAGGACAGTTAGGTTGGCGCATCAATTTGCCTGTTTTAACGGAGACTATCCATGAAATTATTGAAGAAATCGTATTTGATCAAATTGACTGTGAAACGTTATTTATGCGCGGTGGAAAATCTAACTATATTTTGGCCTCCGATTTTGATATGATCCATCAAAAATTCCCGAATAGCCAAATTCATTCAATTGAAGACTCGGGGCATTGGATACACGCTGAAGCTCCAGAAGAATTTTACAATACGGTACTCAATTTTCTTAAAGGCAATTAATTTCGGTCTAAATAATCTTATCCTTTACTCTTTTTAAAACTACTTCTGGTTGGTTGCTACCGACGATTATTTTTCCTGACCCAGCAGAGGAGAAGTATAGGTTAAAGATCAAATCCCCGTCTTTTTCAAGGTAAAAAGAGATTTCACTCAATTCGCCCAAACGTCCTTTTCTAAAGGTAACTTGGTAGCCTTCTTCGTCTTGATCAAAGAATTCCACTTCTGCACCATTGGCTAAGGTTTCTTTGTTAAGTGGCAACCCCGCAAATGGCTTCGTTTTTCCGCGTGTTAGATCATAACACAAGGCGCTCAGTTCTTCAAGCATAGCTTCAGCATCCTTTAGAGACTGTTTAACCAGATCTGACAAATCAGTAATATCTTCTTCATAGGTATCAGGATCATTGTTTTCTTTAAAGGTTTCAATCGGATCTTCTTCCATTTCTTGAGGGATTTCATCCCGCTCAAAATCAACAGGATCGATTTCCTCCTCTATGTTTTTTGGCTGCAATTCTTCCAATGGTGTTTCCATCGCCACATGTGCTTCATATGAAAAGTCACGTTCAAAATTGTCAATTAACTCTGATCTTGCCAAATCCGCGCCTTCGCAGTTGAGCTTCACATGCAGATCGATGGGTTGCTCATCGCGAACGGAATGAAATATTGACGCTATTGTTTTGCCATCTTCAAAAAGATCAAATTGGCCATTGACAATATTTCCATCCTCAATTTTTGCTTTAAATTTCGCTTCAAAATCGCCTGCCTCTGCTCTTAATTGACAGCTCGATTTATCTTCGTTAAAAACGAGATCATTGGCATCTATATAGGGGGCTTCTGCGACTGAAATCAAAACCGCTAAATCATTCATCTCCTTTAAAAACAAATCTGGTTTTTTCGCTTTCAAAGGGTCAATGTCTTTAATTACAAAATGTTTCATTTTTCTATTCTTCAGTTCCAATATGAAAGAGAGCATCTCCTCTACTTACAACCGGGTTATTATTATGTCCAAATATGTATCCGCTTTTCTTTGCAATGACTTTTAATTTATAAGTATTATATGGGTCAGTAATTTTCGCTAAAACTTCTCCTGTTTTCACTTGATCACCTGCTTTTTTCTTCAGGTTAAGCAAGCCTGATCGCCCTGCTCGTATCCAGTATCGGTCTGTGATCAGATATGAATGTTGTGGCTGAACAGGTTGGTCTGCAATCATTTTCTGTGCGATTAAAACATTATGAATCGATCGGAGTCCATGTTGAATAGAGTCCTCATCCATTCTCAGCGATTCACCTCCTTCAAAAACAACCAGTGGAATTCCTTTTGAATGAGCTGTTTTTCGCAAAGAGCGTGAAATCAACTTTGAATGAATTGTGTAGGGAAGGTTCATTGCCTCTGCGATTTCAGCACTCACTTTGTCTTCATTAAAATAACGCGCTTGGGGATAATTAAATATGCTATTCCCTCCAGTGTGAAAATCGACTGCAAATGTTGCATGCGGTAAAATCTTATTTGTAAATTTATAGGCCACACGAGATGCTAACGATCCCGATTTTGATCCTGGAAAGCTGCGGTTAACATCCTTTCCATCAGGTAACCCTCTCGAAAAATTAATAAAACCATATACATTAAGGAGCGGAACAACAATAACTGAGCCCATAACTAAATTCTGAAGCATCTTCGATTTCATCGCTCTTCTGACAATTTCAACCCCATTGATTTCATCTCCATGCAGACCACCGACTAATAGTAGCACGGGGCCAGGTTTTTTGCTTCTAAAGACATGTGCCTGTAAATTAATCTCTGTACCTGAGGGTAAATTCGCAACTGGAATTTTCACTACCGTATTTTGGCCTTTTTTAATGGTTGTATCGTATAATATCATCTAAAATTTTCTTCAATAAAATGTATAATCTCTTCTGCAATCTTAATTTTTGTCGTTGTTTCTATTCCTTCTAAGCCTGGTGAAGAATTGACTTCTATGATCATCGCTCCGCTTTTTGATCGCAAGATGTCCACTCCTGCCATTTTTAAGCCTAAAGTTTTCACTGCTCGTATTGCCATCTCTCTTTCCTCTTCGGAGAGGACGATTTTTTCACCTCTCCCACCTCTGTGGATATTTGATCTAAAATCTCCCTGAGCTGCAATTCTCATCATAGCGGCTACAACTTTATCTCCTACCACAAATGCGCGGACATCTCTTCCGCTAAACTCAGCAATAAATTTCTGAAGCAAGATTTTTTTCTTAGACGATCCGTATCGATTAAAAATCTCATGTGCTTCTAATTCGTTTTTAATCAGATGAACACCTTCTCCTTGCGTCCCCTCTAAAAGCTTTATGATAAACGGATAACCAAGCTTTCGCTCAACCAGTTTTTCTGCATGATGTAAATCGTTGGAGAAATAAGTTACTGGAATTGGTATATCTGCCGCAGCTAACAACTGCAAACAACGGAATTTATCTCGAGAATTTAGAATGCTATTCACATTGTTCAAAACTGGCACCCCCATTTCTTGAAAGTGACGCAAAACTGTTGTTCCATAAGCGGTGGCCGAGCTTCCTATTCTCGGAATAACTAAATCTGGTCTTATTAAAACTTCATTATTAAAAATGACTTTGTAATCATTTCCGTCAACCAGTAAATCACATTCCATATGATCTATGATTCGGACGTTGTGCCTATTTTTCAAAGCTGCCCTATAAATTCGGGATGTAGAATACAACCTGGCTCCTCTCGAAAGGATGTAGATTAACATGAAGCGTTCGAACAAATATTACATAAGCTTGCACACCATGTGCTCACCAAAGATAAAAATACGTTTTTTTTTGAACTAAGAAATAACAACTGGTGAATCAAGTGAATTACTCTCATTGAGCGCTTTATCGATCAACTTAATGGTGTATTGAATCGTATCAGATTCGCTTGAAAATGTGTTCTTATAATTGATCATAATGACTTCGATCGTGCCCTTGATCCCTTTTGCTTTACCTTTTACTTCAATAGGTTGAATGCGGTATTGAAAAACAACCGGTTCTCCTTCAATATCTGTTCCTGGAATCCATCCTTCTACATCATCCTTCTCAAAATAATCGATATGCAAATTATAATGATAGTAGGAGTCTGGATTGAAAGGTGCAAGCGTATCATTCGGCAATAAACCAATATCCCTATCACCGTCTGTAAAATCAAAAGCCAGCTGCGCTGAATCTCCAATAAATGAAAATACTGCATTTGAAATTATCGGTTCTGGTGGATATTCCTCATTTTTAAAACAGGCAGATAGACCGATCGAAATGATCAGTACCGTCAAAATAAAGTTTAATTTTGTTCCCATTATCTGCCTTTCAGAATGAATAAGCTAAGTTATTAATTATTTCAGTGAACGCACAAGATCTTCATAGATTACCTTTTGATCCGTCAAAAATTTTTGACATCCAGACGGAGATGGAGTTTAATGAACTGGCGATATTGACTTTTCATTATCAATATGAGCAGAACCTCGTTTATCGGCAGTTTTGCGATTTTCTTAAAATTGATCCTAAAAAAATAGGTGATTTTCGAGTCATTCCTTTTTTGCCGATTTCTTTTTTTAAAACACATCATATTTCTACGCAGAACAAAAAGGCGGAAGTCATTTTTAAAAGTAGTGGCACCAACGGACAACAACGCAGTCAACATCATGTTTTAGACCTGGTTCTCTACGAGCAATCTTTCATGAACGGTTTTAAGTATTTCTACGGCGACATAAAGGACTATATTATTCTCGGTCTTTTACCTTCTTATTTGGAGCAGGGTTCATCCTCATTGGTCTATATGGTGGACCATTTAATTAAAGCCTCAAAACATGTCGAAAGTGGTTTTTTCTTGAAAAACTTTGACGAACTTAATGTGATTTTAGAACAAACGAAAAACAAAAAAGTATTACTCATCGGAGTGGCTTATGCCTTACTCGATTTTGGTGAAACTTTTCAAACCAAACATCCCAATCTAACCATACTGGAAACGGGAGGTATGAAAGGGCGTCGCAAAGAATTAATTAAGTCCGACCTTCATCGGGAATTAAACCATCTTTACCCAGGAGCAATAATCCATTCAGAGTATGGCATGACCGAACTTTTGTCTCAGGCTTACAGCGTCGGATTAAAATTCAAGACGCCACCATGGATGAAAGTATTAACACGCTCTTATTCAGATCCGCTTCAGTTAATTGAAGGGAAAACGGGTGGAATAAACATTGTTGACCTAGCCAATTTACATGGCTGCTCATTTATTGCGACGCAAGATCTTGGACGAATAAACGAATCCTATTTCGAGGTGGTGGGAAGATTTGATGAAGCCGATATCAGGGGATGCAACCTCTTGGTTCAATAATAATATTTAACATTTTTTTATCCTCAAAAAACTTGCAAAATTTATTTTTTAGGTTACCTTTGAATATGTTTTTTCATGGAAACATAGTTTTTTGAGGTGAAAACACCAGCCTTCTTGGAGGCTGGTGTTTTTAGTTATAACCATTTTTTTCTAGCTCTTTAATGAAATTATTTAATCGCGAACTCAGTTGGCTTTCATTTAACGAGCGTGTTCTTCAGGAGTCTCTCGACACTTCTAATCCATTAGTGGAGCGCGTCCGCTTTCTAGGTATTTACTCGAATAATATGGACGAATTTTATCGCGTTCGAGTAGCATCTGTCAAACGACTGATCAGTATCGACAATGTGAAAGTGGAGGGGTTTGAAGGTGGACCTAAAGCGCTTTTAGATCATATCAAACATGTTGTGCTAGATCAACAATTGATGTTTGAATTGTCCTATAAGAAATTATTACATGAATTAAAAAAGCAGCGGATTCTGAAAACAGATGAAAAGCATGTAAAAACGGATGAAGGACAGTTCGTAGAGTCTTATTTCCAAGAAAAAATACGACCGCTCATTGTACCGATTATGCTTTCATCAAAACGCCCTTTTCCTCAACTGAAGGATGGTGGAAACTACTTGGCGGTCAAGATGACTAATTTTGAAAAATCAAAAATCAAGTATGCTTTAATTGAGATTCCGCAAACATCAAATCGATTTATCATACTTCCGTCGGAATCAGATCATATGCAAAAGATGATTCTGATTGACGATATTATCCGATTTAATCTGCCAGAAATCTTTTCAATATTCAAATTCGATTCTATTACGGCGCATTCTTTTAAAATTACAAGAGATGCCGAGCTGGATGTTGATGATGATATTTCGAAAAGCTATTTGGAAAAAATGGCGGAAAGTGTAGAGATGCGAAAAATTGGTCAAACGGTAAGATTTGTCTATGATTCTGCCTTGCCCATTGACCAGTTGCAATATTTAATGGATGCCTTAAAATTAAAACCTGGCGAGAATATTATTCCGGGTGGAACATATCATAACTTTCGTGATTTTATGGGATTTCCGGATTTTGGGAGGTCCTCTTTTGTTTTTGAAAAAC
>Ga0255783_10005555_pt1 | contig 11185 bp, 10 predicted proteins | sample 011ome_22_FD_179981 | JGI IMG/M metagenome (GOLD analysis project Ga0255783, IMG submission 179981) | Coastal salt marsh microbial communities from the Groves Creek Marsh, Skidaway Island, Georgia - 011507BT metaG (version 2) | ecosystem: Environmental > Aquatic > Marine > Intertidal zone >... | reverse complement strand
TATGTCTTTGGCCACTCTGGCCTAAAAGTGGGTGTTACGCTTGAAGGCGCAAAATACACCCGCATCATTCCCTAGAACAGCAAAGATATCAGCCCTTTTTTTCGCCTTCGGCGAGGATATTTCTAGACAGAAAATGAACACATCTCTTTCATTTTCTGTCCCCCAAACATCCTGGGGGAGCTGATCTTGATCAGCGGGGGCAAAGCCCCCAAAATCCAAGTAAAACCCCAAAAAATCGGCATGCATGGGGCATCAGCCATTGCACACTAGATGCATGGTCTGTTATAGTTTTAATTAACAATATATTGAGAATTCACAAACGAGCGAGCTTCCTTGACTGATACGCCAGAAACACCCGAAAATGATGATGATAACCGCCCCGCACGCATGGCTTTTGATGGTCCATCCGTGTCTATCACGGATGAGTTAAAAACATCATATCTTGATTATGCCATGAGCGTTATCGTCAGTCGCGCCATCCCTGATTTGCGCGACGGCCTCAAGCCTGTTCATCGCCGCATTTTATATGCGATGTATGAAACCGGAAACACACATGACAAATCCTATCGCAAATCGGCGCGACCTGTTGGCGATGTTATGGGTAAATACCACCCTCATGGTGACAGTGCGATCTATGATGCACTGGTGCGTATGGCGCAAGATTTCTCGATGTCGTTGCCTCTGCTAGATGGGCAGGGAAACTTTGGGTCGATGGATGGCGATAACGCCGCGGCGATGCGCTATACCGAAGTGCGCATGGACAAGCCGTCTGCGTTCCTTTTGGCAGACATCGACAAAGATACCGTCAATTTCCAAGACAACTATGACGGCAAAGACCGTGAACCGACGGTATTGCCTGCCCGTTTTCCAAACATGTTGGTCAACGGAGCCGGTGGTATTGCGGTTGGGATGGCAACCAACATTCCGCCCCATAACTTGGGCGAGGTGATCGATGCAACGCTTGCGCTGATCGACAATCCAGATCTTGAGGCAGAGGATTTGATCCAATACGTCCCTGCCCCAGACTTCCCGACTGGCGGAATAATTTTGGGCCGGTCTGGCGCGCGAAAGGCCTATATCGAAGGGCGCGGTAGCGTGATCATCCGGTCAAAAACCCGTGTCGAGGAAATTCGCAAAGACCGCTATGCCATTGTGATTGACGAAATCCCGTATCAGGTGAACAAAGCGACGATGATCGAAAAGATCGCGGATCAGGTGCGCGAAAAGAAAATCGAAGGCATCGCCCACGTTCAAGACGAATCTGACCGCAATGGTGTGCGTGTTGTTGTTGAATTGAAACGTGATGCGACACCTGACGTGGTGTTGAATCAACTGTTTCGCTTTACACCGATGCAAACATCGTTTGGGTGCAACATGTTGGCGTTGAATGGTGGCCGCCCTGAACAGCTGACTTTGCGGACCTTCCTGACCAATTTCATCGACTTCCGCGAAGAAGTCGTCGCGCGCCGCACAGCCTATGAATTGCGCAAAGCCCGCGAGCGCAGCCATATTCTATGTGGTTTGGCGGTGGCTGTGTCGAATGTTGATGAAATCGTTGCAACCATTCGGTCGTCGAATGACGCCGCTGATGCGCGTGAAAAACTGATGACACGCCGTTGGCCTGCATATGACATTGTTGAATATATCAAACTAATTGACGATCCGACCCATACGGTGAACGAAGATGGAACATACAATTTGTCTGAGGCCCAAGCCCGCGCCATTTTGGAATTGCGTTTACAGCGTTTGACCCAAATCGGTGTGAAAGAAGTCACCGACGAATTGCAAGACTTGGCCGGTAAAATTCGCGAATACCTTGATATTCTGGCATCCCGCGAACGGATCATGGAAATCATTCGCACCGAATTGCAAGAAGTCAAAGATCAGTTCGCCGTGCCACGTCGTACCGAAATCGTTGATTGGTCGGGCGATATGGAAGACGAAGACCTGATCGAACGCGAAGACATGGTTGTCACGATCACTTCCGGTGGTTACATCAAACGCACGCCTTTGGTTGATTTCCGCGCGCAGCGCCGCGGCGGCAAGGGTCTGGCCGGGATGCAAACAAAGGACGAAGATGTCGTCACCACCCTTTTTGTCGCGAATACACATACGCAGCTGTTGTTCTTTACAACGGATGGCATGGCCTACAAGCTGAAAACATGGCGTCTGCCTTTGGGTGGACGTACGGCCAAAGGCAAGGCAATCGTAAACATTCTGCCGATCCCGACGGGTGTTTCAATTGCGGCGATTATGCCCGTCGATGTGCCCGAGGATGATTGGGATAACCTGCAGGTGATCTTTGCAACCTCGGCCGGCGATGTCCGCCGCAACGCGCTGTCGGATTTCACGAATGTGCGGTCAAATGGCAAAATAGCGATGGATTTGCCCGAAGGCGTGGAATTGGTCAATGTGCGTATTGCGGGTGAGGATGATGATATCATGCTCTTTACCAATTCTGGTCGCGCGATCCGCTTTTCCTCAACCGATGTGCGGGTCTTCAAAGGTCGCAAATCGACTGGTGTACGCGGCATTCGATTGAATGGCGACGATCGCGTTGTGTCGATGTCGATCATTCGCCATTTTGAAGCGACCCCAGATGAGCGGGCCGCATATCTGAAAATGCGCCGTGCCATGGCAGGTGTTGTGGATGATGATCAAACGGCACATGACGACGACGCGACAGATGCAAATGCAACCATTTCCCAAGAACGCTATGCCGAAATGTCAGCAATCGAAAACCTGATCCTGACAATCACCTCTGGCGGTCAGGGCAAACTGTCATCCAGCCATGATTACCCTGTACGCGGACGCGGTGGCATGGGCGTCACAGCCATGGACAAGGCAATGCGCGGCGGTGACATCGTGGCATCCTTCCCCGTTGAAATGGAAGATCAAATCATGTTGGCCACGTCCAAGGGCCAATCGATCCGCGTGCCAGTTGACGGGATTTCGTTCCGGTCACGATCTGCGGGCGGTGTGCGCGTGTTCAACACAGGCAAGGGTGAAATGGTTGTATCCGTTGCACGCATTGCCGACCAAGGCGACGAAGACGCCGAGGATATGGGTGAAACACCCGCCGTCGAATAAAGGTCGATATCTACAAACAAAAACTCCGCCTTTCGGCGGGGTTTTCGTTTCAGAGCTTTGGAATATCTTTAAATAAACCCGCGAAATTTATCCTCAAGGTAGCCAAGCAATGGCGCATCGCTGGGCGCGGCGCCATAGGCCTTGGTGATCAGATCAACGGAGGGCACTGCAGACCCATGAACATGAATATTCTCACGCAGCCATGTACTTGCCCCGCTGATATCCCCATGTGACAAGTCTGACGACAAACTTGGCACGTCACGTTTCATCGCGTCAAACAAACACCCTGCATATACGTTGCCCAAAGTGTAGGTTGGGAAATAGCCAATCAATCCTTCGCACCAGTGGATGTCTTGCAAAAACCCGTTTGACGGACGATCCACAGCCACGCCAAAATCGGCGAAAAAGCGATCATTCCATGCCGTTTCGATATCATCGACGGCAAGATCGCCCTCGATCATCGCCTTTTCCAGATCATAGCGCAGCATGACATGTAGGTTATAATGCACCTCATCTGCTTCGGTTCGAATGTATCCGGTGGCCAATCTGTTGACAGCGCGGAAAAATTCATCTTCGCTGTGAACCCCGATGTCCCCAAACGCATCGCGCATCCGACCATAGAGCCATCCTGTGAATTCACGGGACCGACCAATTTGGTTTTCGCAAATGCGGCTTTGGCTTTCGTGTACCCCCATCGAACACCCATGCCCAAAAATCGTCAGATCATAGTCGGGCGATACATTTTGTTCATAAGCCGCATGACCAACCTCATGGATGATGGAATAGATCGCATTGAGCGGATCCGCTTCGTCATAGCGTGTCGTGACACGCACGTCGCTGCCCGACCCTTCGCAGAAGGGATGCACCGCCTCATCAATGCGGCCACGTGCCATGTCATACCCAAAGCGTGTGGCAAGATCATTCACCAAATCGACCTGCGCCGCCTTGTCAAAATGCCCCGACAGTTTTGGCGCGGCAGGTGCCGCCATGACCGCAGCACGCAAATCGACCAGACGGGGGCGCAGTTGCGCAAACATCTGATCAATCATTGCGCTTTTCGCATCAGGTTCATAATCGCGCAGCAGCGCATCATATAGCACCGGATCATCGTCACGACGCAACGCTTCGGCGCGAAGACGCAGCAAACGTACAACGGTGTTCAGATGTGGCAAAAACACCGATGGCGTATCGGTCTTGCGTGCCTCAGCCCAGGCTTGGTTCGCTTTGACAGTCGCCCGCGACAGCTCCATCGCAAGATCTTTGGGGATGCGCGTCGCGGCATCCGCTTCGATCTGGATCAGATCCAAATGACGCAGATCCCCTGCCTGCACGACCTCGGCGCGTGCCGCATCCAGCAGATCGCGCAGTTGCGGCGCGGCGTTACGATCATGCACCAGACCCGACACAACCGCCAACTGTTCGCCGCGCTTGTCCGACGATCCCGTCGCCATCTGCGTTTCCATATCCCATGACAAAAGCCCGGAAATGGATTTTAGCGTTTCAGTTTGCCGTTGATAGGCGCGAAGATCATCAAAAGCGGTCATATCTTTACCCTCGAACCGATTGCACTGCTGGATAGCCCGCGGTAAAGCGCGCGCGCAGGATCAAGACCCACAAAATCACAGCCCCGACTTGGTGCACAATCGCGATTTGCCAAGGGGCCGAATACATGACTGTCACAATACCCAGAAGCATTTGAATAAACATCATCGCCATCACCGCGTTGAACCCAAAGCGCACCTGAGTGTTGCCTGATCGCCGCGAAATGCGCCACACCACAATCCCAAAGATAAACAATGCATACCCTGCCATGCGGTGGGTAAATTGCACCAATCCATCATCTTCGAAAAAGTTACGCCACCACGGGGTCAATGAAAACATATCGGGCGGGAAAAATCCACCTGCCATCAACGGCCAATCAATATAATTGCGCCCTGCATCGATACCCGCCACCAAAGCACCAAGAATGATCTGCAAAAACGCAAAATGCATCAAACCCTTTGAAATGCGGAACAATCCCGCCTCGCGGCTGCGACGACGCTGGATCAGATCCTTTTCACTTTGGCCCAATTGGAACACAAACCAAGAGATGAACCCAAGGATGATAAAGGCCAATCCCAAATGCGTCGCCAAGCGATAGCTGGCCACATCCAACATTGTCCCTTTCAATCCAGAGGACACCATCCACCAACCGACCATGCCCTGCAATCCGCCAAGCGCGCCAAGCAACAGCAATTTTGCCGTCCATCCGGTCGGAATTTGCCGAGTGGCCAAAAATCCAAAGAACCCAACAGCCCAAACAAGGCCAATAAAACGGCCCAATTGACGATGTCCCCATTCCCACCAAAAGATGGTTTTGAATTCGTCAAGTGACATCCCTTTGTTTTGCAATTGGTATTCTGGAATTTGCTTGTACTTTTCAAACTCTTGTTCCCAGACCTCGGCGGACATGGGCGGCAAGGCGCCCGTGACAGGCTTCCATTCTGTGATTGACAGGCCACTGTCGGTGAGTCGCGTCAATCCCCCCACCGCAATCATCAGCGCGACCAAGGCAAATAGAATGATCAACCACGCCCGAATGCCACGCCGCGCCCCAAGGTTGCGACCGCGATCAATCACACCCACGGTGGATTGCGGATCTGTCTTGGGCTGCTCTGTTCCGACCTCTTCAAAGATTGCTCGCTTTTTCGTCATAGCCTTATCCGTTGTTAAAAGGTTCACTTGGTTCTTTTAGGTGTGACGCCGCAACAATTGTCGCAACATCCCATGAAAGGTTTGTACATCAGAACGCGTCAAAGGCATACGCGACCAAAGGTTGCGCAGGTTGGTTTTCATGCCTGCGGCCTTGGCCTCGGGAAAGAAAAACCCAGCCTCATCCAAACGCTGTTCATAATGATCGGCAAGCTTTTCAATTTCAACCGCTTGCGCCCAGTCCGTTTTGGCCATTTCCATCACCATATCCTCAACGCTTTCGCGGGCGCGGCGCCATTCGTAGGACACAAGCAACACACATTGCGCAAGGTTTAGCGATGGAAAGTCGGGATTTACGGGAACAGAAATAATCGCATTCGCTTGGGCAATGTCATCGTTTTCCAAACCCGAACGTTCGGGTCCAAACATGACCGAAACCGATTGACCATCCCGTATTTTTTCGGCCGCCAAACGCATGGCCGCCTCGGGTGAATATACCGGCTTTGTCAAACCCCGTCCCCGCGCTGTGGTGGCAAATGTGAAATGCGCATCCCCAATCGCCTCGGATACGGTGTTGTAATGCCCCGCCTCATCCAAAAGCCTGCCTGCACCGCTTGCCATTGCGACCGCCTTCTGGCTTGGCCAACCATCGCGCGGTGCGACAACACGCATCCGATCAAGCCCGAAATTCCACATGCCTCGCGCCGCGGCACCAATGTTTTCGCCCATTTGCGGGCGCACCAAAACAATAGATGGTTGCGGTGTCAATGACGGCATGGCTTTCCCCTTTTGGTTTTCATGCTGATCTAAGATACCCACGGCCGTATGAAAACCCCATTTCCACCTAATCCCCATAGCCAAACGTTTTTTTCCACGTTAATAAGACAAAAAACTGACAGGAGTCCCCATGTCCGACCAAACGCAGCCCCAGATCTATCTCATTACGCCACATGATTTCGACATTGAAACATTTCCGGCACAGCTAAATTCCGTTCTGGCCGCGCATGATGTGGCCTGCGTGCGCGTGGCGCTGTCAACCCGTGATGAGGCACGCATTATCAAATGTGCCGACGCGGTGCGCGAAATCTGTCACCAACACGACGTCGCTGTCGTAATCGAATCCCACGTCCTGATGGTTGAACGGTTGGGACTTGACGGCGTGCACTTCAAAGACGGCGGCCGCTTGGTGCGAAAAATCCGCAAGGAATTGGGCGATGATGCGATCATCGGCGCCTTTTGTGGCCCCTCGCGTCACGATGGCATGAATGCTTGCGAAGGTGGCGCAGATTATGTCAGCTTCGGACCCCTCAGCGGATCCTCATTGGGCGATGGCACTTTGGCAGAACGCGATGTATTCGAATGGTGGTCAGAAATGATCGAAGTCCCCGTCGTCGCCGAAGGTGGATTAACCCTCGACATCGTGCGTGACTTGGCACCCATCACCGATTTCTTCGCCTTCGGGGATGAAATTTGGGAAACCCCTGATCCTGCACACACCTTGGCAGAATTTATTGCCGCTATGTCCTAGCCGGCTTTCATCTTTGTAAAAATACTCGCAGGGGTGTGGGGACGGCAGTCCCCGCATCTGTCGGATCGCGCAAGCGATCCGAAAACCTTACCGCTAAAACCGCCCGTCAAATGCGTGGCCAGATCGCACATCCTTTTCCAAGGCAGCCGCCATTGCCTTGCGCGATGGATAGGCATCCACTTTGTGTGGGTCGTGATACACCACCTCGACACGTCCCTGCCGCAGACGCGCCAGCGTGTAAATCAAATGGGTGCCAAAATCCATGTCCCCCCACCATCCATAGAATCTTGGATCGGCGCCCTTCGGCGCGAAATAGTTTACCGAGACAGGTTGTATATACATATCGTGGCGAATTTTTTGATCAAAGAACGCCGCAAAAAGCGTTGTTTTAAATGGTAAAACACGTAAACTGTCGGTTGATGTCCCTTCTGGGAAAAACAACAAACGATGATTGTCCATCAAACGCTGCTCAAACAGCTCTTTTTGCACTTTGGCCTCTTTCGGATCGCGCTTGATAAAAACGGTTCCAGTCGCACGCGCCAGCCACCCGATACCAGGCCACTGTGCAACCTCAGCCTTCGATACAAAATAAACGCGTTGGCTGGCGTTTAACACAAATATATCCAACCACGCACCATGATTGGCGACAATCGCCCCTTTATGCGTCATCGGTGCCCCGCGTACCGAAAATCCTATTCCCATGATGATCAGCGAAATACGGCACACAATCTGGGTCAAATACGGCGTGATGGGGCGGGCAACGCCGAAGATGGGCCGTTCGATCATGCGCACCATCAACAACAGGGCTAATCCCCCGAACACCACCGTTCCCATCGGAATTCCACGCAGCAGAACCAAAATCCAACCAAAGATGGTGATATCCCCCATTTCGGGTTCAGGTGTGCTAAGCCAGTCAGGGTCGTGTTTAAGCTCGGTCATAAATCTGTCTTTGTTTTTCATTCATCTGGGCCATATCCAAAACCAGACACACATCCGTCGTGTTAAACGCATGATCGACAAAGGCACCCTGCCCAACCATGCCACCCAGACGCAAATAGGCTTTGATCAGCGCAGGCACCTTAAGCATTGCGGATTTTCGGTCAATGCTCTCGTAAGGTAAGATATTCATGTCAATGGCATCTGCCCCAATCGCGTGCGGTCGAAGCGACTGTGTCGCACGATGTTTGTGGTGCAACAATGACAAAGCCGGCGCGATATCGGCAATATCCGTCCCATGAAAGCTTGCCACCCCGAACAGGATCTCAATCTCATGACGCGCGACATAGTCTGCAAGACCTTGCCAAAGATGCATCATCGCGCTCCCACCGCGATAGTCGGCATGCACACAAGATCGGCCCAATTCCAACAACTTTCGCCCTGACCTCCGCAAGGGCGTGAGGTCAAACTCATCTTCAGAATAAAATCGGCCAAGGTCGCGTTCTTTGTGATCTGCAAGCAAACGATAGACCCCCACCACAGGGTTACCCGATGTACGCGCGTCGTCAAACAAAAGCAGATGATCGAAATAGGGATCGAATTCGTCGCGTTCCAATCGGGCCTCGTGATCCACCATTGGCCCGGCGCCGCCCAATTCATCCACAAAAACGTCATATCGCAACTGCTGGGCTGCGATAAAGTCATCTTGTGTGGTTGCCAATGCAACGCGAAAGCGCGGCTTTGAGTGTGTCATCGTTCCTCCGTCTTGGTCGTTGTTTTAGCCTTCGTATCAACCACTGGCAAGAATGACACAAATGTATCTAATTTAACACAACTTAAACATGTATTAACAAAGCTGGATCAGGATATATCGCGATAGACAACTTCTAACGCGATTAAGGTTCCATCAATGACGACTTTGCCTTGTTCTGTGAAATTCACAGTGACTTTTCCATTCACCCGCGATTGGACTTGGCCCAAGCCCCAATCGGGTTGTGCGGGATGTCGCACGAACATGCCCGGTTCCAAAAATGTGTTTAAATCTTCCATACTCTTGTCCATCGCGGGCGGTGCCGCCATGTTTGGGGGACACAATGACCAAGGCTGATCTATCCCATTTGATTGCATCGCGTATCTGTCATGATTTGATAAACCCGATTGGGGCAATTCACAATGGGCTTGAACTGATGACCTTAGCGCAATCAACCGCAACAGGGCTTGAATTCGGCTTGGTTCAAGCCTCGGCCACAGATGCGCGGGCGCGGGTCGAATTTTTCCGATTGGCTTTTGGTGGTCAAAAACGTGGGGTGCAGATGGACGGGAACGCGTTGTGCACGATCTGCGCCCCGCTTTTTTCGGCGCCACGCTATCGGATCACATGGTCGATCCCGACATCTATTGATCGCACGGACGCGCAGATCATTGTTTTGGGGCTGTTGTGTTTTGAAAAACAAATGCCCCACGGCGGCGATATTTGGGTGAGCCTCTCGGAAATACGCGCTCAGCCAAAATCACCACGGGACGTGATTGCGCAATGGGCGCACTTGAACGCCCCTGAACCACTCGATCCACCCGCCGCGTCAGATATTCAATTCGCAGTGCTGCCGCGACTGGCCGCAGAGATGGGGATCACAGCCGCGCTTGAACAAAAGGATGATGTATTTACCCTGACCCTTAGGCTCGAATAGTCCCGTCGCCGGATACAAGATATTTGAAACTGGTCAACTGGGTCGCCCCAACGGGGCCACGGGCGTGCATTTTGCCTGTCGCGATTCCGATTTCCGCACCCATGCCAAATTCTGCTCCATCGGCAAATTGTGTCGAGGCATTGTGCATCAAAATAGCGCTGTCCAAGCGTTCAAAGAACCGATCGCGTGCGGCAAGGTCTTCGGTAATGATACAATCGGTGTGGGATGAGCTGTAGTTCCGAATATGGGCAATCGCCCCGTCGACATCGTCAACCACCTTTGCCGCGATGATACTATCAAGATATTCACAGCCCCAATCGCTATCCTGTGCAGGAACGGTTCCTGCAATATTCTGCAATGTTGGATCGGCGCGCACTTCGATGCCTTTGTCCATCAACGCGGCGATCACATCACGTCCCAACCCATCGGCAATATCACGATGAATCAACAAACATTCCGCCGCACCGCAAATCCCCGTGCGCCGTGTTTTGGCGTTGATCACGACGCGCATGGCTTTGTCGACATCGGCAGCTGTGTCGACATAGATATGAACGATGCCCTCTAAATGGGCAAAGACAGGGACGCGCGCTTCGCGTTGGACAAGCCCAACCAACCCTTTGCCGCCCCGTGGCACGATCACATCAATATAATCCGTCATTGTGAGCATCTCTTGAACGGCGGCGCGGTCTCGGGTCGGGACCAGTTGTATGGCATCCTCGGGCAGTTTCGCATCACGCAGACCTTTTAACAGACACGCGTGCAGCGCGGTCGCACTGTGCAGACTTTCGGAACCGCCACGCAAAATGACGGCATTGCCAGCCTTGAGGCACAATGCGCCTGCGTCGGCGGTCACATTCGGGCGGCTTTCATAAATCACACCAATCACACCCAATGGGGTGCGCACCCGTTTGATCTGCAACCCTGTGGGGCGATCCCATTCTTCGATCACCTCGCCAACAGGGTCTTTTTGTTCGGCAATCGCGCGCAAACCATCCACAACATTACGCAGGCGATTTTCATCCAACATCAACCGATCCATCATGGCATTTGACAGACCTTTTTCCCGACCAAAGGCCAGATCTTTTTGGTTTTCGGCGATGATATGCGGGATCGATTGGCGCACCGCATCTGCAGCCGAAATCAGGGCGGCGTGTTTGCGTTCTGCACTGGCAAAGGCCAACTCTGCCGCCGCCGCTTTGGCGCGTTTGCCCATTGAAATCATGTCTGCGTGAATATCGCTCATCGCTCTCTC